>Ga0137390_10003999_pt1 | contig 12177 bp, 14 predicted proteins | sample 15con2h24AmetaG_FD_104937 | JGI IMG/M metagenome (GOLD analysis project Ga0137390, IMG submission 104937) | Vadose zone soil microbial communities from Angelo Coast Range Reserve, California, USA - 15con2h2.4A metaG | ecosystem: Environmental > Terrestrial > Soil > Vadose zone > Saprolite... | reverse complement strand
GAACTCCGGGTCGCTGCGCAGCACCATCGGTGCGATCAACACGATGCCCGCGTAGGCGACGCCAGCGGCCCCCCACCCGCGACGGCCCGATGCGCATGCTGCCGCGACTGCCACCACGCCGGCCGCAAGCGCCAGGGATGCTGCGTAGATTTGGCCCGCGCCCGCCGCCAGCGCGGCGGCGATGAGCGCCGCGATGCCAGCCACGCGCGCCGCAACGGCGCCACCGGCCACAATTGCGCTCCATTCCCAGAAAACCCCGACTGCGGCTGCGGCCCAGAACAGCGCAAACGGCCAGCCGCCCAACACGCCCGCACCGACCGCGAGCAAGGCCATGACGACGCCGGAAGCGATGCGTTTGCCAAGGTCGCCGGTCGATGCGGACGGCGTTTCGTCTGTCACGGCGTCACGACCCGCTGCAGGCCGCCGAATCGGCGCTCACGCCGCCGGTACTCGGCGATTGCGTTTTCGAGCGTGGTGCGGTTGAAATCCGGCCAATAGGTCGGAACGAACACGAGCTCGCTGTAGGCGGATTGCCACAACAGAAAATTCGACAAGCGCTGTTCGCCGCTGGTACGAATCACCAGATCCGGATCAGGCAGGTCCGGAGCGTCGAGATGACGCGCGACGACGTCCGCAGTGACGTCGCCTGGACGCATGGCGCCGGCAACAACCAATGAGGCGATACGCTCTGCCGCCCGCGCGATTTCCTGGCGAGCGCCGTAATTGAACGCGACAACCAGCAGAAGACTGTCGTTGCGCCGGGTCAGCTCTTCGGCCTCCTCCAGCAGACGTCCGATCTCCGGCTCAAGATTGCGGCGCTCGCCGATGACGCGCACGCGCACATTGTTCTTATGAAGCTCGGCAAGATCGTTGCGGATGAAACGGCGCAGCAGCCCCATGAGATCACGGATTTCGGTCGCCGGCCGTGACCAGTTCTCGGAACTGAACGAATAGACGGTCAGAATCTCGATACCCAGTTCGCCGACCGCCCGCACGGTGCGGCGTAACGCCTCGACGCCGCGGCGATGGCCCTCGCTGCGCGGCAAGCCGCGCTCGGCCGCCCACCGGCCATTGCCGTCCATGATGATGGCCACATGGCGCGGCGGCTCCATGCCGGAATCGGGCGCGGCGGGCTGCGTCACTTTGGGCGAAGCCGAAGCTTCGGGCATCCTCTTTCTCCGACTGTGGCGGTCACACTAAACCGTCATGATCTCTCTTTCCTTGCCCGCAAGGGTCTTATCGACGTCGGCCACGATCTCGTCCGTTGCCTTCTGGACCTCAGCGGACATACGGGTGTGGTCGTCCTCGCTGATCTTGCCGTCTTTTTCGAGCTTCTTGAGCAGATCGAGCGCATCGCGGCGTACGTGACGGACCGCGACCCGCGCCGCTTCGGCATATTTGTGGGCAATCTTGACCATCTCCTTGCGGCGTTCCTGGTTGAGTTCAGGAATGCGCAGCCGCAGGACCTGCCCTTCGGTGGCGGGGTTCAATCCGAGATTGGAATTGATGATCGCCTTCTCGACCGCGTGCACCATCGACTTGTCCCAGACCTGCACACTGAGCAGCCGGGGCTCCGGCACGCTGATGGTAGCGAGCTGGTTGAGCGGCATGTGGGTGCCATAGGCCTCGACCTGCACGGGATCGAGCATGCCGGCGGAGGCGCGGCCGGTCCGCAGCCCGCCGAGCTCCTGCTTGAGCACCTGGATCGCGCCGTGCATGCGGCGCTTGATTTCGTTGAGGTCGTAGTTCGCGGTCGCCATCTCACATCTCCTCAACATCCGGCCAAGAGATGTAGCCGTTTCGGTTTGTCGTACCTGCCCGAGCGCCCGGGCGCTCCTTTGGTAGGTGGGCAAAGCCACCGGGTCCCGCCTTATGCGGGCCCGACGGCAGGCTCCGCGTCCCCACCCCTACAACCGCATCGCCGAAGCCTATTCGCTGACGATCGTCGCCCGGCCGGCTCCGCTCAAGACAGCTTCGATTGCGCCAGGCTCCAATATCGAGAACACAATGATAGGCGTACGGTTTTCGCGAGCAAGAGCAAACGCTGTCGCGTCCATGACTTTGAGTTCCCGCCGAAACGCCTCCTCGTGGGTCAACCGGTCGTAGCGCTTGGCCTTCGGGTCGAGCTTCGGATCGGCCGTATACACCCCATCCACATTGGTGGCCTTGAGGACGGCGTCGCAGCCCATCTCCGCGGCGCGCAGAACCGCCGTGGTGTCGGTGGTGAAAAACGGGTTGCCGGTGCCGCCCGCAAACACGACCACTCGATTGTCGTCAAGATGACGCAGGGCCCGGGCCCGCTCATAGGTCTCGCAAACCTGCGGCATCGTCAAAGCCGACATGGTGCGCGCCGACGCGCCGGCGCGTTCGATCGCGGCCTCAAGCACCAGCGCGTTCATCACGGTCGCGAGCATGCCCATGGCGTCTCCGGTCGGCCGCGACACCCCCTGGGCCGCGACCTGGACGCCGCGCAATACATTGCCGCCGCCGACCACGACTCCGATCGTGACGCCGAGGCTGCGCGCGGCCACGATATCGGCGGCAAAGCGATCGATGGTCGGTTGATGGATGCCGAACGCCTCGGGGCCGCTGAGTGCCTCGCCCGAGAGCTTGACGATCACGCGGCGATATCCCGGCACGGCCCACCTCGATGCGCTGTCTTACCTGCCCGCCATTGCGGCGACCTCACTGCCGAAATCAGTGTCAGGCCGATCAATTCCCTCGCCCAGCTCATAGCGCACGAAACTCGTGACCTTGATGGCGCCGCCGACCTTGCCTTCAGCATCCTTCAGCGCCTTGGCGACGCTCTTGTCGGGATCATGAATATAGGGCTGCTCCAGCAGGCAGACCTCCTTGTAGAAAGTCTTGAGCCCGGACTCGACGATCTTGACGATCGTCGCCTCCGGCTTGCCCTGAGCGCGGAACTTGTCGGCGAGAATATCTTTCTCGCGCGCCACCACCTGAGGATCGAGCCCGCCGGCGTCGACGGCTTGAGGCCTGGATGCGGCAATATGCATCGCCACCTGACGCCCGAGCGCGGTCAGGTCGTCCTTCTGTCCGGGCGACTCGAGCGCCACGATGACGCCGATCTTGCCGAGACCTTCCGACACCGCGTTGTGCACGTAGGTGCCGATCGCGCCGGCCGCGACGGAGACCTGCGCGGCGCGGCGCAGCGACATGTTCTCCCCGATGGTGGCGATCGCCGAATTGATGGCGTCATCGATGGTGAAGTCGCCGACCTTGCCGGCCTTGATCGCTTCCACATCGGTGCCGACATCGAGGGCGACATTGGCAATCATGCGCACGAGGCCCTGGAACTGCTCGTTGCGGGCGACAAAATCGGTTTCCGAATTGACTTCGACCACGACGCCTTTAAGGCCGCCGACCGCGACGCCGATCAGGCCTTCCGCCGCGATGCGCCCGGCCTTCTTGGCGGCCTTGGCGAGCCCTTTCTTGCGCAGCCAGTCGACCGCCGCTTCCATGTCGCCGTCGGTCTCACCAAGCGCAGATTTGCAATCCATCATGCCCGCGCCGGTCTTGTCGCGGAGCTCCTTGACCATTTGAGCGGTTACGTTTGTTTTCGCCATTGCGGTGATCCTGTCTGTCAGCGTCGTTCGCCTCTCGCCCCTCCCGGCTTACGGGGAGGGACAGGGGGAGGGAGACGCGGGACGTTGGCCCAAGTGATCGGCTTCGCCGATCCCTAAGGCCCGCGAAAAAGTATGTTACTCGGCACCAAGTTCCTTGGCCTGGGCGATCCACCCGTCGACGCGGCCCGGCAAGCCCACCTCTTCGCCGACATTGTGAGCGGCGGCAGGGCCGAGGCCTGCGATCTGCCAGTAATGGAAGATTCCTAAGTCGTTAAGCTTCTTTTCAACCGTCGGCGACACCCCGGAAAGCTTCTTAAGATCGTCCGCGACCCCGCGCGGACCGGACAGCGCTTCAAAGCCCGGTCCGTTGGTCTTTTCCGCCGCAACCTCCTCGGCGAGCGGTTCCTCGGCAGCCCCGATATCGATGCCCAACTCGCCCTGGGCGCGGGAAATTCCGTCGATTGCCGCCTTGGCGATGAGGTCGCAATAAAGCGAGATGGCGCGGCCGGCGTCGTCGTTTCCCGGTACCACATAGGTGATGCCGTCCGGATCGCAATTGGTGTCCACCACGGCGGCGACCGGGATGTTGAGGCGGCGCGCTTCCTTGATGGCGATGTCTTCCTTGTTGGTGTCGATCACGAACACGAGGTCCGGAAGCCCGCCCATGTCCTTGATGCCGCCGAGCGCGCGATCGAGCTTGTCGCGTTCGCGGGTCAGCGTCAGGCGCTCCTTTTTGGTGTACCCCTGGGCCTCGCCGGCGCTGAGCAACTCGTCGAGCTTGCGCAGCCGCTTGATCGATTCCGAGATGGTCTTCCAGTTGGTGAGGGTGCCGCCGAGCCAGCGCGAATTGACGTAGTATTGCGCCGACTTCTTGGCGGCCTGCGAGACAGCATCTTGCGCCTGGCGTTTGGTGCCGACGAACAGGATGCGCCCGCCCTTGGCGACGGTGTCGCTCACGGCCGCCAGAGCACGATGCAACAGCGGCACGGTCTGGGCGAGGTCGATGATGTGGATGTTGTTGCGGGCGCCGAAGATGAAGTCCTTCATCTTCGGGTTCCAGCGATGGGATTGATGACCGAAATGTACGCCAGCCTCAAGCAGCTGGCGCATCGAATAATCGGGAAGCGCCATTGGTATTCTCCGGTTGTTCCGCCGCGGACCCGTGAGCCTGAACGGGAATACCGCTGGGCCACCGGACGGCTTTAGAGCCACGATCCGCGTGTGAGATGGCGCGTATATAGCGGCACGCGGGAGGGGATGCAAGGCGAAGGGTGGGGGCGGGGTGCGCCCGCCTCCCCTTAACCCGGGAGGATTTCGGGCAGGAATGGATTGATCAGCTTCACGCCCGTACTTTCGAAATCAGCGGTATTGCGCGTCACTACCGTCAGGTCACTCACCAAGGCGGTCGCCGCGACCTGTTTATCCAGCTCGTTTCCGGGGTTTGGGACCCTCAGGCGACCCCACACCTGCGCCGCATCGGCTTCGAAAGGGAGGATGTTCTCCCCATACTGATCGAGGACCGTCGTCAGCCACGTGTCCAGCCGCTTTGCCTGATCCGCGTCGCCGCGATGGCGGATGAGTTCGACGCCACGACGAAGTTCTCCGACCGAAACCGCGGAAAGATAGACAGGCTCGCCGGAAGCAGCGACGCGATCGAAAAATCTTGCGACTCCCGGATTGGCCCTCTCCTTTTTCCTGGTTTCGCTGACAACGCTGGTGTCAATCAAATACATGCGGCGCATCCCTGCCGGATTGCACGCGCTCGAAATCTGCATCTACGCCGACATCGGGGATTGAGGCCAGAACCTCGGCAAAGCTCCGCTTTCGGGGGTGGACAAGTGCCGCGACAAGGATTTCCCGGTGCTCGGCCTCGGCGCTCCGTCCATGCGCCACCGCGCGCTCCTTGAGGGCCCGCACAATCTCTTCATCGACGCCGCGAACGAGCAGATCAGGCATCTCTCGATCTCCACATTGATAGCAATGATATCGTCATTCCAACGGAACAGTAAAGCCGGATTACCAACGCCTTGAACTTCCAGGCCCTTTGACGCTGGAAAGGGCCTACGGCAGAGGGAAGCAGAGGGGGGAGAGCCTTCTTGGTCATGGCGATTTTACGCGCAGTTGAGCGCCGCACGGCACGGATCTGGGGCTGCGTCCGAAAGGCGGACTTTCACATTTCCCGTGCTCTCGGGCCATGCGCGTGTAGCCAGCTTCAAGCGGCCGGCGGGTTACGCATTCGGCGAGGGCTTCGTCTGCTGCCACGATGAGTCGCTTACCAAGCTTGCTCATGGGTCACCACCACTTCTCCGGCGCAAACCGTCCCGCCGCGGCTTCGATCACCGCGCTGAGCGAAAACAAAGTCTCTGCGTCGAACGGCCGGCCGATCAGTTGCAGGCCGAGCGGCAGGCCCTGGGAGTCGAGCCCGGCCGGCACCGAAATGCCCGGCAGGCCCGCCATGTTCACCGTCACGGTGAACACGTCGTTGAGATACATCTCGATCGGATCGGCGCTCTTCTCGCCGATCGCGAACGCGGCCGACGGCGTGGTCGGCGTCAGGACGGCGTTGACGCCGGCATTGAAGCATTCCTCGAAATCGCGCTTGATCAGCGTGCGGACCTTCTGGGCGCGCAGGTAGTAGGCATCGTAATAGCCGGCGGACAGCACATAGGTGCCGATCAGGATGCGCCGGCGCACCTCCTTGCCGAAGCCCGCCGCCCGGGTCTCTTCGTACATATCGACGATGTCGCGGCCGCCCACGCGCAGGCCGTAGCGAACGCCGTCATAGCGCGCGAGATTCGACGACGCCTCCGCGGGCGCCACGATGTAGTAGGTGGCCAGCGCATACTTGGTGTGCGGCAGCGACACCTCGACGACTTCGGCGCCGGCCGCCTTGAGCCAATCGGCGCCTTGGCGCCACAGCGCCTCGATCTCGTCCGGCATCCCCTTGACGCGATATTCCTTCGGAATGCCGATCCTCATGCCCCTGACGGAGCGCGTCAGCGCCGCCTCGTAATCGGGCACCGCCACATTGACCGACGTCGTGTCCTTAGCGTCGTGGCCGGCCATCGAGGCCAGCAGGATGGCGGCGTCGCGCACGGTGCGGGCGAACGGGCCCGCCTGATCGAGCGAGGACGCATACGCCACGATGCCGAAGCGCGAACAGCGCCCATACGTGGGCTTGATGCCGACGATGCCGGTGAGCGCTGCCGGCTGGCGGATCGAGCCGCCGGTGTCGGTGCCGACCGCGCCGAGGCAGAGGCCGGCCGCCACCGCCGCAGAGGAGCCGCCCGACGAGCCGCCCGGAACGAGCTTCACGTCCGAGCCCTTACGGCGCCACGGCGACACCACCGGCCCGAAATACGAAGTCTCGTTCGACGAGCCCATGGCGAACTCGTCGTTGTTGAGCTTGCCCAGCATCACGGCGCCGGCGCGCCACAGGTTGGCGGTGACCGTCGACTCATAGGTCGGCACGAAGGTGTCGAGCATGTGCGAGCACGCTGTGGTGCGCACGCCCTTGGTCGCGAACATGTCCTTGACGCCAAGCGGCACGCCGGCGAGCGGCCCCCCCTCCCCTGTGGCAAGCGCCGCATCGGCGCGCGCAGCCATCTCGTGGGCCTGTTCCGGCGTTTCCAGCACGAAGGCGTTGAGCGCACGGGCCTCCCTGATCGCCGCCACGTGGGCCTTAGTCAGTTCGACCGCGGAGAACTCGCGCTGGCGCAGAAGATCGCGCGCTTGCGCCAGGGTCAGCGAGGTGAGCTCACTCATTTAAGAGCCCGTCTCCTCGCAGCGGAAACGAGATGGGAGCGCGGGCGTCTCGCCCGCGTCTTTTACCTCTCCCCGCGAGCGGGGAGCGGGAGCAGGACCGCCTGGGAGCACGGGCGTCTCGCCCGCTCCTTCCAACGAACCTAGCGTCAGGGAAGCGGGATAGTTTTCAAGGGCGGGCGGGACGCCCGCGCTCCCAGGAGCCGCCGCTTCCATTTCGGCGAACCACAATGCATCCATTTCGCAGGCGAGGCACATCAGAGAACCTTTCGCTCCGCTGCCGGTCGAGGCTCGTCACAACTGAAGTGGCGAACCTCGCGTACTGCGACCTCGACCGGACGGATGTCGATCGCCCACGGCGTCGTCGCCACCTTCTGGGCCGGACGCCACAGCTTGCCGCCCGCCTTGTTGAAATAGGCCACGTATCGGGCCGGGAATTCCTCGCATTCGTCGCACATCGCCGATTCCTGTTTGATCCTATTCGACCACCTTCGGCACCAGGAAGAAATGGTCTTGGGCGGCCGGCGCATTCTTCAGGATGTCGTCGGCGATGTCACCGTCGGTCACCACGTCCGGCCGCTTCTTCATCGCCATGGGAGTGACGGAAGTCATGGGCGCGACGCCGGAAATATCGACCTCCGACAGTTGCTCGACGAACGCCAGCATGTCGTTGATCTCGCCCTTGAGATGCTCGACCTCGTCCTCCTTGACGGCAATACGCGCAAGATGCGCGATGCGTCGGACGGTTGCGGTATCGACGGACATGCCCATGTTCCCGGAGCTGCGGCTCATCTGGTCGACGTCATTCCGGGACGCCGCTTGCGGCGGGCCCCGGAATCCATACGCCTAGATGGCGGTTATGGATTCCGGGCTCGCGAACTGCGCTCGCGCCCCGGAATGACGGAAACAAATTCGATGGTCAGCCGACAGCCTATAGCAGACGCTGTTTTACCCCCGCAATCAGGCAAATTTTCATGTTGCAATTTCACCTTAACGAGTTCGATGATCTTCTGCCTGGGCCGACGCGCCCGTTGTGACCTCTCTCACCACGGCTGCGCCCCGCTTCATGCGGATAAGAACCGGAGCCCCAATGCTGCCCATTCACCGATTCTGGGCGCCTGTCGACGTCCTGAACTATGAAATCGTCCAGGAACAGGCCTCGGCGCTCGGGCGTCTCGGCCGCGGCCTGGAGGCGGCGCTCAAGGCTCTGCGAGAGTTCGACGCCGCGCATCCACGCTCGGAGGCTTCGCCTGAGGAACGGCAGACGCGGCGGACATTGGTGGCCGCGGCCGGCCATGCGCTGTGGATGTTCGTGGTCCAGCGTGAATCCTGCGGGCTGCGCGACAGCCGCACCGTGATGCGCGACTACAAGGTGCCCGCAGAGGTTCAGGAGCAGATGGGCGTCTTCCCGGCGACGCGAAAGTAGGGTGGGCAAAATCGCTTGCTCGGCGATCGTAAATGTCAGAATGGCTGCAGGCGATTTTGCCCACGCGGTCACACCCCAGAAGTCGGACCGCGTGGGCAACGCGCCCTCACGTTCGCGTATTGTACGGCTACGTTATTCGCGGGCGCGTTGCCCACCCTACCCGCGTTGCGCCGCAAGCGTGCTCAACCCTTGACGAGTGCGCAGCCCCCGTCGGCGAGCGGACGGAACGCCTGGTCGGCCGGGACCGTGGAGATCAGCTTGAAATAATCCCACTCGCCCTTGGATTCCGCAGGCTTCTTGGTCTCGTAGAGGTGAACCGCGTGAATCTTTCGGCCGTCGGCGCGGATCGTGCCGTCGCCAAACAGCGGATCGCTGGTCGGCATTTCCTTCATTTTCGCCACCACGGCCTTGCCGTCGCGGCCGTTCTTGAGAGCCGCGACTGCCTTGAGGTAATGCGCGGTCGCCGCGTAGACGCCGGCCTGCATGTCGTTCGGCATGATCTTGCGCGGATGCTTGTCCTGGAAGCGCTTGGCAAAGGCGCGGCTCGCGTCGTTCTGATCCCAATAGAACGGCATCAGGGCAAGCACGCCCTGGCTTGCGGCGAGGCCGAGCGCCTGCACATTGTTGATCTGAAACACAAAGCCCGGCATTCGCACTTTGCCGACAAGGCCGAACTCGGCTGCCTGCTTAAGCGCGTTGGACAGATCGCCGCCCGCATTGGCGAACGCGATGGTGTCGGCCCCGGAAGCCTGGGCGCGCAGCAGATAGGATGAGAAGTCCGCGTTGCCGATCGGAGCGCGCACCGCGCCCAGGACCTGGCCTCCCAACGCGGTGACCTCGTCCGCCGCATTGCTCTCCAGGTCCTTGCCGAACGCATAGTCGGCCGAAATGAAAAACCACTTCTTGCCGCCACGCGCAAAAATTGCTTTTGCGAAGCCGTGGCCTAGTTCCCAGGTGTCGTAGGTCCAGTGAATCGTGTTCGGGGTGCACGACTTGCCGGTCAGATCCGCGGTTCCGGCGCCTGATCCGACCAGCACCTTGTTGAGATCGCGCGCCAGCACGTTCACCGCAAGCGCAACCGCCGAATTGGGCAGATCGATGATCATGTCGACGCCCTGGACCTCGTACCAGTTGCGGGCGATGGTCGCCCCAATGTCGACTTTGTTCTGGTGGTCCGCCGCGACGACCTCCGCCTTCACGCCGAGCCGACCGGCATAGTCGTCGACCGCGAACTGCGCCGCAATCACCGATCCGATGCCCTGGCTGTCGGCATAGACGGTCGACTGATCGTTCAGAACCCCGATCTTGACCGCTGCCGTCTGGGCGAAAGCAAGCGACGGCAGGCATGACAGCAGCAACGCCCCACACAAGCTTCTCGTTGTCATCGTCTCCTCCTGTCTTATTATTGGTATAATAACACATTCGACAGAGGGACGTCGCCGGCAGGGAGGGACATCATGAAATCCGTTTCAATGTTTGCGATCGTGGCGGCTTCGATTGCCGCAGGGATGCCGGCGGCGCACGCGGCCGACATGTCATTCGAGCGCGCCCTGAGCGTTGATCGTGAACCGCAAAACTGGCTCTTGCATCACCAGAACTATCAGGGCCACCGGTTCTCGGCGCTCAAGGAGATCGACACCGGCACAGTCGCCAACCTGCGGCTTGCCTTCACGGTCGGCCTCGGCGGCCTGCAGGCGGGCGGGCGCTATGCCAACGGCAACCTCGAAGCGACGCCGCTGGTCGACGACGGCATCATGTATATTCCGGACGGCTGGGGCGCGGTTTACGCGATCGACGTGCGAAGCGGCCGCAAGGGCGAGATCAAGTGGAAGTTCGATCCCGGTGTCGATCGCGTGTGGGCCGGCGATGTCGCATGCTGTGGCATCAACAACCGCGGCGTCGCGTTGTGGAAGGACAAGGTGATCTCGGTTGCGCTCGACGGGCGCATCTTCGCGATCAACCGCGCAACCGGCGAACTCGCGTGGGAGCGCAAGACGGCGGAGCCGGCGATGGGCGAAACGGTGACGCTCGCGCCGCTCGTCGTACGCGATCTCGCCATCATCGGGTCGGCCGGCGGTGAATTCGGCATCCGCGGCTGGATCGACGCCACCGACCTCAACACCGGTCAGCAGGCCTGGCGCACCTTCACGATCCCGGGCGTCGGCGAGCCCGGCCACGAGACCTGGAAGGACGGCAAGGACCGTTGGAAGCACGGCGGCGGATCGATTTGGGTGACGGCCACCTACGACCGGGATACCGACACCATTTACCAGGGCATCGGCAATGCCGGCCCCGACTACGACGCCGAATACCGGCCGGGCGACAACAAGTGGGCTGCGAGCGTGCTCGCCATGGATCCTAACGACGGCAAGATCAAATGGGGCTTCCAGTACACGCCGAACGACCCTTATGATTACGACGAGATTTCCGAGCACCAGATCATCGATGCCAAGGTCAATGGCGAGAGCCGCAAGCTCGTCGTGCACGGCGCGCGCAACGGCTTCTACTACGCGCTCGACCGCATCAACGGCGCCTTCATCGCCGGCAAGCAGTACGTGGACGAGCTGAACTGGACGCGCGGCCTCGATCCCAAGACCGGCCGGCCGCTCGATTATGATCCAAGCAAGGACGTGCAAACCTACGTGGCGGGCACCACCGCGACCCGCGCCAACCCGACGGGCTTTCGCTGCCCCCATGTGACGGGCGGCAAGAACTGGGAGCCCGGCGCCTATAATCCGCAATTGAACCTGATCTACATTCCCTCGACTGAAGGGTGCAGCGAGATCAACGGTGCGGCACAAGCGGACTTCGAGGACCAGGGCGGAACCCACAAGTGGCGCGACCGTTTCACCGGCGGCGGCAGCAAGAACCGCACGCAGCCCACCGGCAGCGTCAAGGCGCTCGATCCGGTGACCGGCGAGACCAAAGCAGTGGCGCGCACCGACCTGCCGAACTGGTCGGGCGTGCTCGCGACCGGCGGCAATCTCGTCTTCCACGGCCTGTGGGAGGGCGCGCTCGTCGCCTTTGACGGTAAGACCCTGAAGGAGCTGTGGCGGTTCGACACCGGTTGCGGCTTCAGAGCGCCGCCTATCAGCTACGCCGTCAACGGCAAGCAGTACATCGCCATCGCTGCCGGCCCGCACTGGACCGGCACCAAACCGGCGGCTCTGAAATACGCCAACACGTGCTCGATGCTCTACGTGTTCACGCTGTAGCTTGGGGGACGTAGCCCGGATGGAGCGACCGCTCTTCGCGGTCGCGTAATCCGGGGACGGCGGGGCCTCCGGCCGCGGGCAAGCGCGTAGGGCGGATTAGCGCCAGCGTAATCCGCCATTCTCCGCCCGCCGCGGCGGGTGACGCCGGAGCCTGCCATCGGGCCGCGCTTCGCGCGGACCCGTTGGG
>Ga0137390_10003996_pt1 | contig 12181 bp, 11 predicted proteins | sample 15con2h24AmetaG_FD_104937 | JGI IMG/M metagenome (GOLD analysis project Ga0137390, IMG submission 104937) | Vadose zone soil microbial communities from Angelo Coast Range Reserve, California, USA - 15con2h2.4A metaG | ecosystem: Environmental > Terrestrial > Soil > Vadose zone > Saprolite... | reverse complement strand
TCGGAGACTGACGCGAGCGAGGATTTGCAGCGAGCTTTGGGGCTATTGCAGGCTGAGCTTGCCGCGTAGATTCCTGCGAGCGTTATCGATCATACAGAATTGAGACAGCGGGCAGACGGTCTGCCTGACTCGGACGAGTAACTATGCTGTGATAACTTTGAAAAGATGCTTACTTACTACTGCAGGTTGTGCGTGCGCGCTTGTCGTTTCCGGCGACTGGGATTTCCTCATTTGACTTAAATGCATGCCATATCAATCACTCACCTGAGCCGAAAATGAGCCCACGTGTGAGTTGTTCGAGAAAGTTTCCGGAGAACGATCTAAACTTTGGAGAATCCTGCGTGTCGTGTTTGTCAAAAGAAGGTCCATAAGAAAAGCGGTAAAGACGGCCCGGCGACAATACGATTGCTAAGCGCCGAGCATTTGAAATAATATAATAGAATGATAGAGTGTGAAAAAATTACAAGGTTATGGTGGTAAAGTATGCTGTTATCATATACGGCGAATTGGCGAGAAAAGATACTTCAAAATGTGGTCAAACGAGGCAGCATGTCATTGGTCAAATGTACTCCGCTCGCTTCTAGTACAGGACTCCATGGAACCTGCCGTCAGGAAGACTATATCGATGTGATTTTAAATGAGATGACCTACGCTCAGGCTCGCACATGCGTGTGCGAACCATCAAGATCTGCCACAGAACTGGGAAAAATAGTTCAATAGGTCAAGCTTGAATGAAAGTGATGATATGATGGCTTGCCTTAAACTTGCTGCCACTGAGCACCACGATATCCCCGGGCCCATGAACGGGGCCTGCCCAGTTGGTACAGTACAGTACCAAAGCCCCGCGCGGATGCGGCGGGCCCAGCGAACCAATAAAAATGAAAAATTCCAGCGGCTTCGGCAACCGTGACAGCGCGAGAAGACCAGCGGGCCGACGCGCCGGAAACACGTCTGAGTAATTAACTCGGCGTTCAGCGTACGTGGGTTCAACTTCAGCCAAACTCATAATGCCTACCAGTGGCTTCAAGCCAGTCCCGCATTGGCTGCCTTGAACCATTACACATGCTCATATTGCATAGGCTTCTAGTTGGGTTGTCTCATTATGAGGTGACTCGGTGTCCAACTTGTGAGTCAAGTTGTCGGTACGCATGTTCCTCACTCTCCTTAGCAGGCTTAGCTACTACTACCCCTCCCTCGTCACAGATGCTCGCCAGTCGCCCCTTGACGTCAAGTTTGATGCAGTTCCAGATTAAAAATTCACCTTCCCCCGTCCCCTGTCTTCTCTACTTGCAATTACATTTTCATGTCAGTCGCCGCGGCGTCGACTGTCCCTATTTTTGACCGTCACGGTTATTGATAACATCTAATTGTCTCTTTGACTGGTGCTCTTTTTCGCAGATGGTGTAAGGCGAGCATTATCACTAACTGCAGAACTAACTGCAGAACAACATGCATTAGGGGGTATTGGCGGCCCTGACAGGCTCTTGTCTCGTCACGGTGTCTCGAGCCTTGCGTCTGTAGGCTACTCCCGGGCCACCATTTGTTCCTTTAAGCCTGTAAGATTGCTCCGCCCTGATGCCTTACCCCCTATCATCTTGCTGGCCGCCTTTCTCCAAACGTCCTCGTGTCCGACCACAGTTTGATTTCGCATTCCCCTCTGGGTGATGTGCGTGTATCCTGACTACACTACTTCAAGTCCTTAGTTACCCCTTGCTCCACAGGTATCATGTCCTCGTTTTCATCTCGCACCCTTCATGCCTTCATGACACTGCCCCTTTCACAACCTTAGATCCCGTTGTATTCTTGTATCCTGGTGCACAGATTCGATTCTCTCGTACTTGTAGATTACCACAGTGTTATCTCCTGCATACAACTTGCCTGTTGACTCCTTGTGAATGCAGGATCCTTCTCGCCGCATCCCAAACGCATCTCTCTCTCCTTTAACCCCGCTTACGTCTCTCAATCCGCCGACGCCAGTCTCGAGCCGTCAAGCTGACATGCATCGATCTTGATTGCGAGGTCCTTGTCGCTCCTCCCTTCCGCTTCTGCTTTCCTCGCTCCTGCCCTTGCGTGGCTCCTTCCATTTCCGGGGGGGGGCACTCTTGCTTGTTGCTTGCTCGCCCCGCTCTGGTCTTATCTCCGATAAGCCTTACGATCTCACTAGCGCGTCTTTGGTTTGCTTCAATGAGGAAAAATCGATTAGCTTCGCTCATGACATGCATGACAAGTAGTAGACGCCTGCTTGCCCGAGGTGGATACAAAATTGCCCACACAGACTTGCTTGATATCACACGCCCATGCGCTTTTCCCTTGCGTGCCTTTTTCTTTCTATCCTACTTCGAAAGAATAGTGACTCTGCAGTCTTCATTGTCAAGCGTAGTGGTAGTGCCCACTGTTTGTGGGCCAATATGACCTTGAAGATGGTGACAGCCCTTCTGCTCGTCAGGTCAGATCCTAAGAGCGAATCTGGGGTACATTTCATAATGCATAATCACTAATAAGGCATGTACCAGTGGCCAGCGGATCGCCGTCGGCGTTTGCATACTGTCCCACAGCACCCGGCTCGAAGTGTTCTACCCTCCTCATCTCGGCCGAACAATCAACCGTCGTTCGGGCCCCATAGATACAGAGGCCAGCATTTCGTAAACGGTTTTTTTCTCTCTTCCTTCTCCTCAATCCTTCAACGAATTCTGATGAATTCAAAGATGAGAGAAGCTGTTATCATGATCGGGGACTTAGCGCTCCCTTTTGGCATGACTGACAGAGTAGACGTAGAATTTTGGTTTCATTCCTCGTTGGGGGATCGGCGGTTTTGTGAGACTGGGCCCGAGCGGCAGTTGTTGAGTTGCCGTGGAGTGCAGTACTAATAGGGCTTGTGCCAGCAACAGGAACAAGTCCCAGTCTCTATTTGAGTAATTTGACAAACAGTGTGAACCCATCGCCACCTGCGCAGTCCGCGTCCCTCGCACGAAGTACTATAAACCATATCCTCTTACAACAACGACGTCACGCTTATCCCATATCCGCGGACGTGTATCAATAGGCGCCCGTCCCGGCGAAGAGCTCCCGGGCCCCAATTAATGACATTACCGCCTGTGAAACGTCAGTGGAATTTACTGTAAAGAGCTCAGAGCTGTCGTCACGGCTCCACGCGTTGGACTGCTTCCCCGGCGTCACCGTATTTCTGACGGAACCCTTCGAGTGGGCCGCAGCGCCCAACCGTGTTGGCCCTGATCGCAAAGAGCGAAAAAGTCGGACTGCCGCCACAAGATGTGCGATTTGAACGTACTTTCGTCATCCTTCTGTGGTAATCGCCTAGCCGACTGCCTTTCTTGACCAATTTCCCGCTCTGCCGACTCGGGGCCGACACACACAAACACACACATGGCACACACACTTTATACGCCTCCCAATGTGTCTCATTCTTTTCTTTACCTGCCAATTTGTGTTCCCCTGCGTGCAATGCCTGAACGTTCTGAACCGCCGTGCAAGTTTCGTGTTGCTATCTGGTCGGTATTTTTTTTTTCAACTTGTTTCTTTTGGTTCTTGTCCTTGGGACGTTTATTGATAAACGTACGATAAACATTCTAGCGGCGGGGGTGTCGGCGGATTGACCCTCGCTTTTGCACTGTCTAAATCTCCTGAAATTCAAGTCGATGTCTACGAGGCAGCGTCGAAATTTACAGAAATAGGTGCTGGAATTGGCGTGTGGTGGCGAACCAGACAAGTTCTCAAGTCGCTTGACTTGGAAGAGGATATGGCCCGCTTGCTGACCGACCCCCCGGGCCAAGACCGAAGTGAGCTATGAAATGTGGCCGTTATGATGAGACACGACTCTAATGTGCCTGCAGTACCATGCATACAGTATCGAAAGGCCGACCAGCCCGAGGCCCTTGCAATGGGATCCCTGTACGCTCGAGGTTTGGTTCTTTTTTCATTCACTCATTCTTTTGAACGTAGTGTGCGCTGACCTCATAAGGGCCTTTTCCATTTCCCTACAGGTGGATTGTTGGGATTCCATCGCGCGGAGTTTCACGGGATGCTGTTGAACAAGTTGCCCTCGCACTGTCGCACCTTCTCGTCCAGGCGCCTAGAGAGCTACACCCAACAGCCTGGCGGCCCCATCGAACTCCGCTTCCATGATGGGTCAACCGCAACGTGCGATATCCTCGTTGGGGCGGATGGGATCAAGTCTGTCGTTCGCAAGACGATGTTCCAGGACGCGGCCCTCGAGGCGGAATCGCAGTGTCGCAATGCGGACGCTGCAGAGCTGCGCAACCTGAGCGAGCTACGCTTCAGCGGTGTCTTCGTGTACAGGGCGCTCATCCCCGTTGCGAGGCTGTCAAGTATCTCCCCTCAACATAGGGTATTTTCCTCTACCATGCAGGTGAGTGAGGGTGTGTGTTTTTGTCAAGGCCGCTAGCTTTGAGTATTTACCTCATTCAGTACCTAGGCAAGAATAGGGTGAACTATCCCCCCAGGATCCATATGTTGTCTATCCCTGATTCAAAGCCTTGTCCCTTAGCTCGCAATGGCGTACACGATTTCCCGCGGCCGTTTCATCAATTTTGCCGCCATCGAAATGCGTCCTCACGAGGAGGGAACGCATTTCGGGGGGCCTTGGGTCGTCGATGTGGATCCGTCATACGTTGCAAGTCTGTTTCAAGGCTGGGAAAAGGACGTCGACGACCTTATCCAAGTGCGTGTGCAGCCACTAGACGAAAAAACAGCTACTCCTAACGCTTATGGCATTTTTCAGTGCTTGGGCGGTTTAACGATATCTCGTTGGACCGTCAATGTTCTGCCTGCTCTGCCGTTCTTCGCGCGTGGAAACGTAGCGATCCTTGGGGATGCCGTAGGCATTTGTTTCTTCTCTGCGACATACCGGACACCTGATCATGAGCGAAAAAAAAACGCCAGGCGCACGCCATGACACCTTTTCAGGGAGCCGGCGCGGGACAAGCCATCGAGGTCAGTCAGCTCCGCGAGCCACGTCAAATGGTTTAATATAAATCGCTCCTGCCTTGTTCATTTAGGACGCTTCGATGCTTGCCTCATTGCTCTCGCACGATCTGGCAACGCCAGCGACGGCATCGCACGTGCTCAACATCTATTCCCGTGTCCGCCAGCCCATCGCGACGGAAGTCTCGCGGCGCTCGCGGCTGAACGGGGAGTACTTCTCCCTCCGAGAACTCGTCGGGCCGGACGTCTCGTCCGCGCGCCTGCTCGGGATCATGAAGCAGATCCAGGACAACTTTGAGTGGGCCTCGGAGACGGACGCGAGCGAGGATTTACAGCGCGCCTTGGGGCTGCTGCGGGCGGAGCTCGCGGCGTAGATTTCTGCGAGCGCTACCGATTGTACGGATCGAGGGAGCAGACCGATGGATGGAAGTCAGGTTAACGGTCGGTCGGTATCAAGGAGAACTGTGCTGTGATCATGATAAATATTGCGTAGGTTGTCCGTGCGCGCTTGCTGACGGGTTTTCCTCATTTGACTTGAATGCATGCCATATCAGTCACTCACCAGTACTCACTAGTACTCACTACCTGAGCCGAAATTGAGCCGACGTGGGAGTTTTACGAGAAGGTTCCCGGAGAACGATCTAGAATTTGAGGAATCCTCCGATGACCTCCGTCCTTGTCAAAAAAGGTCCATGAGAAAAACCGTAAAGACGGCCCGGTGGCAATATGATTGCTGAGCGCTGAGCATTTGAAATGATAGAATCATAGAATGTGAAACGTTGCAAGTCATGGTTATGTAGGTATGCTGTAATCATATATGGCGATAAAGATACGTCAAAATGCGGTTGAACGAGGCAACATGTCATTGGTCAGTGCACTCCGCTTCTAGTACTTGATGGAAGCTGCCGTCAGGAAGACTATATCGATGTCATTCGCAAATAAGATGACCTACGCATACACATGCCTGTGCGAACCATCAAGAACTGGCAAAACCAAGAAAAATAAATTAGATCAACAGGTTAATACAAGTGACGACGTGATGGCTTGCCTCAAACTTGCTGCCGCTGAGTACCACGATATCCCCATGAACCATCGTCACGCGGAGGCTCTCTTTCTTCACCTTCGAATTTGGCTTGGTGTTGGAGGCTGATGGAGACATCGAGAGCAACGAGATGTCGGCACCTAGACAGAGCAGGACGAGGTACTTTACGCGCGAGCAGAATGTCATGCGGTGCTGCAAGGGTTTGTGAAATCATAAGCGCTCCATCCAAGCAAGGCACAGTTGCCCCAGCGCGACGGACTGGGCCTACCTTGCCATCCGAGATCCATGCGTGGGTGCGCAACGAATGCACTCTGAGGGGACCGAGCTCGCAGCAATAAGTCCTCAGCGCTGCTTCGATGATCTCAGCCTGTTGATCCCACACGCCGCGTCCATTTCGGGGGAGCGCAGGGTCATCTCCAGATTCGAACAGCGGGGTGGAAAACACCGTCGTGCCAATACCACGCTCGATTCGCACGTCACGCTGTAAGGTTTCGAAAAGCGCCGAGGCGCCTGCTTGCAGGGGCGCTCTATTACCGTTAAATATATGACGCACGGAGAGGGATTTCGAATGATCAATAATAGAACGACTGCCTGAAGCGATAGGGGCGCCAGAATCGTCAGATAAGGTTGGTGTAGCAGCCAGGTGATAGTGAAAGAGACGGGTCCCATCCTCGAAGCTGATAGCTGGTTCGGCAGTCGTGGGCGCAGCCCATTTGTCGTCTGGGGAGATCGTCGCAGAGTTGACCTTGCGATCACGTGTAGACAAGGCGCCTATTACCCAGCCAATCTCCTTTGTCATGTCCATCTTGGCTTTACACATGGCACTCTCACAGACTCGATGCCGAAGGAAACGTTGCACGTTGACACGGCCACAGGTTGCGCAGAAATAGCCTACTGGGAAGTTACCAGTCGCTGTAGAGTTCTCCGTAAAGGGGGCAAGAAGAGGAAGCGGAAGCAACAGGCGAGAATATTCGAAAGGATTTTGTTCCAGCGAGATGTGCTCTGGTTCCCACCACGGCCGCATTATTTGGAGGGACCATTCACGATAGTCATGCTGCTCATCATCCAAGAGTTCATCCTCGCCACCAGGCACCCAATCCAGAGAAAAGCGCCAGGCACACTGCATCGTTAGTGAGTTTGAGGTGCTTCGCAATGAACATGTTTCCACCTGGCGAAGAGATAGACCCACAACGAAGTGAGATCGGTTGCGAAACGGGGGCAGGCATGAGTCACCTTGACTTCGGATATCTTGAACAACCCTAACCAAAAGTGTCCGATTTCCGATGGGAGCTCCCAAGGAACCAGCCGGGAGTTACGGGCAAACACAGGGGACACGACATCGCTAACGGACTGGGCTGTGAGTAAGGCGGTGACCTCGGGAGGAGGTCGCGGCAAAGGAAGGTGATGAAGGCCATCGCTTCCACGGGAAATTACGGGGGGGCAACCTGTAACTATGTCAAGGGGACGCCGCGACGTCGGTACAGACTTGTCTGGTGGCAATATCCGGTTTGCGTCAGGCATTTCTGAGGGGGAACTGGTCGATCCAGATGAGGGACGGTTTGTGTCTGCTCGAGGTGTGTTGGTTTCAAGAGACTTGCTGATCTGTGCCAGCGCAGAACAAGAAAGAGGGTGTTCAGCCGTGAGGGATTCAGGTGAAGATTTCACGCAAGGTGCAGACCCTCCTGGATGACTATCGACGTGGGATCGGCTATCAACGAGTGTGGATCCATCTACGCAAGTCATTTCCCCAGGCGGTTGGACAGTAGAATAGCCGTCGAGGTGCGCGCCGTGGTCAGTGGTGGCGAGACTTGGGTCGGCAATAATTCCGTCATGGCGGTCGGGCTCGTGAAAATGAGATAATTGATTGATCTCGCAGTGGGGAACTTCCATGGCACCGATGAGCTGAGGGGGTATGCTTTCATAGTTCTGTGGACTGACGTGCGAAGGCCCAGCTTCAGGCGATTTAGATGATGAATCTAGAGTCTCATAATTCCGGCGCGTGGAGCATGGAACCACAGGTGGTCCTCCATCAAAACCAGCCGTCGGTGGAGGTGGGTGAGGGGAGGTTCGTGGCAGTGAGCGTGTCTCCGACATGGAATACACGGGAGGGTGGAGAGGAACATCAACCTCACGGACGCTGAAAAAAAAAGGTCGGGCAGTGAGCACAATAACAGAAAAACTACGTCTGCTGGGGTGGGAGTTGGAAGTTGAGTGTTTCGAGAGAGTACCTACATCGAGAAGGTGATCTTGCGTCCGTCCCAAGCATCACCCATCCACCAACCAAGGCCAGGGTCGCTTTTCTCCTCCGAAAAGATGAGCGTAGGGTTGAAGCCTTCCCAAGCGACGCCGCCACGGTTTTTTGCAAGGGCGGGGAGCGCCGCAAACAACTCATCTTTACCCTGCAACGCGACAGACAGATCAACACAGGACAAGGTGCGCCGAGGGGAGTCTATCTTACACCGGCCCACACCCGCGGGCGCAGGCTCGGATGGTCGAGAGCGCACTTTGGGGGATGTACCACGCTTCTGGGTGGCTCGACGATGCGCCAGCCTGAGGTCGCATTGGCCCGTGGCAGAGCACGCACGGGGCGAGCTAAGGTGGGATAAAGGATAAAATTTGCATGGGACCATGGGAAAGACGGACGAGTGCTTACCTCGGGGGGCAAGATCACCGTCCGAGGCCCCGTCATCGGATGTGTCCGAACTCTCTGATGTGGGCATGTTGCATTGCGTTGTACCTAAAGTCGCAGCTTGTTCTCGAGCATCAGAGTTACGAGTAGTGGCCTTGGCCTTGGCCTTTCTGCCTCTGGCATTAGGTGACTGTTTATGTGGCAAGCCTGCCGTAGTTGTTGCATTCGCGTGGCTTGGCAAGGGTAACTCGGATCTGGGCATGTCCACGACATCTAGCAATCGAATCAGTAAAAACAAATAAACAGTGTCCCCATAATCCAGTTGTGTGACCCACCCAACGGAGCATCTTCTCTGAAAGCCTCCACATCTGCGAAATCTAACCTGTCCGGTCTGGCCTTGGACTTGACCTTATTCCCGCTTCGTGGCTTCTGCCTTCGGGTGCGCCAGAGGGGTACTAGCAAGGCCAATGGCACATCGGAGTCATCCGTGTCAGCTATTATGGACCAAAGAGTCAGGCGAGCGTCCCAAGGAGCGTTGCGACGATCCCTGCGTACCAGCCGGATCCAAAGCGTGCGGGCCTTCAAGATCTGGAGCATCACCGAGCCCTTTTGGGGACAACTCGTCCAGTGGTGTCAGGGTGGACATATCATGTGTCGGGTCCACGCATTCCGACCCACAATCACTGCAGTGCGGCCCTTGTTCTACCATGTTCGATGGGTATCGTCTCTCTTTGCCCATTTCGCCCCTCAGAGACTGACCTGGTACACGACTCAAATCCGGTTGTGTACACTCTTGCTGCGGCACCACTTCCTCAACCAGCATTGCCGCTCCTGGCTCATCTAAGACGTTACCTGATGATGCACCATCGCTTGCGATATCCAAACCGAACCCGCAGTCCTCTGGAGGAGCCGTGAGATCTCGGGACGAGGTCACACCGTCCATCGCATCGTTGACATCGACCCTCTTCGAGTGTCTAGGCGGCCCTGATTGCGCGATCGGTGGCGGCGCTCCGCCAATTTTCGTCTTCCACGAAAGGCGTCGGTCTGTATCTGGCCGGCGCGAGCAATCATGAGCACGACATGTAAGGCGAGGGGAGAAGGGGGGCAAGGAAGGGAAGGTTCACCATCATCAGAAGTCGCAGCGGCCCTCCTCGCGCGCTTACCATGGGTCTCCCCACCAGGCGCAGACACGCCCCGCGCCAGGTTCTTCGAAGCCATCGTCGCCCCCATCATGATCCTCGTCCCCTCCTCCTCGCTAATCAGCATCGTTCGCCCACCGCTCGCTCGCGTCCATCCTCCCCCTTCTGTGACCTTCGCCTTAGCTCCCTCATGGCGCAGACGCCAATCACGGTGCTCCTCGTCCCCAGACGCCGCCTCCGGCGCCTTGCGTTTCGCGGCGCCCGCGACGGGATACCCGCGCGACGCAAGTGGGGGCAAGGGCGGGGAGACGATGGTGGGGGCGCTAGGTGGAGGCTCCGATTCGCGCTGCCGCGCGGGCGGGCGGTGGAGGTGCTGGAGCTGCATGCTAGTGCCAGTGTGCTCGCGATTCTCAAGGGGGTGGCGCCGGCCGCTGGCAAAGGGGGCTACAGATACTGACCGCGCCAGGTCACGGCGATTGAGTTGGCTCGGTCGAGCCATCTGTCGAAGCCAACCGGGCTTGTCAGACGCGTCAGTGGTGCGTCTGCTGCGATTTGCGAGCGTTGCGGCTGCGGTGGTGAGTGGCTGTTGTGGCGACGTGGCGCCAGTCACTGCTGGTTGCGCCGTGTGTTGGGGTACAGTTGGGGCGTCGATTTCATTGGAGGCCATTGAGTCACAGGGCAAATAAGCTTTTCCTACGTCGCAGATGGGATGAGTCGCTGTGAGAGTTGTTCTGTGGAGAAGGGGGGAAAAAAGGTGGGAGATATATACATACCGTCACGGTCGTTCCCAGGCTGGTGCCTGTAGCAGAGCTGAAAACGATGGGCCGCAAACGCAGCGGGCGTCAAACCAAAAATAATGTGGCGGACTTTCGGATTCACTCACAACCCGCGAAACCAAAAAAACATGTCTCGTTTGTGTTTCTGACACTTATCTAGCCATCTTATCACTATCTTATCACTATCTATTTTCAGTCACCGGTGAATAGGGATAGAACAGGACATCTTATGAGACAGTGGAATCTGTTAATGTCCAGTATATTGACTGCTAAGTAGACTGGTTGATTCCACAATTTACAGTTTGCAAACTGTGGCCACCCATGTATGATTTCCTATTTCCTTTTTTGACCACTCACTCCTACGCTCACCTGCTTACTCATCACGTACCATGAATGATGCAACATGTGACTGCATTGAAACATGTGCTGAGATACCTGTCAGGGACAAGGAATAACCTATGGCAACATACTAGATCATCCTAAGCACTTCATTGGCTACACTGACACAGCATTTGTGAACATGGATGACCAGAAGTCAACCCTCCAGTCAGTTGACTTGGACCCACTTGCATGTATCTCTCCAGCCATTACACATCATGTGTCATTGCACATAAACTGCTCCAATTGATGGTGTTTGAACCTTAAGCTTGACTTCGTCACAATATTGTGTATTTCTTGGTCAAAAGAAATACCCAATGTGTGTCATCGGATTGTTCAGATGGCCATGTTATGTTGGTGCAACTCCTTGTTCCAGGCCTAGATTGTGACTTGAAGCTGTCGAACGCAGCACATTTGCGCGCGCGTTCGTGTTTGTCTTGTTCACTCAGATCCCATTCTCTGTTTAAGTTGTTTACCTTTACACCAGGCTTAGTTGACAGCCTTAGCACATTCCTTAAGCCCTCTTGGTTTTAGTACAGACTTGTGTCTGTGTTACAGTACAGTACATTCATTTTCGGGTGCAGTTTACCTTAGCTATGTAGCCCTGTGCCTGAGCGTGGGAACGCGCGTGAGTGTCTGCGAGACACCGTGCGCACCACGCTGAATAAGCATCTATACTGAAGTTGAATATCACGGAATTCTACCAGAACATATCTATTTGGGTTTTCATACCTTTCTACAGAAGCTTAATAGTGTCACAGTAAGGGGAGTGCCCCCATGGCTGCCACAGGGCCACGCATTCTTTACTCGCAGTCTTTGTCAAAAATGGAGTGTGGATCTGTAGATTTGCTAGTACGATATTTGGACACTTCAAGTTAGTAGACACATGCTTGAAGCTAGTCAACCAGGCATGTTTCAGCCCTTCTTTAGTTGTTTCGTAGAATATTTACTTTCATATTTTGACACATAGACACTCATTTATATGTTGTAAGCTAGCCATCCATACCCTCTGTTCTTGTGCTAATGTGCACACGCTGAGGTGAGTAGTCATATCACCCAACATACCCAGTTCTCGTGCTAACGTGTACGCACTGAGATTGACCCCACATGCCCCAAACTCACTGAGTTTGGGGCATGTGGAGTCAATCTCAGCGCATACACGTTAGCATTCGTTTCGGCCAACCCGATTGCAATAGTCGTGGGCTTAAAGCTCACCCCCACCTCTCTTCTAGTATTACTCTTATCCCTGGACACT
>Ga0137390_10003992_pt1 | contig 12189 bp, 9 predicted proteins | sample 15con2h24AmetaG_FD_104937 | JGI IMG/M metagenome (GOLD analysis project Ga0137390, IMG submission 104937) | Vadose zone soil microbial communities from Angelo Coast Range Reserve, California, USA - 15con2h2.4A metaG | ecosystem: Environmental > Terrestrial > Soil > Vadose zone > Saprolite... | reverse complement strand
TGTAGCGCCGCAACTTCGACCTGGTACATATGTTCTTCAGGAATATTCAGTTTCCGAGCCACTCGGATCGCCCACTCCGCCAGACGAGTGCTATGCACACCAGTACTGATGTCCTTGAGATCGAGCAGCTGGTTAAAAGCGCAGATCAGCGAATTGCGAAATGCAAGGTGCTGCTCCTCCAGCTCTTTAATGCGCAGCACTAAAGAGCTGGGTTGTCCTGACAGTGGATCGCCAATTCCCGCGATCATCATTCTCGTCTGCGCTCCATGGCTCGTCATCAGTGGCATGCTTGCACCGCTCGGTACGTGTCCAGGCGTCCATATCCCAATTGGGGATTGGAAATAGACGCCGCATGCGCCAATCCCAACGCGACTTTAGAACTGGTGCAGTTCCCGTTGGTGCCTAACATCAGGGCAGCGGTTCCACTGACGAAGGGTGCACTGAACGAAGTCCCCCATCCTGCGGCATAAGTACCCCACGGATAAGTCGTCATTACACCTTCGCCTGGAGCAGCCATCCAGACCGGGGGCGCGCCGTAGTTGGTGAATACTGATTGGATATCCGAATTGGAGGTAGAGGCAACGTCGATCACCGCCGGCAACGCGCCGGGATACACCGCTACCTGCTGGCCGTCATTTCCGGCCGACGCCACTGAGATCACTCCGTTGCTATTTGCATACTTGATGGCGTTGGCAAGCTCCGGCGAGTAGTTCGGATAATCGAAGCTCATGTTGAGCACCTTGGCGCCATTCTTCACCGCGTAGTAAATCGCCCGTAGAATATCGGAATCGTAGCCTGTCCCGTCGGCCTTGAACGACTTCAGCGGCATGATCTTCGCCTGCGGTGCGACCAAATGTACGATGCCAGCGGTCATGGTGCCATGGCCAAACGCCGAATACTGCGAGCCGTCGAGGACAGCCACAGTACGTTGATCGAGCACCGCAACCGTCCTTTGGTTGACTTGCGCAGTCTGCGGCTGGCTCAGATCCGGCGTGGTGCTGACGTCAGACTTTTCTGACCCGCCGTTGGTGTTTCGCGTGAAGTCATACCCGGAAACGAGCAGTTTCTGCAATACAGGATTGGTCGGGTCCACTCCAGTATCAATCACTGCAACTGTTACTCCGGAGCCCGTGACGTGAAATGTGGATTGGGTTGAACTCGTGCGTATCAACTGATTGGCTGGTTGTACCACATAGCCGTGCCACACCGTCGCGCCATAGTACGAGGTCGGCTTCTCGTCGGTCAGGTACGAGGGCGCGGGTCCCGCATAGGCCGCCTGGGTATTCACGACCTGGTCTATCTCGGCATCCACAATGCCGAGTTGCAGGTTGAGTTTCAGCAACGCCGTCACTGGATTCAGAATGGACGGGAAAGTGACTAGGAACAATTGTCCTTGCGGGTCACCCAGGCCACGGACGACGTTGCATCCCAGCAACGGGCACATCAGATTAATGCCTGACAGACCTAGCGAGTCGCGCACAACGAGACGGGCTTGCGCGTGCGCCGGCGGTGCACATAAGGGGATCAGGAAAAGCAGCAAACCAATTACGACAACCCACCGCTTAGAGCTCGATCTCCTACCATCAACGATCGCGTTCATTTCAGTTCTCCAGTCGGGGGACCTTCTTATGTGCTGTGCCAAATTCTAAAGTCACTCTTCGCGTTATGCTAATTACGCCGGTAAGATCTCACCGGTAATCCGCTCTGGTTCCCAACGTAATCTCATCCCGCGACATTGCTTGGCCCTAAATTCGCCAATGGAATCCGAATTGTTTTGCGGCCCGCCACATCGATCGACAGTCGCAGGTTCTCTTGCACTTCGAATTCAAGTTGGAACTCACCAGACTCGTTTGCGCTGACCTGGACTAACGGTTGTCCTTTTTCCGTCCAGAGCATGATGGAAGCACTGCTCGGCGAGACGCGCGGGACACCCTTATCGAGCACCTGGCCTACCACACAGATTTCGTTGGACTGCGGTTGGGGATCCAGGCGGAGGTCCACCGTGAGTCCCTCAGCCTCGTACACTAGTTGCCGCACGACTGCCGCTCCGGAACGTACTCCTGTTGGTAGAGGCTGCGCGAATGTGTCAAATAGCAGGCTCGCCAATACCGACGGTCGCTGCTCCGGCGAGTACTTGGCCGCGAATTCCTGTTTCACCATGCGCAGTGCGTTGTCCGGCGGCATGTAAGTTTGTTCATTCGCAATAGTCGTCCGCACTTGATTCCAGAATTTGAATGCCGCTTTGCAATTCGAACATCCGCGTGCAAGATGCGATTCGATATCGGTATGGGTTTCGGACTTGTTGATTCCACGAACGAAATCGGCCCAGGCTTGCTCCGAGAAATGATCCATTCCTCAACCTCGTGCGTTCGGATTTGGTGGCCCCTGCCCGCCGCTTTCGGCGAGGAAGGCTTTTGCCCATCTGGTACATAAGGGAGAGCAAGCCGGGGGAAAATATAGGGTGGTGGGAAAAAATCTTGAGTGCCGGCTTACGCCTTTCCTATCAACGTGAAAGGAGCCCAATAGTACGGGTGCGGGTAGCGCTCTCTCAATTCGATCATGGCGCCTTGCAAGGCCAGCGGCTTGGAAAGGCCCTGCTGCAACCGGGTGTAGAGGGAAATCATAAACTCTTTGGTACTGCGGTCGTGAACGTCCCAGAGACTAAGGACTAACGATTGCGCGCCAGCCTGGAGTAGGCCGCGGACCAATCCAACCACCTCGTCCCCAGGCCTTACCACACTTAAACCAGTTGCGCAGCCACTCAAGATAACCAGTTCGGCCGGAAGCTTGAGATGATACAGGTCATACAAACTCAAATACGATCCCCCCAGACGGATAGAGGAAAACATGGGATTGTCCTGACGAAAATATCCATGCGTCGCAATGTGCACGATCCGGCTGCCTGGTCCATGCGTCCGCAGAATGTCTTCGGTTGCGGCGGAGCCCATGAAGAGCTTTGCATCCGGCAGAATTGTTTGCAGGGCTTCCACCTCACTGGCGATCGAAGGCGCTTGTGCGTCCGGGATGCCCAGGAGTAGCGACTTTCCAGAAGTGTTCGCCTGTTTTTGCTGGCACAGCGCATAAATACTCGCACTGGGAGCGTAGGAAACAGAGAATCGATCCACCAGATAGGATTCGCCATCATGCAGGGCATGGAACGGAACGTAGTGAAGCAAGCCATGCGGTACAAAAACCACGTGCTTGGCATTGAGCAAATCCCGCACCGGCGCAATCAGCTCCTGATAAAGATTCTTCAAGTGTGCTTGCGTGGACTGCAGCATCGATTCCTGGAATGTGCTCACGTATTGTGGATCGAGCCGAAACTTTGAGAGCTGGAATTGCAGCAACTGCAGCAGCTTTTGCACACGCGACCGCAAAGTTACAGGGAAGATGTGCAGATCGTCGCGGTCGAGAACGCAGGCGAGGACGCGCTCTTGCACGCAGAAATACTCCACCAAGGCGGTTTCAGTGGAGAGGGCTGCCCGAATCTCGTCGAGCGACACAGTGCTGGGCGCCTGCAATCCCGCGTCACTCATCTCGGCGGCAGTCGCCTCTTGGGCTGCCCGCATGAGATCGTGTTCCCGCTCCCGCGCGTGCTGCTCTAATTTTTGAATTCGTTCCTGCGACCGTTCTTCAGGGCGGAGTTGCTCTCGTTCAATCAGGTTGTAATACCAGTTCAATTCCTCGCGCAGGTTGCGGATCGAACGCACCAGTTCGCTTTGCCCGGCATCCGCTTGTGAGGGCACGTGTACGGGCCGAAGCAGAAGATCCATCAAGCTGCGTGATTTCGCTTGCTCGACGTAGCCGAATGCCTCTTCGAATCCGTTGGGCCGGCGGAGACAGAGGTCGATGAGGTTCTCATAGACTTCCAGTTTGTCGCGGAAGAAGGCGATTTTTAGCTCTTCGCCGCGTAGGTTTCCTCGGAGCATCTCCAGCAGGCTGCGGGCACGGCAGTAGGATTCATAGGCATGCTCGTCCTTACCAGCTGCTTGCTCGATTTCGCCTGATAGAAACTCTGCTTGGCAGGCGAGCACTGGCGTTTCCAATTCTTTCAACTGCTGCAGCGCAGAATCACAGTGCTGGCGTGCTGCAGAGCCGTCCTTCAAGCGCAGCGCAATACGGGCGAGAAGCAATTCCGCCAGTACCGCTTTGCTTCGCATTGTGGACGCACTAAAGAAATTGCGCGCGGTAGTCGAGAGGCGGCGTGCCTCGAATAGGCGGCCTTCATTGAACAGCACCAGCGCCTGATACAGGTCGATGAGCGAGGGCCAGACCTGATTTTTGTCGGCGACAAACATTTCTTTTGCTTTGGTAAACAGCTTCAGCCCTTCAAAAACCTGTCCCTGCTGGCTGGCGGCAATGGCGGCAAAAGCGAGCGCCTTGGCGGCTTCGTAACCAAACCCGAGCCGCTGAAAGCCTTCGTGAGCTGCAGGGGCAAGTTCGGCGGCTTCTGCGGTCAGGTTGAGTTCGAGGTAGATCTCCGCGAGGTCCAGATTGCACAGCGCCGTCTGGTACGCATCGCCTGCTTTTTTTGCACTGGCCGATGCATCGCGAAGCATCTGGATCGCGCGTCCATACTCGCCGCGAAGGAAATAGAGATACGCAATGTTGTAATCGGCATAGGCGACCAGAACCGGCATGCCTTTCTGTGCGCAGTGTTGGCGGGCCTGTTGGTAGAGTTCCAGCGATTTCGCGAACTCGTTTAAGCTGATGTAGCAAAGCGAGAGGTTGCTCAGCACCGCGGCGAGGCCTTCGGGATCATCGTGCGACAGTAGCTCATGATAAGCGCGTTCGTAGCACGCCAATGCTTCGGTGAAGCGATCCTGTCGGTGGTAGATGTTCCCGATGTTGATTTCCAGCCGGGCCAAGCGCCAGGCGTTCCCTTGATTCGCGAAGATGGCCCGGGCGCGTTCGCCTGCCGCTAGCGCCTGATCGTAACGCCCCAGCAGAAGCAACGGCTGGATAGATCCACTTAGAGTGCGCGCCAATTCGAGCTGCTCGCCCGCAGCTTCAAACAGCGCCGCGGCACGCTCGTGCATCTCGATGGCATTGGAATGTTGGTCCAGCGAGTACAGGGCGTTGGCCTTTGCGCGCAGGCTCTTGGCCAAAGCAGTCCGGCCCCCCGACGTCTCCGCGACCGTGATCGCAATATCTGCCAAGCACTGGGCGTTGGCGGCACTTACGTGGACCTCTTGCCTCACGCGGTCTGTGAGGGTGGAGACAAGATGATCCCAGTCGAGCGACGGCTGCTGCGCAATCAATTGGCGGCGGCTGGCGTCATCGTCAAGCGCTAGCAAACGCTCGATCATTGCATCACACTCGGTTCGCTGGACGGCTTTCACGCTCACTTAGAACCCCATGTTCTCCAACTGCTATTTAAGTTTTCCGAGACAGCGGCCGCGAATGAATCCGATCGATCCTGTGGCGATGCCGAGTTCCTGCGCAATCTCCTCGTAAGGACGGGGCGGAGTCTCAAAAAATACTATCTGCTCTTTTTCAAGTTGGACAAGCATGTCGTCGGGAAGCGTTGACAGACTGCCGTTCGTAAGCGATGTCTCGCCATCCTCCTCGCCGAGTGGCACATGCTTTTCCGCTCTGCGCCGGCACTGAAGGCACTTGTGATAACAAGTCTGCATTAGCCATTTCGGCAACGCACGCGGTTTGCGTAGTCGCGGTAGGCCTGTAAGCAGGTCAAGGCATACAGCCTGAAAAATGTCGGCTGCATCCTCGTACAGGCCAAGCTTGATGGGAATCGAGAAGATTAGGTTCTTGTACTTGTCTACGAGCGTCGACCAGGCTTGCTGATTGCCCTCCAGGGATTCGGCTACAAGGCGATCGTCAGGCCAGGACGTCCGACCTTCCCGCTGCAATTTCGCTGCAACCGTCACCGGATTCCGGCTCTTTCTGCCCCTCTGGCTTCGGTGCGCAGGTAAAGCTGGTCCGCGTTCCACAGCGTGTAATGATCCAGCACAGCGGGATGAAAATTGCTGACCTGTCCCTTGGCGCCCGCGAGAACATTCGGTGTGGCGAGAAAAATGAAGGGCAGGTTCTCCGCGATGAGCTGCTGGACCCGATCGTAAAGCCGCTTTCGCTTCTCATAGTTCAGCGTGATCATCTGCTGCTGCATTAGCTGATCAATTTCTCGCTCCCATTCGCTGGCTGGCTGGGTTTCTCCCAGATGCCACAGATGAGTGCTGCCGCTGGAGAGCCATACGTTCATTTCAGGATTTGGGTCAGGATCTCCGCCACCCAGGCCCATGATCGCGGCCTCATAATCAAAACTCTGGAACACGCCGTCAAGCATCGCGCGAAAATCGAGAGGCACAACGTGGACCTTCATGCCCAAATGCGCCAGGTCGTCCTGCACAAGCGTCGCCATCTTCATCCGTTGCGTATTGGACGAGCTGGTAACAATGGAAAACTCGACCGCTTTGCCCGACGAATCGAGCAATTGGCCGGCACTGTTCCAGGAGAATCCGGCGGATTTCAGTAATTGTCGCGAGGTCTCCAATGAACGTTGCGGATGGGGGATCGCTTGGTTGACCCAAAGCTTGTTGCCAGGACCTACGTTGCCCCAAAGCGCCGTGCCTCTCGCACCATATACAAGGCGCACTATCGAATCGCGGTCAATGGCCGCCGACACGGCCTGGCGAAACTTGAGGTCCCGAAACCAGGCCTGTTTACCCGAGATGGTGTCCAGTTTCTTCGCGCTCAGATCGTTGAGGTTGAAGACCAGGAAGTTGTATTCCAGGCTGGGGCCGAGGTCCACCAGTTGCGAGCCGGTACGCGTGCGCTCTCGTGTCAGCAGGGCGAAGTTCTCCGCGCTGAGCCGGCTTACCATATCGGTCTCTCCCGCTTCAAAGCGCACTACTTGTGCGTCTTCGCTGCCGACGAAAAGGAAAACCAGCTCATCCAGATATGGCAGTCGATGGTTGTCATGATCGACTTTCCAGTAATACGGGTTGCGTTCCAACACGATTCGCTGTCCGGCCAGATATTCCTTGACTCGGAACGGCCCCAGACCCACGATCTCCGCAGGCGGCGTGTTTAGGGACCAACTCTGGACGAACCGTCCCTCGCGATAGGGTTTTTCTAGGATGTGCTTCGGCAGCATGGCCAGGCCGTCGAAGATTCTTTCTGCGGCGGCATAGGGCCGCGGCAGAGTAAATCGGACGGTGTACTGATCCAGCTTGGTGACGCTGAGCGGCTTGCCGTCAATGATCAGCAGGTCGCGCTGCGGTGAATTCACCGCTTCATCCAGGTAGACGGTAAAAGAAAAAATCACATCGTCGGCATCGAATGGATGTCCATCCGAAAACCGTACGCCTTTGCGAAGTTTGAGGGTGAACGTGCGCCCGTCTGCCGATGTGGTCCAAGATTTTGCCAGCGCAGGCTCTGTCTGCTGTGATGCTCGGTTGACGGTAATTAAGTCCGCCATAAGACGGCCGATTACCTCACGCGAAACGGCATCAGTTGCTGTGACCGGATTCAGAGTTTTGGGTTCGGAACGTTGCCCGACGACCAAGTGTCCGCCGTAACGGCCCACCTCGCCATCCACACGCTGCAATTCTTCGCTCGGACTCAGCGGTGCAGGGGCAGGTGCCGCGGCGACGCACGTGGCGGCGAGCACACACACGAAAAGGGCAAGGCGAGCTATGAGTTTCATAACACCCCTTCCCCACAGAACTCAATCAGGTTGAATGAGATTGTAACCGCGAATGGAGGGCATCAGCCAGCAGCCAATAGATTACGGAGGTAACGACCAGCGCGCCTGCAGGGGCCAGCAGCCAGCCATAGGAGCAAGGCCAAGGAAAGTTTCTCCCCCCGGTTCGGTCAGCCAGACAGCCCAATTGTTCTCACGCTGCTCTTTCCAACCTCCGCTGCTCATAAGACTCCCCAGAGGGCTACCAAATCTTCCACGCTCCAGAGCCGATCTGTAACGCTAGCAGCTATGGCCGGGGATGTGCGGAGTGTACGATGAATCTTGATGAAATTGTAGGCGACATAGTTTAAAGCAGTCGCAGCCGTAGCGCCGACCGCCCCGGCCGGTTTTTGAGGTCGCAGAATGCGACCTCAAAGCTGCCGCTTCTTCCTCGCTTAGCTGGAACATGAAATCGAGAGGAAATCAATCGACATTTCTTTTCACTTGCTCGTTGAGGCGCTTAGTGGGCACTTGATACAACTCCGCAAGGTCTTTGTCGAGCATAACTTTCAGGCCACGAACAACATGGATGCGGTGTTCAATGGCGTCCAGTGGAATTAATTGTGTATCCGACAGTTGCATGTATTTATGGTACTGCACGTGATTCGACTGTCAATGCAGCATCAAACTCTCGCAGAGTGTTGGCCAGTACGCCCTAGTAACCTGCCCCAGTGATTTCGTTAAGTACGAATGCGTTGCCGAGGGTCGGTATAAGTCCAGCGAAATGGTTTTGCCGATTCGGCGTAGGCGAATGTATTTCTGCAGTTTGCGGGCTAGATCTGCGACCGAGGTGAAAACACCGCGGGTAATGACGTCGCGCTGGATTTTCGCAAACCACAGCTCGACCTGATTCAACCAAGACGAGTAGGTGCGTCAGCTGAACCGTCATGGCCAAGCCTACGCCTGCGCCGACTCTCTGCGAAGGCGTGAATGTCCTTTTCCCCCGACCGGAGGAAATCGAGGAAATCCAAGCCCACGTATTTGCAGGTTTCGCAGATGCTCAGGAGGACAAGGTAGTCGCGGATACCTTTTTCAGAAGTGATTCCCTCGATGATCTGCCGGAGCGCGGCCAAGGGTTTGACGGCGTGCTCAGCGTTGTTGTTGTTCCATGGTACACCGTCGAAGATCAGAAAGGTAAAGAGCTTGTCGCGATTCTTCTCCAACCGTTCCTTGACCTTTATTGCTATTTCGCTCTGCAGGTGTACGTCCGAGATCTGCCGATAGAATCGATCCACAGCCGACAGATGCTTCCTCAAGAAGCGGCTTTTGAGGCCGTATCGATCAATGGTTTCCACCATTGGCTTGAGCAGGACCGCAAAGGCCAATGTGAGCCGCTTCAGTTCTTCGTCGTAGGGGTGCTTCAACACGTCGTCGTTTAAGTCTCGGATGAGATGGATCAAGCACTTCTGCTGAGGGCACAGGATTGCGTCGTAGGCGGCATAGAAATCCGACACCAAGACGCCCTTGAAGTCCTTCAACATGGTCAAAAGAAAGTCGCCCTCCCGAGTCTCCCTATAGACGTAGGCCACTTCTTCCATGTTGGCAAACACCCATACGAATCCATCATTGCCTCGAATGCCGATCTTCGTTTCGTCGGCATGGAGTAACCGACCGCTGCACAGCCTTGTAAGCAGTCCTTCGTAGGTTCCGTGGTATATCTTCGCTGCCTGTTCTTTGATGCGGTGGGTCGTGTCACCAATCGGAAAGTGGAAGCCAAACAGTTTGTTTAGACTCTGGTCAACGTGTATTTGCGGCAGCCGTAGCTCGATGTTCAGATAGAGTGCATAGGCAATGATCTCGCTGCCTAATCTAAATTTGCCGAATGTCCAACATTTCCCTTGGGGCGGGAAGACTGCTCCGCAGTTTTGGCATTGGTAATTGTGGAAGCGGTACCGAGTGATCCACCGTTTGATTCCGTGCCTCATGAACTTGAGGTCGAGGATGGTTTTACTGGATTTCGTGTGCTTGAAGAAGTGTGCCGAGTTGCACTTCGGACAGGAGCGAGGCCTGGCACACTCGACTGTCGTGCTGGGGGACAAGACCTTCGTGGATCTCGCATTTCGCCTGACTTCGTTCCAGCTTCTGTTGGACTTCACATAGACCCGCTCTCGCTGGTAGTCCCAGTAAGCCGCGTTGTTTATGACATCTAGTTCCGGGAAGGCGAATGTGTTCTTTTTGAAACCATACGGGTGTTCCCACTTCAAGTGTGCCGTGTTAACGACGTCACCGGAAGGGGAGTTTCCTATCCGAGAGGAAACTCGATGCAGTTCAAGAAGGCAGTTCGATACGACTTCGAGAGCTTGGCAATCTTCGGCATTGTAAATAAGGATCGCCTCTTTCGCTGCAGGCGCTCGTGACGACTCCCATTCTTGGTGCCAGACGATGGTTCCCGTCCCAGTCGCTGTGGAGGCAGACCACCAGAATCCAAGATGCTTGGCGATTTCCTTCAGACCATTGGAGTGGCAGGGGTAATACACCTGGGCGAAGATCACGGACAGCAGGTTTACCGCAGCTTCGATGGTTGCGGCTACAATAGAGCCTTTAAGCGGTTTTCCGTGACGTTCGCTCATTCGTCTTAGAAAAGTCGTCTCGTAGCTCCCGTAGTGAACTAGCACAGGCTTCTCGACGGTTTCGAGGATGCCAAGCAATTCCCGCCAAATCCTCCCTTCGTCCTCCACGCTGTCCGCCCACAGGCTGTGCTGGACAGCAGATGCGCCATTGCCGATACGCACGCCAATGAGGTAGTAGAAATCGCGGTCCGGCAGGCCCTCGACATCCAGATAAACGGGTGTGCCCTCGATCTTCAGCTCCGGGCTACCGACGATGTGGATTTTCTTCTCCCGAATCGCGAGCGCTTTCAGTGAGTGGTGATATTTCTCTCGTTTGTCGCGGAGTCGCTTAGGACGGCGGCGCGGCCGGAACGCGTAAGAGAGTTGGGTGACAGTGAAGATGCCTTTGCTATGGAGTTTCTTGCGCTCTTTTTCGCTTATGCCCGCCAGCAGACTGAGGTCGTCCTTCTCGATAGCCTTCTGCCGGCACCGGGTCTGGAACTCACACTCGGCGCAGTGCCGGTTCAGGACAAGGTCAGGCGGCGTCGGGTTGGACAGTAGGGCAGCGATCTTTTCCAGGCGCTTTCGCACTTCGCCGGCCAGGGCCGAGGTTTTTACTTTCAACGTGGCGTGGTCTTCGCCATGAATGATTTGGCCGACGGCGATCTCGCGTCCCAGTGCTTCCGAGAGCACGAGGGCGTCGAAGGCCACCAGCAGCCGGTCGTCCTTGGTGAGCTTATTGGTGAAGATGAAACGGATGGGGATGAATTGGGCATGTTTCCCCCGGCCTGCGGATGGCACGCGCTCAACGGCATGGAGACAGGCAACGAGTGAAGGTAGCGCGGGCATCTTGCCTGCGGATAGCGACGCTTCCAGCTTCGCCGGGGAACAGGAAACGACAAGGGAATTGTCTTGCGGCAGGATGCCTCCAGAACCCGCATGCGTGGACACCCCCTTTACGAAAGGCATACAGAGTTCCACGCCCACGGCCAGACGCCACTTGGCGATCTTCAGATTCTCCGCGACCGGAGCTACATCGCATTCGTTTACGGGAACATCTGCTATCAACCGCTTGGCGGCATCAGTGCGATAGGACTCGTTTTGCGATTTCACCCACTCTGCATAAGCGTTGCCTGAAGTTGGCTCACCAGCGGCCCGCAGCCAGCACTTGGTGGAGCACTTTATAAATGCCTCAAAAAGATCAGCGGGGATTTTCATGGAGGAAACTTACTCCTGGCGACTGAACCGGCATCTGGAATTGGGCAAAACAAGCCGGAGAACCGCAGCCATTGCTCTTGCCTACGTAAGGCAAGGCGCGCTGGTCTCCTCGTGGACGGTGCTCGTTAACCCGCGTTTCGTCAATGTCGGAATAGGCGTCCCCGACCACGAAGTGCACTTGCGAGGAGGGTAGACGCCAAGTAGAACCGCGCGGCCACCTCATGGGCCAGCGCTTCGTTCTGGACGAAGCCGTTCTCGTGAGCCGACTGAATCGCCTGCTCGTACAATTGCATCGCGTCGAAGGCGCGGTCTTCGAGGCGGGCGATCACGCCGCGCGTCCAATCACAGGCTGCGCGTCAGGTGGCCACAGCTCGATATCGTCCGCGCACAACGTCATCAAGCTGTGATCTTCTCCTACGACTTCGAACTGGATCCAGCTCGAATGGATCTGCTCAATCTCTCGGACCGCATCTTCGGTGAGTTTGTCCATGGCCAGATATGGATAGCAGATGCCGGCATCGCCTGCAAGGCCGCACGTACACGACTAACAGCCGCTGATAAGGAACGGGGTAGCGTCTGGTTTCTATCAATGTCGATGGATCATGGCGTTTGGTGAATGAGAGAAGGTTCTCTACAACGCGGTAAGCTCAACGGGTCCCTCGTTAGTTCCGTTGCGGCTGACGAGTTTCGGGAACGGCCGCACGGCCCCACGATGACCAG
>Ga0137390_10003990_pt1 | contig 12192 bp, 13 predicted proteins | sample 15con2h24AmetaG_FD_104937 | JGI IMG/M metagenome (GOLD analysis project Ga0137390, IMG submission 104937) | Vadose zone soil microbial communities from Angelo Coast Range Reserve, California, USA - 15con2h2.4A metaG | ecosystem: Environmental > Terrestrial > Soil > Vadose zone > Saprolite... | reverse complement strand
TGAAGAGATTGTCACATGATGGACGTGCCGACAAGGCGATCGATAGCGGCCGCGCAGGGCGCTTACGGACTGTGTGATAACCAGGCTGCCGGTCAGAACTTCTCAACGGCTTCGAGACAAAGGCGATACCGGTCTTCTTAAGGGACGACTTTTACGTCCGCCAACTCCTCAGGCTCTTCCGCTTCTGCAGTCTCATGCGATAGATTGTCCTGTAACTTCGCCATATCCAGCTCTCCGCACCACTTGGCCACCACCAGCGTCGCCACTCCGTTACCAATGATGTTGGTGATTGCGCGCGCCTCTGACATGAAGCGGTCTATTCCCAGGATCAAAGCCACGCCAGTAACCGGTATCGTTCCCACGGCAGAAAGCGTCGCGGCCAGAACAATAAAGCCGCTTCCGGTTACGCCGGCCGCGCCCTTGGATGTCAGCAGCAAAATTGCCAGCAGCGTCAACCGGTGTGTCCAATCCAACTGTGTGTTCGTGGCCTGCGCAATGAAAATGGCTGCCATCGTCAGGTAAATGGAAGTTCCATCCAGATTGAAGGAATAACCCGCGGGCACTACCAGGCCGACCACAGATTTGTGTGCGCCCAGGTTTTCCAGCTTTGCCATCAGCCGCGGCAAGGCAGCTTCTGAAGATGATGTGCCCAGCACAATAAAAAGCTCTTCCTTGATGTACTTGAGGAAACGCCAGATGCTGAAACCGTGTACCCGTGCCACAACTCCCAGCACGACAAAAACAAAGATCAGGCAAGTGGCATAGAAACAGATCATCAGCTTGCCTAGTTGTGCGAGTGAGCCCAGTCCGTAAGCGCCAATGGTGAATGCCATGGCGCCAAAGGCGCCAATGGGCGCCACCTTCATGATGATGTTAACAATCCTGAACAGGATGTGAGAGATCTGTTGAATGAAGGCATACACCGCCTTGCCGCGCTCACCCACCGCGTGCAGCGCAAAACCAAAAAGCACCGCGAAGAACAGAACTTGAAGGATCTCTCCGCGGGCAAACGCGCCAACCACTGAGTCCGGTATCACGTCCAGCAGAAATTCCGTGGTGGTATGGAGTTTTCCCGGCGCGGTGTATTGGGCCACAGCTTTGGAATCGAGCGTGGCCGGATTCACATTCATACCGGCGCCCGGCTGTACCAGCGTGACGATCGTCAGTCCAATAATGAGTGCGGTTGTGCTCAGGACTTCAAAGTACAGGATGGCCAGCGCGCCGGTCTTACCCACGGCTTTCATGGATTCCATGCCGGCAATGCCCAGTACCACGGTGCAGAAGATGATGGGCGCAATCATCATTTTGATCAGCTTGATAAAGCCATCGCCGAGCGGCTTCATGGCGGCGCCGGTATGGGGATAAAAGTATCCCAGGGTGGCACCAATCAAAATCGCCACCAGAACCTGGAAATAGAGACTCTTGTAAAATGAGCGACCACCCATCCCTGCCTCCTATCGAACTCACCGCATCCTGGCAAACCCGCGCGCCTGCAAGAATAGTACTGGAGTCCATGCGTGCGCCAGAACATTCACCTGATCGCAAGGTGCCCGGAAACGCCTTGATTGATTTAAGCTGTTTTCGTCATGGCGACAACTAAAGCCGTCAAAAAAAGGTTTGATGCCTTTCTTGAGCGCGGGGGCGACCGCCTGAATTGGACCATCGTTCGTGTGCCGGTGGATGTAGCAAAGGTCTGGGGCGTCCGCGGCCAGTTCAAAGTTACGGGCCAGATCAACGGCTTTGACTTTCGAACATCGCTTTTTCCGACCGGGAAGGGCGACCACATTCTGATGGTTAATAAGAAGATGCAGGCGGGTGCTAAGGTGCAAGCGGGCATGAAGGCCCATTTCGTCGTGCAGCCGGACCTTGTGCCTCGAGAGGTTTCCACGCCAAAAGAACTTTTGCGCGCATTGCAGGAGTCTAAGCGGCTGAGCAAGTTTTACGATTCCTTCAGCTACTCCATGCGCCAATATATGGGCAGGTGGGTTGGCGAAGGCAAGAAAGCGGAAACCCGCCAGCGCCGGGCAGAAGAACTAGCAGAACGCCTGATGCTCACGCTGGAAGCCGAACGTGAGCTGCCGCCGATTCTTCAGATAGAGTTCAATCGCAACCCAAAGGCCCGAGCGGGTTGGGAAATCATGCCGCCCGGGCATCGTCGCTCTCATCTGATGGGAATTTTTTATTACAAGACTCCGGAAGCGCGCGGACGTCGTATGGCCAAAGCGGTCCAAGAGATGGTGGCGTACGCCGAGAAAAAGAAGGGCCAGTCAGTCGCCGATGAATCTGAAGAGTGATTGCCCTTGCCCAACTCTAAACCGCCACCGCCCCGGGAACATGCTCGCCGCCATGCATTTCAATGATTCGGGCAGTCACCCATTCCTGAAAATCCGGTTTGCTCACGTTCATCCCCGGACACCCTTTGTGGGTTGTGAGCGGATCTTCGCGGTGCAGGTGCATGGCCATGGGATCGAGGCCTACAAGGCTGTGCAGCGTTGCCAGCGCCGAAATTGCGTTTTGTCTTACGCCTGCGCTCAGGGGTTCCACGGAATAATCGCCCACCAGTTCCACGCCCCAGGAAATTGCGTTCCATGAAGGCGCGTGCACGCCTTGCAGGTTGAGCGGCGTGAAGGCCCAGATCAGGTCGTCGGCGATGAACAGGTGTGGGCCGCCCGACCATTTTTGAATGTCGCGATAATAATGCTCAAGCGCCAGCATCCGTTTTTCACCGGGAACGCTGTGCCAGTCGGCCAGCTTAGGAATTGCCGTGTTGTGCAAGACCACGAACTGCGGTTTCCACGCCCCAAATGTGATCGTCTTCGCATAGGCGTCAAAATCTGCGGCGGTGAATCCTTTCCCTACAATGCCTTTCCAGGGTAACGGCATCGGAAACCTCCCTCAATCCAGAAGTTCTCGCGAACATCCTAATCTTGAAACGCGAAACCGGCATGCTTCCCTTGATCGGATGCCGGTTGTTAATCGCTGGGTTAATGGCCGGAGGGCTGCATGAATGCTGTCCGGATTCCCGCCCGGTTACTGCCTGCTTAATTCCAAAGTATCTGAGTTAAAAATCTTACGCTTATAGCGGGCTTCACCTGATGGCGCGTGACCGCCATCACGGATTTAATGTGACAAGCAGAGAGAGAATCTTTACTTGAGAGAAGCTACCCTACATCAGCCCACGCCCAGCTTCTCCGTCATTCATTCGAGAAGGAAGGTTGGTAAGCCGATGAAGAAAGTTTTCTCGGCGCTATTGGTTTCTGAAGATCCCCTTTCGCTGGACTCGCTTGGAAAGGCTTTTGAAGACCATGGAGTCGCGCTGCATCTGGTCCGCAGCGCCGCAGAAGTGGAGTGTCTGGTCCGTTCCAGCAGGTTCGATCTCATTGTCTGCGACTATGACACTCCTGGGATTCCCGAACTATCGTGTCTTGGGCGGGAAACCAGATGGCGTGGCATATCAATGGTCATCGCCCGTGGGACCGCCATTCGCGCTTTAAGTGGCAAAAAGGTCCACTTCACGCTCAATAAGCCCGCTACTACAGACATGCTGATCAAGGGACTCAAAGCCGCTTACAGCACCATGGCGCGCCAGCGTTTCGCGGCATATCGCCATACGGTCGCCCTCAAGCCAGTTGCCGGAACGCTTCTCCATCGTGGATCACAGCGGGCGCTGGGTCCGGCTATCATTTCCGACATCAGCCAGACCGGCCTTTGCCTCAATGCTCCTGAGCCGCTTCCGCAGGATGGCTTGATCAGCGTGAACTTCCCCTTACCGGAAAGCAACCAGCATGTTCACGTGCTTGGCACCATTGTATGGTCTAGTCCAACAGGCAGAACGGGCATCAAGTTCAACCATATTTCTGCCCAGCAGCAAAAGCTGCTTCAGGATCGTTTGAAAGCCCGGCTGCCGTGGAATAACGACTTGTTGTTCTTCGAATAAAATCCCATCGCTATTCTCTGCTGCCTTTAGTTCCCGGTGTTACCCTAGTCGCTAGCAAGCGAGGGAGGGTTCAACTGCTATGAAAGCCCAGACACACGAAGCGAACGATGATCGGGCAAAGAATGTCCCGGTAAACAGTGTCGAGGCGCAGAATGCGCAACGTCAACTTCTGCGTCACACGCTGGCCACAATGGCCTATCGTGCTGCTAAGTCTCTGCGTGATGCGCCCGACTCCTTCGCCGATTTCAGCAGTGGGGACAAGGGCCGCACGCCGTTGCAGATCCTGGCCCACATGGGTGATCTCTTTGATTGGGCAGTCTCCATTGCCAAAGGTGCTCAGGCGTGGCATGACTCCACGCCGCTGCCGTGGAACCAGGAAGTGGAGCGCTTCTTTACGGCCATGAAAGCCTTTGACGATATTCTTGCCAGTGACGCTCCGCTGGCCGCATCGCCGGAAAAGCTCTTTCAGGGGCCGGTTGCCGACGCCCTCAACCACACCGGTCAGATCAACATGCTGCGCCGGATGGCGGGATGTCCCGTGAGGTTCGAGAATTACTATCGCGCTGAAATCACGGCAGGTCGCGTGGGCGCGGACCAGGCAAAGCCAGGGCGCGAATTTTAAGCATCATTTTTCCAGCCACATAATTCACGGTATCAGCCCTGTATACGCCATTTCGCCGCGTAACTTTGCGCGTATTACTGCGTATCAATAAGGCGATCCAGGCCGCTTAATGACGGACTTTCACAGTCTCTACCAGCAACACGCGCCGCAGGTGCACCGCTTTGTGCTTTTTCTTTGCGGTGACTCCGCGTTGGCAGATGACATTACATCGGACACCTTCGTCCGTGCCTGGACCGCGCGCGGCAAGATCCGCGAAGCCACGGTGAAATCTTACTTGTTCACCATTGCCCGCAATCTTTATCGCGACCACCTGCGCCGCAACAAACGATTGACCGAACTGGAAGACACAATTCCTGATTCCAGTCCCGGCCTGCAGGCGCGCGCAGAACACAAAGCCGAACTGGCGGCAGTAATGGACGCCCTGCGTACGCTTTCTGAAGTCGATCGAGCCGCGCTGCTCATGCGCGTTCAGGAAGATATGCCGTACGAAGAAATTGCTCACACGCTCCAATTACCGGTGACCACCGTGAAGGTCAAAGTACACCGCGCGCGCCTGAAACTGATGCAGGTACGAGGCGCGTTCAAAGAGGTGAATCCATGAACATTGAACAAGATGTGATTATTGACTTGCTCCCGGCCTATTTCTCCGGTGAAGCCAGCTCGGCCACATGTGTCCTGGTGGAGGAATACTTCCGTGCCCATCCGGATTTCGAAAAGGCAGCCCGCGCCAATGGCTCAACCCTGGAGTCATTGACGCCTGCGCTTTCCAACCGGCATGACGATGAAGAGAAGGCCGCTCTGGAAAAAACCCGGCGTCTGCTGCAAACGCGCGCGGCCTTTTTCTGGCTGGCGCTGCTCTATAGCTTTATCCCGTTCGTTTTCCGGATTCACGACCATAAGATTGTCTGGCTCACGTTTGAGCATTCACGCGTAGTCGGCATCCTGTTTATCGTTCTCGCTGTCTTTTTCTGGGCGGGTTATTTCTTCCTGCGCCGCATGCGCGAGCCCATGAAGAAGCGCAATGTATTTCTGTTTATCGCTATCCTCTACACCGCTCTGCTGTTCCTGTTCAAGGTTGAGAACCACCGGATTGTGTGGATCATGTTCAGTCCGTCCGTGATTCCCGGATTTGTATTCCTCGATGTGGCCCTCGCCATGTGGGTGGGGTACTTTGTCCTGCGTTACAAGGAGAAGAAGCGCGATCTGTAATCGCGTCCGCTTACGGAGCGGTTGCGACTTCACCGATATTCGCGATGGCATCGCCTTTCTTCATGGAAGGCACTCCGCAGATGTACAAAACCACGCCTGCCGCCGGGGTCTTCGCTTCCTGAATTACTTTGCCGAAGAAGTCTGTAACATAGCCAACCTTCATGCCGGGTTCCACATAAGTACCGCGCTCCACCGTGGGATAGAAAATTCCATCCTGCTCGCTGGCTATGGTATCCACCTTGCCCAGGAACACCGGATGCTCAACCATCAACGGCGTTCCCGGCAACATTTTCAAATAGCGCATTACGCTCAGCGTGCCGCTGACCAGAGCGCTTACATCTTCAGGCCGGACTGTTCCGGAATAGCCTGCTTCCACCGCGATGGCAGGCTTACCCCGCGTGTTCGCCGTGTTATCGAGATAACGCGACGCAGCGGGATCTTTTGGCCGATCGGTGGTTACAATAACGTGGTCGAGGCCAAACGCCAGCACCATGTCATGCGTAATCGCGTCCTGTTTCGCGTTTCCTGTCTTTGGCCAGTACGAGTAAGGGCGCAGATTTTCGTCCAGATCGCCGCCGTGATAATCAATGAGATAGTCGCAGCGCTCCACCACCTGCTTTGTGATCGCGTAAGAAACCCGGTCAGTCTGTGTTCCTTCTGCATTACCCGGATAGAACCGGTTCATGCTTTTATTGTCCACGGGATTTACATGCGGGACCTTCTGCAGGAAAGAGGAAATGTTGACCAGGGGCAGAACAATCACCGTGCCGGAAATCTGGGAGGCGTCCAGTGTCTGAATCAACCGTTCCAGAGCGATGATCGAGGCATATTCCGTGCCGTGCGATCCTGAGACCAACGCAAGCACCGGCCCGGGCTTTGTGCCTTGAAATACCGCGACGGGAATTGACGCCGCAGCGTCACTCCGCGCAGGCACTTCGATGAAGCCGTTAGCTTTCTGTCCGGGAGCGGCTGTGGCCGTGCCCACAGTAAAGCTCTGTTGTGAAAATGCAAAGGCGCTGAACAGCAGGCAGGTTGAGAGCAGAAGGGAATGGCGTTTCATGGCGTGAGCAGTATAGCGGAACAGAGACGTTCCGGAGACTGCGGCAGCAAGGAACTCTTCTTCTGCGGCGCTCTACATATAGGCCGCCCTGAAGAGAACAGTTTGGGCGGGTAGACGCGTAGCGAGCTATGTCTCTAGGTGAAAATCCTCTACACCGAAATTCGTTGTACCAACAGCCGATAACGAATAACCAAAAAACCAACTACCAATTACCAAAAGCCAAGAACCAATTCACCCTTCGTGCTTGTGAATCCGTATCGGCACTCCCGTCCTGGGCCGCAGCGTTACGGACGCATCCAGCTTCATCTTTGCTGGATCCATGGCCAGCTCAAGGCGGAAGCGTTGCATGATCATTGCCAGCACCACCAGGATCTCGGTCATCGCAAAATTCAGGCCAATGCAGGTGCGTGGTCCCAGCCCAAAAGGCAGATACGCGCCGCGTAAACGTCCCACCGTGCGTTCGGGAAGAAAGCGTTCTGGATCGAACTTGTCCGGTTCAGTCCACCACTTGGGATGGCGATGGGTAACGTAGGGAAAAATCAGAATCTCCGAGCCGGACGGAATTTTGAAGCCGCCGATATGGTCATCGCCGATGGCGGTGCGTGAGAGCACCCAGACCGGCGGATAAAGCCGCATGGTTTCTTCCGCCACGTTGCGTGTATAACGCAATCGGGAAAGATCTTCATAGGCGGGCGCCCGGCCGTTGAGAAAGCTGAGCTCTGATGACATGCGTTCGGCCACATCAGGATTGCTCCCGATGAGAAACAACGCCCAGGCCAGAACCAGAGTTGTGGTCTCGTGGCCGGCGGTCAGCAACGTTGCCATTTCGTCACGCAATTGTTTGGCAGACATCGGCGCGCCGTCTTCATCGCGCGCGTCCATCAGCATACTCAATAGGTCATTGACGTGATCGGATGACTGTCGCCGCTCCGCCACCATGCGGTCCAGGATGACGTGGAAATTAGCCAACGAGCGCCGGTGTGCCAAGTTGCGACGCGTGGGTAATTGCTGCGGCACGCGCACGACCGACCACGCCCGATCTACCGTGTACTCACGTCCCACATCGAGTGTGTCTTTGATTACGGCAATATCGGATTCCAGATTGGTGCTGAAAAGGGCTTCGCTCACAATGTTCAGTGTGAGTCGCATCAGGTATGGCAACACGTCAAAGGCTTCACCGCTCGCGGCCAGGGCTTCCCATTGTTCCATCATGGCTACAGCATGTTTTTCCATGATGCGGACAAAACCGGCAATCTGTGTGCTGTGAAACGCGGGCTGTGTCATCTTGCGCTGGCGTTGCCAGAGTGCGCCGTCGCTGGTCAGCAGGCCTTCGCCCAGGGAAAGTTTCAGGATGCGATAGTCGCGACCTTTGCGGTAATTGGCCACGTTCGTCTGCAGGACCTGCTGGATATGGTCAGGATGGCTGAGTTGATGGGTGATCCACAGTCCCCGATAACGGACGATATCGCCGAACTGCAGTGCATGTTTCAGAAACCCTGCCAGAGGGTCTTTTCGGAATTCCGGCGCGCCGGAAAAGAAAGACAGCATGCCGGGACCGGGCGCGTTAGGAAGCTGAGAAAAAGAGGAAACCACGTCTCAATGGATTCTACTGTATTCGTCTACGTCGCTGCTAAGAGCCTGGGGATTTGAGGTGATCGGAGATTTTGGGCGGTTTGCGCGAAGCGCCAAAATTGAAGACAGGCCGACCACGCGTCGAGCCCGCTGCAACAGGAGCCTGGGGATTTGAGGTGATCGGAAATTTTGGGCGGTTTGCGCGAAGCGCCAAAATTGAAGACAGGCCGGACAGGCGTCGAGCCCGCTGCAACAAGGCTCTCGACGTAGCCAACCGGGACGCTTTTTAAGCGGTTTGAAGCGCAGTGACATGAAAGTGTCCGTTCGCGGACAGTGACTCGCCGGAAGCGGACACATCCCATTCTTTGGATTGTCATTCAGTACTGCTGCTTGCCTCAAATTCAACCACTTACGGGCTCGTCAAGTTTGGCAAGCCAGATGCCAGTGTTATGGGCAGGTCTGGCTTTGGGCAGTAACTCTGAAGATTTGCTTCTAACCAATCAGGCCAGGCAGGAGTCTAAGATGTTTGACGGTACTAATAATCGGGTTCTGGATAGTTTTTATTTTCGCGTCGGAGCTTTGACAGTAACTTTTGCTGCATGGCTCGGCGTCGGCTACGTTCTTCTGGCGTGGGCTAGTTGATTCGCGCAGCCCTGGATTGACCCCTTTCTGGTTGTGCTTGATCTTCACGGCTGCGTTCCAATCCGCGCTCCGGGGATGAAGTCAATCAGGCTGAAAGCGATTGTGGGCGTTGGTGCAAGTGAACAACCGAGGCGGCCACGCAGAGACTGTCCTCGCATCTCCATCGTAACTTGCTCCGGCGCCCACATAGCTTCCAGCGCGCGCCTGTTCTCAGAAATGGCTTCATCAGAAATGGCTTCCAATAATCCAAGCTGAAAATGATTTAAGCTGACACTGCTTGGCTTTCCGCTACATCCTTTTCAATAAACCATATGGCGTGGTGACGCAGTTCTCCGGCGCCGGCCCAACCCTGCGCGATTACATTGACGTGAAAGATGTGTATCCTGTCGGCCGTCTCGATCACGATAGTGAGGGCTTGCTACTGCTGACCGATGACGGCGCTCTCCAGCATCGCTTAACCGCTCCAAAGTTTGCTCATCCGCGGACGTATTGGGTCCAGGTGGAAGGCCAGCCTGATGAAACGTCTCTCGGGCAATTAGCTGAGGGTGTGATTGTGCAGGGAATTCCCACCCGGCCGGCGAAAGTAAAGTTGCTGGGGCCGGAGCCGTCACTGCCGCCGCGCATTCCACCCATACGCTTTCGCAAGACTGTTCCAACGGCATGGATTGAGCTCACGCTGACGGAAGGTCGCAATCGTCAGGTACGCCGGATGACCGCGGCAGTTGGCCATCCTACGCTGCGGCTGGTCCGGATTGCGATGGGCGATTTACGGCTTGAAGGATTGCAGCCCGGCGAGTGGCGCAACCTGAGCGAAACTGAAGTCGCTCTGCTGCGTCAACTCGCCGGGCTTCAAAATGCAACTCGCGAACCTAAGCGAGCAATCAGACGGCGTCGTGGTTAACGGCGGCCACCGGTTGCGTTGTCATAGGGCATTTGCAGCATCATGCCGGTCTTGTCTCCCACCACCATCTGAGGAACGCTGCCATTCCATTTTTCAATGCGCGCCCGTTCATTTTCCAGCCGCTTGAGTTCCAGAAGCTGCGGCGTGATTGAGGCCTGGCGCAGACGGTTCGATTCCGCTTCACCGCGTGCCCGTTCGATTTGTGACCGCGCCTCACCCTCCGCTTCTGCCACGGACTTGGCCACCTCAGCCTGCGTGACCGCTAATTGATTGCGTGCGCGTTCAGCTTCCGTAATCGCCTGGGTCTTCTGGGTAATGGCTAGTTCGATGGCCTGCGTGAAACGCGGTTTGCCGATGAAGCCGAACTGCTGTATGCCCACGCCGACACCAGTCAACTGTTCCTGTACCCGGACCCGCGTGTCGCGCAAAAATTTGGCCTTGTTCTCGCCATAGATATCTTCCAACGTATAGGTGGACGCGGTTTCATTCAGCGAGTTCCGCACAATGTCTTTCAAAATGCCGTGCGTAAATTTATCCAGATCGCTCACGCGGTATTTCACGTAAAACTCCGGCACTTTGGTGGGGTCAATGGCGTAGCTGAGTGAAACGTCCGCGCGTACTTCCTGGCCTTCCTTGGAGTTGAACACCAGCTCTTCATTCAGCGGATGGCCCTCAGCCAGGTTCGCCGTCCACTTCACCGTTTGCACGAAGGTAGGGAACTCAATAATCTGCGTCTTCAGTGGACTATAAAAAATCCATCCAGTGCGGACCGGTATGTCCTGTGCTCCGCGCTGGCTGCCGGCCAGATTGATTTCAACTCCCACCTGTCCCGCGCCGATGCGCGTAACGTTGATAAGACTGAACAAGACCACAATGACAATGACGAGTGCGATCCCGTAGCCAACCAGACGAAAGATCAATTTTCTGTCAGTGCCATCAATTACCTGATAATTTGCCATACTCAACCCCTCTCTCTTCTCCGGCCGGAGTTCCATAAAATCGCCAGAACTGCCGGCGTCAATATCAACAGGCTGACCAGGCCCAACAAACCGGTCCACAACCAGAAATCACTGGGCCGATTCATCCAGTGAAGAAAGTGGTCCAGAAGCCCTATGAAGATCACCACCACCACAGCACTGGCAGCCACCTTCAAAGCGGTTTTCATGGTTTCAACCTCCACCTATATACGGATGAAGCTGGGGACGTAAGTTGATGCTGAAAATTGGACGCGCCTTTGTAGCAGGCAAAACCTGTAAGCTTATGGAAACAAGAAGCTTAGCACTGACGGCGCTTTAAGCCCAGTGAAATCAGCAGCTTCCGACTAAGTTCCTGATTCTGAGGAGGTAAGTGATACGAGCGTTCAATCTAGCGGGTGCCGGCAGGGGCTGTGTTGTGAGTTGAACTGGATTCCACGCTGCTGGTCTGGGCAGTTTCACCGGGAAGGATTTCACGCAATGCCCATTCGATGCGGCTCACGGATTCAGCAATCATTCTGATTTGTTTATCCTGTTCCGTGTACGGCGCGTACGAAATTGCCTGTAATGCATTGCGGACGTGATGATTCATCTCGGAGATCATCCGGATCTTATCCATCGTCGCGCGGTAGCGACGCTGCTCATACACAAAAATCACGATTCCCGCCAGAACTCCTATGATGATGTCGTCCACGGAATCTATGGAGAGCAAAGTATGATTTCCGATCACTGCTTGCACCACCCCACCAATGAGCGCAATGATCAGTCCTACAAGCAAGCTGATTCCGATTCGGCGGGTGAGAGAAGGAAGTTGCGGATTGCGGTACATTTGAAGCGTATTATTCCACGTTCCTACGCGGAACCGCGAAAAATATGCATACCGGGCGGGAGATGGAATGCAAAAATCTAATACGCTTACACTACTATTCGTAATCGCCCTAGGAAGCCTGGGTGTCTTTGCTTCCATGCTGCCTTCTTCAGCCGCGCTAAGAACTCAGGAATCAACCCAGCCTGTTTATGAAGTTTATGTAGTTAAGTATGCAACTCTGGTCAACTTCCCCGTTGCGGCGCTGGTAAGAGGCGCTGATCCCGCCCGTAAGCTGGATATCGCCATGATGGTCTGGGTCATCCGCGGGAACGGCCGGACCGTGGTATTTGATTCAGGTTTTTACCATGATCACTTCCTCCGGCAGTGGAGTCCGAAGGAATTTCTCAAGGCCTCAGACGCAATACTCCAATCCGGCATCACGCCCGCGATCCATGCAGAGGATGTTA
>Ga0137390_10003987_pt1 | contig 12195 bp, 9 predicted proteins | sample 15con2h24AmetaG_FD_104937 | JGI IMG/M metagenome (GOLD analysis project Ga0137390, IMG submission 104937) | Vadose zone soil microbial communities from Angelo Coast Range Reserve, California, USA - 15con2h2.4A metaG | ecosystem: Environmental > Terrestrial > Soil > Vadose zone > Saprolite... | reverse complement strand
TTAACCTCGGGACGAAAAAACTTGCCATCTGGAGTCTGGAGCCGGAACGACTGTAGCGGATACTGTAGCGACTACCTGCTTAGATGGGGTGAGATAGAGTTGCAGGTTCGAGACATGAATTTCAATGTTTGCAGCTGCATGCAACCCGAACCCAAGTGGTGCAACTCCGCCAAGAATAACTCCGGAGCAATAGGTCGGGAGTTCGAATCTCTCCGGGCGCACCAGTTTCCCGCCAATAGTCGCTGTCGGCAGCATCTCGCCCCTTCTGAAAGCGATCTGCGTCACCCAACGATATAACCAGCGGGATCCGAACGAATACATCCTCCACTTATGAGATCGCCATCTCAGACAGGTGACGAAATTCGACTTCAGGAGCCTCAAATGGCAGACGATAGGGATGAAAGCCACCAATCTGGCGGGGAGCAGGGAACGCAAGATCCTTCGAAAGAGAAGCAACAAAACCCCTTTGACGAGCAGGAATCACAGGGCAACGAACAAAAACGACGCGCGCCCGGAAGTGGGGAAGAATTTCAGGGCGATCCGGAAAAGCGCCGTGCACCTGGCGAAGATCACGATGATGAGAGCGATGAGGACAGAAAGATCGCTTAAGCCTTGCCAAGCCTTGACCCCTTCATCTCAATGAAGGGGTCTTTCTTCTCCGGTCTATCCTGAGCACATAATTCCATCCCATCCAGCCCGTTCTGACAAGCGCCTGTTCATTCTTCCGTTCATCCACCATCTGCCTGGAGCTACTGGTACGAGTGCTTTCGTAATCTCCCGCTTATTCCTACCCCATGACATAGTCACAATCGCCGATGATCGTTCTCCCCAACCACGCCCCGTTGATGCGCGCCGCTTCGTATTCTCATGACAGAATTCATGGTTTTAAACAATACAGAAACCTGACGACGCTCCTAATCGTTGCTTTGGCGTTACTGTCGGCCAATTGTGGGAGCGGGCTCGGGCCTCAACCCAAGAGCGACTCGAGTGTAGGTAGCTCAGACACCAGCGGAAGTGGAACGTCCAGTGGAACAACATTCGCCGACTTGCAACGGAGCACTTGGTGGAATGGATATGCTCTTTTGCCCTCGTCTTATAACATTTGTACTACCTGCACCCCGGCGGGTCCGCTGGCTACCTGGGCAACGACTCAGGGAATCAAGTCGCCTGCACTGAGTAGTGGCGGCTCCATGAAGTTCGACATTGGCGGCACTATGCCGTTCGCGGATATCCTCTGGAATGTGAAGTTCACCAAATATTTGCCGGATCAGAAAATGGTGCCTACCCTCAGCAATTTCACTTACGATGTCTATTTTTACGGCACCGACCTGGAGAGTTCCCAAGCCTTGGAATTCGATATCAACCAGTTCTTCAACGGAATATCCTTCATATGGGGACACGAGTGCCGCATTGCCAGCGGTCATGAGTGGGACACTTGGGACAACGTCCATATGCACTGGGTGAAAAGTGGAATTCCATGCAACCCGGTAAGTAACGCGTGGAACCATCTAGTGATTCAGGTGCAGAGGACTTCAGACAATCGTCTGTTGTTCAAGTCCATCACGCTGAATGGAAAAACTAACACCCTGAATCGCTACGACAATCCGTCGCCAACCACCTGGTACGGGCTGACCATCAACTACCAGATGGACGGGAATAGCAAACAGCAGCCTTATTCTGTGTATTTGGATAAGCTGAATTTCACTTACCAATGAGTGAAGAAGGGGCTGGATGCCTTTTTCGCTTCAAGCGGCAGCCGTAGCGGAATTGCCGACAATGGGCAACCGCGCTACCACAACCGTACCCTTGCCATTGGAGTTGATATCCAAACTGCCGCCCAACTGACGCAGCCGTTCCCGCATTCCTCTGATTCCTACGCCCGGGGTTCCTAGGGCCGCCATTTCCTCTTGCTTCTCGGGTGATATTCCTTTCCCGACATCGGCCACTTCCACTCGAAGATCGCTCGATGTCCGAGCTACGCTGATCTTCGCGACGGGGCTGTCGGCGTGACGGTGGATATTCGTTAGACATTCCTGCACGGTCCGGAAAATTGCGGTCTCCAACTCGCGGGACAAACGTCCAAAATCGTCGGGAAACTCCAGATCGACTTTGATCTTGCTGCGCTCCGCAAATCCCTCGATGTACCAACGCAAGGCCGACGCAAGGCCAGCTTCATCCAGCAGAGGGGGATGAAGCAAATGTGAGATGGTGCGCACTTCCTTATTTATCTCGTGGACCAAAGCAGCACTGTCGGTAACCATGTTTGCGGTCTTGATGAGCCGCTCAATATCGGCGCCGACGGCGGACAGATTCATGGTTAGGCCTGCTAATAGCTGACCCACGCTGTCATGCAGCTCGCGAGCGATGCGCCGTCTTTCATCGTCTTGTAATTGGAGCAATCGTGCCGTTAGCTCACGAAGACTCTGATTGGCAGAATCGAGCTGTGCCGTCCGCTCCTGGACCCGTTCCTCCAGCTCGCCTTGAGATTTGCGCAAAACTTCATCATTGCGGCGTCTTGCTTCTCCCATTGCGACGACTACGATAGAAACCAACGTAAACGCCACGATGCCAGCGAGTTGTTCCGTGTTGAGAACATCCAGCGAGTGGGGAGGCGGGATGAACCAATACTGGGCCGCAATTAGCGAAGAAATAATAACAAGGACGGATGGAATGACGCCGCAGTACCAGGCCGAGAAGGCAACCACCGGAAAGAAAGTAATATAGGGCAGGTAGTCGCCAAGAACGGGATTCAATGCGAAGCGGGCGAGAACCGCAATCGCCGTAGCCAACAGCGCAAATGCATACTGCGCCCAGGCACGGCTCAAGATTCGTGAGGAAAGCACAACACTCTTCGACATTCGTATTAACCTTGCCGAGCCAGAGGTATGCGCCTCAACCGACCATCTTAATTGCTTCCAAAACCGGCAGTCAAGAAGGGCTGATCTCCGTCATACGCTCATCTTTAACTACTGCCGCAACTACTGCCGCGAAGGCAACGTTACCGCAAAATGAAGGTGCTGGGGGGCACCTCAGCATTCTGCGGGGGGAATACTAGTTTCCTGAATAGCGGCTGCCAAAGTCGATGGCTCGCAATGCCCATTACCTCTGCCAACCGGCTCGCGTGCAGGTCCAGGCGTGGTAATAATTCCGTTACGGACAGCATACAGGACCAGGTCGGTGATGGAGTGAAGGTTCAGCTTATGCATAATGTGGGCACGATGTGTCTCTGCCGTCTTTACCGCCATATCCAATGCCACGGCGACTTCTTTCGTACTCTTGCCCGCCCCGAGCAGATACACGACCTCACGTTCGCGAGCCGTCAAACTGATCACCGAAGGTGACGATGCGTTCATAGCACCATGCGGACGCAGGCTTGCATCCACGATAAGGTGACCAAATCGGGGCGTGAAGAAGGTTTTGCCATTCCTCAATGCTTCAGCGGCTTTGACCAGATATCGGGATGCATCGGACTTCAGCAGATAACCGAGTGCGCCCGATGTCAGAACTTCCTGGATCATCCGTTCGGACTCATAGAGTGACAAAATAAGCACTTTTGCTGTCGGCAGCGAAGCCAGGATTTGACGGGTTGCCTCCAGTCCATTGAGCTTGGGCATGCCAATATCGAGAACCACCAGATCTGGTTTCATCTCGATTGCTATGACCACCGCTTCGCCTCCGTCGGAGGCCTCGCCGCATACCGTCCAGTTCGGTTGAGATTCCAGAAGGGAGCGCAACCCGTGCCGCACGACTTCATGATCATCCGCAACCAAAATCCTGAAAAGGTTCAGCATTATGTCCTCCAAAACCAGAGTAGAACCTGCGCTGGAAGACTGACTTAAGCTTCTACTCTGGTCCATACATTGAATCCTGTAGATAAGAAACTGGGCTCAGGTAGACAAAAGTCTCCGCCAGTTTATGATTCACGGAGAATGCAACACCTCAAAGCGCTGGCACAGCCTTGGTGGGTCAACCTGCTCGCTCTGATTCCGTTTATCGCCTGGGCGGTGTGGAGACGAAAGCGTCTGGTGATAAGTGGGCGGCAGCTCATTCTCTTGGCGGTTTTTGCGGGCGCTTTTGGTTTCGTGGAATCCTCGGTAGTCATTTATTTACGGGCGGCAACCGGTTTGCTCCCGGGCTATCACGGAACATTGTCAGACATTCGCCGGTCCTCGGCTGAAAGTTATGAGCAAGAAAAATCCATTAGCGAATTTCCAGAAAGCCTACTCAAGATTGAAGTCTTTCGTGAGGTGGCCACTATGGTCATGCTGACGACAGTGGTATTGCTCGGCGGGATTGGGACAAGAGAATGTTGTGCAATCTTCTTGTGGACGTTCGCAATCTGGGATCTCATGTACTATGCGGGCCTGTGGGCCACCGTTCGCTGGCCATCATCACTCAAAGATTTGGATGTGCTGTTCCTGATACCCGTGCCCTGGGTTTCTCAGGTTTGGTTCCCGATCTTAATAAGTGTCCTCTCGTTGGTCGCGGTTTTCGCCGCACGGAAGTGAGGAGGTTCAATTGGGCCGTTCATTTGACTTGCGCAGGGGACGAGGCTCTAGCTTGACCCTCGGAAAAGTAACTCTCTTCCGCGTTACTGACGAAAGTAACCATCGTCATCTTGCTATGAAGCATCCGCGCGTTGACACTGATGCAGGGCGATGACTGCCTTTTTTCGTTCAACCCTATGAGCGACGCCAAAACCTCTGCGCGGGGGGCGGACTGGACTCAGCTTCTGTCCGATCCCGACGTGGTAAAGCATCTCCGAAAGCTGCTCCAGACTTATCGCGATGCTTCGCCCGAGAAGCGCGACCAGGCCCTGTTTGAGGCCATGCGGGAGATTAAGGGTGGCGCAGGAAGTACGGTCGCCGCTCAAGGACGGGGGAAAGCTTCGACTGGATCCCTAGCCGCACCCGTGGCAACCTCGCCCGAAGCCTCACCTCCTTTTGAACCAGACATCTTTACACCATCCTGGGGACAGGACCGTAGACAGTATCCCCGGATGAAATGCTTTGTCGCGGTGGAGTTGAGAGTGCAGGGCTCGGCCACACCGATCTGGGGCAATCTATCGAACACCAGCCTGGGTGGATCATTTGTGGAAACCGCCACTCCCGTCCCTAGCGGTGTCCCTGTGGAAGTGGGTCTGTGGGTGGCCAATGGCAAAATCTGGGTGAAAGGCATCATCCTTAACGGCGTTGTCACCAAGAGCAATCCTACCTTCGGCATTCGTATCCGATTTGCACAAATGGAATCCACTGAGCGAGAGAGCCTGCGCGAATTCCTGAAATTTGTCGAAACCACCACCAAGGGCTATTCCAGCGAGCATGGATACTTGGCGCAGATGAAGCGCTAGTCTTCTCCTGATCCACAACGTTTCGCGTTTCAAACCACCCTTTGAATCCTCCCCGTGGTCTCATCATCCGATAAAGGGAGGCGTTTCGACGTGCCGTGCTGAATCCGTTCCGGCCGGAGGCGCGTCTTAGCAGAACTTGGTAAACTGATTGAAGAGAACCCGTTGCGGGTTCTGTCATATCTTCCAGCGATCCGCCTTGTGCATCCGTCGCGTTTCCTACCGGCCGGATGCCATCGAAAGGGACACGCCTATGGTGGCAAGCGAGCAGACTTTGCTGACCAGTAAGCAACTGGACACGCTAAGCATTAACACTATCCGCACCCTGGCCATGGACGCCGTGCAACAGGCGAACTCGGGACATCCGGGCGCCCCCATGGCGCTGGCGCCTGTTGCGTATTGTTTGTGGCAGCAGTTCCTGCGTTACGACCCGCAAGATCCGCTCTGGCCCAATCGCGACCGTTTCGTACTTTCGAATGGCCATGCCTCCATGCTGCTGTATGCACTACTTTACCTGGCCGGCGTCCGTGCGGTGAATTCCAAATATGCGCAGCGGGATGAATTCGCCGTCACTTTGGACGACATCAAGAAATTCCGGCAGATTAACAGCAAGACGCCGGGACACCCCGAATATCGCTTGACCTCTGGTATAGAAACTACAACCGGGCCATTGGGCCAAGGTGTAGGCAATAGCGTTGGAATGGCGATGGCCGGCATGTGGCTGGCGGCAAATTACAATCGTCCCGGCTTCGAGCTTTTTGACTACAACGTGTATGCGATGTGTGGCGATGGCGACATGATGGAAGGCGTAGCCAGCGAAGCAGCATCGCTGGCTGGTCATCTGAAACTCCCTAACTTGTGTTGGATTTACGACAACAATCACGTGACTCTGGATGGTCCCGCTGAGTGGTCTTTCAGCGAGGACGTGGGATTACGTTTCCAGGGGTATGGATGGAACGTCACTCACGTGACCGATGCCAACGATTTGGAGATGCTCAACGACGCCTACCGCAATTTTCTGCAGACCAAAGATCGTCCTACTCTAATCATTGTTGATTCTCATATCGGCTACGGCGCTCCGCACAAACAAGACACCAGTGCAGCTCATGGCGAACCGCTGGGCGAAGAAGAAGTTAAGCTGGCGAAGAAGCTCTATGGCTGGCCTGAAGATGCCAAGTTCCTGGTGCCGGGCGGAGTACGCGAACACTTCCGCGAAGGAATCGGGAAGCGTGGCTCGGAACTGCATCAGCAGTGGGTGAGACGGTTCGACGAATATGGCACAAAATATCCAGATCTCGCGGATCAACTCAATCGCATGCAGCGCCACGAGCTGCCGGATGGATGGGACAAGAATCTGCCGACATTTCCCGCGGATGCAAAAGGTATAGCAACCCGCGAAAGTTCTGGCAAGGTTCTCAACATGGTGGCGCAAAATGTGCCGTGGTTGATCGGCGGATCAGCGGACCTTGCAACTTCCAACAAAACCACTCTCAAGTTCGAAGGCGCGGGCGATTTTCAGGCTGGTGACTATGGCGGCCGGAATCTTCATTTTGGCGTCCGGGAACATGGCATGGGTGCCGCGTTGAGCGGTATGGCTCTTTCGCTACTGCGGCCCTTTGGCGGTACATTTTTCAACTTCAGCGATTACATGCGGCCTGCCATTCGTTTGGCGTCCATCATGGAGCTTCCCGTCATATACGTTTTCACGCACGATTCCATCGGGCTCGGCGAGGATGGCCCCACACACCAGCCTGTGGAGCAGCTTCCTTCACTGCGGGCGGTTCCGGGACTGGTATTGCTGCGTCCCGCGGATGCCAATGAGGTAGTAGAGGCGTGGAGAGTGATCATGAGGCTTCGCGAACAGCCAGCCGCGTTGGTGCTCACACGTCAAAATGTGCCGACACTGGATCGATCGAAGTATGCTTCCGCGTCGGGAGTGGCCAAAGGCGCTTATATCCTGGCCGACACGTCCGACGGGCTGCCACAAGTCATCCTGATGGGCAGCGGTAGTGAGATTTCCTTGTGCGTGGACGCCTACGAACAACTTAAGTCCGAGGGCATTAAAGCACGCGTGGTTAGCATGCCTTCGTGGGACATCTTTGAGCATCAAGATGAGGCCTACAGGAACAAAGTGTTACCGCCACAAGTGAAGGCACGAGTCGCCGTGGAGCAGGCTTCCACTTTTGGATGGGCGCAATATGTCGGCCCCACTGGCAAAATTATCGGCATGAAAACGTTTGGAGCCTCGGCTCCATTGAAAGAGCTTCTGAAAAAATTTGGCTTCACGCCGGATAAGGTAGTCGAGGCTGCCCGGCAGGCAATTTCGCAGTCGAAATAATTTTAAAGTCGATTTTGGTCAAAGGCAATCTGTCGACAGAGGGGCATTTTATGCAGTCCACCGGAATTCTCGAAACCGCCAAGGCCACGAATCCAGTAAAAGATCTCCAGAAGTTCGGTCAATCGGTTTGGTTGGATTACATCCGGCGCAACCTGATCACCAGTGGCGAACTGCAACGGTTAATCGATGAAGACGGCTTGCGGGGCATTACGTCGAATCCCGCTATCTTCGAGAAAGCAATCTCGGGCAGCAACGATTACGCCGACCTGCTGAAATCGCTGCAATCCAGAACCGATCTTGATGCCAAGGCACGCTACGAAATTCCTGCAATTCGTGACATTCAGGATGCTGCAGACCTTTTGCGTCCGGTTTATCAGGAAACCAAACGTCGCGACGGATACGTAAGCCTCGAGGTCTCACCTTATCTGGCGCACGACACAGAAGGGAGCATCCAGGAAGCGAGAAGGCTCTGGAAAGCGGTGGCGCGGGAAAATGTAATGATCAAAATTCCGGGCACACCAGAAGGGCTTCCGGCAATTCAGCAACTCATCAGTGAAGGTATCAACATCAACATTACCCTGCTCTTCTCTCAGAAAGTTTATGTGCAGGTTACCGAAGCCTATCTGGCGGGTCTGGAAAAATTGGCAGCAAGCGGAGGCGATGTTAGCAAGATGGCCAGCGTTGCCAGCTTTTTCATTAGCCGGATCGATTCACTGGTTGATTCAGAAATTGAGAATCGTCTCAAGCATGCTAAAGATGCGGGCGAGCAGGCACAATTGAAGAGCCTGCTGGGCAAGGTAGCGATCGCAAACGGAAAACTGACTTATCAGCTTTATCAGTCGATCTTCAGCACTACGCGCTGGAAGAAGCTGGCTTCGCTGGGAGCCAAGACTCAGCGAGTGCTTTGGGCGAGCACCAGCACCAAGAATCCAGCCTACCGAGACGTTCTCTACGTGGAAGAATTGATCGGGCCGGATACGGTCAACACGATTCCTCCGGCAACGTTGGATGCGTTCCGCGATCACGGACATGCGCGACTGAGCCTTACGGAAGACGTGGATGCTGCGAAAGAGACGATGGAAACGCTGGCCAAGGTTGGCATTTCCATCGATCAGGTAACCAGTAAGCTCACCGAAGACGGGGTTCGCCTGTTTGAAGAAGCTTTCGACAAACTTCTGCAGGCGGTAGAGAAGAGCACGAAATCCCAGACCAGTCCCAAGATAAATCGGCAAAGCTACAGGCTGCCGGAGACACTCACTGCTTCGGTAAAACACCATATTGATGATTGGCGCGCGGGCGGTAAAGTCCGCCGCTCGTGGCAGCGGGATGCATCGCTTTGGACTGGGACTGATGAGGCCAACTGGTTAGGCTGGCTCAACGTTACAGAAGAGGAGCTCGGGCAGGAGCAGAAACTTCGTAGTGTCGCGGAAGAAATTAAGAAAGAAGGATTCCGCGATGTACTGGTGCTGGGCATGGGCGGATCGAGCTTGTGTCCCGAGGTGCTTGCCTTCACCTTCGGTCGGATTTCTGGCTATTCCAAGTTGTATGTTCTTGATTCCACCGATCCCGCTCAGGTCAAGGCATTCGAGCAGAAAGTAGATCTTGCAAAAACGTTGTTCGTTGTCTCCAGCAAATCGGGAAGTACGCTGGAACCAAATATTTTCAAACAATACTTCTTTGAACGCGTAAAGCACACTGTGGGCGCGGATAAAGCTGGCAGCCGTTTCATCGCTATCACGGATCCGGGATCGAAGCTGCAGCAGGTAGCGGAAGCAGATCACTTCCGACACATTTTCCATGGCGTACCAAGTATCGGAGGACGATACTCCGCACTCTCTAACTTCGGATTAGTTCCCGCCTCATTGATGGGCGTTGACCCGGTTAACTTCCTCGATCGCACAGAGGAAATGGTCGAAGCATGTGCTTCCTGTGTGCCGGTCGAAGAGAACCCTGGCGTTGTGCTGGGAATCATTCTTGGTACAGCTGCAAAAGAAGGACGCGACAAAATTACAATCATCGCCTCTCCTCGTATTTCGGATCTTGGGGCTTGGCTGGAGCAACTGCTGGCCGAGTCTACAGGTAAGCAAGGTAAGGGCATCATTCCTGTCGATCGCGAAGAGCTGGGATCGCCTGAGATTTATGGCAAGGACCGCATCTTTGCCTATGTGCGCCTGGAGTCGGCGCCCGATGCTGCGCAAGATGCGAAAGTTGCTGCGTTGGAAGAAGCCGGCCAAGCTGTGATTCGAATCTCGGTTGAGGATATTTACGACCTGGGTCAGGAATTCTTCCGTTGGGAAATTGCCACGGCGGTCGCGGGATCCATTATCGGGATCAATCCGTTCAATCAACCGGACGTGGAGGCCAGCAAGATCGTCACTCGAAAGCTGACTGAAGAGTACGAAAAGACCGGTTCGCTTCCGGTTGAGAAGCCCGTGCTCGAAGACAGCGGCATCAAGCTCTTCACTGATCCGAAAAATACCGACGCATTAGCCAAGGTAACGGGTTCGGAGAGATCCTTGGTCGCATATTTACGAGCCCACTTGAACCGCTTGAGCGATCACGATTATTTCGCTCTTCTCGCCTTTGTTCCGATGAATGACGAAAATGAAGCGCTGTTGCAAAAAATACGTCACGCTGTCCGTGATAAAAGGCGAGTGGCGACATGCCTAGGATTTGGCCCGCGCTTCCTGCACTCCACGGGCCAGGCATACAAGGGTGGGCCAAACACCGGGGTCTTCTTGCAGGTAACGTGCGATGACGCCGTGGATTTGCCAGTGCCCGAACAGAAGTACACGTTCGGAGTAGTCAAAGCGGCACAGGCGCGTGGGGATTTCCAGGTTCTTGTCGAGCGTGGACGGCGAGCATTGCGAGTCCATCTCGGTCGGGATCTCAAGTCCGGCCTAGGCGCGCTGTTGAAAGCGGTCCAGCAAGCGCTGCAATAGCCTCGTTTTTTGATTTCGAGTTGGATAAGCCGGAAATCGGCGGCGCTGTATTGGTGCCGAGGAGCACAAAAATGCGTTTGGGGATGGTCGGTCTGGGCAGGATGGGCGCGAACATGACGCGCCGTCTGGTGCGAGGCGGTCACGAAGTCGTCGTCACCGATCTGAGTCCAGACAATGTAAAACAAATTGCCGGCGAAGGCGCGATCGCTTCCGCTTCGCTGGATGATTTCGTCAGCAAACTAGGCAAGCCTCGCGTCGCTTGGCTCATGGTGCCGGCTGGCGGTCCCACCGAGCAAACGGTTCAAGCTCTCGCTCAGCGTATGAAATCTGGGGACATCATCATCGATGGCGGTAATTCCTATTTCAAAGATGACGTCCGCCGCTCCAAGCAACTGAGTGAGAAGGGTATTCACTATGTGGATGTCGGGACCAGTGGTGGTGTCTGGGGCCTTGAACGTGGTTATTGCATGATGATCGGAGGACCGAAAGAAGTTGTTCAACTACTCGACCCGATTTTCAAAACACTTGCTCCGGGACGCGGGAACATTCCGCGCACACCAGGCCGTGAGCGTATGGCGGGTACAGCCGAAGATGGCTACATCCACTGCGGTCCTGCCGGCGCTGGACACTTCGTTAAGATGGTGCACAACGGTATTGAGTACGGGCTGATGCAAGCCTACGCCGAGGGCTTCGATATTTTCAGGAATGCCAGCAGCGAACAATTGCCGGAAGGTTATCGCTATGACTTGAATCTCGCTGACATCGCCGAAGTATGGCGACGTGGCAGCGTTGTAAGCTCATGGCTTCTCGATCTAACCGCGATGGCGCTGACAGAGAGTCCGACACTCTCCGAGTACACCGGCTTCGTTCAGGATTCGGGCGAAGGACGGTGGACGATCCAGGCGGCAATTGAAGAGGCGGTACCAGTCGATGTTCTATCCGCCGCACTGTTCGTGCGCTTCCGCTCTCGACAGCAACACACTTTCGCGGAAAAGGTTCTCTCCGCCATGCGGCAGAAATTCGGCGGACACGTCGAGCCAGCCGCGAGCGCGAAGAAGACGGCTTAAGACTTCCGGCCCATTCATTCATCAGGAACAGGACAAATGCCCCAAGCCGAGGTGATGCCAGTCACGCAGCAGCAGCGAATCGGGAAACCGGGCGATCCTTGTGTGATGGTGATTTTCGGGGCGGCCGGCGACCTGACCCGCCGCAAATTAATCCCCGCGCTCTACAATCTGGCTAAAAATGAGCTGTTATCGCGGGAGTTTTCGGTGCTGGGCGTGGCTCGCGCCAAAATGAATACGGAGGAATTCCGAAAAAAGGTCTCCGACGACCTGAGCGAGTTTGCCACCGGCAGTGTGGATCCGGATTTGCGCGAATGGTTCGTGCGCCGCATGCATTACCTCCAGGGAGATTTCAAGGATAAGAACCTCTACTCGCAATTGAAAGAGCTTCTGGAGAAGATCGATAAGGATCACGCCACGCATGGCAATTATTTTTATTATCTAGCCACTGGTTCAGATTACTTCGGCCCCATCGTGGAACAACTGGCGGAAGCCGGGCTAATG
>Ga0137390_10003986_pt1 | contig 12196 bp, 9 predicted proteins | sample 15con2h24AmetaG_FD_104937 | JGI IMG/M metagenome (GOLD analysis project Ga0137390, IMG submission 104937) | Vadose zone soil microbial communities from Angelo Coast Range Reserve, California, USA - 15con2h2.4A metaG | ecosystem: Environmental > Terrestrial > Soil > Vadose zone > Saprolite... | reverse complement strand
GACGTACCCAGCAGCGGTGCCAGCGTCAGGTAAGCGATGCGAATCCAGTCACTGTTAGCGCTGAAAGTGATGACGTGTCCGCCCGCCGCCGTCACACTCGTCTTCCCGTAAAACACCATCGCGGCCAGCACCAGAATGGCCGCATTCACGAAGAAAGCCACCGCCAGCGCGGTGACGGAGTCAATCGTGTTAAAGCGGATCGCGCTGCGGATGGAACGCTCGTCTTTTTGCAATTGCCGGCTTTGCACCAGAGCTGAGTGCAAATAAAGATTGTGCGGCATCACCGTCGCCCCGATGATGCCGATGGCCACGTAAATCATTCCAGACTGGCGAAAATTCGGACTCACCAGGGCGCGGCCCATCTCCATGAAATTCGGCTGCGTCTGCGGCAGCACAAAAAGTTCCAGACAATAGCAGACGCCAATCGTAGCGATAAGCAGCAGAACTATGGCTTCAATGGTCCGCATGCCGAACCGCTGCAAGGTGAGCAGCAGCAAAACATCCAGCCCGGTGATGATCACTGCCCACAGCAGCGGAATGTGGAACATCAGGTTTAGGGCGACCGCGCTGCCCAGCACTTCCGCCAAATCGCAGGCCCCAATGGCGAGCTCGCAAAACAACCAATTCGGCCAGCGAGTCCATCCCGGATACCAGTCTCGGCAGCATTGCGCCAGATCTTTTCCTGTCACAACTCCCAGGCGCGCCGAGATGACTTGCATGAAAATGGCCATCAGGCTGGCCAGCCCGACTACCCACAGCAGCCCATACTTGTATTGCGCTCCACCCGCCAAGTCCGTCCCCCAGTTGCCTGGGTCCATGTATCCGACGCTGACTAGAATCGCCGGCCCAATGAACGCCCGCCACTGCTGCCAAAAGCCGGCTTGATGATGCGGCACGGCGACGGTGCTGTGCATGCCTTCCAGCGAGCGGTGACCGGCGTCGGCTTCGTCGTGCTGCACTGCGGCTCTGGGAGCTAGGGCTGGGTCCTCCATAGGGGGCGAAACCTATCTTACGACTTCTTGGGGTTGTTCCTAGACATCGGGACGGGCGGGGACGCCCGTACCTCTACGATCTCTTAGATCTGACCGCAGTCACTGCGGAGTGTGCAGCAATCGAGGGGAACCAATGAATCACTCTTTGGGTGCGACCTTGCCTACGATCGTGAGCTTCCAGTCCTTGCCGTCGTCATCAAGCACGTGCACACGGCGGCCCTCGATGGAGATTTTTGGTTGACCGTTCACCGTGAGGTTCGGCACGCGACCGCTGAGGCGGCTGGGGAAGTACAAACAATAGACCAGCCCATTCGCCCGGAACCAGTAATGCTGCGAGCTCAGCGGAACGGCCACAACCATCGTGCCGATTGGCATGGCAGCCGCGCCTACTTGCGATGAATTGGTTCCGAGAAAGACTGCATCCTGCCAGGTGCGGCCCTGGGCCGAGAGCGGCAGACCTGAGGCAATCAGGACCAGTAAACAGAGGATTCGCTTCATCTCGCCAAGCACTCTACGTCCCTTTTCTCAGAGGCCGCAATTCCACTTTCGAGTCAGTAACTAAAACCGCAGCGGCGGCAATCCCTTCAGCAAGAACTCATACCGCGGACGCAGCGTGTCCGGACCCGACGTAATCGTGCTGTCCAGATGGATCAACGGGTCACCTTCGCCATACTTCGGCCACTCCGGCAGGCCCGCTCCGTTGGGATCACCGGTCTTGGCGAAGTTGGTCCAGTAACTCATCATCTGGTCGCTCAGCTTGCGGTCCTCGGGGCGCCACACCGCTCCCGGCCGCGTATCCAGCGTGCCGAAGACATACTCGATGTCGTCAGAGTGAAACGCAAACGAGCCGGGATGGAACTTGCTTGGGGGCGCCGCCAGCTCAAAATGATAGCGGTAAACCGGCGACTGACCCGTCTTGCGGTGGGCTTCCAGCCACTTCCAGGTACTGAGGGCGATGAACGAGTCGCTGGCGTAGTCGATCGCCGAACGGAGGGCCTGGTCATCGGTATCAGCGGGATAGAGCTTGAGAAACTCGTCTGCGCGGTCCTTGAACAGGGCAGCCGCCATTCCCTTGAACCTCTCAGCCGTCATGCCGCCGGCGGCAAGAAAGGTGCCCTCATCGCGGTTCCAGCCGCCAAGCAGCAGCACATGGGACTGCTTTCCTGCGGCATAGGTGTCGGCAATCGGCTGGTTCAGCAACTTGCCATCAATATCCGGCCCAAAGCCGACCATGCCTTTGCCTTTCGCAGCCTCAAGAATGGCTGCCGTGGGCAGGTCCCGCAATTGCTTCAGCGTCGTGACCTTGAGCGAGGCAACCCAATCGCCATCACTTTTCTCGCGGGCGTCCAGCGGCTGATAGCTCAACACTCCCTCGCCCAGCGCTCCACCGCTCTCGCCGATGCCCTTGTGAAAAAGTCCTTTTGCAATCGGTGAAGCCATCAGTGTACTCACCGCGGCCGACCCGGCGCTTTCGCCGAAAATGGTTACATTGTCCGGATCGCCGCCAAACTCGTTGATGTTGGCCTTCACCCATTGCAGCGCGGCCACCATATCCAGCAGACCGTAGTTGCCTGCTGCGCCATTGGCCTCTTTGGCCATGTCCGCCGTGACCAGAAAACCGAAAACCCCAAGCCGGTAGTTGATGGTGACCAGCACCACGCCCTTAAGAGGCAGAAAATCGCCGTTGTGCCTAGGTTCCGAACTGGCGCCGCCTGAGAATCCACCGCCATGAATCCAGAACATCACCGGCAGCTTGTTCTTGGCGGTGGCATCGGCGGGCGCATAGACGTTCAGGAACAGGCAGTCTTCGCTACCATCGCCATCCTGGAAGATCATGTCCTCGAAAACATGGTTCTGAGCACAGTGCGCGCCATATCTAGAGGCATCGCGTTCGCCCTTCCCCTTGGCAGGCGGCTCGGGCGCCTTCCAGCGGCGATCGCCCACCGGAGGCGCCGCGTAGGGCAGGCCCAGAAACGCTTTGACCTTGCCATCGTTGATGGTCTTGCCGTGAACCTTACCTTGTTCTGTTTTTACCGTCAGGGATTCAGCCTGAGCAGATACGGAAAGACCGACCAGCCCTGCAACTGCGGCGATCCGTGCCGCCAGCATTCCGATTCGCATCGCGCCATCCTCCGCGCAATACATTAACAGGACGGCCTGATCGATGCACAAGTCGCACAAGAAGAGATCCCCCAGGCGGGGTATTACGCTGAGCCCGTTTGACGGGGTTACTCCACCTGAGGGGATTTTGCTACACCCCCCCGGCCCGCCCGCTCACGGCGCTAGCTCGCGCGCAATTGTCCCCCTCGGCCCGCCCGTCAGGCGCTCAGGCGCGGGGCGCGTGCGTGCGTGCACGATTGAGCGAGCGCGAGGGCGAGAAACCGTGCGCCGGGCGAATGACTGTGTGCGCGGGGACAAACCTTTTGCGCTAGCTCGTGCGCAATTGCCCCCGGCCCGCCCGCTCAGGCGCTCAAAAGGGGCGCGGGGCAGCGCGCGGTGCGTGCACGATTGAGCAAGCGCGAGGCGAGAAACCGTGCGCCGGGCGAATGACTGTGTGCGGGACAGATTTTTTTTTGCGCTAGCTCGTGCGCAATTGATCCCCCGGCCCGCTCGGGCCGTGCAAGATTATTGACACTCTATCCGTTGTAGCTGAGAATGTGCGGGTCTCTCCTTTTTTACTCTTACGGTGAAAAGCACACACAAACTACATAAGAACGGTGGCACCCCACTGGTGAAGAAGTACCTGCCGGAGGTCAGCCGCGCTCTTCTTGAGGGTGAGAGCAGAGACAAATTTGCAAATTTCCTACCTAAAGGATCATGAACGAAATGGTCTTTGTGCACTCTACAAGAAAAATGGTGAGCTTTATTACGTAGGAAGAGCTTCGTACCTGTTGGGAAGGCTAAGCACTCACACAAGTGATCTCCACGGGAAAGAGTGGGACAAGCTGGCAATCTACATAATTGACGAGAAACTCACGCTGCATGAAGTGGAGTCGCTCTTGATCGCTGTATCTAAACCTGAAGGCAACGCTAACCTTGGAAAGTATTGGCAGAAATTCAGCGAAGATTTGATCGGGTTGAAAAAGCTAAGAGTTTTCTCCTTGGTGGGACTGATTCTGCCATTAGGACGCATAGCGCCCGCCGGGAGCCTCGTCAGGGCAGGAGGCGCAGGCGTGATCAACGTCAAGACCACGGCGCGCAACGGCAAAGTCACCGGCATCTCGCAAGTGTCAGAAAAATCCGAAGTCATGCTGATCAGCCAGTACGGCAAAATCATCCGCATCGAGTCCAAAACCATCCGCGAATCCGGCCGCTCGGCTCAGGGCGTCCGCCTGCTGAATATGGAGCCAGGAGACAGAGTGGCAGCAGCAGTGGTGATCCCGCCGGACGAGGAGCCGAATGGCGGCACGCTGATTCAGTAGGAAGCAGTAGCGACGAGTTCGCCGACGTTTCGTGGCAACGCGAACGGCAGGGCATCAGCAGCGAGTTTTTTAATCCTGCACACACCACACCTGCAGGGAATTGCTGCAGAAGTTGGCCAGTGCGTGCCACGGGGAAACAACTTCCACGCCAGTGCTGTTCCAGAGGATAAAGGGTGCGATCATTGTGCCGTAGTCGGTGGAAAGATTGCTGGTCCAGGCGTTGCAGTTATCAATTCCGGCGAAATTTCCCGAGTCAGTGTTGCCATTATTTGCGCTGTACCCGGTTCTAACCCAGCCAAAGGATGAGGTTGGCGGGCCGGAGCCGGAATCGGCGGTCGAAAAACCTAGCGTGGTGTCATAGCGCAGGGTGGAGGTTTCATGGATCTCCCACATCGAGGCCATGTGATATCCCGTCGTACACGCGGCCAGCGCGTGACTACCGTCAAAGGTACCGGTTGTTAGGTAGTAGCCACGAGCGGGAGCGGTGGACTTAATTGTTCCTGCGGCATTGCTGCGGTTGTACGTCAGCAATGAGGCAAACACTAGAAACAGAAGCGCGGCCACTGCGGTGCGAAAAACATCCTTGAGGTTTGGCATGACACCCTCCTTGACTGACACAGCTAGTAGAATGGGAACGTGACGCTTATTCAGTAGCAAAACCATGAGAATCTAGCGGCAAGACACGCAGCCTTCGGGCGGCGTTTTCTCGTTGCCGGCTCGTAATCCGTGAGCGCAGTCGTGTTACGCCAGAGCCTCCTATTCTGGATCTGTCGGATCGTTGAATAGCACCGTTAGCTTGATGCTCCCGTGCCCGAATTGCGGAAAATTCGGGGTGGTCCGATTTCCTGGATCCAGAGTCGAAGCCGTATCGTCTGGCGGAAACAGCACCAGCGAGTTCAGGAATTTCTGCAGCGCATCGGATTCCGGTCCTGACAGTTTCGCATAGGCATCGTGAGCAGTTTGCGACTCTCCGCCGTGACGCAAAATGACATCATCCAGAGTCATGCTGCGGCCGTCGTGACCGTACGGGCCGGTTGAACCTACTCCCCACAAAGGACGAGTCAGGAAGACCTTCTGCAACGTGCCGTCGTAATTGCGCTCGTAAAAATTCGGCCCCAGATCATGCCGCTTGAAATCAGTGAAAATGTTTTTCACCAGAAACGAATTCTGCTGCGGCTGCTTCAGTGTCTGGTAGCCGCTGCCGTCATCTAGGCTATTGATGAACGCTGTCGCGGTGGCGAAGAGGTTATTGAAGTTGCCGCGAACTGGGTCGTAAACGGTCTCCAGGTCGGCTACGCGACGGTCATGGTTGATCAGTAAGTCCGAGATGTGGCAAGAACTGCAGCCTATCTTGTTGAACACCATACGACCCAGGTTCGTCGCCGTATCTTGTTTTCCTAGCCCGGGCTTGAAGTAGTTGAGCAGGTAGAACTCCAGGTGGTCCACTATGGCCGGATCTATCTCGTACTGGCCGGTTTCGGCATCCGGCGCCGGCGGCGGACTGATTACATCTTGGCTCCCGTCCAGCACCATGCCCGCGGGAGTCACCACTCGTCCGCCCGCGCTGGCTTTGGCCAAGTCGGGATCGTTGGTTTCCAGGCCCATCTCTTTATGCAGCGCGCCCACGACAAATTCGCGCATGGAGATCGTGCTCCCCTCAGCGAAAAACGGCTTCACCCGCAGATCGGGATCGACTCCCTGCACCTGCGACGTACCCACCAAACCGGAAGGGCCGGCTGTAATCGCGCCATAGTTCACCCCCTTGCTCGTTAATGCAAGAGTCACGGAACGTCCGCTCTTCACCGCCGCGACAATCGCTTGCTGCCGAATGTTGCGCAGATCTCCGGTAATCTCGTCCGCCAACATTTCTCTGAGTCCCAAGCCAAACAGGTGCGGAGCATCCCGGCTATCGGGCCTGGTCGCGACATTTCCTCCCACGCCCGCCGAGCCTCGTGGTCGGCCGTGACAGAGCGCGCAACTGTCGGAAAGTCCCGCCCCGAGCGCGCCGTCAGTATTGAGGTCGCCAACGCCGTCGCCTTCATTGGCGCCCTGCCCCTGCAGCCGCGTAAATTTCCGCTGGAAAAGCTGTCGCCCGCGGCGCACCGAACGGAAGGGATCGCGGTTGATGATGAAAATGGAGGAGCCAGGCGTCATCACATCGCCACGTCCGGCCCCAACTTCGTCTTGAAGCGACGTAGCTATTCCCACCTTGGCGGTGTTTGGCGCTTGTGTGCGGTCGGTTAACTGCCCCCAAGCCGAGCTACACCAAATACACGCCAGAAGAGCCAACCATACAACTCTGGACGACATATGCACGCTCCTGGTTTTCCCCAGAGCTCCGCGTTCAGCTCAGGAACAGAGTGGCATCTTGGTGGAGAAGCGTACGCGCGTCAACCGAACTGTGACCGATCTCCAACTAACCGCCTAAGGCGTTAAAAACGCGGGTTTTAGAAGTTGATCTAACTTCTGCTTCCGGCCCGCCAAGGACAGGTGTAAACTTCTGGGCAATGTAGGGCCAGTCACGTGGTAGCTGACCAATCACAGCCGCAGCCGCTGAACGTCCGGTTCTCCGTATTTGAAATGAACTTCGTCAGGCGCGAACTGCTCAAGGGCGGTACCCACGTCAAAATCCAGAAGCAACCGTTCGAGATCCTGTGCATGCTCCTCGAACGCCCGGGCAAAGTTGTATCTCGTGAGGAATTGCGAGAACGCTTGTGGCCTGAGCATACGTTCGTCGAATATGAAGACAGCTTAAACACCGCAGTCCGAAAGTTGCGGGTGGCGCTTTCGGATTCATCAGACCTACCACGATACGTCGAGACCGTAGCGCACCAGGGCTACAGGTTCATCGCGCCGGTCGTCGAAGTTGACCGAGAATCCGCGGGTGCCCTTCTTGTTCGCGGTCTGAAAGAATCCAGGGAGCGATTACGGAGTATGCGTCCCCAAGTAGCGATTGAAACGCCCAGTTCGCAGTCTAACCGGCGTGTTCTAATCCTAGCTTCTCTGCTGATCGCGTTCGCGGCTGCATCTCTTCTCCCGTACTGGAGGGCACATTCGAGGAGAAGCGGCGCGGCCCGGCGCAGCCCCGATACTGTCGCTGCCACTTCGCGGTTAACTGACAAAGACACCGTCGTTCTCTCCGACTTTGCGAACAAAACCGACGACCCAGTCTTTGACGAGACACTGAAACAGGGGCTCTTGATGGAGCTCACACAGTCGCCTTTTTTGACTGTCGCTTCCGATCTGCAAGTCGATGAGATCCTTCGCCGGATGGGCCGCTCACCCCGGGACCTACTGACTAGAGAACTGGCATCAGAGGCCTGTCTGAGAATGGGTGGCAAAGCGATCCTCGCCGGCAGCATTTCTGCCTTCGGCACGCATTACATTCTGGGTTTGGAAGCGCTCGGTTGCTCGAATGGCGAGACATTGGCGGTAGGTCAGGCGGAAGCCGAAAACAAAGAAGGCGTCCTCAAGGCGCTAGGGCAGGTTGCTTCCCTGGTGCGGGTTAAAGTTGGCGAGTCTTTGCCTTCTTTAGAGAAGTACGACTTTCCGGTAAACGCAACCACGAACTCACTCGAAGCGCTGAAGGCGTTCAGCATGGGATTAAAAGCTGAGCGCAACGCGGGAGTCACGGCCTCAATTCCTTTTTACCAACATGCAATTCGGCTGGACCACAAATTCGCTCTCGCCTACGCAGTCCTGGGCCGCGCCTACGAGGATTTCGGTGAGGACAGCAAGGCAATGCACAATTTTGATCGAGCTTTTCAGCTCAAGAACCGGCTGAGTGAGCGGGAAAAATACTTTCTTACGACCTTATATAACGAAACCGTGACCGGCGATCTCGAGAAAGCGAAGGAGGCGGGCGAGCTCTGGACAGCAACGTATCCGCGGGATGGCTACGCGCGAGAAAAGCTGGCAACTGTTTACGCCGATTTGGGGGCGATGCAAGAGGCTTACGATCAGGCGCGGCAAGCCCTACAGTTGAACCCGGAATCTGGCGTGAACGTATTCAATATGGTGGAGGCAGCGATCAGCTTTAACCGACTCGATGAAGCTGTGCGGGTCCTGCAGACCGCAGAATCACAAGGCCTGGATGGAGAAGAAATACATGAGAGCTCGTACCAGCTTGCCTTCCAGCGCAGTGATACCGCAGAGATGGAACGGCAGGTCAGATGGGGGATAGGCAAACCCGGAGTAGAAGAGTACCTGCTCACACTTCATTTGCAAACTCAAGCCTACTTGGGACGGATGCGCACAGCAAGAGAGCTGTCTGATCAAGTAACGGAATGGGCAAAACGAGGAAAGGCTACGGAAATCGCAGCCAACGTTCAGATTATGGCTGCTTTACAAGAAGCCGAAGTTGGTCATGCATCTTTGGCAGGTCAGCATGTGCGCTCGGCTCTGTCTTTGGCGCCGACCCGGAATATCAAATTGCAAGCTGCACTTGCGTTGGCAAGAAGCGGGCATGCAAATTCCGCCCGAGCGCTTCTGAAGGAATTGGAAACCCGTAACCCTGCCAATACGCTCGTCAAGTTCTACTGGGGGCCGGCCATCAAGGCGTCCCTTGACATTCAGGCGGGAATGCCGGAAGCTGCCGTTTCTCAGTTGGGGATCGTGGTTCCATATGAACTAAGCCAGGCTGATACTGTGAATGCTTCGCTCTACATGTACCCCACATACATCCGGGGACAAGCCTACATGGCGACACACAATGGCAGTGCAGCCTCAGCGGAATTCAGGAAAGTTCTGGAGCATCGTGGCGTCGTGCAAAATGGTCTTCTCGGCGCTTTGTCGCGATTGCAGCTCGCCCGGGCCGAGGTCATGATGGGTGATATAGTCGGCGCCCGCCAGCAATACCAAGATTTTTTTTCCTTATGGAAAGACGCGGATAACGACATTCCCATACTGAGGCAAGCCAGAGCAGAACGGGCAAAACTGCAGTAATCGCAATTCTGGTTAAGTCCGGTAACTCCGCGGGTCCCATTTTTCAGCCTACGCAGTATTTGCTGTACCTCGCAGGGCTGCAATCAGTCAGCCCACCCTGTTGAAATCCCTTCCAACCGCAATCTGCGGTTTCGGCATCTTCTCTACACAAGTAACTCATAACGGAGGCGCCAGATGAAACTACGTAGAGGAGAAAGTCCTGTGGAATGTGCTGCTGGGGACCAGTGTGTACCTGCTGGATTCTCTCAGGAGCCGATTGAGTGAAGGCATTGACGACATAAGCGACCGCGCACGTGAGACTTACAGCGAGGCCTCGCGGCGGGCGAACCGGGGGGGTGTAGCAAAATCCCCTCGGGTGGAGTAACCCCTGAGCCCGTTTGACACAGATTTCCTTCTGCCCCTAACCTTGTGTCTCCAGATTATGAAAGTCCTGGTTATTGGAAGCGGCGGCCGCGAGCACGCCCTAGTTTGGAAACTGCGCCAGTCTCCGCGCGTTTCCAAGGTTTATTGCGCGCCTGGCAATGGCGGCATTAGCGCAGAAGCCGAGTGCGTTCCCGCCGACTTGAAGAATGTGGAATCCCTGCTGGCAGTCGCAAGCCAGATCCATCCCGATCTTACCGTTGTCGGCCCAGAGGTCCCGCTTCAGTTCGGAATTGTGGATAGGTTTAACGCGCGCGGATGGCCGGTTTTCGGGCCCACTAAAGCCGGCGCACAGCTCGAATCGAGTAAGAGCTTCGGCAAAGAGTTCATGCAGCGCCACCGCATTCCTACCGCACACTACGCGATCTGCAATTCAGCGACCGAGGTCAAGCATGAGCTTTCCCGATTCAGCGCTGCCACAGTAGTAAAAGCGGATGGTCTGGCTGCGGGCAAGGGCGTGGTCATCTGCAAGACCAAAGAAGAAGCCATGGCGGCGGCGAACGAAATGCTCTCCGGAAAAATGGTTGGCGAAGCTGGGGCGCGAGTTGTAATCGAAGAGTGCCTGCAAGGCGATGAGATTTCGTTCCTCGTCCTCAGCGACGGGGAACGCGTGGCGCCATTGGTGGCTGCGCAGGATCACAAGCGCGTCGGCGACGGCGACACTGGCCCCAACACCGGAGGCATGGGCGCCTACTCTTTCCCCGGCCTGCTCGACGACCCGATGACGCACTGGCTGCTTCACCACGTCGCAGGCCCGGTGGTCAGAGGCATGAAGGCCGAAGGTATGGAATACAAAGGCATCCTCTACTGCGGGCTAATGATGACCGCCCGCGGCCCCGTGGTGCTGGAATTCAATTGCCGCTTCGGCGACCCCGAGACGCAGCCGATCCTGATGCGTCTGGAAAGCGATCTGATCGAGGCCATCGAGGCATCTATCGAAGGCCGGGTGAGCGATGGCGATTTCCGCTGGTCGCAGGATGCCTCAGTCTGCGTGGTGATGGCTTCCGGCGGCTATCCGGGCACGATTGAAGTAGGGAAACAAATCACCGGAATTGAAAATGCCAACCAACTCGAAGGCGTAAAAGTTTTCCACGCCGGCACCAGCACGCGTGACGGCGCGTTCTACACCGCAGGCGGAAGAGTGCTGGGAGTCACGGCGCATGCAGAAACTTTGCAAGAAGCGGCAGCTCGCGCTTACCGTGCGGTTGATAAAATTCAATTTGACGGCGCGCACTACCGCAAGGACATCGCGGGACGCATGTTAAACAAATAACCCGCGTCATGCGTGATCCGCAGCTTGAAGCGGCTTTGAAAGGACTGAATTGAGCAAACCCCTGGTTTCGATCGTGATGGGCAGCGACTCCGACCTTGAGATTATGCGCGAGGCGGGCAAAGCGCTCGAGGGTTTCGGGATTCCCTACGAGATTGACGTAACCTCGGCGCACCGTTCGCCCGATCGTACCGCAGAATACGCACGCAACGCTGCTGGACGCGGCATCAGCGTCATCATCGCCGGCGCGGGTGGCGCGGCCCATCTTGCCGGAGTGATTGCCGCACACACGACGTTGCCCGTCATCGGCGTGCCGATTCCCTCGACGTCTTTGAACGGGATAGATTCCCTCTTGGCCACTGTCCAAATGCCTGCTGGAATCCCCGTCGCCACGGTCGCGATTGGCAAACCGGGAGCAACCAATGCCGGAATCCTAGCCGCACAAATTCTCGCAGCCGCTGATCCCGCGCTGGCGAAGAAGCTTCAGGCACACAAAGAAAAGCTGGCCAAGGGCGTGGAAGAAAAATCGCGCAAGCTGAAAGAGACCGTATAGGGGCAAAGCCTGTCTTGGTGTGGGTCCGACACTCTTGTCCGACGCCTTTGGCTTTTATCTTGGTCTTAACGTCGAAGCCCTTGGCCTTCGGAATTGCAAGTCTGCCGAGAAGCAAAGTCAAAAGCGTCGGACAAGAGTGTCCGCCCCACACGGGGCTCAATCCAGCTTAAGCGTCCGCATATACTCTTTCAGTGGCCCGCCCAGATCTTCGCGCTTCAGCGCAAATTCGATGGTCGCTTTGAGGAAACCCAGCTTGTCGCCGGCATCGTGGCGCTTGCCTTCATAAACGTAGGCATACATTTTTTCTCGCTTGAGCAACAGCCGTAGGCCATCGGTCAGTTGTAGTTCTCCGCCCGTACCCACTTCGGTTTGGCTCAGAACATCGAAGATCGCCGGAGTCAGAATGTATCTCCCAATGATGGCCAGATTCGACGGCGCTTCTTCGAACCGCGGCTTCTCAACCATGTTGCGGATCTCATATAAGCGTCCACCGTGTCCCTCCACCGGCTTGGCGTCGAGCACACCATAGGCGGAAATCGCCCGCCCTTCCACAATTTGGGTCGCGATTACCGAGCACTGGGTCTGCTCGAAGACG
>Ga0137390_10003985_pt1 | contig 12197 bp, 15 predicted proteins | sample 15con2h24AmetaG_FD_104937 | JGI IMG/M metagenome (GOLD analysis project Ga0137390, IMG submission 104937) | Vadose zone soil microbial communities from Angelo Coast Range Reserve, California, USA - 15con2h2.4A metaG | ecosystem: Environmental > Terrestrial > Soil > Vadose zone > Saprolite... | reverse complement strand
GATCGCCCCCCCGGTCGCGAAATTTGCTTTACGCCTTCACGCTTTCGTCTCTTCTTCGCGGAAACTTTCCGGCGAGGCGCCGGAAAGAACATGCGAGGCGCGTGCGCTCCTCAGAAACAACATCGCAATCTGCGTTAATCTGCGTAATCTGCGGACAATTTGAATCCACCTTTCCAACGCAGCGATGGCCGCACGTCCGATCAGGTCCGCGCGGTGGATTTCGAATTGAACATCGCGCCCAATGCCAGCGGGTCGGTCCTCGTCTCGATGGGCAACACGCGTGTGATTTGTGGCGTGACAATCGAAGAAGCGGTGCCGCGTTGGATGAAGGAACAAAATGTAACCGGCGGCTGGCTGACTGCCGAATACTCGATGTTGCCGTATTCAACGACTACGCGAAAGCCGCGCGACATTTCGAGAGGTCGTCTCGATGGGCGCAGCACCGAGATCCAACGGCTGATCGGGCGCTCGCTGCGCGCAGTCGTCGATCTTGAAAAACTTGGACCGCGTACGATGTGGGTGGATTGCGATGTGCTTCAAGCCGACGGCGGAACGCGAACCGCGGCGATTACAGGCTCGAGTCTGGCTGTGGCGATCGCGTGCCGAAAACTCGCGAAGGAAAAGAAAGTGGATGCTCCGCCAATCAAAAAACTTGTTGCCGGAGTAAGCGCCGGCATGCTCGACGGCAATCCCATTGTCGATCTTAACTACGAGGAGGACAAAGCGGTCACTGTCGATTTTAACTTGATTGCGACTGAGGACGGCGAGTTCGTTGAAGTGCAAGGATCGGGCGAGGAAGCGACATTCGCCCAATCGCAGCTCAATGAGATGCTCGGGCTCGCTCGCAAAGGCATCGCCGATTTGATCGCGGCGCAACGCGCAGTTCTCGCGCGCATCATGGTTTCCCCGCCGGAGTAAGCGAGCGGAGATGATGGAGTAGTGGGTACCTGTAATAGGTTTGCGTAGTTCGCGCATTAGCGTTAAAGCGAGACGCCGCTCATGAAGAAAGCGCTCATCACAGGAATCACCGGGCAGGACGGAAGTTATCTCGCCGATTTGCTGCTCAAGAAAGACTACGAGGTGCACGGGATCATTCGCCGGGCGAGCACTTTCAACACCTCGCGCATCGACCACCTTTACGCCGATCCTCACATCAACGGTGTGCGCCTGTTTCTGCATTACGGCGATCTCGCCGATTCAGTCAATTTGGTGAAGCTGCTTTACGATTTGAAGCCGGACGAGATTTATCATCTTGGCGCGCAAAGCCACGTGCGCGTGAGCTTCGACATTCCTGAATATACATCCGACGTGACTGCTGTCGGCACGATTCGCATTCTGGAGGCGATTCGCGAAGCTGGATTGCGCTCGCGTTTTTATCAGGCTTCGAGTAGCGAGATGTTCGGCAAAGCCCAAGCGGTCCCGCAGAATGAAAAGACGCCGTTTTGGCCACGCAGCCCGTATGGCGTGGCAAAAGTTTTTTCATACTGGGCGACTGTGAATTATCGCGAGAGCTACGGCCTGCACGCGAGCAACGGCATTCTGTTCAATCACGAGAGCCCTCGTCGCGGCGAAACTTTTGTGACACGAAAGATTTCGCGCGCAGTCGCGGCGATTAAGCACGGCCTGCAGCACGAATTATTTCTCGGCAACCTCGAAGCGAAGCGCGACTGGGGTTACGCGCCGGAATATGTCGAGGCCATGTGGCAAATACTGCAGCAGGCTCAGGGCGACGATTTCGTCATCGCGACCGGCGAAACGCACACTGTGCGCGAATTCACCGAAGCGGCGTTTGCACATGTCGATCTTGATTGGAAAAAGTACGTCAAACACGATCCGCGTTATGAGCGTCCAGCGGAGGTCGACTTGCTCATCGGCAATGCGGTGAAGGCGAAAGAGATCCTCGGTTGGGAACCGAAAGTACGATTCAAGGAGTTGGTTCGCATCATGGTCGATGCGGACATGGAACTGTTGGCGCGCGAGACACCAAGAAAGCATTTAGGCAAGTTACCGTAGTCGTAACCGCCGGTTGTCGGCCGCGGCTTTGCCAGACCGTGCTCCGAGGGTGTCGTGGTCAGCCCCGCCGCCTACGGCCTAACGAATGACTAGGGCTTGTTTCGGGCGCAGCTCCGGCACGAGCGAGTCCAGCGGCAGATTGACAATCGTCACATGCGCGCCGAGCCCGACCATGTCATAAAGATTAATAATATCAGTCGAGCGCATCCGGATACAGCCGTAACTCGCAGGATGTCCGATGTTCCTCTCTTCCGGGGTGCCGTGAATGTAGATGTCCCGGGCGAACGCATTCGCATTTTGCGCTTCTCGTCCGCGCAGCCAAATGATTCGAGTCACAATCGGATCGCGTCCGGGCGCGTCCACAGCCACGATTTCACCGGTGCGGCGGCGATCCTTGAACCTGGTACCGAGCGGCGCGCCATCGCCGATTTTATCTGCGACTTCCAATTCCCCGAGCGGTGTGCAGAAGCTGCCACGCCAATCACCGAGCCCGAACTTGGAAGTGGAGACCGGATATACCGCCATTAACTTGCCTTGCTCGAGCAATGCCAATTTTTGATTGTGCGCGCTAATGACGATCTGATGCTGGGTGTCGGGTGCGACGCAGGACGCGAGGGCGAATATGACGAGCAAACAACTGATGTGGTTCGAGCAGTCCCTTGTCCGCCAGTCGGACGGACTCGTCCCGTGGCGAGCTCGATGCCAAAAAGAATGCGCTTTCGGCGCCTGATTTAACATCGCCCGCGGAGCGGTCGATCCACCTTCCCTTTTCATCGGTTGAATCGAAAGAATTTCTCCGCAGTTGCAGTTGTAGCGCGAGCAATTTCTTCGAGCGAAAGGCCGCGGGCCCGGGCAATTTCCTCCGCGACCAATCGAGTGTAGGCCGGTTCGCAACGCTTCCCGCGGAACGGGACAGGCGCGAGATAAGGGCAATCTGTTTCCACCATGAATTTGTCTAGGGGCACGTGGGCCGCGACATCACGCACCTGTTTGCCATTTTTGAACGTCACGATTCCAGTGAAGGAAACGAGATGGCCAAGCTCGAACACTTCATTGGCTTGATCAAGTGTGCCGCCGAAACAGTGAAAAACGCCGCGCATTTTTCCTGCGTACGGCCGCATCAGTTCAAACGTATCGTCCCAAGCGTCGCGTTGATGGATGACCACGTTAAGCCCGAATTCCACTGCGAGATCGAGCTGCTCCTCGAAGAGCGCCGCCTGTTTCGATTTATAAGCGCCGTCTTCGATTGTCGCCTCGAGCTGCTCTTCGGTTTCACTCTGCAGTGCATTGAACACTTGCACGCTCTTTTGTTTACGAGCTTCAACACTCGGCAGGTGGTGATAATCGAGTCCCGTCTCACCGAATGCGACCACGCGCGGGCTTTTCGCCAGCTCGCGCAAAGACGCGATTACATCATCGCCTGCCTCCGCGACGTATGTCGGGTGAATGCCAATCACGGCGAACACGATTCGATATTTTTCAGCAAGATCGACCGCGCGCCGGCTGCTCTCGACCGAAGTTCCGATCGTGATGATCCGCGTGACGCCAGCTTCGGTCGCCCGACGAATCACATCATCGAGATCATTCGCGAAATCCGGATAATCGAGATGGGCGTGGGTTTCGATTAACATCACACGTTAAAGCGTTACAGCGATATAAAGGGTTGAAGCGGAAGAGCATTCGGAAAGTTGGACAAGTAATCGACCGCTTCAACGCTTTAACTCTTCAACGTTCCAATCTACCATTCGATGACTGTGCTCGCCCAGGTCAGCCCACCGCCGAAAACGACCATCAAGATGTAATCGCCAGATTTGATGCGGCCGCTGCGATTGGCTTCATCGAGCGCAATGGCCACCGCCGCGGCGGAGGTGTTTCCGTACTTGTCGAGATTGACGTAAAACTTTTCCAGCGGAATCTTCAGCCGATCGGCGATGGCTTCGATGATGCGCAAGTTCGCCTGATGCGGAATTACGCAAGCGATGTCGTGGATTGACAACCCCGCCTTGTCGAGCGCTTTTTTGGATGCGTCGATCATGGCGGTGACCGCTTGCTTGTAAACTTCCTTTCCAATCATGTGGATGGTGTTCAGATTAAGATCGACATTGTCGCGGGTGATCGGGCAGCGCGAGCCACCGCCCGGCATGAAAAGGATGTCACTGAATTGTCCATCGCTTCCGATGTGTGTGCTGATTACGCCATGGGCGCTGCCGCGATGGCGCAAGATAGCCGCGCCAGCGCCGTCGCCAAAAAGGATGCAAGTATTACGATCGGTCCAGTTTGTGATTGAGGTCAATTTTTCCGCGCCGATGACGAGGACGGTGTCGTAGGTGTGGGAAGTGATAAATTGTTGGCCGATCTCAAGGCCGAAAATGAATCCGGCGCAAGCGGCCGAGATGTCGACGCAGGCTGCGTTCCTGGCGCCGATTTTTTTTTGTACGAAACAAGCCGTCGCGGGGAAAAGCATGTCGGGTGTGGCCGTGGCGACGAGGATGAGTTCGATCTCCTCGGACGAGATCTTTGCCTGTTCGATGGCTTTGAATGCCGCCCTAGCGGCCATGTCGCTGGTGTTTTCATCTTTGGCGGCGATGCGCCGCTCCTTGATGCCCGTGCGGGTGGTGATCCAATCGTCGCTCGTCTCCACGATTTTCGACAGATCCTCATTCGTTAGGCGCTTCTCCGGCACGTAACTCCCGGTGCCGATGATCGAGACGCTGCGGTTTTTTTTACTTGAGCGCGGGCTCGAGCGAGGCTGTCGTTTCATGATAACGGCGAACTTCCTCGACGATATGCGGGTTAACGCGGTGTTCAATCGATTCGGCTGCTACCCGGAGGGCGTTCTTGATCGCGAGCGGAGTGCTGGCGCCGTGCGCGATGATGCAAATGCCGTTGACGCCAAGGAGCGGACTGCCACCGTACTCCTCGTAGTTTGTCTTTCGCTTGATGTCGTTAAAAGCGTGGCGCGCGACGTAAGCGCCAGCCATACGCACTTTCGTCCGTGTTAATTCATGTTTCAGCCACTTGAAAATTGCGACCGCAATAGATTCGGACGTTTTCAAAATCACGTTGCCGACGAAACCATCGCACACCACCACTTCCACCGGATCTTCGAACAAATGCCGACCCTCGATATTGCCGACAAAATTCAGCCTGCTTCGCTTGAGCAATTTGAAAACTTCTTTCGTTAACTCGGTGCCTTTTACGTCCTCCTCGCCGAGAGAAACCAAACCAACTGTCGGATTCTTATAGCCCAGCACGTGGCGCGAATAGACCGAGCCCATAATCGCGTATTGCAAAAGGTGCTCGGGCCGCGAGTCGATGGTTGCTCCCGCGTCAATCAAAACAAAGACGTTAAACTGGGTGGGAAGCACCGCCGCGATTCCCGGCCGGTCGATTCCGTCCAGCGTTCGCAACTTGACAATGCTCGCGGCCACGGCCGCGCCGGTATGGCCCGCGCTCACGATCGCGTCTGCCCGATCGTGTTTCACCAGATCGACCGCACGGCTGACCGATGAATGTTTTTTCCGGCGCACCGCCGACCACGCCGTGTCGCTCATTTCCACAACCTGCGTTGCATGGACAATCTCAATGCGGGAATCGTTGCAACGATGCTTCGCTAATTCAGTCTCGATTTGCCGCTGATCGCCAACCAGATATAGCTTTTGGATGTGGTGATACTCGCGCAATGCCATTACCGCGCCGGCGACTAAGCTAGGCGGCCCGAAATCGCCGCCCATTGCATCCAAAGCGATCCTCATGGGAGGAAACTTTGCGGACTAAGACTGGCAAATGCAAAATTAAAATTGAAACCCGACGAGATCGACAACCCTGAAACAAAGGGGCTCGCCAATCAATTCGGAGCCGCCAACCGCAAATGGATTAACTTCCGCTTACCGTTAAGACTTGGCGACCCTTATAATAACCACACGAGGGACAAGCAGTATGCGACGCCACCGTGCTGCCGCATTGTGGACATTTGTTCAATTGCGGCGCGCGCCAGCGATTAGCCGCCTTGCGGGTGCGCAAGCGCATCTTCGACGTTTTGCGTTTTGGAACTCCCATTTGAGCCGGCTATGAAAGCATGTTTCCACGAAAAGACAAATGCGGCGGCGCCGTAAGTCAAATGGTTAAAAAAGTTACAACGTTAAAAGGGACCGCACTTTTCAACCTTTGTAACTTCTTAACGCTTTAACGTTTCAACTTCAGTTTATCCAGCACCTCCCAGTCATGTTCCCGTTTAGCCTCGCGCTCCTCCTCCTCTAGATTTGAATATTTGGGCTTCGCTCCTTTGCATTTTCGCCCGCCATCACGGTCGCAACGCGGATGAGCAGGCATGTTCAGTAAGATGTCTTCGCGCATCAACGGCGTGAGATCTACCATTTCGGGCCCGTGCAATTCGGTATGGAGTGCAAACGCCGGCACCCGGACTTCGTGCACGAATTTTTCCAGGCACGAAACGCAGCGCAACTCCGCTGGTTGCGTGAGCGAGCCATTTGCCCAGAGCGCGTCAGTAGAAACGCCAATGTCGATCTTGTAACGAAGCGGGCCGGCGCAACGGATCTCTTCCGTCTCTAATTCCGGAATCGGGCAGTCTTCTTCGCCCTGGATACGCAATCCTTCGGGCGGAATTTGTTTGAGATGAATTTTCACTGCCGAAAGCCTTCGGAGTTCATTTCGAGAATTTTTTTGCGAGCGCCGTTGCCACGGCTACGGGCACGAACTCCGACACATCGCCGCCGAGTCGTGCAATCTCCTTCACCAGTCGTGAACTCAAATAAGTGTATTCCTCCTTTGGCATAAGAAAGATCGTTTCCACGCTTCCTTGCAGTTTTCGGTTCATCAACGCCATTTGAAATTCAAATTCGAAATCTGAAACGGCGCGTAGCCCGCGAATCACCGCCTGCGCTTTTTGCGCGGCCGCAAATTCCACCAGCAAGCCATCGAAATGCGCGATGCGCACATTGTCGATTTTGCCGAAGCTTTGTCGCAATAAATCGAGCCGTTCTTCCAATGAAAAGAGCGCTTGCTTCTCGTCGTTATGCGCCACCGAAACGATGACCTCATCGAAAAGTTTGCGTGCCCGCTCGGCCACATCAAGATGCCCGTTTGTTATCGGGTCGAAACTGCCTGGGTAAATGGCGCGTCGCATGCCGCGAAAAGTCGCGCAGGATATCGCAAATGGAAAGCCTGATGGTAGGGCGCGCTCGCCGAGCGCCCTGTGGACGGCCTGGCGGGCCGTCCCTGCCCGCAGTTGCCGAATTTTCTCGACGCACGAGATTGCGCTTCCGTCTCATGATTGACCCCTGGGCTTACAAAGCAATTGCTGTAGCCAGCACGTTTTCGCCGCGCTTTGAGCAAGTGCTCTCGGAAGCGAAACGGATGAGCGAACGGTTCGGGGCCGCGCTAAGTTTGATTCACGTAGGCGAGCGCAATCACGAAACGGCGAAGAAGTTTGGCGATGTTTTGGCCAGCCTGCAGTTGCCGGCCAATTCCACGATCTATTATGAGCGAGGCAATCCCGCAGAAGGAATCCTGCGCGCCTTGAAAGAAAACAAGATCGACATGGTGATCGCCGGGGCGCTGGAGAAAGAAGTCGTGCTGCATCCTTTTCTCGGCAATGTCGCGCGGCGGCTTGTTTGCGAAGCGGATTGCTCCATCATGCTTTTTACAGAACCGGAGCGAGAGCCGAAACCGTTGCGGCGAATCGTGTTTGTAGCGGATTATTCGGACCATGCGCGCGAGGCCCTGAAACGAACTTTTCATCTGGCACTGGGGGAGTCCTCTGAGCGGCTCTACGTTATCCGCGTCATCACGACCTTCGACGAAGTGCGGGCAAAGGCCGAGGGGAACGGCGGGAAGTCCAAGACGCGGGATGATGAAGAAATCGAGCTCGAGAATTTCGTTTTGTCAGCTGGTGCCACCGAGGTGCCGATCGAGGCGCGCTACATTCGCGGCAATACCGGATTTGCGGCTGCCGATTTTGTGAAATCGGTCGAAGCGGATCTGCTCGTCATCCCGGTGGCGCCATCGAGTGGTGGCGGTTCAACGCTCCCGAGCAATGTTGCCTGGATCACAGACGTGATTCCATGCAATCTCTGGCTGATTCGTTAGACCAATGTCGATCTAGCCGATGTCGATCTTAGGAGCGAGTTGTAGAGACGCTTCTGTCAAGCGCCTGTCTACCCAACTCGGCGTTTGTCACAAAGGCCGCTACAATATTTGCGATGACTCCTGAATTTCACCCTTACGGTGCCTCGCATCTCACGGTCATTTTCCTAACAATCACGCTGCCGTTCTTTTTTGCAGCAATTGTGCGCCGCAGCAAATCGCAGCGCACCGAGCATGGCATCATCGTCGCACTGTCCGTTCTGCTCGTTTTGAATTACGCGGGGTATTTGATCTTTGTGCGTTATCGCGGCGGCATCGTGAGCTGGCAACAGATGTTGCCCCTTCAGCTGTGCGATTGGGGAATGGTTGTCGTGATCGTGGCGATGCTGACGCAAAATCAGCGCTGGTTCGAAGTGGCGTATTTCTGGGGAATCGGCGGAACATTGCAGGCCGTGCTCACGCCCAATCTGCGCTTCGGTTTTCCTGATTATCGCTTCTTCAGTTTTTTCATCTCGCATTGCGGTATCATCGTCGGCGTCGTGTTCCTAATGCTCGTCCGACGATATCGGCCATATCCGATGTCGATCGTGCGGGTCTTCCTCTGGTCGGAACTTTATTTTGTCATTACCATGGTCGCAGACTGGTATACCGGTTTTAATTACGGATTTCTGCTGCACAAACCGGAAGCCTTCTCTATTTTGAGTTTTCTTTCCGATTCGCGTCTGCTTTATCTGCTGCAAATGCACGGATTGGCGCTGGTTTTTTTCCTCGTCCTCTACGCGCCGTTTGCGATTTTCGATCTTGTGCGGGGCAGAAAACTTGTAGGGCGTTTCTGTGAAACGCCTTGAAAAGTAATTGGCGGCGGGCACAGCCGCCCTACAATTCTCTCGTGCGTTCCAAGCCGCTCAAAATTAAATCGATCACGATCGGCGGAAAGCGTCCGGTGTTTATTCTTGGGCCATGCGTGATTGAGTCGGAAAGCTTTGTCTGGCGAATGGCCACAAAAATTTCGGAAATCTGCGCGTCCGAAGATGTCGATCTCATTTTTAAAGCGTCCTACGACAAGGCGAACCGTACGTCCTTGCGCTCGTTTCGCGGAATCGGCGCGCGTGAAGGGTGCGAGATTCTCTCAGCGATCGGACGCGAATTGAAAACTCCGGTGACGACCGACGTGCATTCGCCGGCCGAAGCGGAAATTGCCGGGGAAAAGATCGATATGTTGCAAATCCCGGCATTTTTGTGCCGGCAAACGGATTTGCTGCGCGCGGCGGCGCAAACCGGATGTGCAATCAATGTGAAAAAAGGTCAGTTTCTTGCGCCATGGGACGTGAAAAACATTGCCGAAAAACTAATCGCGTTCGGCAATGATAAATTCTGTTTCACCGAAAGGGGCACCACCTTCGGCTACAACAATCTGGTGGCCGATATGCGTTCGCTTTATTGGGTTCGCGAGCAAGGTTACCGAGTCATTTTCGACGCTACGCATTCGGCGCAACTGCCAGGCGGAGCGGGCGACGCATCTTCCGGGGACCGGGTCCTTGCGCCGGTGTTGGCGCGCGCGGCCATGGCGGCCGGTTGCGACGGAATTTTCATGGAAGTGCACGAGAATCCGGCACGCGCTTTATCCGATGCAGCGGTGCAAGTTCCGCTAAAGCATTTGCCGAAGCAGTTGCGCATGTTAAAAGCTATTCATGCTGCCGTTTGGTGACGGTCGCTCCGGCAATTGGGGCCTGGTCATTTCGTTAATGTCGATCTTGTCGTTGTCGATCTTGGTTTCGGCGGATGAGGTGTTCGCTGGCAAAGCGAAAGGCAAAGGCGGTGGCAAAAAGAAGCAAGCAGTGGCGACGGCAACACCGAGCGTTTCGCCGGGCGAGGAAAGCTTAACGAATATCCCGTTGCCGATCGGGCACGAAGCAAAAGGCCTGGTGCTTCCCGATTTCGATCACGAGGGGCATTTGCGTGGGCGGTTTGAAGCGACCACCGCGCGCCGCATCGACGAGGAGCACGTTGGATTTCATCTCTTGAGAATAACGACTTATACGCCGGAGAAGCTGCCCGATCTCACCATCGAGATGAGCGAATCGGTGCTCGATCTTAAAACGCGAATTCTGAGCTCGAAAGAACGAACTTCCATCCGGCGCGCAGATTTCGACATCGTCGGGGATTCGGTGCAGTTCGATACGAACACGCGTACAGGCAAACTAATTGGCAATGTGAAGATGGTGATTACCGATCAATCGCATCTCAACCCGCACCAGCCTAACGAATGACAAACAAGGGTGCTTTCATTTTTTTGGTTCTGCTGGGTGTGTCCGCACTATTGCAGGGACAAAGCGCCGTTTCGCCGGCCCAATCGGCGAAACCGGGAGCGAAAGCGCAAGCGGAGATGAGAGCAAAGGAGAAAAAGGAGCCGAGTAAGCTGTTCGGAGGCGACGCGTCGCGGGCAAACGAACCGACGACGACGGAAATTTACGCGGACGAGGCATTTTTTGATTCCAACCAGAACATGGGCATCTTCACGGGCCACGTGAAAGTGACCGATCCTCGCTTCAACCTGCAATCGCAGAAGTTGACCGTCTTTATTAGCAAAGGTGAAAATCAAGGGTTGCAGAAAGCGATTGCGGAAGGCGATGTCGCGATGGTGCGCGATCGGCCAGACCCGAACGGCGGCCCGCCCACGCGCTCTGTCGGGCGTTCGGACAAGGCGACCTATGTTGCCGCGACTGGTGACGTTGAGTTGACCGGAACGCCGCGCGTGCAGGAAGGCGTGAACACGCACATCGCGACGAGCCCCGATACGGTGATGATGGTTAATCAAAATGGACAATTGACCACGCACGGACCGAGCCGCACCGAAATTCGACAGCAACCAAAGGACGAACAAAAACCGGAAACGAAACCAGGGGCTTCACCGAAAGCATCCGCCAAACCATGATTAGCGAAACCGCCCCTGCCGCCATTTCGCAGAAGACCGCGCCACTCGCGGCCAAGATGGACAAGGTACTTTCGACAGAGCAGCTCGTGAAGATTTACGGTGGTCGCTCGGTCGTGGATGGCGTGAATATCACGGCAGCGGCCGGAGAAATTGTCGGTTTGCTTGGCCCAAACGGGGCCGGTAAGACGACGAGCTTCTACATGATTGTTGGACTCGTTAGGCCAAACAGCGGCCGCGTGATTTTTTGCGGAAGCGACGTGACAAATTATCCCATGTATAAACGAGCGCGACTCGGCATGGGTTACTTGCCGCAGGAGGAATCGATCTTTCGCAAGATGACGGTCGAGCAGAACATTCTCGCTATTTTGGAAACGCTCCCGTTGAGCAAAGCCGAGCGGAAAAATCGTTGCCAGCAGTTACTGCATCAATTCGGGATTGAACGAATCGCAAAGAATCAGGCGCTGACGTTGAGCGGCGGCGAGAAGCGGCGGCTGACGATTGCGCGGTCACTGGTAACGCATCCGAAGTTGCTCATGCTGGATGAGCCGTTTAGTGGCGTCGATCCGATCGCAGTTTACGATGTGCAGCAGATTATCGTAAACTTGCGCAAGTCTGGGCTGGCGATTTTGATTACCGACCACAACGTGCGCGAAACGTTGTCGATCGTGGACCGGGCGTATTTGATCTACGAAGGCCGCGTCGAAAGCGAGGGCACGAAGGATTTTCTCATCGACGATCCGATCAGCCGGCAATTGTACCTGGGTGAGCGTTTCAGGATGTAGGGGCCGATCTTGTGGTTGGCAGGCGGGCCACCTTCGCCAAGGCTATGGCGTGCCAGGGCGCGCTTGTCGGTGTAACGGTCGGCGACCGGTGCGGTTGCCCTGCAATTGTTTGGGTTGTTGAACTCGTAGCGATAGGCCCAATCTTCCCAATGTTTTACGAGACCGGCGCGGACCGGGCTTTCTTCGACATAAAGCCATTTGTCGTTGAGCGATTCGTCGGAACGAAGCAGCCGAACAGAACAACCGGGTTGCCGTTTCCACGATGCGTTTAGTTCCTGGCGCATCCGGCGCTTCATTGCCGACGCGAAATTGCCGATCTTCGCATGACGATCCTCTGTTGGTGAGACGATAACTTAAAGATG
>Ga0137390_10003982_pt1 | contig 12199 bp, 8 predicted proteins | sample 15con2h24AmetaG_FD_104937 | JGI IMG/M metagenome (GOLD analysis project Ga0137390, IMG submission 104937) | Vadose zone soil microbial communities from Angelo Coast Range Reserve, California, USA - 15con2h2.4A metaG | ecosystem: Environmental > Terrestrial > Soil > Vadose zone > Saprolite... | reverse complement strand
GAGTCGGACGTAATCATCTCCTACGAGGCGCGCAACCGATACGGGGAATATCTCCGCTCGAAAAAGTGGCAGCGCTTCAGGAGGCGGAGGTTAAAACGGGACGGGCGGCTATGTTGGCGCTGCGGGGGGGAGGCCACCAACGTCCACCACCGGAGCTACGGGAGCGACGTCCTGGCCGGGGATAACGACGAGCAGCTGGCCTCCATCTGCGAGGGCTGCCATACGGTCATCCACTACGACGACTCCGGCGCGAAGCGCACTCCTGAGGAAACGGACCGGCTCCTGCTCGAGAAATGCCACGACACCGACATCCCCGTCCCGAAAGTGGACATGCGCAGGAGCTGGCCTAAGCCGCCGCAGGAGTGGCCCCGCATGACGGCCGTGCAGCGTGCTGCATGGCATCTCGAATACTCGCGAATCAGACTCGTACGCATGATGGAAAAGAATCCGGGCGGCAAGAAGTGAGCCAAGAGCATGTAACGACCGCACTGCATCCACCGCTCACTTCCCCCCCTTCACTCTTTCTTGACCGCCCGCAAGCGCGCAAGCGGACGCGCGACTTCTTCAGCTCGCACATCCGCAATCCCAACACCCGCCGCGCCTACCGGGAGGCGGTCCGGCAGTTCTCCGGCTTCTGTGCCGGGCACGGCATCGTGGATCTCGCCCAGGTGGAGCCGGTGCACGTGGCGGCGTTTGTGGAGGCGCAGCTCCAGCTGCACTCGAAGCCCACGGTGAAGCAGCGGCTGGCCGCGCTGCGCATGCTCTTCGACTGGTTGGTGGTCGGCCAGGTGCTGCCTATCAATCCCGCCCACGCCGTGCGCGGGCCGAAGCACACGCAGCGGCGGGGCAAGACCCCGGTGCTGCAGGCCGACGAAGCCCGCACCCTGCTCGATGCGATCGACGTCGCTTCCCTGCCTGGCCTGCGCGACCGCGCGCTGATCGGCCTGATGGTTTACACCTTCGCGCGGGTGGGAGCGGCGGTCTCGATGCGGGTCGAGGACTTCTTCGTGCAGGGTCGGCGCGGCTGGGTGCGGCTGCATGAGAAGGGCGGCAAGGAGCACGAGATGCCGACGCACCATAATCTAGACCGCTACCTGGAGGAGTACATCTCGGCAGCCGGCATCGCCCAGGACCGGAAAGGGCTGCTCTTCCGCACCACCCGCGGCCGCTCCGGCGAGCTGACCGGCAATTCCCTGCTTCAATCGGATGTCTGGAGGATGATTCGCCGGCGGGCGCTCGCGGCAGGCATCAAGACCGAGATCGGGTGCCACTCCTTTCGTGCCACCGGCATCACGGCGTATCTGAAGAATGGAGGCAAGCTGGAGATTGCCCAGCAGATGGCTGCCCATGAGTCATCTCGTACGACCGGCCTCTATGATCGTCGAAACGACGAGATCTCGCTCGATGAGGTCGAGCGAATAGGGATTTAGATACCCAGCCTTGCGTTCTCGTTCAATGTACGCCGGCCGATAATCGAGCTTATGTACAGTGGATATGTAAGCGCAAAGTTGAACTGTCCGGTTTGTAAAAAGTTGAAGTGTTTAAGCTGCTCTGGATCAGCGGTACGTCAAGAGTTCGCTCATGCCATTCCGAGCGGGCGTCCCTCTTCTGGATTGGGCGACAGACTTTCTACTGGTATCTGGCAATAGCTCTGAGCTTGTTCGGATCATCAACCACAGGATCTGATCGATGCCCTCGGGTGAGGCATCTATGATCACAATTGCAATCACGACATCTTTGCGCGAAATGATCACGGCCGCCTGACCAATTGCTTGGGCCCCCTCAAGGTTGGCGTTAAGCCAGAAGTGTGAAGCAATAGCGGTGATGAACTTGGCAACCCGAGCGCGGCCGAAAATCGGGATTCGTGCCGCTCGCACAACTCCGCCACCGTCTAAGTAAGAAACGATATCAGCAGCAAAGAGTTCTTCAAGTGCGGTCATGTCTACCTCTGGGCTGCAGCGATGAAGACCCCAAAAAAGCGCCGTTGCTCCGTCGAATTTACACGTTTGCGACGTCCACTATCGACGCAGGAAGCCTGAGAGACTCCGAGGGCGAAATACCTTTTGTGAAAGGCCTCATTGCGTGATATCGTCCACGCATTCCGGTAAATCCATCTCCGGCGGGCCCGCAGCACCCAACCCTGCAAATGGAGAAGAACATGGCAACAGACGCCATCTTTGCGCCTGCATCCGGCCGCCAGCCAGCGTACAGGCCTGTCAACCGCACCGTCGAACGAGCCTTCTACAGCGGCATGGCTGTCCTGCTATGCGTCTGCGTTTTCATCGGCTTCTCGCCGACCTACTTCCAGGCCGGCATAATGCGCGCGCCGCTTCCCAGCCCCATCCTTCACGTCCACGGCGCGATCTTCACCCTCTGGATGCTGCTGTTCACCATCCAGGCCTCCCTCATCTCCGCGCGCCGCGTCAAATGGCACCGCTCCCTCGGCGCCATCGCCTTCTGCCTTCCGCCCATCATGATCGTGCTCGGCGTGATCGCTGCCCTCGACGCTCTCCACCGCGGAGTGAGGATCGGCCCGCTCGACCCCGCCGTCTCCTTTGCAATACCCGCGATCGGCATCGTCTGCTTCACCATCGTCATCTACGCTTCGTGGCGTGCACGGCGCAGGCCCGACGCACACAAGCGCCTCATCCTGCTCGCCACCATCGGTCTCGTCGAAGCCGCCTTCGGCCGCTTTCCCTGGGACCGCATCGGGTTGCCGCCCGCCGCAGGAGCCGTCACCGGCCTCGGCATCATGGTTCTCCTGGTCATCATCTACGACCTCGTCTCGCTTCACCGCATCCACCGCTCCACCATGTGGGCCGCGCCCCTCATCTTCGCCGTGGGAGCCTTGTCCGTGCCCATCGGAATGACATCGGCCTGGCATGCCTTCGCCGCATTGCTGAACCGCATCATCGGGCCGCACATCTAGCAAGGCTAAGCGAACACCAAACTAGGTTTTAATAATTTCGCTGTAGGTTGTGCTAACGTCGTTCCACCTTACAACTCCATTGATCGGAACGCCCAAACCGCTGAGCATCTCGTTGGAAGACGCACCCAAGGCCGCATTTGGCGGTCACTTTTGCATTGAAACGGAATCGGCCACCGCTTCACCATAGATCAGGGCCTTTACGTCAGCCAGCGGAGTTCCACACCGATTGGAGTCCAGCATTCACGCCCGCAACGTCGGCCTATAGCTGCTATCTCCTTTTGGATGTTGAATGACCGGTGAAAGCGCGCACTGTGCACGTTTTCAGGGGTAGTTCTTCCATGAAGACACTCGTTCGATTACGAAGTTTCTTTCTTCCGGCTAGCATTGGCTTGCTCTTAGTCGTTGCGGTCGGCTTGTATAACTTAGTTTGGCTTCCCTCCGAGCACCGATATTTAGACGACCGGAATTTTCGTCTTTTGACAACGCTTAGTGAGCAGATCAGTGCCAGCATCAATAATTTCGACAAGATGATGGACAATGCCTCTGACTCCGGCATAACCGATGACTTGTTAGAGTCCTACCTCAAAAAAGTGGCGCCTCAGTTGGAGAGGCTGGACGGCGAGGACCGGAAAGTAATTGGTGATGCCTATGGCGATCCACCGAATATAGCGGTCCGAGCGGACGAGGGGACGCATTTCCTTTATTTCGGCTTTCTACGCGCACAGAATAAGACTAAGTACGCGGTTCGCACGGACCTGGATAAACTAATAGGCAACGTTCTACCTCCGGACAATCGCAATCCGTTCGATGTCGTACTGGTAGCGCAGGGCAACGGGACGGTCATCTTTCAGAAATCGTCACCCGGGCTTGCAGTAGCACGAATCGATGCGCTCGAGGACACATCCGAAGCAACGAAATCGGGAAAGACCGAGCCTGAGGTGAAGGCGCCATCGCAGTCCAGCAAGTTCTCATTCAGCAGGTTCTCGGAGATCAAACTGGCGGGCGCTCGCTACCGACTCTACTCACAGCCACTGCAGATTTCGCTCCCACTAATCGATCCCTTGAAGAAAAGCGCAACAGACAACTTCGCCCAGCCCGAACATTGGGTTTTGTGTGGATTGGTGCGCGCCGAGGCGTTCAGTTCCGAGAGCCAATCGATATCCTATACGTACCTTCTGTGGTTTTCTGTTGCCATATTGCTCGTGGTCGCAGCCTATCCATTCTTGAAACTGCACGTATCTAGTTCCTCAGAAAGACTGCGGGCTAGCGACGTGGTCGTCACTGCGGTTTTTGCCTGCGCAGCGACTGCGATGCTAACTTTCGCATTATTGGACGTCTACTATTTGCGAAAGGACTTCGACCAGTCAAGGTCAGAGGATCCGATGCAGAAGCTTGCGGAAGCCATCGATACCCAATTCAGTCTTGAAAGAGACAGCGCATTCACGCAGTTGCAGGATTTCTATGAGGAGGACACGCTGCGCAAAGCATTGCGCGAAGCACAGGTCTCTTCCCCGCTGCATCCGAGATTCAGCGGAGACGAAGGAGGATGCGAACCGAGTTGGGCATGTCGAACCCGGATCCTCGACAAAATTGTTCCTGAGCGCCTGTCGCATTACCCCTACCTGGAGTTCGCGAGCTGGAGCGACTCCAACGGCGACCAGCGGATTAAGTGGAGCACAAAGGCACATGTTACACCGTTTATCAATCTTGATAATCCGTCGATTACTTACTATCCGGCTATCAAAAAGGCCTTTGCTTTTGGCAGCTCAGGCGGTCCCACCCCAGTTCCGGTCAAGGGTATAGGTTCTCAATACTCTCCCAATACCGGGGACTACATCACCGTCTTTTGGCAACTGCTAGACATGGACGGAAAGCCGGCATCCGAAGAGACTGACATAAGGAATGTGCTCTGCGCTTCCGTTGTAACCCGGCCGATTTCCGTGGTCTACCCCATTATTCCCGCCGAGTTCCAGTTCGCCATCATCAAGCCCGACGGCACAGTGATTTTTCATTCCGACCCTACGCGAAACTTACGCGAAAACTTCTTCGCTGAAACCGACCAGAACCAAGAGGTCCGATCGCGCGTGTTGACGCGCGCGCCCGGTCCGCTAGTGGCCAACTACATGGGTCGGGGCCACCGCCTCTACCTCTATCCAATGACCCGTAATTCAAGTGAATTGTGGACCGTGATCGTCTTTCGCGATTTGAAGGTCGAGGAGACTATGAACCTGGAAGTGCTGAGCCTCGCCTCCATCCTGTTTGTTCTCTATGCGCTGGTGATGGCACTCACACTGTTTCTGGTGCATTGGTCGGAAAGAGGCCACGTGACGGGGGACTGGCTCTGGCCTGATTCCTGCAAGGCAGGCGCGTACAAGTGGCTGGTATTGGTCAACTTCGCCGCTATCCTGCTACTTCTTCTCCTACCAAAGCTTCCTGGGATTCTTGTGCTTCTTTTTTGTACTATTGGCGTCCCGGTGGGCGCACTGCTTCTCAACGTAGTGGTCCTCCAACGGCAAGCTGAGGACCCAAGGTCCGAGGATGGACTAGAACAATCAAAGTCCCCTCGATGGCAACTTGGTTATTTTGCTACCCTTTCAACATTACTGGCGGTGGTAGCCGTCCTGCCGTGTCTCTCTTTCTTCAAGGTGGCCTGGGATTTTGAGCACAGGCTCCTCATCGAACGCAGCCAGCTTCGTCTCGCTGCCGATCTCGATGATCGGACAGAACGTGTTCGAACCCAGTACCTTCGTGTTGATTCGGGACGGAATGTAGGGCAGGATATCCTGTCTGAACCGGACGAGGGATCAAAACGATATTTTTCGTACCACAATAGTTTTCTCCACACTACGATTGATTCTGCGCGGGAGGTTGCGCCGCCGCATAAGGTTCCATGTGGTTTGGCAAGCGCGTGCAACCAGCAACGTCTAGTGGAGTCATTCCTCAGCACAATTAGTCCTTTGTATAACGAGATCGCCTACGATGGCCGTTACCTAACCGAGGCTTCACTAAAAACCCGGATCTGGTCTTCAACTTCATCGGAAGGTAAAGAGGAACTAAAACTGACAAAACAGGAACCGGGTAAGAAGGCTCGAACCATAGCTTCTTGGTGGACTCCGCTGCATGTCCCCTGGGCCGATTGGAGATGGTGGCTGGGCACCTTGGCTTACATGGCCGCTCTCTTCTGGCTGGTACGCTTTAGTCTCCGAAGGATCTTCCTTCTCGACCTCTCCGAGGCAGACGGGGAGCAGAGTCAGCCCGCTGCACTGGATACGGGTCACCTGATCACAACGCTGTCCACGAACATGGTTGTCATCGGCCGCGATTCCTCCCCCACGATTATGAGTCTAGTCCGGCGCAAGGATGTGCAGGCCCATGATCTTTATGAAATGCTGAAGGCGCCTATGGCGAATACCGCAACTCCAGGTGGCGGTTCGGTTGCCGTGAACGCAGCCAGCGATCCCGTCGAGAAAATCGTGCAAGACGGTCATCCGGTTGTATTTTACAACTTCGAGCGTGGACTAGACGACCCTGCCAGTAACCAACAGATGCTTTCTACTTTGGAAAGAGTCCTCTCCATGCTTCATAAGCCTGTAGTCATTGCGTCGAAGGTTGATCCTCCGGCGAAGTTATCGGGAGATGAGCGGGAACACTGGCAAAAGCTACTGCAGTCTTTTGTGCGAATCGACCTGAATTCGAGCCCCACACAGCGCGCCGACGAAACGTCGGAAGAGTTCGAGGTAAGGATTTCTCAACAGGGCTATTATGACTGGCTCTTTTCATGCCGTTCCGAGGCCCAGAAGCTGGTTCTGGTACAGTTGGCGGAGGAAAATCTGGTCAACCCCAATAGCTGGCCCGAAATTCGTGACCTGATGGGAGAAGGATTGGTCGTGCGAGCATGCGGAATGTTAGCTATTAAGGATTTATGCTTCGTGCAGTTTCTCAAAAGGACTATTTCTCGCGACATCATCAAGGAATGGGAAAGCCAGGGGGCAGGCCATTCGAATACGCTCCGCACATCTTTGTTGGTTACAGGTGCGGCGGTCGTGATTTTTCTCCTCTGGACGCAAGGCGCGGTTGTTAACGCCTGGATCACCTATGCGACTGGATTTGCGGCGTTGATACCCGCGGTCCTGAAGCTGCTCGAGCTATTCCGCAATGGCCCGGAAGTTCGCTGATTGCGAACGCTAACCAGTCTGACAATTAGCGGATCCAGCAGCTCGCGACTCACTTCGTCCGCATGGGTCCAGGTTATGCAGTGCGGTCCAAGCACACCGTCTTCCGCGTGAATAAGCCGGACGCGCGGGGAGGCTCCGGCATGACGCAGTTCGGCCGTGCGCGGGCCGAGTTGAACATCGAGATTCTGTGCGCGAACTCCAACCAGGCCAAGGGCCGTGTGGAGCGGGCCAACCGCACACTCCAGGACCGTCTCGTCAAGGAACTGCGCATGGCTGAGGTCTGCGACACGGAGGCCTGTAACGCTTTCCTGCCGGAGTTCCTGGAGCGCTTCAACGAACTTTTCGCCGTGCATGCCATCAAGCCTGAGAACTTGCATCGTCCTCTCAACGTCAAGGCGAGCCGGTTGAACGACATCCTGTGCCATCGCGAACAGCGCCATGTCAGCGAGCAGCTGATGATTTCACACATTCCCACCGCACGACGACTACTAGGTTTACACTGACATTTCTATTCGGCGCGCATAGAGACATTTCTATCGGGCGCCAACACAATCGCGAGCCTGACTTATTGCGGCACTAACCCTGGTTAGCATCCAAAATCCGGATTTCCATCTAGCAGCCGAAGGCAGTCCACGGACGGCAACACACTTCACCATTGCAGAGGAACGAGCATGCCTGCTGCCTTCCTTGCCTAAATCCAGCAAAGCCTGTTCAGGGGTTCCCTCAGACGTAGCCTTACGGCGTCTTCCGAGGGGCCGTGCGAAGCGTGGGACGGTTTCCTCGTTCCGCGCTTCGCATGGTCCCGCCGTTTCCACGGGCCTCTAAGTTTGTTGGAGGTTGGTGCTATGCTTTGGCGCATGACAGATGAGCAACAGCTGATCTTCGACTGGATCGATGGCTTACCTGTCATCGTGCCCAATTGGGGAATTAAGCTCCCGAAAATGTATCGGGAGTTGAACGCTAAGTTCTTCGGCAATACTCTACCGCCACTGAGCGCGTCCTTTGTCTGCGAATTTTGTGACATGCCGCGTGAGAGCGCAGGGATCTTCATCGACGCGACGAAGGCGGTGGCCCAATCAACCGCTACGGTCAAAATCAGGCCAGGTATACGGATCAACTCGAATCTCAAATGTCTAAGCGATCACGTGAGAATCACATTGCTTCATGAGATGGTCCATGCCAGCGGCACTGATGGTCATCTTGAACCGTTCGGTACTGAGATTGCGCGATTGATGCTCGCCGGAGCATACAACAATCTTCTATAAGATCATCCCACAATCTTGCGCGGGCGCTGTCAGTGCGACTATCAACATAGTCCCGATCGTAAGGGAACGGAGGCGATTCATTGTTCTTCTCCTTTCAGTGTCTCCCGCACTGAGTGGGAACCCGTTCGGCGGTGAGCGTCGGTGTCATATCATTTGCAATGTAGGTGTCACACGTCGCCAAGTCGAGGGCGAGTTTCGAGTTGTTGAACAAAGAGGCCCTCGATGTCCGGGAATGAGCGCTCCAGATTGGAGGAACACGCTGGGCAAAAGAAACAATTACAGAATTGGCGAAGGCCCGATGAGCGCATCCGGCGGACGCACGAGCGGCTTGGCAGTGCCCTGGTGGATGGGTTGGTCGTTGGTTGAGGCTAGCATGAGGGCGGTGCCGGTTGTACTGGTGGGTCCAAGCCGGCAGGGTGGAGGTACGCTTTCGTCCTGGAATATCGAGGCTGCCAGTTGGCGTGGAAGTGAACTACAGTCCGGGTTTACCTTCCTGCTGTAGACGGAAACTGGCAAAGGACAAAAAAAGACGCCAAAACTATTTGACGTCGATCATTCGTGCTATGATGCAGCCCCGGCCAAGGTCCACGCGCGTGTTCGATCGAAAGTGAGGCGCAATGTCTTTTCGCAAGGTATTAATTCTCTCGCCGCTGCTGTGTCTCGTGCTCGCGGCGCCGGTCATCGCACAGCAGCCCCCGGAGGCTGCGCCACCGTGCCCACAAGGGTTTGTCTGGCGTGAAGCCTTCCCCGGGGACTACGTCTGCGTGACCCCCCAGTCGCGCTCCCAGGCCGCCCGTGAGAATTCGGACCCCGCTGGTGCAGAACCATGTCGGCCAGGGACCGTATGGCGGGAGGCCGGTCCATCCGATCACGTCTGCGTTTCAGTAGCTAGGCGCTCCGCAGTGGCAGAAGAGAACCGTCGCGCCGTCAACGGCGGTGCGCCGCCGCCCGCACCGCCTCCAGGACCGCCTCCCGCGCAACCTGGGCCCGGCTCGGCTCCCAGCTCTTACACGGGCAATTTGTCTAACGACACGGAGGGCTGGAACCAGTATGGTTTCGCTTTAGGGGTTCACAGGTCCGACTCGTTGAGCGACCTGATCGTCACGTGGAAGTGCCGGCCTCCCAGTAATTATGACGCTTTTAACGTCAGAGTCCGCATTTCGGACGGTAGGGAGGGTCAGGTCGAGGTGCCGGGAGGCAATCGAGGGAGTTACCGCGAGCGTAACGCCGAAGTGGGCAAGGCCTATACTTTCTCGATACAAGGGTGCGACAAAGGTACTTTTAGCTCAAGCTGCACCCAGTGGTCCCAGCTAACAGTCCTTAACGATCGGAACTTACGCTGAACATGGCATGGCGGATGGCCGGGTTGCCCAGGTCTGAATACAGCCACAAAACCGGGTGCGCCATCTTCGATGCGGTTTCATCGCGGCTAAGGTGGGTCATCGCGCGAAACCGGGGTCCCCGGCCAGTTTGCTGGCTGGGGTTGGAAGGCGCGATCCCGAGACTCTAAAATCCACCACCCATGCCGATAGTGTTAAAGCGATACCAGCACGAAGGCCACAACCACTTGATCACCTTCAGTTGCTACCGTTGATCCAGGAGAAGTCGATCCGCTTTCGGTGCTTGCGAAGCTCTGTCCTCGACAGCAATCATTTAACCTGGGTCCATTTGTAGTTCGATCTAAATTTGTCCTATGATGGCGACGTCTGAAGCTCTCATCGAGGGGTTCCAATTCCCCAGGGAGAGGTGCTATGCGCATCTTGGTCAGACTTCTCGTAGCCTCTCTCCTGGCCAGCGCAGGACTTGGACAACCGTGCTTTGCGGAATCGGCGAACAACATCCGGATTGGCAAACTGGTGATCGAGTCGAACAGCCTGCCTGACGCAGATCGCGAGCGGATCATTCACTTGTTCCAGCAGAAGACGTACCTTCAACCCGAAATCGGCGAACGCATCGAATGCGCCTTGAGAAACCTGGGGTATTTCAAGGCGGTTGTCGATGCGCCGAAGTTTTCCTTTCCTACGCAAGGGGAGAGGAGAAGGACCGCTCACGTTACCGTTAAGGTGGAGCAGGGATCCCAGTACCGTCTCGGTGAAATCTACATCCAGAAGGCGACCATTTTCCCACCCGGCCAGCTACGGAACCTCTTCTCGCTGCGAAGGGGCGATCTCTTCAATGTAGCCAGGATTGTCGAGGGCGTGGAGGATTTGAGAAAACTCTACGAGACACGGGGATATGTCAACTTTGTTCCAGCACCCATACCATCGAGTGATGAGTCACGCCGCACCATCGATTTGGTCGTTGATGTGGATGAGGGAAAACCGTTCAACTTCGGCAAATTGTATCTGGAAGGAGTAGAACCTCATGCCGGTGCTGGCAAGGCGCTCTTGAATTCGTGGAAAACGCTGGAGGGCAAGCGATACAACCCGCTTGAGTTGCAGCATTGGCTTCTGGCAAATCACGTCGATTGGAAGGTTGGTACACGGATTTCAGACTCAATGAGGATGGCCACGGATCCCGAATCCCTTGTGGTCAATGTGAAGCTAACGCAATGGCCCGATTGAAAAAATCGGTAGAGCGGCGTAATGTTCCTGTCGCAAAATCGCCATTGCATGAACACGCGGTGGCGGCGCTACTGGAATTTCTGGTGATTATGCCTGCCGAAGTCGCCTTTGTGGCAACTTCGGCAGTACTCCGGCTCCCAGACGAGCCAAGTTGCCGACAACCCCGTTAATGAAATGGTCCGCCGCTTGATCCTCCTCGAAGTTTGGAGGATCGTGTTGGCAGGTTCAAGGAGGATCATCGACATGCAGATTCGTTCGGTTGGCATTGATCTCGGCAAGACGACGTTTCACCTCGTAGCTCTCAGCGCAGCGGGCAAGGTGCTGTTGCGGAAGAAGTTTACCCAGAAGCAGCTCATCACCTTTACAGCCAACATGCAGATCTCTTTGATTGGGATGGAGGCATGCTCGGGGGCTCACTTCCTTGCTCGCGCCTTGCGCGAGCAAGGAAGTGACGTGAAGCTGATCCCGGCTCAGTTCGTGAAGCCGTTTGTGAAGTCCAACAAGAACGACTTTCTCGATGCCGAAGCGATTGCTGAAGCTGTAGATCGGCAGAACATGCGCTTTGTTCCGATCAAGACGGACGACCAGCTCGACCTGCAAGCCCTCCATCGCGTGCGGGATCGGCTGATCGCACGACGAACGTCCGTGATCAACCAACTGCGAGCCTTCCTGCTTGAGCGCGGCATGACCTTCGCGAAGACACCCGCCAAGCTGAAGCTGGCGATGCCCGAGATCCTCGAGAACGCTGACGCGAACCTGACGCCACGCATGCGCAACCTCGTCAGCCTTCTCTGGAACGAGTGGAAGGATCTCGAACAGCAGATCGTTGCGATGAACGCGGAGGTCGAACAGATCGCCTCTTCCGACCCAGCCTGCCAGCGGCTAAGGAAGATCCCCGGCATCGGTCCGTTGGTCGCAACCGCGATCGTGGCCGCGATCGGCAACGGTGCTGCCTTCCACAAGGGTCGTGAGTTCGCATCCTGGCTGGGGCTTGTGCCGAGACAGCACTCGACCGGCGGGAAAGCAAGGCTGTTCGGCATCAGCAAGCGCGGCAACAGCTACCTGCGCAAGATCCTCGTGCACGGCGCACGATCCGCCGTTCTCCGGGTCAAGCGAGAACGATCCCCGTTCGGCGCATGGCTCGATGCGCTTGAGCAACGGGCGCCGATCAACGCGGTCATCACCGCGGCGGCCAACAAGCTCGCCCGTATCGCATGGGCCGTTCTCTCCAGCGGACAAGAGTATCGCCCAGCTGTGAGCCCCATG
>Ga0137390_10003980_pt1 | contig 12199 bp, 11 predicted proteins | sample 15con2h24AmetaG_FD_104937 | JGI IMG/M metagenome (GOLD analysis project Ga0137390, IMG submission 104937) | Vadose zone soil microbial communities from Angelo Coast Range Reserve, California, USA - 15con2h2.4A metaG | ecosystem: Environmental > Terrestrial > Soil > Vadose zone > Saprolite... | reverse complement strand
TGAGCCACGGCGTAACCCTGATCTGCTGCCCTTCGATACCAATTCACTGCGGAAGCATAATCCTGCTGAACACCTTGGCCTTCCTCGTACAGGAGTGCGATACGGAATTGGGCATCGGCGCTGCCCTGGTCGGTGGCCTGGCGATATAAGCTCATCGCAGTCGCATAGTCTCCACGCTCGAAGGCTTCTATGCCATCCTCAAGTGGTCCGGCGGCTACCGATCCGGTGAAGCACAAGGCCAGAACAACTGCCGAGATCGCGCACTTAAGTCTAAGTTTCATGGTCTGTGACCTTCCGACTGACGCCTCAATCATGCAACCTCGATCATCCGGCCGCCCGCGCGCACGGTTTCGCTCTGTGCCGATGCCAACCCGTCGCGGACAAGGTCGGCCAGCATGTCGATCGTGAAGTCGTGCGCGAGCAAGGCTGACTCGGTGAGGCCGCGCGCTCCCAAGCTAGCCAGCAATTCGAGTGCTCGCCTTTGATCGGGCACCGAGCCTCACGTCAGCCCTCACTTCTCATGTCCGTCGGATGCCCATACTCGTCTCCCGGTTGCTTCCCATGCAAACCGCCTCCTCATCGAATGCCGACCACCCAGAACAGATCGCCGGGCTCGAGGAACGGCAGACATTTGGCCTCAAAGATCGGATCGAGTTCCACGTCGCCCAGCCGGGTGACGGTTGCCCGCTTGCGATAGCCGACACCGGCATGCACCAGTCGACACAGGTCGCGCCAATGCGCGGGCGCCCACTTGTCCAGACGCTTGACGGGGTCGGCCCCCACCATAACGCCGACAACCGGCACGGCAAAGCCCGCCAGCACGAAGCCGCGCAGAATTCCCGCCAATGACATGCCTGAACCCACCGGCGCCACCACCCTGCGTGCCCGGATCCCCTGGTTGTGCATCTGGGCGACCGTCGCATGCGCTTGGGCGGCCGTTTGCTGCACCGCCTGGGCGCATTCCATGCCGAACGGAATCTCCCGCCACCCGCGCGCCCTGGCATCGTCGCGGGCCTCTTTGCGGATCACGCTGTTGCGCCCGTACGGATGTTGGATGACGACGGCACCCACGGCCTTGGCGGTCACCAGCTCCGGGCCCAGTTCGCCCGTCGGCACGTGAGCCCGGCACGGCACGCCCAGTGCCTTGGCGACGTGGGCCACGATATTGACCTGCGGGCTAACGCGCATGCCGGCCGTCACCAGGCCGGGCGCGCCTTGCGCCATGTCCCAGCACGTGCGCGCCTTGCCGCCGCGCACGCCTACGACCTCGAACAAGTCCTCGCGCTTGATCAGGAAGTCGCCCACTTGCTGCAATGGCGTCAGCGCAGCCGCGTCGATCAATTTCTCCATTTGCAATTCTCCTGACCCGCCCTCGGCGGGGATGCTGAGCCGGAATCACACTGCGAAACCATACGTTGGGAAAAAGGTCACCCTCGTGCGACACGGCGAAATTATTTTGCGGCAAATACTGATGGTGGAGACCACCACCATCGAGGTCGACACCATAATTCGAGACGCTAAACTTGATTGACTTGACCGAGCTTCGGCGGGGTCCATAGACAGACCACTTTGCGAAGCTCAAGGACTGGCCCGCGTTTTCGTGCCGCCGCTATCTCTCGGTCGACCTTGTGAGTCCAGTCCATGGAATCGCGGCCCAAGTCCAACCGGCCAGGAAGCTGCGCCTGCAATTCGGCGCACCTGGTCGCTTCCTGTTCCATCCACCACAGGTTCCTCGCCTGACCTTTCTCATAAGTCCACTCTTCAATGGTCCAATCTTGGAGGTAGAGGCGGACGTCGACATCGCTATCGGGCCTATGATCGCCCCGGACCCGACTGCCAAACAGATACACCGTCGGCGCGCCTAACACCGGGTCGACCCATCGTGCGAGGGTCTCGGCGAGAGCCGCTAGCTCCGCGTTACTCATGCGATCTGTGCGAGTGGGGTCAGGGGGACTCTCCGCGAGTCCTAGCTTGCAGAAAGAGCCCCTCACCCCGACCTCTCTCCGCAAGAGCGGGGCGAGGGCGCAGAAAGCAAGGGCCCGTCCGAATCAGCGGCAGCCGTCAAGCTTGGAGTCCTTGTTGGCGGGAACGAACGGCCCAAGCTTCTCCACGGCAAAATCCGCATAACTTACGTCGACCAGGCGCTCGGGAGGGAATTTGGCGCGCACGTAGCCGTTCTTGATGAACCAGTCCTGCATGTCGAGCATGCTCGCGGTGTTGATCCGGCCGTTCGGGCTGCGTGCCGGCCACGGATATTTGTGCAAGAGCTCGGGGCGGCGCTCGGATCCATGACGGATCAGGGCCGCGATGATCTCCTCCTTCACGGGCGCGCCGTGGTACGCATTGCAGTAGTCGCGCACGCCGCGCAGGTAGGCGGTGTAGTAGTTGCGCAGCAATGCGGTATTTTTCTTCGCCCAGTCGGTATTGACCATGATGACGGCGATCGTCATGGGGCTCGGCTTGACGAGGACATCGGGCTCGGCAAAGCCGACGGCGTGGCCCTGTTCGAGGAACTGCGACACGAAGGGCGGAATCACGATGCCGGCGTCGATCGCCTTGTTGGCGAAGGCGACCGGCATCTGGGTGAACGGAAAAATCTTCACGTCGACGTCGGAAATGGCGACCCCCGCAGTCTCGAGCATCTTGCCGACCTCATAGGTCGACACCGAGCCGGTGCCGTTCGAGGCAATCACCTTGCCTTTGAGCTGCGCGAGGGTCGTGATCTTGTCCTTGAGATCGGGCCGCAACATGAGGTTATGGCCGATCGGCGTCGAGACCCGGTCGGCAATGATGATGATGGGGAGGTCCTTCTCGACGGCGTTGAAATACCCGGCCGAGATGCCGCCGGCGATGATCTGCAGCCGGTTGGTCGCGAGCAACGCCATCGTGTTTGCCGAAGTATCGATGTCGTCGATCTCGACCTTGATGCCGGCTTCGCGGAAATAGCCCTTCTCGATGGCGATCAGTTCGGCGCCGTTGGAGACCGAGCGCGCGATCCCGATGCGGACGGTTTCTTCCGCCATTGCGGGCGCAAGGAGACAAGGGATGAGGCTGAGAGCGAATGCGGTCAGCCGGATTGATCGTAGGGCAGACATGTTTCCTCCCCTCCTCAGCCACACCGGCGGAGGTGTTCACCCACTGCTGGTCGGCCTGGCAACGTAGCGTCCATCCTGGTCACGATCCAACGCAAGACTAGTTCGAAGGCCTTCGAGTTCGCGCACGATCTCGCGGCCGTCGCGGCTTCCAATCGCGGTCATGAGTTCTTCGAAATGTTTCGGTCCGTCGGTGAGCGCGGCCTTGACCGAGGCGAAACGCCTGCCTTCGAAGCGCGGCGGCTCGGGCACGCGGGTTTCCAGGCGATTACCGGTGCCGAACGGCCAGGTCAGGTCGAAGCCCGCTTTGCTGCCGACCCGGCCGCTTGTGATAGAGGGATCGAGCGGCAAGGTGCGCATGCCGGACAGCACGATGAGATCGCGATCGGGCTGGAACCGCGTCGCCATCGCCCAGTCCATCTGCTCGTCCGAGGTGACATCGATATCGGGATCGACCACGAACACGTTCTTGACGTTGACGAGCGCGCTCAGGCAGGCCGCAATCGCGTTGCGGGCCTCGCCAGGCACGCGCTGGCGCAGCGCGACCCGGACATTGAAGTTGCCGCCGCTCGCCGTGGTCGCGTAGACCGCGACCGGCTCGCGCACCGCGATCTCGAGGGCCTTCCAGATCACCACCTCGGTGCGCACGGAGGTGAGCACCGCGGTGTCGGTGCGGCTCATGGCGCGCCCCCCGATCGTCGCAGTCTGGAACAGGGCGTCACGCCGGCGCGTGATGGCAGTAAGGTGGAATACGGGGTTGCGCTTGACGGCGCCGTAGTAGCCGAGGAACTCCCCATAAGGGCCTTCGGCCTCCACGTGGCCGCGCGCATCGAAATAGCCTTCCAGCACCATCTCGGCATCGGCTGGAACGCGGATATCGTTGGTGACGCATTTGACGACGGGGAGCGGAGCGTCGCGCAGGGATGCGACGATGCCGAGCTCGTCGACCGGCATGCGCATCACGGCGGCAATGTAGTCGGCCGGATGAGCCCCGACCACGAAGCTCACCGGCAGCGGCTTGCCGGCGGCGGCGCTCGCCTCGTAGAGCGCGCGCAGATCGCTCGGCGACACCAGGTCGACGCCGGTCTCGCGGCGCCCGCGGAGCATCAGGCGGCGGATGCCCACATTGGTCCAGCCGGTCCTGGCATCGACCGTATAATCGATCGAGGCCGAGATGTAGGGAGCGCCATCAAGGCCATGCTGGAGATGCACTGGCAGCGCCGTGAGGTCCGCCGCCTCGCCGGCAAGCACCACCTGTTGGACGGGCGCTTCGGTGCGGCCCACTTCGACGATCTGCGGCGTATTGGCGAGCCGCCGCCCGATCTCCGCCGCGAGCCGCTCCGGCGCAACCCCGAACGCGCGGGCGATGCGGGACCGGCTCGACATCACATTGCCGACCAGTTCCTGCTGTTCCGGCCCGGCGGCGAGAAAATGCACCGCGCGTGGATTGCCATCGAGAGCTTTGGCGATATCGGCGAGATCCACAGGCGCGTCGCGCCGCTCCAACTCGTCGGTGCCGGTGAGACTTTCGATGAAGCGGCGCAGGCGGAAGCGATCGAGGTCGTTCGTTGCAACGCCGGAGTCGGCAATGGGCTTCGCGATCACATTCATGCCTGAGCCTTGGGTCTGTCGTTTTGCACGAATGTACTGTAATCGGATGCCCGCGCAAATATTGGTTTCCCGATCTCTTGAGATCGTCGATTATCGCCAGGAGGGCACCATGGCACGCACCCCCATTCACCCAGGCGAACACCTCGCCCTAGAATTGAACGAACTCCGCATGTCTGCCGCCGAACTGGCACGACAGATCGACGTTCCGGTGAATCGCATTACGGCGATCATTAACGGAGAGCGTGGTGTGACGGCCGACACCGCCTTGCGGTTGGGTCACTGGTTCGGGACCACTCCGGAGTTCTGGCTCAACCTGCAAACGCTGTATGAACTTCGCCTTGCCCGCCAGGAAGTCGGCGAGCGGGTGAGAAAGCTCCCGACGCTGACCGACCGCAAGCACAAACGCGAATCCACCCCCAACCGGCTTTAGCCTCGGCCGAGCGGTTGAATCGCGTCGCGGCCGCGCTTCGTTGTCAACGGCGACGCAGTGCAATAACAATGCCGGCCCGATCCCACGGAGGAAGCCCATGCTTTCGGACGCCGACCGCAACAAGGCCGCCGATATCCTGATGACGGCCGCGAAGGAGCGCAAACAGGCCGTTCAGCTCTCCACGACCTGGCCGGATATCACGCTGGAGGATTCCTATGCCATCTCGACCGAGGTGGCGAAGCGCAAGATCGCGGCCGGCGCCAGGCTGATCGGCCACAAGGTGGGGCTCACCTCCAAGGCGATGCAGCGGTCCTCCCAGATCGACGAGCCGGACTACGGCTACCTCCTCGACACCATGATGATCCCCGACGGCGCCAAGGTGCCGCACGAGAATTTCTGCCTGCCGCGGGTCGAGGTCGAACTGGCCTTCGTGCTCGGCAAGCGCCTGCTTGGCCCCGGCGTCGGCCTCACCGACGTGCTGCGGGCGACCGAATACGTCATTCCGTCGCTGGAGATCGTCGATGCGCGGATCCAGGACCCGCGCAAGATCGTGGATACGGTTGCGGACAACGGCGCTGCCGCCGGCATCGTGGCGGGCGGTCGTCCGGTCGGACCGATGGAGGTCGACCTGCGCTGGGTCGGCGGCATCATGTACCGCAATTCCGAGATCGAGGAGACCGGCGTCGCCGCGGGCGTGCTTGGCCATCCGGCGCTTGGCGTCGCCTGGCTTGCCAACAAGCTCGGCGCGCACGGCGTGGCGCTGGAGCCCGGCCATATGGTGCTGGCGGGATCATTTACCCGCGTGGTGTTCGCCCGCAAGGGCGACACGCTGCATGGCGATTTCGGCGCGCTCGGCGGCATCGCGGTTCAGTTTGTCTAGATGCATCTTCCCATCAACACAACGCATCGTAGGGTCGGCAAAGCGAAGCGTGCCCAGGCTGGGACCGCGGGCGTCCCGCCCGCCTCTCTTCAAAAGAGCGGGCGGGACGCCCGCGGTCCCAGGGGCCCTGCATATGATTCCAATTGATCGATATCCGCCTAACCGGAGAAAATGATGGACCTCCCCCATAACCGCTTCAAGCACGCCATCGCGGCCGGCCGCCTTCAGATCGGCTTGTGGTGCAGCCTGTGCAGCAACATCGCGGCCGACATCGTGCGCGACTCAGGGTTCGACTGGCTGCTCATCGACACCGAGCACTCGCCCAACGAAATACCTGACGTCCTGTCGCAATTGCAGGCCTGCGAAGGCGGCTCCGCAACTCCGATCGTGCGGCCGGCATGGAACGACACCGTCATCATCAAGCGCTGCCTCGACATCGGGGCGCAGACGCTGCTCGTGCCTTACGTGCAAAATCCGGACGAGGCGAAACGCGCCGTCGAAGCGGTGCGCTATCCGTCCGCAGGCGTCCGCGGCGTCGCGGTTGCGAGCCGCGCCAGCCGGTACGGCCGCGTCACCGACTACCTGAAAAACGCCAACGGAGAGGTTTGTCTCCTGGTCCAGGTCGAGACCCGCAGCGCGATGGATCAGCTCGAGGCAATCGCCACCGTGGAAGGCGTCGACGGCGTCTTCATCGGACCGTCCGACCTTTCCGCCTCGCTCGGCCACATCGGCAATCCGGCCCATCCGGACGTGCAGAAAGCCCTGGAGACCTGCGTCCGCCGCCTCAGCGCGGTCGGCAAGCCGGCCGGCATCCTCACCGGCAACGAGGAAGAAGTGCGCCGCTACATCGGCTGGGGCTACACATTCGTGGCGGTGGGCTCCGACGTCGGGCTATTGAGCCGCGGCGCCGACGCGCTGGCGAAGAAGTTCAGAGGCTGACCCAGACGATGGGCGAATTCGGTATCGGGCAGCCCGTCCCGCGGGAGGAAGACCCCTATCTGCTGCGCGGCGCGGGCCGCTATGTCGACGATGTGCAGGCGGCCGGGCAGGCGCGGGCCTGCGTCCTGCGCTCGCCGCACGCCCATGCCGAGGTCGTGCGGATCGATGCAACGGCAGCGCGAGCCATGCCGGGCGTCCTCCTGGTGCTGACCGGGAACGATGCGGAGGTGCTCCGGCTCGGCACGCTGCGGCCGCACGCCCCGCGCAAACGGCGCGACGGCACGGCAGCCTTCACGTCGTCGCAGCCGTTTCTCGCCCGCGAGCGGGTGCGCTACCTGGGCGACCCGGTGGCGTTCGTGGTGGCCGAGACGCTGGAGCAAGCCAAGGATGCCGCCGACGCCATCGCGGTCGACTACGACGGGTTGCCGGCGGTGTCGACCACCGCCGACGCCATCGCGCCGAATGCCGGCGCCGTGTGGGAAGGGTGCCCGGACAACCAGGCCTTCACCCATGCGGCAGGCGACAAAGCCGCGGTCGCCAAATCCATGGCCGCGGCCGCCCATGTGATCCGCCATCGGATGGTCATCAACCGCCTCACCGCCAATTCCATGGAGCCGCGCGGCTGCGTCGCGGAATACGCTGCCCGCGACGCGCGCTACACCCTGCGCTGCACCGTGCAGGGTCCGCACATGATTCGCCGCATCATCGCCACCGAAGTATTCGGGGTTGCGGAGACGCAGTTCCGTATCGTCGCGGAAAATGTCGGCGGCGGTTTCGGCATGAAAGGCGGGCTTTACCCCGAATATGTGCTGGCGGCGCTCGCAGCGCGCCTCGTCGGCCGTCCGGTAAAGTGGATTGCCGAGCGCAGCGAAGGGCTGCAGTCGGACGAACACTGCCGCGACAACATCACGGAGGCCGAACTCGGGCTCGACCGCGACGGCCGGTTCCTGGCGTTTTCGGTGCGCAGCTTCTGCAATATCGGCGCCTACCATACGTCGGACCGCAATGCCGGCCCGCCCACCAACAACATCGGCGTGCTGGCGGGCACCTATGTGATCCCGGCGATGCATGTGGAAACCACCGCGGTGATGACGAACACCATGATGACCGGTCCCTATCGGGGCGCCGGCCGTCCGGAGGCCGCCTACGTGATCGAGACCATGGCGGACCTCGCGGCGCGCCAGCTCGGCATCGACCCCGCCGAGCTGCGCCGGCGCAACATAATCCCGGCCGGCGCTATGCCGTACCGAACGGCGCTGATCTACACCTATGACTGCGGAGACTTCGGCAAGAACCTCGAAGACTGCTTGAAACTCGCGGACTATGCAGGGTTTGCGGCCCGCCGCCGCGAATCGAAGGCGCGCGGCAAGCTGCGCGGCGTCGGCGTCTCCTCGACGGTCGAGGCTTCCAACGCCGGCCTGATCGAGCACGCCGAAATCCGCTTCGATCCGACCGGCACCGTCACGGTCTCGGTCGGGACCCACGATCACGGCCAAGGCCACGCCACCACCTTCCGGCAGATCATCTCGGACCGGCTCGGCATTCCGCCAGACCGCATCCGCTTCAACTATGGCGACACTGACCAGATCGCAATCGGCACCGGCACGTTCGGCTCGCGCTCCACCGTATCGGCCGGCACCGCGATGTTAATCGCGGCGGAAAAGATCGTCGCCAAAGGCCGCCGCATCGCCGCCCATCTGATGGAAGCCGGCGAGCACGATATCGAATTCGAGCGCGGCCGGTTCGTGGTTGCCGGCACCGACAAGGCCATCGACCTCACGCAGGTGGCCCGCGCCGCCTTCATGCCGGCAAGGCTGCCGCCGAAGACCGAGCCCGGCTTGTTCGAGACCGGCACCTTCTCGGGCGGCGAGCGCACCTATCCGAACGGCTGCCACATCAGCGAGGTCGAGGTCGACGCTGAAACCGGCGCAGTCGCGCTTGTGCGCTACACTGCCGTCGATGACGTCGGCCACATCATCAATCCGCTGCTGGTCGAGGGCCAGCTTCACGGCGGCATCGCGCAAGGCGTCGGCCAGGCACTGATGGAAAACATCGCCTATGACGCCTCCGGCCAGCTAGTGTCCGGCTCGTTCATGGACTATGCCATGCCGCGGGCGGATCATTTCTGCACGTTTACGTTGGGCGAGAACGAAGTGCCCACCAAGACCAACCCCCTCGGGGTCAAGGGCGCCGGCGAATCCGGCACCGTGGGGGCGTTGTCGTCGGTGATGAATGCCGTCAACGATGCGCTGGCCCAGATCGGCGCACCGTACGTGCAGATGCCGGCGACGGCGGAGAAGGTATGGCGGGCGATCAGAGGGGTGAGAGGATGAGGAGCGGCAGCGGAAATCCGCCGTGCCGACAATTCGATTTGCGCGGCGGCGATCAGGCTCACGCCGCCTCCGTGCGATGTGTGGTCGTAAATCGCAGGTTAGGACATGCTTAACGATAACCAGCGACCTCGGAGGAAAATTATGTTGGAAGAAGCCAAGTCCGCAATTGAAATAATTGAAAAACACCATCAGTTTTACATTTTCCTGCTCTCAACATACATTATCAGCATGGGGCTACTCCAGGGGCGCAGCAAATACATCTGGTATGAGCGGGAAGAGCAACGCCGAAAGGATCAACTCCTTCCGGTCGCTTCTCTTTTCTCGCCCAGCGGGAGATTAGCACAACCCCTTACCAAAGAGAGTCTATTTCAAGGTGGTTTAGAGGGATTTTTCGTCGTGTTGTTCCTACTCGCTATGGTCGCCGGCCAATTGGTGTTCCTTCCAGGAGTGCCAAGTCTAACAATTTTTTCATCTATGGTACTTTTTATTGCTCCTTTTCTAATTTTGTTGATTATGCAACAATTTTCTAAATTATTAGCGTATGGTGCCATAACGGTCAGAAAGTCAATTCCCAATGCCATTGCAATTATTCTCAGTATTGCCCTTGTAATTACCGGAGCTCTTCCTAGTTTTAATATGCTTGACGCAGACCATCTAATCATAATCGCCTTTTCATCTATTGTTATTCTGTCCTGGTTTTTTACTTATATGACGGGGGCAGTAAAAGGATGTGAGGCGGCCAATCTGGCGCGAAGTTATCCACTTGTGACGATTGAACGGCTTCGGGGCGAAAAAATAGAGCGCGCGTGGCTATACGAGCGGACCGACTCAGACTATCGTTTGGTTACTACAACTGGCTCAAATTACATCATTCCCGCTTCAAATGTAAAACAAATTGAAGGGCCAATTGCCCCTGAATCACGGGCCGACAAAAAATGACGGCCAGTCGTTTGTGAAGCTGGCTGGCAGCCAAATCGGGATAATCCAGGGCCGTTGGACAGCGATCAAAAATTCAAGAGGATGGTGCTCGATCCCACGGCAACTTTTGAAATCGCTCGCAGGCATCAGTAGTCCGGGACGCGGTTCACTCGACAATCGAAATGATCTTTGATCGCGGCGTTGTAGTACCTACCCACAGAGTCGGTTGACATGAGTGAAGCAAACCGTGCTCGCATCAACCACACAGCCAAAATCAAAGGGCGAACTTGGGTATTTGCGTCCATTCGCCGAGAGAGGCGTGATGTTAGGCAGTCGAAAATGATGGTCGATTTCGACTCCTTTCGACTCCTGGGACAGCCGCTTGACCTGCGTCGAACGTAGTGCGAACGGGGTGGCGTTCCAGGCGGGTCGATTCTTGAACGCCTTTAGCGTCGGAGACCTCGCGATAGCGGATGTGTTCATGAAGAACGACAATTCAGAAGAGGCGGCGAGCGAGAAGGTGAGGCTCTGCGCCGCGCAATTGACTCAGTCTCTATTCCGTCATGTTGTTGCGATCTTCCGACGGAACGACAACGGAAAGCCCGAATCGATGGGGACCGGATTGTTGGTTTCCAGTTGTGCGGACACGTTTGTCGTATCGGCCGGTCACGTTTTCAACGAACTAATGTCGGGCCGCAATCTCTTCTTCTATGCCGGTCCCCAACTCATCCATCAGCTGGCAGGCAGTTTTTGGGTGAGCAATCCCCCAACGGCCGGTGATAAGAAAGCGGGCCGCTACGACATTGATATTGGTGTCATCCGGCTCCTACGGACTGCGCCGCCTCCCAACTCCATTGTGGACAAAGAGCCCCTTCCCTTAGCTGCCTTAATCGGGAACGCCTTGCCTCGTCACAGTAAACAATATCTGGTAACCGGATTTCCGGGTTCAAAGACCAAGCTCAATCCCGTACATCGAATAGTTGACTCAAAGCCATACGCCAATTTGTGCGTATCCCCTCCGCAGCCGATGTATGAAAAGATTGGATGCTCGTCGCAAACACATCTCCTAATGCCGTTTGTTCGGAAGCATGTTCTCGGACCGGGCTCGAAGCGTCATACGTTTCCGAATCCAGAAGGGATGAGCGGTTCTCCAGTCTGGTTGCTCTACGACGATGTCGGCCCAAATGACCCGGTCCAAACCCCTGTTGTCGGGATTTTGATTGAATATCATCGTTCTCGTCATCTCTTGCTCGCGACAGATATCAGTCACGCAATCAAAATGATCAATGATAACTCGCAATGCCCGCGCTGCGATTGAGCCTCCGACTCGACCGGCAACGGCCGCTGCTCACGCGCCACGCCGACCTGCCACAGCGGCGCGTCGCGAATTAAGGGGAGCAGCACGGCACAGCCTCTGGGTATCAAGGTTTAGAATTACGGTGGCAGTGCACTCAACTTGCCACTTTGCTATTCTGAGAGGCGGCTTCGGGCCGCGCTGTTTTTCACTTATTGCAGTTAGATCGGCTAATCGCTATATTGAGGAGCGAAAGAAGGCCCGTCATGACCACCCATGTGCTCCAGTTTGCCGAGCTGTCCGATTCAGATCGCAAGGAGATCGGCCGCGTTGGGAAGCTTGCCAAGGGCGACCGGATCGAAGTGCGGGTGAAGCGCCGCAGCGGCGCCGATCAGACCCTATCCTTGCCGCCGGACGCCGCAGCGCTGATCGAAGCGCTTCTTGGCCATCTGCTTGAGGGTGATCGGGTCGCGGTCCTGACCGAAGACCAGGAACTGAGCCCCAACGATGCGGCGAGCATCCTCGGCGTCTCGCGTCCGCTTGTGGTACATCGCATGAACATTGGTGATCTGCCGTTCCGCTATGTCGGCAAGCATCGCCGGGCGAAGCTGAAGGACGTGCTCGGGCTCAAGACGAAAATCGACGCGCAACGCGCGGCAATGGAGACGCTGGCCGACGATGCCGAGGACCTCAAACAGCGCT
>Ga0137390_10003979_pt1 | contig 12200 bp, 12 predicted proteins | sample 15con2h24AmetaG_FD_104937 | JGI IMG/M metagenome (GOLD analysis project Ga0137390, IMG submission 104937) | Vadose zone soil microbial communities from Angelo Coast Range Reserve, California, USA - 15con2h2.4A metaG | ecosystem: Environmental > Terrestrial > Soil > Vadose zone > Saprolite... | reverse complement strand
TCGCGCTGGGGCCAGCGCCAGTCGGCGGCCAGGCGCGCCAGCGCGTCGTGCCCTCCGACCGCCAGCGCGTTCCCGATCAGGACCTCGATCTCGCCTGCCGACAGACAACGAGGCGATGCCGCGCCCTCCTCAAGGCGTGCGCGCCGCCGCGACCTCTTTCCCATGTCGACCTCCATGTGTGATCCCGCCAACTGAAACCTGGGCGACATTGTGCCCGAGGGGTGTGACATCGACGGCGGACCCAATATCCTTGCGCCCGTGCGAACCGTGGTCCTCGGGCCCCGACCGGCCGAGCTGGAAGCCCTCATCGCCCGCCGAAAGAGGCTGGGCCTGGACACCCACGACGAGGTCTGGGAGGGCGAGTACCACGTGGCACCGGAGGCCCATCTCCACCACGCCTACCTCGACGACGAGGTGGCAGCACTGCTCCGCCCGCTGGCCAAGCGGGCCGGGTTGATCGGGACGGGCCCGTTCAACCTCGGGGCGCCGGACGACTTCCGAGTGCCGGACCGGGGCCTGCACCGGTCGCTCCCGCCGACGGCGTGGGCGCCGACCGCGGCACTGGTCGTGGAGATCCTGTCGCCCGACGACGAGACCTTCGAGAAGTTCGGCTTCTACGCCGCCCATGAGGTGGACGAGCTGCTGGTGGTCGACGGTCTCCGGCGCACCCTCGAGCTCTTCGCCCGGCGGCAGGACCGCTACGAGCGCACCACCGCCAGCGCCCTGCTGGCCGTGACGAGCGAGCAGCTGGCTGCCAGCATCGATTGGCCCCCGGCTCAGCCCTCGTCGAAGTAGCGCTCCAGCTCCCACGGGGTGACGCGGGCCCGGTACTCGGCGATCTCGGCCCGGCGCCCGTCGACCAGGCGCGACAGCAGGGCGCCGTCGAAGGCGTCGACCAGCACGTCGTCGGCCATGAGGGCGTCGAGGGCGGCATCCAGGTCGCGCGGCAGGGGGACGAAGCGGGCCTTGTCGTAGGCGGCGGGGTCCCAGCCGTAGAAGTCCTCCTCCTCGGGCAGTGGCAGCTCCAGGTCGGTCTCCATCCCGTCGGCGCCCGCCACCAGCAGCCCGGCGATCAGCAGGTAGGGGTTGGCGAGCGGGTCGGCGCCCCGGAACTCGAGGCCGCCGGCGGCGACCCGCAGCAGCGCCCCCCGGTTGACATGCGCCCATACCGCCGCGCTGGGCGCCTCCGGCCCGGAGTGCAGGCGCTTGTAGGAGTTGACCGTCGGGGCACCCAGGGCGCACAGGCCAGAGGCGTGGGCGAGCTGGCCAGCGAGGAAGCGGCCACCCGGCTCGCTGAGGTGGCCGTCGCCGGCGAGCGTGCCGTCGACGCGCTGGTGCAGGTGCAGCCCCGAGCCGGCCTCACCGTCGATGGGGCGGGGCATGAACGTGGCCCGCAGCCCCCGGGCGGCCGCCTGATCGCGCACCACCAGGCGCACCAGCACCAGCGCGTCGGCCAGGGCGAGCGGGGCCAGCGGGGCCACGTCGATCTCGAACTGGCCGGGGCCGGACTCGTGGTGGCAGCCCTCCACCTGCACCCCGACGCCGGCCAGGCGGGAGCCGGCGGACCGGGCCACGGCCATCCCGGCGCCCTCGACCTCGGAGAAGTAGCCGCCCCGGTCGACGGGCTGGCCCGCCGCGTCCAGCAGGTAGAACTCCATCTCGGCCGACGCCCGCCACCCGTCGGCCAGCTCGGCCAGATCGTCGCAGACCAGGCCGAGCGCGGTGCGGGGGTCCCCCGGCCACCTCCGTCCTCCCGGGGTCCAGACGGTGCAGGCCACCCGGGCCACCCTTTCCCCCATGTCCACCAGGGTGTCGGGGTCGGGGCGCAGCAGCATGTCCTCCTCGAGGTGCCGGGCCCGTCCCTCCAGGGCCGAGCCGTCGAAGGGGGCGCCGTGGTCGACGGCTTGGGGGAAATTGGCGGCCGGTAGCTGCACCGAGTGGGTGGCGCCGAAGACGTCCACGAAGCTCAGGCGGACCCAGTCGACGTCCGGTTGCACGGGCATCATCGTAGGGCCACGGACAAGCCGATGATCAGGCCCACCACGGCGAGGAAGCCGAGGGCGATGAAGGCGACCAGCAGCCACAGGCGGGCGGCCGTGGCCGCGGCGGCCATCCCGCCCATCGGGGGCTCCGGGCGGTTGTCGTAGGCGTGCGGGTCGAGGGTGTCGAGCCGGTCGAGGTCGGCGACCAGCTCGTCGGCGCTCTGGTAGCGGTGCTCGGGGTAGCGGCGCATGGCGTGCAGCACCACCGCCTCGACCGCGGGCGGTACGTCGGGGCGGGCCCTGGTGATCGGCTTGGGCGTGCCCTGGAGGTGCCCGGCCATGACCGCCATCATGTTGTCGCCCCTGAACGGCGGGTGGCCGGTCAGCAGCTCGTACATCAGCACCCCCCACGAGTAGAGGTCGCTGCGGGCGTCGCCGCGGTTGCCCTGGACCTGCTCCGGGCTCATGTAGTCCGGGGTGCCGAGGCTCTCGGACAGGTGGCGCCACGTCAGGCGGCGGGCGCCCTCGAGCATGGCCGTGCCGAAGTCGGCGATCTTGAGCTTGTCGTCGGCGGTCACGAGGATGTTCTCGGGCTTGAGGTCGCGGTGCACGATGCCGTGGGCGTGCAGGTACGCCAGGGCTACGGCGAGCTGGCGGCCCCAGTCCAGGGCTACGGCGAGGTCGAGGGGCGCCTTGCCGGGCTCGGCCCGCAGGCGGCGGCGCAGGTTGTCGCCCTCGACGTACTCGAGCACCAGGTAGGGCTCGCTGCGGTTGGTGCCGAGGTCCATGCTGCGCTGGACGCCGGGGTGCTCGAGGCGGCGGGCCACCTCCACCTCCCGCCGGTAGCGCTGGAACAGCCCGGGGTCGGCGAACAGCTGGGGGTTGGGGCACTTCAGCACGACTACGTCGCCGGTCTCGGTGTCCCGGGCCTTGTACGTCTCGGCGTAGGCCCCCTCGCCGAGCGAGTCGATGATCTCGTAGCGGTCCAGGCGCTGGCCCGGGGCGAAGCGCATCAGCGCCCTCCCCGGCGGAACAGCGACCGGCGCCCGCCGGCCGCGGGGATGGGCCGGTCGGAGGTGACCTTGACCACGACGGCGGTGACGTTGTCCGGGGCCTTCTGGGTGATGGCCGCGTCCACCAGGGCGGCGGCCGCGTCCGCCGGGGTGGGCACGTCGGCGGAGCCGATGGCCCCCACGATCTCGGCCAGCTCGGAGCGCGGCACCGTGTCCCACAGCCCGTCGGAGCACAGCACGAAGGCGTCGCCCGGCTCGACCGGCTGGGTCACCAGGTCGACCTGCACGATCATGTCCCCGCCGAGGCTGCGGGTCAGCGCCGAGCGGGCGGGATGGTTGGCGGCCTGCTCCGGCGTGATGAGCCGCAGGCGCAGCATCTCGCCCACGCGGGAGTGGTCGGCCGTGAGCTGGGTCACGACGCGGCGGCGCACCAGGTAGGCGCGGGAGTCGCCCACATGCGCGATGTGGGCGTCGCGCCCGGCGAGGGTGAGCGCCGTCAGGGTGGTGCCCATGCCCCGCTGGCCGCCGTGGAGCGATGCGTCGTGGACGGCGAGGTTGGCCGCCCGGGCGGCGGCGCGCAGCGCCGGCTTGGCCGCCTGCGGGTTGGCGCCGGTCCAGGCCTGGAGCGAGGTGTCGACCGCCAGCCGGCTGGCCACCTCGCCCGCGGCGTGGCCGCCGAGCCCGTCGCACACCACGAAGAGCGGGCCCCGGTCCCACGAGTCGTCCGGCGTGGTGGGCGCGAAGGCGCCGGCGCAGTCCTCGTTGTGGGGCCGCACGTCGCCGGGCTCCGACAGCAGGCCCCACGCCAGCTTGGCGAGGACGCCGTGGGCCTCGATGCGGCCGTTCCCGGCGTCTCCGCCCGCGCCGTCCTGGGCCTCGGCGTCGAGCTCACTCACGGGCGTCTCCCACGTTCACCATCGTCGCGCGCCAGCCGCGAGGAGTACCGTCTCGGTCGTGGCCGACAAGAGACCCAGGCAGGGGCGGGCGACACCCCCGGGGACCGGGCGGCGCCTCGGCGGCCCGAACCGGCCGATCGAGGGGCCGGTGCAGGCGGGGAAGCGCCCGTCGAGCCCCGCCACCTTGCTGCTCATAGCCCTGGCCTGGATCGGCTGCGGGATCGTGGCGCTCGCCTACCTGTCGGCGAGCTGGAAGCTGGTCCCTGGCGTGGTGTTCATCGGGGTGGGCCTGCTCTTCCTGCGGGGCGCGGCCGCCACCGTGAGCCGGCGCGCCGGGCCCCGCTGACACCGCTCTGCGTGTCTGCGTGGAGGAGCGGCCCTCGCCAGGCGGGCCGCTCCATCCATCCGCAGGGTCTGCCGGCTAGCTGGGGCTGAGGACCACGTCCTTGCGCTCCCGCTCCTCGCGGAGCTTGGAGCCCCGCATGGCCGGGTTGAACGACACCCAGATGATGCCCAGGACGATCCAGCCCACGACTATGGCGATGGCCTTGTAGGCGTCCTTGGAGGCCGCCCCGCCGGCGGTGATGGCCAGGTAGACCACCCCGAACAGCTCGGCCAGGTTCATCAGCGCCCCGACGCCCGGGATGACGTAGTGGCGGAACACGCTCTTGTCGTGGCGGTGGGCGAAGGCCACGATGCAGATCATGCAGCTCATCCCGTACACCAGGAACGTCCCGGTGTTGGAGGCCAGGGTGACCTGGGTGATGTTGTCCACGTTGTAGGGCGTGGCGCAGTAGACCCCGATGGCCGCCGAGAGCGCGGTCAGGATGAAGATGCCTCCGTGGGGGGTGGCGAAGCGGCCGTGGAGCAGGCCGAGGATGCCCGGCATCTCCTTGTCCTTGGCCATGGCGTAGGTCACCCGCACGCCGGTGTTGAGGCAGGCCAGGGTGGTGCCGAGCAGGGCGATGAGCACCGTGGCGGCCACGATCAGCGACACCGTCGTGCCGGTGTGGCCGAGCGAGGTCTCGGCGATGTTGTGGATCATGGTTCCGATCGGCGCCGCATCGGCCCCGGAGGCGGCGTAGCCGTGCAGGGTCGTGGCCGGCTGGCCGTTGGCCGCGGCCTGCGCGAACGTGGCCGTCGTGTCCCCGTTGGCGAAGTTGGCGGCGAAGTACTCGAACAGGTAGCAGATCCCGCCCTGGATGATCAGGCTGAGCAGGATGCCCCGCTTGATGTCCTTCTCCGGCCGGATGGCCTCGGCCCCGAGGGCGGTCACCGACTCGAAGCCCACCAGCAGCAGGATGGCGATGGTCGACTGGTAGATCACGTGGATGAAGCTGTGGGGGATCACCACCTTGCCCGCGTTGGCCAACGAATACACCTCGCTGCCGTGGCCCAGCCGGTAGGTGATGAACAGGATGCTCACCAGCGTGAGGCACGTGATCTGGATCACGTTGATCACGATTGCGGCCATGGTCGAGCCGCTCACGCCCCGGAAGGCGATGTAGCCGCACACCAGGGCCAGGAACACCGCTCCGGCCGCCTGGGGGATGTAGGTCAGGGTGTGATGCCCGACGGCCCCGTAGATGTAGCCGAAGAGGATGCCCATGAAGCCCACCATGATCCCGGGGTACAGCCAGTAGTAGAGGTGGCTGATCCAGCCGACCGTCAGCTTGGCCGTCCGGGCCCACTTCCGGTGGGTCGGCTTCTCCTTCTCCAGCAGGGCGGCTTCGGCGAAGTAGTAGCTCGATCCCGTCCCGGCATCGGGGTAGACGCGGGCCAGCTCGCTGTAGCTGTAGGCGGTGAGCAGAGCCAGCACGAGGGACGCGAGGAGACCGGTCCACATGTCGGAGGCGGTCTCACCGCTCTTCTGGGAAGCCTGGATCTGGAAGGTGGTCCAGAGGAACGCGCCGGGCGCGATCAGCGCCATGGCGTTTACGGTGATGCCGGTCAGGGTGAGACTTCGTTGCATCTCCCCTGACGCGGCCGTGGTCTCAGCCACTTGGTCGCTCGCTTTCCTGGTGCTCGGTGAAGGGTCCGGTCGGTTGCAGACAGGGCGAAGACGGGTTGCGGCATCGTTGCCATCTCACCCGCGCCCGAGCGCCACGGTGCGCTCTGTGAACGGACCATAAAGGCGGTATGTTTCGCGTTTCGTTCGCCCGTGTGAACGGAATGTTAAGAGGGCCCCGACCAGGACTACAGGGCCTGGCGGGCCCGGGAGGCCACCTCGAGCAGGTAGCCCCGGGAGCGCACCGTGCGGATGGCCAGGCCGACGTGGGCCAGGCGCCGGCGCAGGCGCAGCACGTGCACGTCGAGGGCGTTGCGGCCCGGCGCGCCCTCGGGCCAGCCCGCCCGGGCCAGGGCGTCGCGGCTCACGACCGCGTCCATGCGGTCGAGCAGGGCCTCGGTGAGGCGGGCCTCGACCGGCGGCAGGGGGACCCACGCCGGGCCCACCCGTAGCACGCCGTCGCGGTCGAGCAGCGGGCCCGGGCCGCCGTGGTGGCTGGACCGGCAGCCCAGGCCGGCGATGCGGGCCCGGATGTCCGCCTCGGAGGCCGGCACCCGTATCCAGTCCTCCATGCAGTCCGCGGCGTCGGGCGGGTCGTTGCCGTCGTCGAGCAGCAACAGGCGGGGGGTCCCGGCCTCGGCGAGGCGGAGGCGGCGGGCGGCTTCGTAGGGCCAGCGCACGAGAACGACGTCCATTGCCGCTGACGCTAAGGAACTTGTGTTACCGCGGTGTTACCCGTGAATGAACACGCGTGATCGGCCGCCCGATTGGTTAGCGTGTGGCGCATGGCGCGCGACGCGAAGCTGGATGCCCTGGCCGGGATGTGGCTCTTCCGCAGCTTTAGCAAGAAGGACCTGGCCGCCATCGGCCGGGCGTCGGACCAGGTGAGCGTGCCGGCCGGCCGGGTGCTGTGCACCGAGGGCGAGCCGGGCCGCGAGTTCTACCTCATCCTGGACGGCACGGCCCTGGTGAGACGCAAGGCCAAGAAGGTGGCGGCGCTCGGCGCCGGGCAGCACTTCGGCGAGATGGCCCTGCTCGACAGGGGCCCGCGGTCCGCGACGGTCGTGGCGGGCACCCCGATGGACCTGCTGGTGCTGGGCCAGCGGGAGTTCTCGGGCCTGATCGACGAGGTCCCCGGCCTGGCCCGCAAGCTCCTCACTGCGACGGCCGCCCGCCTGAGGGAGGCCGACACCAAGCTGTACGGCTGAGCCGGCCGGGGACTACGTTTCGCGCCGTGTCGACTCCCACCAGGCCGACCCGGCCGTCCCGCCGCCTGCGCCCCACCCAGCTGGCCCTGGTGCTGGGCGGGACCATGGCGGTGATCACCGCGGCCTCCGGCATCCTCGGCGGCCTCAAGCTGACGCATGACAGCTCCCCCGTCCAGCGCGAGGCGTTCGGCGACGTCCCCACGGCGATGCAGGCCGTGTTCTACACCGTCCTCACCGCCCTGTTCGCGGCGGTCACCTGGCTGTTCGCCCAGCGCGTCCGGAGCTGGGAGCGGGGCCAGCCCGACAACCGCAGGACGACGTCGAAGAACGTCGGTCGCCGTCTCAAGGACTTCCGGTCGGGCGTCTACATGCGGACCCTGCTGCGGGACCCCGCCGCCGGGCTGATGCACTCGTGCATCTACTTCGGCTTCCTCGCCCTGTTCGCGGTGACGACCGTGGACGAGATCAACCACCAGGTGCCGCACGCCCTCAAGTTCCTCCACGGCGGCGCCTACGAGGGCTACAAGGTGGTCGCCAACGCCGCCGGCATCGTCTTCCTGGTCGGCATCCTGTGGGCCGTCGAGCGCCGCTACGTGGAGCGGCCCTACCGCCTCAGGATCAAGACCCGCCCCGAGGACGCCGTGATCCTCGGCACCTTCCTCGCCATCGGCGTCACCGGCTTCGTCACCGAGGCCCTCCGCATCGCCCTCGCCGGCCGGCCCACCTTCGAGAGGTGGTCCTTCGTCGGCTACCCGCTGTCGATCCTGTTCGAGCACGACTCGCCCGGCGCCCTCTCGGCCGCCCACCAGGCCCTCTGGTCGGTCCACGTGGCCGCCTTCATGGTGTTCATCGTGCTGCTGCCGCTGACCAAGCTGCGGCACATGTTCACCTCGCCACTCAACATGTACCTCCGGGACCGGGAGCGGCCCAAGGGCGCCATGAAGCCGCTGCCCAACCTGATGGAGACATCGCTCGAGTCCTTCGGCGCCTCAGTCGTCGAGGACTTCACGTGGAAACAGCTGCTCGACACCGACGCCTGCACCATCTGCGGGCGCTGCACGAGCGTGTGCCCGGCCAACGCCACCGGCAAGCCCCTCGATCCCCGGGAGATCGTCACCAAGGTCGGCCAGGTCATGGCCGAGTCCCACCCCGGCCTGGCCCTCTCCCCCGTCGTCGGCCACGTCCCCGAGCTCACGGTCACCGCCAGCAACGTGTTCGAGCGCATCTCCCCCGAGGAGATCTGGGCCTGCACCTCGTGCAAGGCGTGCGACGAGATCTGCCCGGTCAACATCGAGATCCTCGACAAGATCCTCGACATGCGCCGCTACCTGTCGCTCATGGAGTCCAACTTCCCGACCGAGCTGGGCGCGGCCTACCGGTCGATGGAGAACCAGGAGAACCCGTGGGGCCTCAACCAGGGCGAGCGGGCCGACTGGGCCGCCGCCCTCCCCAACGGGGTGGCCGTGGTGGACGGCTCCTCCCCCTTCGGCCACGAGTACCTCTACTGGGTCGGCTGCGCCGGCAGCTTCGACGACAAGAACAAGAAGGTCACCGTCGCCACAGCCAAGCTCCTCGAGCGCGCCGGCGTGGACTTCGCCATCCTGGGCCCGTCGGAGAGGTGCACGGGCGACCCGGCCCGGCGGTCGGGCAACGAGTACATCTTCCAGATGCTCGCCATGCAGAACGTCGAGACCCTCAACGGCATGGGCGTCAAGAAGGTCATCACCCAGTGCCCCCACTGCTTCAACACCCTGTCCAACGAGTACCCGCAGCTCGGGGGCAACTGGGAGGTGGTGCACCACAGCCAGCTCCTGGAGGCCCTCATCGAGACGGGCCGGCTCGACCTCTCCGACGCCTCCCTGCCGGAGCGCGTCGTCTACCACGACTCCTGCTACCTCGGGCGCCACAACGACATCTACGGCGCGCCCCGCAAGGTCATCGGGTCGCTCAAGGGGATCGAGATCGTGGAGGCGCCCCGCAACGGCACCAAGGGCTTCTGCTGCGGCGCCGGCGGGGCCCGCATGTGGATGGAGGAGTCGACGGGCAAGAAGGTCAACACCGAGCGCTCGCAGGAGCTGATCGCCACGGGGGCGACCCGGATCGCCACTGCGTGCCCGTTCTGCTACATCATGATCGACGACGGGACCAAGGAGAACGGCCGCGACGACATCGTCGTGCAGGACATCTCCATGCACCTGCTCGACGCCCTGGAGCACAAGGCGTCCGCGGGCTCTCCGGGCGCCACCTCACCTCCAGCCTGACGGCGCCGTGCCCCGCCGCATCATCACCGCCCGCCGGGCCGTCTCGATGACCCCGGCCCGGTGCCGGCGCAGGTGCACGTGCTCCCAGCCGAACCGGAGCATGAGCACTCCGGCCAGGACCAACCGGTTCTGGCGGGAGGCGTCGGCCAGCAGCTGCTCCCGCGTGCGGTGCCACCGGTACCCGTCGAGCTCGCAGCCGATCATCAGCGCCCGGTCGCCGAGGTCGACCCGGTACCCGGCCACGAGCTCCACCTGCCTCTCGAAGTCGATGCCGGCCTCGTCCCGGAACAGCTGCACGGCAACCGTCTCCAGGTCGCTGTCGGTCGGCGGCGCCCCGCCCCGGTCGACGAGCACCCCCCGCAGGACACCGGCGCCCCTCCGCCCCCGGCGGCCGACCAGCTCGAGGTGCCGGAACAGGTAGTCCGTGCTCGTCGCCCCCCGCCGCAGCGCGCTCTCGGTGGCCCGCTCGACCACCGCGGGCTCCGCCACCGCGCCGAGATCTATGAGGGTCCGCACCACCGACGTGCACGGGATCCCGCCCTCCACGGTGGTGAGGTGCCGATGGGTCAGGTCCCTGCTGTCGTGCACGACGAGCGCGGGGTGCCGGGGGCGCCGGCCGTGGGGGACGGACACGTGCACCGGGCCCCCGTCCGGCACTCCGTCGAGACCCAGTAGGGCGGCGGCGGTGAGATGTGACACGACTGCGCCCTCACCCCCGGCCAGGTGCCCGAACATCGCCCGCCGCGGCAACGAGTCGGCGGCCCCTGGGAGGCTGTAGATGCCCCGGGCCTGGCGCCGCAGCGACCCTCTCGCCACGGCCGTGACCACCTCGTGGTGGGTCCAACCCTGGCGCTCGAGCTGGGCGGCGGTGACCCAGCCGTGCTGGTCGTGGGCGAGGGCGAGGACGGCTGGGAACGGGGCGCGAGCCATGGTCCATTCCTATCTGCGCCCTGTGACAGCCTCTCATGGATTCTGTTGACGTCTATCGCGCTATAAGCGCGATAGACGTCAACAGAATCTCCAGCGCCCGCCCGTCTACCCATTTATGGGCCGAAATAGCCATATCGCTATTCGTGGCTAGGAACCGGTAGACAGCTCGCCCATGTCGCCCAGCACCTGGTCGGCAAAACCCGCCACGTCGGTCACCTCGTACGACCGGCGGACGACACCGGCGGGATCTATGAGGTAGGCGATGCGCCGGGCGAAGCCCGAAGCCGGCTCATCGGCCTCCTTGGCCGCGTGGTAGGCCTGGCCCGCCACCCGGTCGGGGTCGGACAGGAGCCGGAAGCCGAACCTCTGGGCGTCGGCGAAGGCCTTGTTCTCCTGCGGGGTGTCGAAAGACGCACCCAGCACCACCACATCGGCTGCGGCGAGACGAGCGGACCTGTCACGCAGGCCCTGGCCCTGCTTGGTTCAGCCGGGGGTGGAGGCTTTTGGGTACCACCACAACAGCACCCAGTGGCCGCGCTCGTCGGCGAGCGACACGGGGTGGCCGTCCTGGTCGAGAAGGGTGAAGTCGGGGGCCCTGGTGCCTGGTTCCAACATGGGCCCGACTCTATGCGGCTGGCACCGATGGCACGGTTAGCATGGCGCGCCGTGGGAGACGAGCCCGGACCGGGCCCGCACATGGCGGACGACCTGGCGGCGGCGCTGCGTGGCGCTGTCGCGCAGGGCCGGCCATTCGACCTCGGAGACATCGACGCGGCCACCGCCCCGGCCGAGCTGTGGGTCGGCCGCTCCGTGGACGCCAAGCTCGTGGCCCAGGTGATCGGAGAGGCGTCGGCGGCTGGGGCTCGCTTCGAGCTGCACGGCGCCAGGATCATCCACGGGACGTTGATCCTGAGGCACAGCCTGGCCGACGTGCCTGTCCGCCTGACCTCGTGCCTGATCGAGGAGGGCATCGACTGCGATTTCGGCGCCATGGCCGATCTCAACCTCAAGGGGTCGAAGATCGGCCCGTCGCGCCAAGGATGGGGCCTCACCGGACGGTTCGTCGCCGTCAGCGGGGACCTCGACCTCAGCCACGTCCTGGTCGAAGGCGGTTGCCGGCTCACAGGAGCCGGGATCAAGGGATCACTAGTTGGGCCCGGCGTCCGGGTAGGGGCCCACCGCCGCCCGACCGCCTCGGACGACGCCACCTGGGCCATCGACCTCACCAACGCCACCGTCGCCGGCGACATCGACCTGTCTGATGCAGATCTCGACGGCGGCCTTTGCCTGGCCGGGACCAAGGTGCTCGGGCAGGTGGCTCTCATGGGTGCCGCGGTCAGCGCCGCGCCGGCCGATGGCCCGCCACATGGGCGGAGAGCAGAGCGCCAGATCAGCGAGTACTGCGCCCTGTGGGGCCAGGGTTGCCAGGTGGCCGAGTCCTTCGTGGCCTGTCCCTCAGGGGCCGAGGGATCCGGACGGCCCGCCCGCTTCGAGGGCTACGTGTCGCTGGTCTCGGCCAAGGTGCCGACAAGCATCGACTTCAGCGGGGCCCAGTTCAGCGGCGCGCCGAGCGCACCCGCCGCCGGCCGCCGCGCTCCGACCAGGCGCGGCGAGCGTCGGGCCGCCAGGGACAGCTTTGGGGTTGACCGGCAGCTGGTCGCCCTGGACCTCTTCAACGCGAGCGCGTCCAGCATCAGCCTGGACCAAGCCACCTGCCCCCCGGACCTCCAGGTCGATCTGCGCAACTGCGCCGCCGGGCGCTTCTACCCCGGCTACCCCGGCGACAAGCTGTGGCATAAGGGCCAGTACGGGCTCCGGGGGCTGACCTACGAGCGCGTGAGTTGCGATCCCGAGCGAGCCAGCCCGGCTGAGCGAGCCGCGGGGCGCTTCCTCCGCGGCTGG
>Ga0137390_10003977_pt1 | contig 12200 bp, 11 predicted proteins | sample 15con2h24AmetaG_FD_104937 | JGI IMG/M metagenome (GOLD analysis project Ga0137390, IMG submission 104937) | Vadose zone soil microbial communities from Angelo Coast Range Reserve, California, USA - 15con2h2.4A metaG | ecosystem: Environmental > Terrestrial > Soil > Vadose zone > Saprolite... | reverse complement strand
TCGCAAGGTGCGGCGTGGCATCCTAGACTCGATTTGCGAGCGGACCGGAGCCTTCCGGTTCTCGACCATGGAGCCGCATAACGTCGCCAAGCTCCGCGATGAAAAGGCTACCCTACCCGAAGCGGCAAACGCACGTATAAAGGCGCTTCGCCAGTTGTTCGGTTGGGCCAGTTCGCCCGAATACCGGTACACCGACAAAAACCCCGCCCGCGAAGTCGCGTATCTCAAGAGCAATAATCCTGACGGCTTCCGGGCGTGGTCCGAAGAAGACGTCGCAACGTATGAGGCGCGACATCCGATCGGTACCAAGGCGAGGCTCGCACTTGATCTCCTGCTCTACACGGGCGTGCGCCGGGGCGATCTCGTCAAGCTCGGCCCAGAGATGGAGCGGGAGGGCAAGCTGATTTTCACCGAGACAAAGGGCCGCGCGCGGATCCTTAAGACGCACGAACTACCGATCCTACCGCCCCTGCGCATCAGCATTGACGCCACGCCGACCGGACACCTTGTCTATCTCGTCACCGCCTTCGGCCGGCCGCATTCGGTGAAGGCGTTTGGCAACTGGTTCAAGCGCCGCTGTCGCGAGGCCAGGCTCGACGACGATCTCTCGGCCCACGGCTTGCGCAAACTCGGCGCCCAACGTTGCGTCGAGGTCGGCGCCACCGAGCATCAGCTTATGGCGCTATTCGGCTGGGCCACCACCAAACAAGCGGCGGTCTACACCCGTAAGGCGAACCGCGCGAGGCTTGAAGCCGAGGCGGCGCCGCTGCTGCAGGGACGGAAGGGAAACGGAAGTGTCCCACTTTCTCCGGTAGTGGCGTCCGGTGGGGCAATTAGGAGGAAAAAACCTTGAAGATCAATGACCCTTTGGGGGGGTGGTGCCCAGGGGCGGAGTTGAACCACCGACACACGGATTTTCAGTCCGTTGCTCTACCAGCTGAGCTACCTGGGCGCCGAGGACGCGCGCTTATAGAGGATGTTTCCGGCGGCTGTCCAGCGCTCGGCCGCACAACCGCCGGAGCCTGGCTCAGCTGGCGTGGAATACCAGCCTCCGGATCTCGATGCTTTCGCGCGGCAATTTATCGGCCGGCGCGGTCGGGTCCTCGAACGAGGTGTGCGGCGCGAAGCGGGCGATACCCCCTCGGCCGAATCGTAGGATTTGATGAGGATCGCTTCGTCGGCCCGCCCCCCAGTTCCACCTCTTTTCTGCAGGAAAACACCAGGTGGCGGCGCGTACTCGCACGGCCTCAAAGGGCGTCCGGCCCGGCCTGGCTGTTTTTGCTGTTTTAGCAGCGTGAGATCAGCGATCAGGCGGGCGCGTAGACCGCCCAATGGGACCACAAATGGCAAATTTTGGAGCCGCACGATCGCGTCGACCTCGATCCGGATTCAACCGTCGCGACTTTATCACAATCTTCTGTAATTGTCAAGCTATAATGCTATTATTACAATTATCCGTGCTTGGAGATAGGGAATGCCGCGGACCCTAAACGCGGTCATCGCTGCTCTTCCCCAGCGCGGGCGGGTGGCGACGGGCGCGGCAGCTCATAGCAGAGGAAATGTCGCGCCGGAATCCGATGTCCGACACGAATGAGCGGCTTGAGCTGCTGATCTCCGAGCGGCGCATCCGCGCCCGCACGGCCGCGCTCGCCCGCCGGATCGAGAATGATTACCGCGGCAAGAAGCTGAGCCTTGTCGTCGTGCTGAAGGGCGCCGTCATTTTCGCCGCCGACCTGATGCGGCATATCACACTCCCGTGCACGGTCGACTTCGTCACCGCCGCCTCCTATGGCGACGGCACCCAGTCATCGGGCAATGTCGCGCTGAGCGGGATCGAGCGGTTCGCCGTCGACGGGCGGCATGTCCTGGTGGTCGAGGATATCCTCGATACCGGCCGGACGCTGGCGGCGGTTCTCGACTCCTTGCTGAAGTGCGGACCGGCCAGCCTCGCGCTCTGTGCGCTGTTGCGCAAGCCGGCTGCCGCCGCGCTCGACCAGCCGGTCGGCTATGTCGGTTTCGACATCCCACCGGATTTCGTCGTCGGCTGGGGTCTGGATTACGCCGAGCGCTACCGCAATCTGCGCGGCGTCTACCGCCTCATCCTCGACGGCGAACGCTAGACTCAGCCTTCTTTTGCCACCCCCGCGAAGGCGGGGGTCCAGGGGCGAGCGACGGAGCGGCGGCCCTGGATTCCCGCTTGCGCGGGAATGACGGGGTCGGACTGCCCACCAGCATATCCGAGCGCCACTTCAGCTTTCCTCCTGGCGCCGGTTCAGCAGAACGTCCAGCATCTGCTCGGTGCGATTGAGGAAGTTTCGCGTCACAGCGAAATGCTCGGTGTCGCGATAGGCGACAAGACGAGGCGGTCCGTCGGCCATCAAATAGATCGACGCCTGCGGATAGGCCATCAGGATCGGCGAGTGCGTCGCGATCAAGAACTGCGAGCCTTCGTCGACCAGTTCGTGCATCCTCGATAGGAATGACAACTGTCGCGTCGGCGACAGCGCGGCTTCCGGTTCGTCGAAGATGTAGAAGCCGTCGGCGCGTAATCGGTTCATGAACAGCGCAAAGAACGACTCGCCGTGCGATTGCTCGTGCAGAGATTTTCCGCCGTAGGACCCGATGATTTTCGGCCCGCCAAAGGGCTCCTCGTCCAGCGCCTCGATGTTGGTCGCCACGTTGAAGTAGCTCTCAGCCCGCAGGAAGTAGCTGTCGCGCACCCGGCGCGGGCTGCGAACGAGGCGCAGGTAATCCTTCAGCCCGGAATGCGAGGCGCGCGTCGCGAAGTTGAAGTTGCGGCTGCCGCCCTCGGGGTTGAGCCCGGACGCCACGGCGATCGCCTCCAGCAATGTCGATTTGCCCGCGCCGTTTTCGCCGATGAAGAACGTCACCGGCTGCTCGAAGCGCAGTTCGTCCAACTGGCCGACTGCCGGAATGGTGAATGGATATTCGGCCAGCGACGGGACCTTGTCCCGCAACAGCCGCAGCCCGATCAGGAAATTGCGTGATTGCCAGGCCGGCGCCATGATGGAGGTGCTCCTCACCCCGCCAACTTCTTCCGCAAGAGTTCGTTGACGACGCCGGGATTGGCCTTGCCGCCCGTGGCTTTCATCACCTGGCCGACGAAGAAGCCGAGGACCTTGGGGTTGGTGGCGTATTGCGCGACCTGGGTGGGGTGGGCGGCGAGGGCGGCGCCGACCGCGACCTCGATCATGCTGGCGTCGCTGAGCTGGCGCAGGCCTTTCGCTTCGACGATCGCGCCGGGCGCTCGGCCGGTCTTGACCATCTCGGCAAAGACGTCCTTGGCGATGCGGCCGGAGATCGTGCCGTCGGCGATCAGGTCGATGAGGGCGCCAAGCCGGTCGGGGGCGACCGGCGATGCTTCGATGCCGAGCCCGGACCTGTTCAGCGCGCCGAACAGGTCGCCCATCACCCAATTGGCCGCCGCCTTGGGATCCCTCCCCTCGGCGACCTCCTCGAAATACTCGGCGGTCGCACGCTCGGCGACGAGCACTTCGGCGTCCTCCGCCGAAAGGCGGTAATTGGTGATGAAACGGGCCTTTTTCACGTCGGGCAGTTCCGGGAGTTCGGCGCGCAGGCGGTCGAGCCATTCGCGCTCCAGCACCAACGGCAGCAGGTCGGGGTCGGGGAAATAGCGGTAATCGTAGTCGTTTTCCTTCGAGCGCATCGGCCGGGTCTCGCCGCGCCCGCTGTCGTAGAGGCGGGTTTCCTGGGCGACCGCGCCGCCCCCCTCGATCAGCGCGACCTGGCGGCGCGCCTCATAGTCGATCGCCTGCATCACGAACCTGACCGAGTTCAGATTCTTTACCTCGCAGCGGGTGCCCAACGGCCCGCCCGGATGGCGTACCGAGACGTTGCAGTCGCAACGCATGGAGCCCTCCTCCATGTTGCCGTCGCAGGTGCCGAGATAGCGCAGGATCGAGCGCAGCTTGCGCAGATAGATCCCGGCCTCCTCGGCGCTCCTCAGATCGGGCTCGGAGACGATCTCCATCAGCCCGATCCCGGCGCGGTTGAGATCGACGTAGGTCTCGCGCGGGTGCTGGTCGTGGAGGCTCTTGCCGGCGTCCTGCTCCAGATGCAGCCGGGTGATGCCGATCTCGCGGATCGAACCGTCGGGCATGTCGAGGACGACCCGGCCGTTTCCGACGATCGGCTGCTGGTATTGCGAGATCTGGTAGCCGGCCGGCAGGTCGGGGTAGAAATAGTTCTTGCGGTCGAAGACGCTGACCAGATTGATCCGGGCGTCGAGGCCGAGCCCGGTCTTGACCGCCTGCTCGACGACGTGCCGGTTGATCACCGGCAGCATGCCGGGAAAGGCCGCATCGACGGTCGAAACCTGGGTGTTCGGCGCGGCCCCGAAAGCGGTCGCCGCGCCCGAGAACAGCTTGGCTTTCGCCGTCACCTGGGCGTGGACTTCGAGGCCGATCACGGTCTCCCACACGCCGGTGCGGCCTTCGATCAGGGAGGTCATGAGCACCTAAATTCCAATGCCGCAATACCCCTCTCCGCCCTTCAGGGGGGAGAGGGAGGGGCCCACGCCAACGGCGTGGGAGGGTGAGGTGGGCACCGCCGGACCGCGGGCGTCTCGCCCGCATGCGGCCGGGACGGCCGCGGTCCATACCAAGCGCGCTGGAATCCCCCACCTCACCCCAACCCTCTCCGCCCCCGAGGGCGGAGAGGGAGAAAGAAACCAGGCGCTGCTCTGCATCACCCTTCCCCCGCGACAAGGCTCGGGCGGTGCTTGAAAGCGGCGGCGCGTTCCAGGGCTTCACCGACCCGCAGCACCGTCGCCTCGTCGAAGGCGCGGCCGATCACCTGGAGGCCGAGCGGGAGCCCGTCATCCGAGAGCCCGGCCGGCACCGAGATCGCCGGCAATCCGGCGAGGTTGGCCGGTACGGTGAAGACGTCGTTGAGATACATCGCGACCGGGTCGTCGCTCTTCTCGCCGATCGCGAAGGCGGCCGATGGCGCGGTCGGGGTCAGGAGGCAATCGACCCGCTCGAAGGCGGCGGCGAAATCGCGGGCGACCAGCGCCCGCACCCGCTGCGCCTTCAGGTAATAGGCGTCGTAATAGCCCGCCGACAGCACATAGGTGCCGACCAGCACGCGGCGCCGCACCTCGGCGCCGAAACCGGCGGCGCGGGTCCGCTCGTACATCTCGTCGAGGGTGTCGCCCGGCACGCGCAGGCCAAAGCGCACACCGTCATAGCGCGCCAGGTTCGAAGAGGCCTCGGCCGGCGCGATGATGTAATAGGCCGGGAGCGCGTATTTGGTCATCGGCAGGCTGATTTCGATCGCCTGGGCGCCGGCATCGCGCAGCCACTCCGCACCGCGCTGCCACAGCGCCTCGATCTCCGACGGCATGCCGTCGGCGCGGTATTCCTTGGGGATGCCGATGCGCAGGCCGCGAATGTCGCCAGAGAGCGCGGCCTCGAAATCGGGCACCGGCAACGGCGCCGAAGTCGAGTCGCGCGGGTCGTGCCCGGCCATCGCGCCGAGCATGATCGCGGCGTCCTTGACGGTGCGGGCGAGGGGCCCGGGATGGTCGAGCGAGGAGGCGTAGGCGACGACCCCCCAGCGCGAGCAGCGGCCGTAGGTCGGCTTCAGCCCGACGATGCCGCAAAAGCTCGCCGGCTGGCGGATCGAGCCGCCGGTATCGGTGCCGGTCGCGGCAAGGGCGGCGTGCGCCGCCACCGCGGCGGCCGAGCCGCCGGACGAGCCGCCCGGCACCAATGGGCGGTTGTCGCCCGATCTATCTTCAGACTGCTTGCGCCACGGATTCTCGACCGGCCCGTAATGGCTCGTGGTGGTCGACGAGCCCATCGCGAACTCGTCGAGATTGGCCTTGCCGAGCATCACGGCGCCGGCTTCCCACAGCTTCTCGGTGACCGTCGATTCGTAGGGCGGGCGGAAGCCGTCGAGGATGTGCGAGGCGGCGGTGGTGAGGACGCCCTTGGTACAGAACAGATCCTTGACGGCGATCGGGATGCCGTCGAGCGGGCGCGCGGCACCTCGGCCGAGGCGCTCGTCCGACGCTGCCGCCATCTCGAGCGCACGCTCCGGGGTCTCGGTGATGAAGGCGTTGAGCGGACGCGCTTCCTCGATCGCGGCGATATAGGCCCGTGCCAGCTCGCCCGCGGAAAATTGCCTCGCCCTGAGCCCGGCGCGCGCCTCGGCCAGCGTGAGCGATGTGAGTGCCGTCATTCGACCACCTTGGGTACGGCGAAGAAGCCCTTTTCGGCCCGCGGCGCATTGCCGAGGATTGCGTCGCGGCAGTCGCCGTCGGTGACCTCATCCTCGCGCATCGGCAAGACCATCGCCGCGACGCTGCTCATCGGCGCGACATCCGATGTGTCAACCTCGGCGAGCTGCTCGACCCAGAGGAGGATGTGCGACAGCTCGGTCGCAAGCGGCTCGAGCTCCGCATCGTCAAGGCGGATGCGCGCCAGAACGGCGATATGCGCCACCACGGCCTTATCCAACGCCATCAAAGATCTCCGAACCGGCTCATTCAGACCGGTCACAAATGGCCCGAAAAGGCCATAGCTGCAATATTTCGTGCGTCGTTCCAAGTTCGCGATCCCGGCTGGCGCGAGAGTATGATCCGGCATGCTCCTCGACGACCCCCGGGAATTGCGCGACGCGCTGCCGCAAGGCAGCCGGCTCCTCGGCCTCGATGTCGGGACCAAGACGATCGGCGCCGCGCTTAGCGACACCAGGCTCGTCATCGCCAGCCCGCTCGAAACGCTCCGCCGCCGCCGGTTTCGCGACGATGTCGCGGCACTGTTCGCGCTGGTTGACAAGCACGGCGTCGGCGGCTTCGTCATTGGGTTGCCCCTCACCCTCACCGGCGGCGATGGGCCGCGCACCCAGTCGGTGCGCCAGTTCGCGCGCAACCTCCTGGCAGTGCGTGATCTGCCGATGGCATTCTGGGACGAGCGGCTGTCGACCGCTGCGGTCACCCGCGAGATGATCGCCGCCGATTTGACCCGCAAACGCCGCGCCGAAATCGTCGACCGCGTCGCCGCCGCCTATATCCTGCAGGGCTGCCTCGACGCGATCGGGCGCGGCATCTGAACGCGGGTGAATTCCTCGCTGCGACTCCTTGGCCTCGCGCTCGGCGTCGCGATTGTCGTCTGGCTCGTCGTGCATGCCGATCCGGCGGCGCTGTTCGGCGTGTTTCCACGAATCGGCTGGGGCTTTGCCGCGATCCTCGCGGCGCGCGGCGCGACGATCATCATCGATTGCGCGGCCTGGTATTGCATTCTGCCGCGCGCCGAACGGCCCACTTTCGCGGCGATGCTGCCGCTGCGCTGGATCGGCGAGTCGATCAACACGACGCTGCCGGCGGCGCAGATCGGCGGCGATGTCGTGCGCGCCCGGCTGCTGCAGCAACATGTCGCCGCGCCGGCACGCGGCGCGGCCTCGGTCGCGGTCGATTTCTGCCTCAGCCTCTTCGCGCAGATCCTCTTCACGCTGCTCGGGTTCGTCCTCCTCGCTCGGCTCGGGGACAGGACCGGCTGGTGGCCGGCGATGCTGAGCGCCGCGCTGGTGCCGGGTTTCGTGCTGCTAAGCTGGGAATTGCTGGTGCGCCGCCGCCTGCTGGCCGCCGCCAAGCGCGGCGCGGCGCGGCTCGGGCAGCGCCGGCTCGCCGCGGCATTGGAGGCGCTCGGCGCCGCGCTCGGCCTCATCGCGACGAGCCGCGCGGCGCTCGCGCTGTCGCTGGCGCTGCATCTGGCGAGTTTTGTCGGCCATGCCGGCGAGCTGTGGCTGACGCTGTACCTGATGGGCGTATCAGCCGGACCCGCCGAAGCCCTCCTCCTCGAAAGCCTCTCGCTCGCCGCGCGCAGCGCCGCCTTCCCGATCCCCTCCGGCTGGGGCGCACAGGAGGCCGCCCTCATTGCCCTGGCGACCCTCACGGGACTACCCGCCGAGACCGCGCTCGCCCTCGGCCTCATCAAACGGGCGAGAGAGTTCGCGATCGGGCTGCCCGGGCTCGCCGCCTGGGCGATCGCCGAGCGCCGGCGTCGAGGCTGACGCCCAGGCCCCGATGTCGCGGTAAACCTCGGCCGACGGCGCGAAATCGATGCGCGGATGGTGGAACGGGACCCAATGGAAGCGCTCGCGGAACAACCGCCCCGGATGCGGCGGCGCGGCGTAATCATGGGTGGGGAGCGGCCGGAAGGTCTCGCGCGCGACCCCGATGTGTCGGAGATTACGGCGCTCCGAGCCATAGCAGGCAAGCGCGGAGCGTTTCTCGCGCTCCTCGGCGGCGGTCGCCTCGATCATGACCTCGCCGCCGCGCCCGGTCGCGAAGCGGTTCGCCCGGACCCGGCCACCGGCGAAATTGTACGCGGCGAATTCCCAGACCTTCACCCGATCGGCAAAGCGTCGGGTGCTCAACACCGGCGGCAGCACGACATAGCGGACCGCGGGCGACAGCTCGATCCGGCGCGGCTGTGGTCCGCTGAAATGGACCGTCAGGTCGAGCCGGTCGGCGCACCCGACCGCCGCCTCGGCGATGCGCTGCCAGCATTTTACGTGACCGCCCGCCGCTTCTGTCAGAACGAGATCGACGAGGACCCCGACCTTGAGGGGCCGCCCCGCGCGCATGCCTGTCGACATTGCTCCTTCTCGCCGTTCGCCGTCTGATTATACGAAGCTCCGCGGTGCGCCATCTCCGCGTGCATATCCGTAATGACGGGATAAACCGGCCGCCTCGCTCCTAGGCAGCCGCCGGCGGCTGAGGTAGTGTCCCGCGGCGCAACAGGGTCGCGCCTGACGCGGGCGCGTGTAGCCGAAAGGGAAATCTGCGATGATCGATCTGCATTATTGGCCGACGCCCAACGGCAAAAAGGTCACCATCCTGCTCGAGGAATGCGGCCTGCCCTACCAGATCGTCCCGTGCAACATCCAGCGCGGCGACCAGTTCACCCCCGACTTCCTCAAGATGAACCCAAACCACCGCATGCCGGTCATGGTCGATCACGACCCCAAGGGCGGCGGCGCGCCGATCTCGGTGTTCGAATCGGGCGCGATCATGATGTACATCGCCGAGAAGGTCGGCAAATTCTGGCCGCAGGACCTGCGCGGCAAGTACGAGGTCACCCAGTGGGTCATGTGGCAGATGGCCAATCAGGGCCCGAAACTCGGCGAATGCGGGCATTTCCGCCGGGCCGGCCCCGATGCGGGCGACCTGACCTATGCGATCGCCCGCTTCACCGACGAAGCCAACCGGCTCTACGGCGTGCTCAACAACCGGCTCTACAAGAACAAGTATCTGTGCGGCGACGAATACACGATCGCCGACATGATCTCCTATCCGTGGACCGTCAACTGGAAGGCCCAGGGCCAGGACATCGGGGAGTTCAAGCATTTCCAGCGCTGGTCTGAGGAGCTCGGCGCGCGCCCGGCGGTGAAGCGCGGCATGGCGGCCGGCACCGACCTGCCGCCCGACCCGGCGACGATTAGCGAGGCCGAGCGCGCCGCGATCAGGAAGCGCATGTACAACCAGCGGGCGATCCCGGTCCCGGCTTAAGCGTTCGCGAAAATTCGCGATCGTGAACTGTCGCGCCCTCCCCGCAATCGCCCTGGCGTTGGCCTCAGGCAGCGCCGTGGCGGTTGCGCAGCCGACCGCCCCGCCTCCGCCGCCCTCGGCGGGGGTGGCGCGGCCGCCGGGCTCCGTCGGCGAGACCCCGCCCGGCGGGCAATGGGTATGGCAAGAGACGCCCTACGGCGGCCGGTATTGGGCCTTCATCAAACCGCAAGACCCAAGCAATTTCCGCCACGTCGGCACTCCTACCCAATAGCGAGGGTATGTCCTCCCGGCCGGGACACAACCTTGTTCCCGGCGAGGGGGCTGCCTATTATCCCCCAGTAATGGCGTCGGGCAGCCCCCTATCACCGTTCTCACTCGGGAAATGACCGAGCCCGACCCGCTCCGCGGCCCCTCGGTGCGCCGCATCCCCGAAGGCGACAACCGCGAGCGCATGATCTGCGCCGAATGCGGCTTTGTGCTCTACGACAACCCGAAGATCGTGGTCGGCTCGGTGCCGCATTGGGGCGAACGCATCCTGATGTGCCGGCGCGCGATCCATCCGCGGCGCGGTTACTGGACGTTGCCGGCGGGCTATCTTGAGCTCAACGAGGCGACCAGCGCCGGCGCCGAACGCGAAGCCTTCGAAGAGGCGGAGGCAAGGATCGAGATCGAGGGGCTCCTGGCGATCTACGATATTCCGCGGATCAGCCAGGTGCAGCTGATCTACCGCGCCCGCCTCATCGACGAGGCCGTCGCAGCGGGCCCCGAAAGCCTCGAAGTCGCGCTCTTCGGCTGGGACGAGATCCCGTGGGACCAGATCGCCTTCCCGTCGGTGCGCTGGGCCTTGCAGCACGACCGCGAGGCGCGGCTGACCGGCGATTTCGCGACCCGCACCGCCCCGACAACCGACCCGGCCGCGCCGCAGCGGGAGTAGCCGCGCTTTCTCGTAGGATGGGTTGAGCAACGCGAAACCCATCACCGGGCCGGAGCGCTGACGATGGGTTTCGCTGGCGCTCAACCCATCCTACGGGTTGCGGATTCATGTGGTGCGTCAGACTTCCAGCCCGAGGAGGCTGCGGGCGTAGGCGCGGGCTTCGAACGGGCGGAAGTCGTCGATGCCCTCGCCGATGCCGATGGCGTGGATCGGGATGCCGTATTTCTCGGCGAGCGAGACGAGGACGCCGCCCTTCGCGGTGCCGTCGAGCTTGGTCATGACGATGCCGGTGACCCCGACCATCGCGCGGAAGATCTCCGCCTGGGCATGGGCGTTCTGGCCGACCGTCGCATCGAGCACGAGCAGCACGGCATGTGGCGCCGCGGGATCGATCTTTTTCAGGACGCGCACGATCTTCTGCAATTCGCCCATCAGGTCGGCCTTGTTGTGGAGGCGCCCGGCGGTGTCGATCAGCAAGAGATCGGCACCCTCCTCGCGTGCCCGCACCAGGGCGTCGTAGGCGAGCCCAGCGGCATCCGACCCGGTCGGACGGGTCAGCACCGGACAGTCGGCGCGCTCGCCCCAGATCTGCAGCTGCTCGACCGCGGCGGCACGGAACGTGTCGCCGGCGGCGAGGAGGACCGCCTTGCCCTCATCGCGGTATTGTTTCGCCAGCTTGCCGATCGTCGTCGTCTTGCCGCTGCCGTTGACCCCGACGACGAGGATCACGAAGGGCCGCACCGCCGGGTCGACGCGCAGCGGCTTCATGACCGGCTCGACCAGGCGGACGATCTCCTCGGCGAGCACGGTGCGCACTTCCTCGGGCGAGACCTCCTGGTCGAAGCGGGTTCGCCGCAGCGCCGCGACCACCTCGCCTGAGACACCAACCCCCATATCGCTGGCGATCAGCAGGTCTTCGAGCTCGCCGAGCGCAGCATCGTCGAGCCGGCGGCGCAGGAAGATCGCGTTGATCCCCTCATTGAGCCGCGCCGAGCTGCGCGCCAAGCCGCTGCGCAGCTGCCCAAGCCAGCCGCGCGGTTGCGCGGGATCCGGCTGCGGCGCGGCGCCATGAGGTTCTGGCGGCGGAGCGATATCCGCGTCGGTATCAACATCGGGGACGCCGCGGCGCCAGAACCTCATGGCGCCGGTACTCCGACGAGGGCGCGGCCGCGCACCGCGATGAGCCGCATCGGCTGGACCGAGCCGGGCGGAAATGCGCCGTCGCATTCGACCGAAGCGTAGAATTCGCTCCGTCCCAGTCCCGGGCGCTCGATCAAGACCGCGCTGCGGCTGCCGATGCGGGAGCGCAGCTCGGCGGCGAGCGCCGCCGCGCCAGCGTCGCGCAGCCGGGCGGCGCGCTCGCGAACGAGCGCCCGGTCGAGCTGCGGCATCCGCGCCGCCGGCGTGCCGGGCCGCGCGCTGTACGGGAAGACGTGGAGGAAGGCGATGCCGCATTCCCCGACGAGGTCGAGGCTGCGCTGAAACATGTCTTCGGTCTCGGTCGGAAACCCGGCGATCAGATCGGCGCCGATCGCGATTCCGGGGCGCACGGCGCGAGCCCGGCGCGCCGCGGCGATCGCCTGAGCGCGGCTGTGCCGCCGCTTCATCCGCTTCAGGATCAGATCGTCGCCGGCCTGCAGCGAGAAATGCAGATGCGGCATCAGGCGCGGCTCGTCGCCGAGCAGCGCCCAAAGCGGCTCGTCGATC
>Ga0137390_10003976_pt1 | contig 12201 bp, 7 predicted proteins | sample 15con2h24AmetaG_FD_104937 | JGI IMG/M metagenome (GOLD analysis project Ga0137390, IMG submission 104937) | Vadose zone soil microbial communities from Angelo Coast Range Reserve, California, USA - 15con2h2.4A metaG | ecosystem: Environmental > Terrestrial > Soil > Vadose zone > Saprolite... | reverse complement strand
GATCGACGCCGCGAAAGCGCAGGAGCTGCTCGCCTACCTGTTGCTGAATCGCCGCCGCGCCTTTCGACGTGAGGCACTCGCAGAGCTGTTGTGGCCCGACAGTTCACCATTGCAGGCGCGCAAGTATTTCCGCCAAACGCTGTGGCAACTGCAAACGGCGCTCAGCGAACAAGACGTGCTCCTGGTCGACCAGGAATGGCTGCGCATCAACCCGGCAGCGGACCTGTGGGTGGATGTGGCGTCGCTCGAATCGGCGCTCGAGCTGTGCCAGGGCGGTGCCGGCAAGGACCTGACGCCGAGCCAGGCTGACGCGCTACGTGCAGCCGCGCGGATGTACCTCGGCGAGCTGTTGGAAGCCTGGACGCACGAGTGGTGTGTGTACGAGCGAGAACGGCTGGCGATTGGCCATCTGCAACTACTCGACAAGCTGATGGACTTCTGTGAAGCCCATCGCGCGTACGAAGAGGCCGTGGAGTACGCTGGCGAGATTCTGCGCGCGGATCCCGTACGCGAGCGAACCCACCGCGGTCTGATGCGTCTGCACTATCTGGCAGGCGACCGGGCGCAGGCGTTGCGTCAGTTCGGACGCTGTCGCGACGCGCTGCGCAACGAACTGGATGTCGAGCCGTCGGCCAGGACCAGAGCTCTGTACCAGCAGGTGCTTGCCGATGAGATGGTGCCGTCCAACGCCACGGATGGCGCGTTGAACGTGGCGGGTCTGCGGTCGCTGTTGGAGGTCCTGGACTCGCACATTCAATCGGCACTTGAACAACTCGATCGACTTGCCGGCAGTCGGGCGTAAGACGGACGCACCCACAGACGCCCGAAAGACATTCCCGCAGACACCGTGCTGATTTGATCGTCTGCGCGAAGTCTACGTCGTGAATGGGCTTCGAAATCTGAATCGGTTGGCGATATGCAAGCTGTTGTCTATCAACAGGAGACGGAGCACCAGCGCCGTGCCACAAGCGAGTGTCCACAGCTTCGTCCTGCGTATCTGGCTGGAAGAGTCACGCGAGGAGGACGGGCGGACGCTCTGGCGCGGCCACGTTACCGACATTGCGACGGGCGAGCGCCGACACGTGCAGGACATCGACGGGATCGTGGCGTTCCTCATCCCACGCCTTGCGGCCATGGGTGCGACGGTGGGCATGCGTTGGCGCGTGCACAGCTGGCTGGCCAGCCTGCCGTCACCTCGACCGTCGCACGAATGAAGCCGGCGGGCCGCAGAGCCCTGGGAGGATCCGCATGAACGGACTAGCGACACAATCGCCCCTGTCTGAGGGTGGCTGGTCTTCGGAGTGGAGCACCGAAGTCGAAGCGGGCCCGTACGAGACCGAAACCCCTCAAGAAGCGCCGTCGTTCGAAACGCTCTATGCAGCACCGGCCATGACCAGTGAAGGGGCCTACGAATTGAGCTCCCCTTTCTTGAGCGGCACGGTCTTTGGCGACAATCGCTCGAACGGGACCAGCACTCCGCCGAGCTCATTGAGCCTTACCTCACCGTTCCTGGCCGGTTACGTGCCGACGACGCAGGAAGACCGGCAGGCGGAGGTATTTCAACAGTTGCTGGCGGAGCTCGAGGATGAACAGTTCGAGCAGTCCCTGGCGCAACTCGTCAACGAAGCCGCCGGCCAGTACCTGGCGGCCGAAGCATCCTGGTCCTCAGCCCAAGAAGCGCCAGCACAGGCGGTGTCCGAGCTGGAGCGTTGGCTCGACCCGCTCCGCACCGAAATGGAACGCCTACTGGAAGATGTCAGCAACCGCCTGGCCGCTGAGGAGTTCGAAGCACTCCGCGAATCCGAGCTGGACCACTTGCTCGAATCAATGCGCCCTGAACAGGGCATGCTGCCGGAGGCGTTCGAAGACTTCCTGGGCGGATTTTTCAACAAGGTCGCGAACGTCGCGAAGGGCGCCTGGAATCTCGCCAAGAAGGGTGTCGACGCGATCGGCAAGATCCTGCCGATCAATGTCATCCTCGGCAAGATCACGGGCATGGTTCAGCCGTTACTCCAGAAGGTCATTCAGAAAGCGGTTGCCCTCCTGCCGGCCAACGTGCAGCCACTGGCGCGCAATCTCGCGGCGAAAATGCTCGGTAGCTCTGGGGCTGAGGCGAGCGAAGCGGTCTTCGAGGACGCCGGCATGGGCCGCGAATTCGACGTGCACGTTGCCAGCCTGTTGATGGCACCCAGTGAATCAGAAGCCAGCAACAGCGTTTCCGAATTCGAAGCCGGGGCGCGTGACTGGGAGGCGCACGCCGCACTGACTGAGCTGGACGGCGCACGGACCAGACTTACTCAGCAGTTTGCAGAGCTGCCGGCAGGCGAGTCTCCGGTTGCGGAGCTCGAAGAGTTCATTCCGGCGGTGATGGCCGTTCTGCCACTGGTCAGGATGGGAATTGGCATGATCGGCCGCGATCGTGTCGTCGGCTTTCTGGCCGAACGCGTAGCCGGACTCATTCGGGGCATGGTCGGTGAGGACGCGGCGAAAGCTCTGTCGCGACCCATTGTCAACGTCGGCATGCGCATGCTCAGTCTCGAAGCGCCCACCGGGGGTGAAGCGACTCTCGGATCGGAAGCGCTGGTGGCAACGGTCGAAGACACGGTGCGCCATGTAATGGAGCTGCCGTCAGAAGCGTTCGAAGACACGCTCCGGCTGGAAGCGGAGATTCAGCAGGCGTTCACCGCGGCGGCTGCCCGCCACGTCCCAGGCGACTTTCTACGAGCCGATCTGCCGGAGCGAGAAACGGCCGGCGAGGGTGGCGTCTGGATCCTCATGCCCCGCGCCACTCGTCCGCGGTTCCGCTACAAGAAGTACACGCGCGTGTTCGCGGTGCCGATCACGCGCCAGGTGGCACGCGCCATCCCATTCAGCGATGGTGGCACGCTGGAAGCGCATCTCCTGGATCGTGGCGTGACCAACTGGCCGGTCCAGGTGGAGGTGCACCTGTTCGAGACTTTGCCAGGTGGACACCTCGGGCACATCGCCCAATTCGAATCCGAGGCGTCCGGCTCGATGAGCGAAACGATCGGGGAGCTGCAGCCGCTCACCACCGAGGCTGCGTCGCTCTTGATGCGTGAACCGGCCCTGGGCCGGTCCGGGTCGAATGTGCGCGACCACCGCGGTGGTTCAGCCGCGGCGCATGGCAAGGCAGGACAGCGCTTCTACCGACTCCAGCTGCCCCGAACCGGACGTCCTGGAAGCGCCAAACCGCACCACCGCTTTCTCGTCCAGCTGGACCTGTCGAGCGCGGTGCCCGAAGTACGCGTGCACCTGCGGCTGAGCGAACGGGAGGCGCAACATATCGCGTCGCAACTGAATCCAACCAGTTTGCCGGGAGTCATTGGCTGGTTGAAGGAGCGCTATGAGCGGATGGCGCCGACAGCCTTCGCCCACCGGTTGATCAAACATGGCCAGCGATTGCTGGGCATCGCGGTCAACCCTCAGACGGCCGAGAAGCTCGGAGCTGAGATGACAGAGGGGTTGACGCGCGCCGTGAGCACGCTGGTGGGAACGCGTCAGCAGGAACTGGCTGCCGCGGTGCGCGACCCGGCGCAGGGGGTGACAATCATGTTCACCTTTGCGATGCCCGGTGCGGCCGGGCAGTCGGGCAAGCCGATGCCGGAACCCAGCGTGACTGTCCGATCCGGTTGGCACGGCCATGCTGGCGGGCAACAACGGGTGGGCCAGGCGGCCACCGGATCCTGGAGTCGCCCGCGTGGCTGAGCCGGTAGCAACTTCTGAGCTGGCGCAAATTGCCGCCGACCTGGCGCACTGGCGGGCGGCGGCACGCTCGCTTGGCGAACTGGAAACGATCGCCGCTCCGGGCGCCTGGGCTGCGCTCGAGCGCTACCTTGGCGCGGAGGTGCGCCGGCGGTTGACGAGCATTGCCGACTCGCTGGCGCATGAAGCGGATCGTCTGGCCGCGGCGGTCGCGGGTGCCAGGCAGACCGATACACGTCGTTTGCGAGGCCGCGTGCTCGAGCTCCGGAGGCGGTATATCCAGGCCGAAACGATCATCGACTTCTATGCCGAAGCCGTCAACCACCGCACCACGCCCCGAATTGCGACTCTGATGCGCGCGCTTGACGGCATCGCCGTCGACAGCATGCAGGTGCTCTTGCGCCAATTCGGCATCGATGCGCCGCCGGCGCTGACCTACCTGGACAAAGGCCTGGGTGCATCCATTCTTCGCGCAGGCGTTCGGTTGTGGGACGGCGGGACATTGTCACCGGCCGCTGCCATCAAGATCACCCGACACAATTTGCTCCGGCCGACGTCGCTCATTCACGAGACCGGCCACCAGGTTGCGCATCTGCTGGGCTGGAACGCAGAGCTCGCCGAAGCCCTGGCTGAAACGCTCCGGCCCGCGTCAACTGAGGCGGCCGATGTATGGCGGAACTGGGCGTCTGAGGTAGCAGCGGACGTCCACGCCTTTGTGCTCCTGGGATACAGCCCGGTGCCGGCCCTGGCGACCGTGGTCGACGGAACCACCGACCAGGTTTTCGCAATGCCAGTCGGAGACCCGCATCCATTTGGCTGGATCCGGGTGCTGTTCAACGCCGAGCTGTGCCGCACCTGGTATGGCGCCGGACCATGGGACAACCTGGCCACCGCCTGGATCGAGCGTCACCCGCTGCACCTGGCATCTCCCGACGCGCAACACGTCGTGCAGGCTACGCTGCCGCGCCTGAGGCGACTCGTGGAAGTGTGTACGAAGCGGCCTATGCGCGCCATCCGCGGGCGCCCACTCTACGAGCTGGTAGACCCGTTGCGCGTATCCCCGAGCGCTCTGGCGCAACTGGCAGCGCGCGCCGGCGAATCCCTGTACACATCCAGTTATCTCCAGCGGCAGGAGTCGCTGCGCATCCTGGCCTGGAACACGCTCCAGGTCGCCACTACACCCGAACGTGCGCCCGCCTTGAGCCGCCAACTCGAGGAGTGGTTGGTACGCGGCGGTTCTGAAGCGCTGGTCGCCGCGGCATAGGACACACAGGAGAAGAAATGATGCCAGACAAACCGCCGCAAAGTGAGGGCGAGCGTACGCAGCCTGCGTCCAACGAGTTCATTCAGCAGCTTGCTGAAGCGATATCGCGCCTTGCCGAGAAAAAGTCGGCCGAATACAGCGCCGGGTTCAGCAGCGCGGTCGTGGAGCGACTGACCGAAAGCGAACAGAGCGCCAAAGCACAGGCTGAGGCCATGGGCAGGATCGCCGAGCGACTCGGCGAATTGTCGCACCAGGCTGCCGCGCGCGTCGACGACCTGGACCTGCCTCAGAAGCGAGCGGTGCTCAGGTATGACGCATTCTGCACCGCCTTGGGACGGACCGGAGCGACATCGGTGGTGATCGGCACGTTGGTTGGAGAGGGGGAGCACGAACGCCTGGTCCTCGTCTCAGGGCAGCAACTGCCCGGTGTCGCGCACAAATTTGTCGCCTTCGACAAGCATGGCAATGAACTTGATGTGGGGGCGGAGTTGAAGCGACGCGACAGCAACGTCGGAGGCAGAGGCCGAGGCAAGGACACATACGAGTGGTCGGTAGCTGTCTCGGGCCACGGGCAGGCCATCGCGCACTTCGAAGTGTCGGACCACCGTGGCCCGCGCTGGTTGGGATTGATGCAACCGCACGCGCACGGGCGCGCTAACAGCTAGTTGGAGAGCACAGTCAATGTTCCGAACACTCGCGCGTCTCCTCGACGATCCGATGCTCAACCAGAGCACCGCCACGTACTCCGACAGGGTGTTCCTGATCCATCCTCTGCAATTGAGTCGTTGGCTGGAACAAGCCTGGACGTTTGCTACCGAAATGCGGTGGGCCAACATTCCGAAGAAACCACCTTTCCTCGGCGACAACCACATCGTCGCCGCATTGGGACTGCCAGATACACCTGTCGAATTGCTGAGCCACCGGTTGAACTCGGGCATCAGCGCGCATTCCAAAGCGGATCCGCATACCTACAACGACCCACCGACGCTGGGTGATCCGGATCCGCAACCACCAACAAACCCACCGCAGGTCCTGCCGCCGTTGCCGTGGGAACACCTGATCTACGCCTTGCTAATCGAGAACACCGGTGTGTACGAGATCCTGGCCGAAGTCATTCGCCGCTATGCGGTGGGCGAGACTCTCGAAGCGCCAAGCCTCGAAACGCAACAGTGGCTGCGAGCGACTGAGGAGCTGTTCTTCAGAAATCCACCGCTCTTTCACATCAATGGCATTCAGAGTGAAATGCGACCAGACATGCGCGTTTCGCGGCGAAACGCCTACTGGCGGCTGTTTGGGATGGACTGTGCGCATCCGCTGCCGCCGCGATATGGGTCGGCCGGCGTGGACCAGGTCTGGAAACGCGACGTCGGCGCGGCGAACGAGCGCTTCCACGAAATCTTCGTGCAGTGGCTCCAGCAGGTGTGGGTCGGCATCGAAAACGTCAAGAACAGCAGCGGCGCCAACCCGACTGACGCAGCCTACGTGGGCCAGCTGAGTCAGATTCTGCGCGACATGTTCGACATGCGGCGACGCCACGGACAGCTCGCGCGCGAGGAGTTCGTGCATGTCAGCACGATGAGCTGGTTCCACCTGACCGTCGATAGCAATACCCCGCTTGTCAGGGACATGAAGGCGGATGGCACCGATCCGGCCGATCGACTGGCCAAAATTGGCCAGCGGGTCGGCATTCAGCCCCCGCGCCAAGCACGGGAGTACTTCGAGATGGCCGACCCGCTGTCGACCCTGTTGCGATTTGTGGAACTCGGGTCATTCGACGATGCGACTGGTGCGGAGCTGCTCTACAAGAGCTCGAGCACCGTTCGCAAGGACGTGAACACGATTATCGACCTCTGGCAATCAGCAACGGGCGACCCGCTCAAGGAGATCGCGGTGCGCGTCGCGGCGCAGCCGCGTTCGTCCGCGCAACCGCGCTCTTTGCCGAGCGCCAGCCGACCCTCGCCTGCGCCGGTAACGGCGAATCGCCCGCCGCGGCCCGGCCTGGTCACGACCAACGGGATGAAATAGACGCATGCTAAGTACCGAGCCGCGCTGGGCGTTGGCCGACAGGGCCACCGCCACGTTCGACCTGGGGGCATTGAGCGACGCCGATGCCGCCGTGGCACTGCCCGATGGAGGCGTCTATGTCTTCTCGGGCGACCACGTCGGGCGTTTCGATGGCGTGACGGGGCGGCTTGATGCGGAGTATCCGGCGCCCATCAGCAGCGTGTTCCCTGGCGCGTTTCCGCGTCAAGTTGACGCGGCGTTCCTTCATCCGGATGGGAGCCTCTACCTGTTCCGAGGCCATCAGCACATGCGCTACAACCTGGCGGCCCGGCGACCGGAGCCTGGCTATCCGCGCAGCTACGCAGCGGATTGGCCCGGAGTTTTTGCGGAGCGGATCGATGCGGCGCTGGTGTGGGCGCCGGACACCATCTATTTCTTTGCGGAGGACGCATACACGAGTTTTTCGCCGGCGCGCCGCTGCACCCGCCCGGGCTATCCCAAACCGATTGCGCCAAACTGGCCGGGCGTCGGAGCTGGAGCAGTACGCGCAGCGGTGGTGCTGCCCGGGGATCGGCGAACCCTGGTCTCCGAGAATGGAATTCACGTCCTGGATCGGGAAGGAACACTCCTGGAAGGCCTGGAAGGCCTCGAAGCGGAGCGAGCCTCACGCGCCACCACGGCGGCCCCGTCTGTCACGTGCGAGACGCTGGCGCTGGTCCGGCGGTGTCACATCGGTCGGCTGCAACACGGGACAGCCGAAACATACGTGCTGATCCCGACTTTTGCCAGCGCACCTGCATTGGTGGACGTGTTCCTACACTTTCACGGCTTTGGTGCTGGATATCACGTCGTCACTCGCGGAAACCCGGACTTCGCCAGCGTACTCCAGCCAGGTGAACGACGCGATATCGACCTGTACCACCTCGACACCCAGCTCGACGCGGTCAGCCGACGCAACGAGCGGCTGACGATTGCCGTGCTGCCGCAAGGCTCGACTCGCTCGAAATTCGACGGCCTTTCGCGGACTGGCGCATTCCTCGACGACGTCGTCAACGCGCTGGTTGCTGGTGGCGCATGGAGCCAGGCGCCCACCATCGGCAACGTGGTGATCTCAGGCCACAGCGGTGGCGGTCCGCCCGCTCGGGCCGCCGCGGAGCGTCTGAAAACCGGCTTCAGTGGCGGCGGTCCATCTGGCTCGGCGCATTTCGCGGGCCTGGCCCTTTTCGACGCGGTCCAGGGCAGTCTCGAAGTGGAGGCGGCGCAGGGTTGGCTGCGCGACGCAATCCGGGCTGATGTGCGTGCTCTCCTGTCGGTGAGCGCAGATGCGGGCGTCGACACGTATGTGGCGGGCCGGCCGCGGTTCCGCGGCTATACGTCGCCGGGCGGTTACCCCGCGCGCTACAAGAGTCTGACGCATGCCATCGAATCCGAGGTCCGACTCGGTCGGTCCAGGGGCCTAAGCGATTACGCGGCGGCGAAGCTGCGCGAGCTCTACCAGGTTCTGGGGCCGATCGGCCCACGTTCGGTCCACAACGCGTACGAGGCACACGAGCACCTGCTTGGCGCTCGTTACGATCCGGGCAAACCAGGCATCGTGTACGAGGCGCTCGAGGGGCTGGGGTCCACAACAACCAGCGGGAACAGCGCCACCCAGCCCGAGGCGTTTTTCGGCGCGGGCATGCTGGAGGCTGAAACGAGCAGCGCGCCACCACCCATTCCACGTGGCAAAGAGCCGCGGGCCGTGCCGCCGGATAAAGCGATTGATTTCGCGCCCGAACCGCCGCCGGGCAGTTACTGGCCTCTGCGGACAACCGACCCCGAGGGCCGCACGGTGTCGTACGAGGCGGCCGACGGCTCGCAGCATGGCATGCATGGCCGCAAGTTCCTGGCAGGCCGGACAACGAAGCACAGCGACCACGTGAACCGCTGGCACGTTGGTATTGACCTGTTCGCCAACCCAGGAGATCCGGTGGTCGCCTGCGAGCAGGGAGAGATCGTTCATTTCGGGTCATTCACACCAGCCACGAAGAGCCACGGCCCCACCAATCAGCTGCTCATCGCGCACGCGGGGTGCGTCATCAACTATGGTGAGGTCGCGCCCGACTCCCTGCGTGCCAATGGCCTGGAGCACGCGCACGCGAAGGTAAACGCCGGCCAGCGCATTGGCTCGATCGGCGGCACCGGGATGCTCCACTTCGAAACGTATCGGCCGGGTGTCGCCCACAACCTGCAATGGCTGATGAATCAACCTGATCCACCGGTGGGGCTGCTGAACCCCACTCGGTACCTCCTGAACCTGCAGGAGCTCGGTCTGGACGGAACTTCAACACCAGCTAGCTCTGCTCCGCCGGCCACCGGTGCATCCTTTACGGATAGCCTCAAGGACGCGCTGAACGCTGGCCAGTGGTCAGTCGCGCTAGCCGTGGCGATCATGAGCGGCCGTCGCGACGAGAACACGCTGACCGATATGCTCTTCTATGCGCGACATCGAGAATTGGCTGGTCGTCGGCTGGGTCCTGGGGACAGGCAGCTCGCGACCGAGTGGACGTCGATCCGCGACCAACTGGTGCGACCGGCGCTGGCGCAGGGGAGTGCAACGTCGGCTCCCGCGGGAGCCGATCGCGAAACACCCCTGGAGCTCGGTCCGGGGTTGCCGCGCAGCCGACTGTTTCAGAACGATGCCGACCTCAAGACGGTTGCTGAAGGCAGGCTCCGCCTCGGACCTACCAGTGGCTCGCAGCACGCCGGTTCAGTCCGCAGTAGCGGTGCCGCCGTGCAGAAGCTGCAGCAAGCGCTCGTACAGCTTGGATATGCGCTGCCGTCGGGGGCAGACGGACGCTACGGCCACGAAACAATCAACGCCGTGCTGGCATACCGTCGCAAATTCAACATTCGCACGGCCAACGGCAATATCGATGGGACTGTCGGACCAGCGACCCTGGCGCACATCGACGCGGCACTGGTAACACTCACCGCTCCGCCGCCAGCTCCGGTTGTTCAGCCGCCCGCCACGCAACCAGTTGGGAGCAGCGGGGTGCTAGATCCAACGCGCTGGGGACCGCTGGTGCGCGCCGCGCTCTCGACGAAGGGTAGTCTCACATACGGCAACGCGGTCCTATCGTTGATCGACGGCCCGGACACGTACCGGCAAATGGTCGCGGACATACGGAGTGCTACGGGGCCGGGCCATTTCATCTATCTGCTCGGGTGGGCAGTGCTGGCCGATTTCCCGCTGCTGGCTGGTGACAGTTCGGTCACACTGTGGAGTCTGCTTCGCGCCAGGCCAGCGCAGGTCCAGCTGCGGGCACTCGGCTGGGATGACCGTCCGAACAAGGCTAATGCGTTGCCATGGTGGGTGCCAGGCCCCCTCAATCAATTCATCGCCAAGAAGGTTTATCCCAACCAGAACTCGCTAGCTATCGCGAATATCAACATCATGCCGGGTGCGGCCGCTCGGCTCGACAACGAAACGCTGCAGTTCGGCAGCCAGCACCAGAAACTGCTGATCGTCAATGGCGAGCGCGGCCTGGTCGCGTTCTGTGGCGGCGTCGACTTCAATCCGGATCGCGTCCAGGCGGGGACGTCAGAGGACGGTGCAACCTATCACGATGTGCACTGCCGTGTCGTGGGGCCGGCCGCGTGGGACCTGTTGCAAACCTTTATCCGGCGTTGGTACCACCACCCGGATCATGCGCAGATCGACGGTCGAACGGAGGCACTCAGAGGTGCACAACTCTTGCCACCACCAGCGCTGCAGACGCCGCCGAGCGACGCCACGAGCGTGCCGGGGACCTGCTCGGTGGGAGTTGCTCGCACGTTCGTTTCGCGACGGCTCTCGACTCCGTCCGAAACGGACATCAGGTCGCTGTTTCTAATATGCATCAGGAATGCGCGTCGCTTCATTTACATCGAAGACCAGTACATGGTCGACCTGGAAGGCGCTGTTGCCCTGCGGCTGGCGCTGCCGCGGCTCGAGCACGTCACGATCCTGATCGCGCCGTCAGAACAAAGCGACATGCCGTGTATTTGGACCTTTCGCAAGAACTTCATCGAGACGGCGACAAGCGGTCTGCTACCCGCCGATCGTGAGAAATTGCGCATCTTCCATCTGGTCTCGCCGCCGTCGGTGGCTGGCAAGCCGTCGCTGGGACCGCACACCTACGTGCACGCCAAAACGTGGTGCATCGACGACGAAATCGCGGCCATCGGCAGCGCCAATCTCGACCGACGGGGGTGGGAGACCGATGCGGAAGTTGACGCGTTCATCTTCGACGATCAACGGCCGGCCCCAGGCGCGTTGACGTTTGCGCAGGACCTGCGCTGCCGGCTCTGGGCGGAACACCTGGGCGTGTCGCTGGCCAGCGTTCAGGACGGGGTGGCCAGCGCCAATCTGTGGCTGAGGCGGGGCGCAAACGCGCGGGTGGTACCGTACGATCCGGTGGCTGGCGACGACTCGAACGTACGCACGGCCGCAACGGTGGGCGGCCTGCTGCCGGTGATCGGCAGCCTTATGCCGAGCAAGCAGGGGCTGTGCGAGATGCTGCGCGACGTGGTGGACCCGGGCCTCAGCAGCTAGGGAAAGCTACTCAACCAATTCAAAGTTCTGGCTAGCTAGAGGGCATGCCAGACGCGAAATGATGCTCGAGGAACGCCCGTGTCTGAGGCCACGCTTCGTCTGCTGCGGACTGGTGATAGAAGATCGGCGCGCGAAAGTTGTCGAATGCGTGGCCTGCGTCGGCGTGCATGCGGATCTCAGCGTCTGGATGATCCTGGAAAGATGCGCGGATGCGTTCAGCCTGGTCTGGTGGGAGGTACGTGTCAGCCGCGCCAAAGTGGAAGATCACCGGACAATCCAGCCTGGATGCGTCGTCCAAGCGATCGGCGATACCGGACCCGTAGTACGAGACGACGACATCGGGCGTCGAGGCGACGCCTGCGTCCGCCCACCATCGTGTGTCTCGACGGTCAACGTGCTGTCGGTCGACGGCATTCACCCCACCCCTGGCGGCATTGTCGTGCGAGCCAGTGTACTCCCACGGCCCCAGGGTCTGGCCGTTTGCAATCAGGCATGCTGAGCACATTACGGTAGCTAGATCGCATGCTGAAGCCTGGCTCGCGCGACGTGCTCTTGCTCTTGACCAGCATGGTGCTGGCTTCTGTACCGGTCGGCTATCTGCAGGTCGTTTTGCCGCTGTACCTCAACCGGGCTG
>Ga0137390_10003968_pt1 | contig 12213 bp, 15 predicted proteins | sample 15con2h24AmetaG_FD_104937 | JGI IMG/M metagenome (GOLD analysis project Ga0137390, IMG submission 104937) | Vadose zone soil microbial communities from Angelo Coast Range Reserve, California, USA - 15con2h2.4A metaG | ecosystem: Environmental > Terrestrial > Soil > Vadose zone > Saprolite... | reverse complement strand
GTTCGCTGGCCCGTGAGAAACGATCACAGGCTGGGCGCTGCGCGAAGTTTGTGGCATTAATTGACTGCGGCTGCATTGCCATCAGACCTCACACAGTTCGGAACCATGGATACCATGCCAACATCATGCAACGGTGATGCATGAGTAGACAGATAGGCGTTCCGTTCAATGCGGTTTGATTTCAAAAGTCTATTCCCTAGGTACAAACGGACTGGTCGTCCGCTGCGAGGGTGCGACAACGATAGGCGGAAGTGTTTTAGCCAGCTCCTCCGTCCCAGCGGGGAATGGCAAGTCCAAAACACCCTTCGGTAAAACTTTCTCATACAAACCTTTTGCTTGGTTGTGCTGGGAAAGGGCGACCATCTTCTTTTTAGCGTCACGGACGAGCACGTGAGTGTCATCGTATCCTGGAACACAGCCGCGGACAAAGACAAGGTTAAGCGTGTTGTCGATGCGAACGACATGTAAGTTCTGCGTCGTGATCCGCTTGCCTCCCATTCGTCCGGCCATTTTCTTCCCGGGCCAAATACGCCCGGGATCCTATGAGTTGCAAAATTGAGAACAGCAGTTGAGTCTATCAGATCGGTTCAACGGTACCTGATGTGCTCCGGTCGCCCCTGCCGAGCGGTGCGAGACAGAAACACCGTGGCTCGCTCGCAGACCCTTAAAGTTCCACCGCTTCATGGCTCCCTGGAAGCCCTTGCCAATGCTGTGAAGTACACGTTTGTCCTGAGAGGGTCAATATCATAGGAGTGTGTACTTACGAGTTTGCGACCACGTCGACAAATTGGCCCGGAACGAAATGAGCAGCAGACAGGGTGGTCCCTACTCTAGTAAGTCCATGCGAGCTCGCGCTGACAAGCCAAGGAACCCACCGACAGGTACAAGCGCGTCCGCTGTGACGGGGAACTCTCTCACAATGCGTTTTGGAGGCACACCAGCCTTCTCGAAATGGCCTAGCATTTGTTTTGTCGTCGTCTTGGAGGGTCTGTCCGACGCGGCAACTTGCACAGCATGATACTCCGACTTGTCTTTTCGTACGGTGGTGACATTAGCAGTCACTTGACAATTTTCGAGCTGCCATATATGAGAACAACCATGGGAGTGAGCGAATAAATTACGCACTTGGAGAACCGTGACTGGAAAGCGTGCACCATGTTCGTCCCACATCGCAGTCATCCCACGCTTTCGGGCTATAACACCTGTTCGTACGGATTTTGGTGTCCATTTCGCGACGGCAGAGATAGAAGATGCTGCCTCTGCATATGGAACTGCGCTCTGGTGAATTGTTCTACAAGCGCAAAGAGGCGAACGACGAGTAGGTGCCCAGATACGAAACATGGGATGAGCAAACAGTTCAGTTTGGGCAGGAACGGCTTTGCCCGACAACAGGCACAAATCGGACCTTGAAGTTTTGTCGTTTCAGTCGAACTTGTTCACGAGTGCGATGGAATGGACACTTGGCCACCAACTATCGTATGCAACTCAACGCAGGGCGAGAAGAATCATAAGGGAAAGGTCAAGGCTACCCTTTTGCCCTACCCTCTCCTGGAAGGTGGAGCCCTGACCTCCGCTACCCTGCGCGAAGACGGCAATCGCGTCGAGTGGGTAACAGCCCAGAATCAAACATCCGGTACTAGTACGACTGACAACGTTCGTTTGACACCCCTCTGATCCAACTCGTGTAGGCCGGAAGCTTGTCTGTAACAAAAACCCCGTCCTGGCGTTTCCGGCCACACAGTCTCCGCAACTACGCCCTCGAACAACCTCGTTGTTGCAGCGCGCGGAACAAGGTGTACGTTGTGCTGCATAACATGCCTTTCTGTAACACATCATGCATCATATAGGCACATTTTCTTCGGACCTATTATCCAGACGTGGACATCCCCGCAGAACTTATTCGTGAGCAAGTCGGCGTAGAGGCGCAGCTGGAAGACTCTTTACGTGTATTCGATCCTCTCGTCGGGGACCTTGTAGCATCCTTCCACGTGGCTGAGGGTTCGAAAAGGCCATGGAGTTTTATAGCCTTTCCTATGGGCGAGAGTGGATGTGATCTAAGTGAGAATATATCGCATTCAGCGAGACGCAGGGCCAACGTTATCTCAGATTTTTCAAGTGTCGACTTTTCTGCAGAGGGGAATATCATCACTGAACCCTCTCATTATCCGGTAAAGACATTTGAAACTCCAATTTGTCAAATTGTTTCTTCCGTGTCAAGTGATCTCAGTAAAGGTACATTTTCCTATTTTTTGGCCGAAAAGGTTGGTCACGCAAAGCAGAGACCGTGGTGGGAGTCCGGACATTCTCATCGACATCGTTATCATCTCTATCCTTGTCAACACCCAAGAAGAGAAAGACGACAACTTTCGTAGATACGAAGGAGATTGATTCAATCAACAGCTCGAGCCTAAACGGGCACAAAGCAGCCGATGTCCAGATACACAGCTCTTTGGAGTATGCAGCACTTGTCAACGATCAAGGACACGTATTCAAGCACTCTTTACTCGGCGGCACCAATCCGTGAGCATTTTAGTCTCTACAGCGAACAGGTTTCTCAGCGCAGAACAGCGTGAAAGTTTTTGGAGATGTCTCTGGACCTGACGGACCTAATGACGGCTTTTGGAGAATTGCCTTGGGCGAGCATAAGGAGACCTGTTTTCTGATGTCATCGAAATCTGCGCAGCTCATTGACTTCAGGGTACACTCCTTTCGCTCGTGCGTAGACGCTGACGCTCATAAAACCAGGCTGCAGAACGTGGCGTCAAAGTGTACTCGGTATCGGGCACGTCGGACTTGCTCACATCCATCAAAAGTGTTCCTGACGACGGCCTGTCACGGTTTGTAACTACCACTGAGCTGGTTTGGGTCGACTCTCGTTTCCACATTAGGCCTATCTTAGCGTGGAAACATGAACGTGAGCGCGACAGGACACTGTCGAGCCATGCTGTTGGCATCGGAGGCGGTACGCGCCGCTAATTTTCAAGGACGGACATTATTTTTTTTCCCGCTAATATCTCTGAAGCGACGTTCACAGTTTTATCATCGGGGAAGAACTGCCTTCTCAGTGTCTACGACGTATTTAGTGACAAGAACAGCTTGGTACAAAGTCACGCTCTGCCATACTCTTTGTCTGGGCGTTTCCCCAATGGCCCCCATGCTGGCTTCTACATAACACATCCCCACCCAGAGTCTGGTAATGCTACGACTGCTTCTTTGGTTCAATTGACCAGTCGCGGTGCCGTATACCAGACTGCGCTCGCTCTAGGCCAGAACGAAGATGAAACGCCATCGCCGGTCACAATAGATGTATCATGGTCTTCGGCAGTCCACCAATTGGCCACTGCTTCCGGTAGACAACGACCGGACGTTGGCAAACTGGGAGCCCGTTCTACGCAAGAAGTTGACTTTCGTCAGGTCTACCAACGTATATCATTTCTCATCTCAGGATTTATGCTCTCGCATCGCTCAAAGCTCTGCACCTCTTTTCAGGGCTCTTTTCTCCGCTTGACGCTGCGGAGGCTGTCTATCCGGCAGAAAACGCCAGCGCTGTCTACCAAACGCTGGATATAATGCCATTATTTTGGCAGGAAGCCAGTCCTACCCATGAACACCTGTTGACTACGTATGTGCGAAGTGACACGTGCCCTTCGTCCACTTACATGCCTCTCTAGGTTCGATATTGCGTTTCGTTCCGGAGAAGAACCTACACATCCCTCACGGGCTGATTTTTTGACCCAAAGTGCCTTGAGCTCGAAACGAGGCTTCCGTGCCCTCGCACAAGGGCGAGTTCCGCGAGACATACTGATCAAGGGAGCCGCGTGGTATGCCAACCTGGAGCCAGTCCTCCAAAACATTGTACCGGATCTTGCCGAGGATATACGGTCAATCGCGGAGCGACTTCGCCAGTACGACTTGGTTCTAGATGATTACCGCTCTGGGTCGTCATTACGAAGAGAATCGGAGGCCCGGGAACAGCTAGCAGTCGACTTGGCACTCTCAACAGATGTGTATTCTACGCAGTCCTTCACGAAGACAGAGGCTGAAGTGACGGAGGACGAGAAATTCGAGACGATGTCCCGCGCTGCAGAGGCCATGACGCTGGAGCCGCCCTCGGTCGATTTTGGCTACCTAAGCCCTATCCCCGTGATGACTCATAGCTCCCCGGATATCGGGTCAACGAGCCTAGCGCTGCCTCCGGGAGTTCGCCTGCTCTTATCGGAGTGGATCACTGGCACTGATCCCGATCAATACGCACATCGTGACCCATACGACGACAAGCAGCCAGAGGCCACGACCTTCATCCACCGTACCCCTATGGGGAAGAACGGTCGCGGTCGTGATGGATCACAGGCAAGGCAATCCCAACCGATTGCGACGGCAGCACCACCTGTCGTTGCGCATTCTCGGACGGCTCCACTTACGGTGATATCCAGCTCACAGCCGGTAACAAGGCATGTGGCAGGATCTGAGGACGAACCTGACTCATGCGGACCCGTTGCGAGCACACAGGTGGTACCTGGGCCCTACGGCGGACGGTCATTTACACCAAGAAAGAAAGCAGGTCCGGTAAAAAAGAGGGCGGGCGGTTTCTGATTGGACGGAACACATGTGGATACCTGTCTGCCCCAACTGGGCTGGGTCAGGGTCATGACTCACCATGACTTGGGTGCATTCCTTCACCCAAGTTGTGTCGAATCCGCAGGTTTGTTTGAATGCCATACAACGTGAGGGGGTCCAGAGCTGGAATGTCACTTTCCTTTAGCAATTATCGATCATCAGTAATGCATCGGCGACAACAACCAAACCCTCCTTCCTGGATCCCTATTGGAGAGAGTTGGGGGAGCGCGCCGTCTATCGCGTCATACTTCTTATGGTTTAGTAAGCCGAAACACCCTTATCCGGCCCGATCAAGATCCGGCGGCTGCACAGAAGAAGAAGGCACGGCGCTTAGTAATCACTCGATCGGCGTTAGGCTCTTAATCTCAAAAGCCAGGGCGAGGCGATACGATCCTTCGAGTGGAAGCAACGGAGTTATGAAAACATGACGTGTAACACCCAGTCGAACGTATCGGTGATAAGGTGTGAAGTTAGGCTGACAGAGGAAAAGTGAAGTGGGGCTCTGGCACCGGCAGGGTGAGCAACTGTGACTCGAGATAGATCGGGCGATTCTAATTAGGCTAAGCGTTGCCATTTGAGCGCAAAGTCTCCTCGCCTCAGACCAGCAATTGTTTTCGTACGATTGCCCTTGCCTTGATATATAATACTCCGCCCCTCTTAGCATACATGCAGTTGCTGTTTCCCAACTTTACCCTCCCTTCCCCATGGGTGATGTTCAACACTTATCCTCGTCAACTTCAGCCGCTGCCAGCAGCGTAAATATCGAACAAGCGGAGAACGCTTTCCATGAGCTCTCTCGGCAGTTGAGCCAGGGCACCTTCGTTAACGACAAGGAACATGGCGCTCCGGGTACTAGCCGCGAAACGGCGAAGGATATTGAGAAGGGAGTATTCGACTCTGAACAACCGTTCGACCTTCGCGAATATCTCACCTCGTCCAACGATGCCAACGATCGGGCGGGTATCAAACACAAGCACGTCGGTGTCATCTGGGAAGATTTCCATGTCGACGTCCTCGGCGGTACCAATTTCAAAGTGGGTTGAAACGCGTCATCGAACCGTCACTTGTCACTGATTCGCCGTATGTATTGGAAAAATAGCTCTACGTGCCGACCTTCGGAGGTCAGTCACTCAGCTGGCTGTGATATACGAGCTCTTCATTAAAGATTCACCTTCTTGATCCGTTTTTTTCAGATGAAGCATGGCAGTTCTGGTTCTCGCCTTTCGTCAAGCTGCGTGGTCTCATCTCCGCATGTCTTCCATCCCGGGCCAAGATCGCCCCAACGACAACAATTCTTCACAAGTGCGGCACCCTTGTGTGTTTAATCCCCGAAACGCGTGTTCTAACTTCCATGAAGGTGCTCCGGCGTTTTGGAGCCCGGGCAGATGTGCCTCGTCCTCGGAACACCAGGATCCGGTTGCACAACCTTTTTGAAGGCAATTGCGAACGAAAGGCAGGGCTTTTATCATATCGGTGGTGAGGTCCGATATGCTGGAATCGAAGCAAAGGAAATGGAGAAGACATATAAGGGTGAACTTGTATATAACGCCGAAGGTGCGTTACAGGCGTGGCATCCTTCCTAACGCCACTAAGGTTCTTTTGATAATTTTAATCTTAGATGACATCCATATTCCCACCCTTACCGTCAGCCAGACGCTTAACTTTGCCCTATCTACAAAGACTCCGGGTCCCAGGGGTCGCTTACCGGGCGTCTCTCGTTCAGAGTTCAATGCCTCAGTTAAAGACATGCTACTCAAGATGCTGAACATCGTACACACAGAAAATACTCTGGTCGGCGACAGCTTCGTTCGCGGCGTTTCTGGTGGCGAACGAAAGCGCGTTAGTATTGCAGAGATGATGACCACTCGAGCTCGTGTGCAATGTTGGGATAACTCCTCTCGTGGGTTGGACGCGTCTACCGCGTTGGACTTCGTGCGCTCTCTCAGAATCATGACAGATGTCCTGGGTCAGACCACATTTACTACTCTGTGAGAAGCACGTTTGCACAATTCTGTCACAAGCTGAGAATGATTTCTAGGTACCAGGCCGGCGAGGGTATCTACGAGCTATTCGATAAAGTCATGGTATTAGACCAAGGTCGTACTGTATACTTCGGGCCCCCAGACCAGGCCCGGGCGTACTTTGAACGGCTAGGTTACAAGTCACTCCCTCGCCAGAGCACAGCCGACTACCTCACTGGGTGTACTGACCCAAACGAGCGCCAGTTTGAACCAGGTCTGTCAGAAAAAGACGTTCCTAGTACTCCAGAGGCTCTCGAGGCTGCTTTTCAATCTTCGGACCTTGGCCATGACGTATCTGATCAACTTGCACGGTACAAGTTACTTATGGAAACCGAAAAGGCAGATCAGGAAGTATTCCGTTTAGCGGTTGCTGAGGATAAGAAAAAAGGCGTCTCGTTGAAAAGCCCTTATACTCTGGGCCTCAAAGACCAAGTTATCGCTCTGACGCGCAGGCAATTCCAAAGGCGGCTACAAGATAAATTCCAGATATACACCAGTTTTGGTTTCATGACTGTCAGTATTTTCCATCTTCCTAGAACATTCCGCGCAAATGTTGATTATATCCGTCCCAGGCACTCGCATTCTTCATTGGCGGTTGTTACTACAACTTACCCCCTACATCCGCCGGTGCGTTTACTCGCGGTAGCGTGTTGTTCGTAGCACTGCTGGTTTCATCGTTCGACGCCTTTGTTGAGGTCTGTCGTTCGCTTAGTCCTAGTATACGCACACTCACACAAAGCTTATGGTCTTTCGTTAGATGCCCGCTCAAATGCTTGGTCGTCCAATTATCAGAAAGCAAACGGGCTATGGCTTCTATCGCCCGGCCGCCTACCAGATTGCCAATGCACTTGCGGACATGCCTTTCTCAGCCACGCGAATTCTTATCTACGATATCATAATCTACTTCATGACTGGCCTCCATCGCTCACCGGGGAGCTTTTTTACGTTCCACTTCGTCAACTACATTGCTTTCCTGACAATGCAGGGATTCTTCCGGACGATTGGGTTGTTCTTCAGCAACTACCACTCAGCGTTTAGGGTAGCCGTGGCTATCTTTCCCTTCCTCGTATTGTATGCCGGATATATGATCCCGGTCAATCAAATGAAGCGCTGGTTGTTTTGGATCGTACGTCTCTTACCTGCTCTTGGACCGTCGCCTCTCATCACGTCCCACCAGTTTTACATCAATCCAGTAAATTATGCATGGTCGGCGCTTATGGAAAATGAATTTCAGCACCTCACCGTACGTGACCCCCTGGTCCTTCTGAGAACCCTGTAGGATTCACCCCTTTGACTCTTTGATACAGCTCACTTGCGATGGCGCTTATATTGTCCCACGCAATGTTGGCAATGCCACTAAATTTCCGTATGATGCTACCTCGTGACCTGAATCTCCGAGTTCTCACATCACGTGCAGTGTCGGATTAGGACCAAACCAGGCATGCACATTATACGGCGCTCATCTTGGAAGTAACGTAGTGTCTGGAAAAGACTATCTCAAGGCTGGCTACGACCTCAATACGGATGATCTTTGGCGCCGCAACTTCATCGTCCTCCTTGTGCTCTTTCTCTTCTTTTGGCTTACGCAAACGGTTGTCATTGAGGTCTTCCCCGTAAGTATTGCCAGGGATCTCTTCGAAATATCGCTGACTATCCGTCCGAGCAGCAATTTGTTGGTGGAGTTGGTGTTAGCTTCTTTGCGAAGGATACACCCGAGACGAGGAAACTAAACACTGAGCTGAAGGAGCGTAAGACTCTAAAGATGGAAGAGGAGCGGCAGGAGAAAATTCGTGCCATGGAAGGGATCAAGATCAAGAAAGATCCGTACGTTCTATAATATTTGGGCCGTTCGATGCTCACATGTGACGCCACAGGAATGGATTCAAGGACCGAAAAGCGTTTACTTGGGAAAGGGTGAACTACCACGTTCCCGTCTCAGGTGGTCCCTTACAGCTCTTGAATAACGTGTACGGCTACGTGAAGCCGGGCACTCTCACTGCACTGATGGGAGCATCTGGTGCTGGTAAAACGACTTGCCTCGATGTTCTCGCCCAAAGGAAAAACATCGGTGTGGTGTCTGGAGATATTCTTGTTGACGGCCGAGCGCTCAATGCGGATTTTGCTCGGGGAACTGCATATGGTGAGTGATTTCGTTCGATGGTTTTCACGGTGTTAACATTGATGCCATCCACAGCTGAACAAATGGATGTTCACGAAGGGAATACTACTGTTCGCGAAGCTATGCGCTTCTCTGCTTATCTCCGTCAACCTTTCCACGTTCCCAAGGAGGAAAAGGACGCCTACGTCGAAGAAATGATAGAACTTCTTGAGCTACAAGATCTCTCTGAAGCCATGGTTTGGAGCCTTGGCGTTGAGGCACGCAAGAGACTTACCATCGGTGTCGAGCTTGCAAGCAAACCCGAACTCCTTCTCTTCCTCGATGAGCCTACTTCTGGTCTCGATGCGCAGAGTGCATGGAACCTCGTTCGTTTTCTGCGCAAGTTGGCCGACGGTGGACAAGCCATTTTGTGCACCATTCATCAACCCTCGTCATTACTCTTCGAGAGCTTCGATCGCTTGTTGCTCCTCGGAAAGGGCGGGAACACGATATACTTTGGTGACATAGGGGAGGACTCAAATATGATGCGCGAATATTTTGCGCGGTACGGAGCCCCATGCCCGTCAAACGTTAATCCTGCCGAGTATATGCTTGAAGCTATTGGGGCAGGTATTTCACCCAGGATCGGGGATCGTGATTGGAAGGACATTTGGCTTGACTCTCCGGAATGTGCTCGCACGAAGGCGGAGATTGAGGAGATTAAGCAGGACGCTTTGGCCCGGAATCGTTCTTTAACCACGAAGCGATCAATGTGTAGGTCTTCAACGCGCTCGCCAGTCTCATTGCTGAATTGTACATCCAGATGCGACACCACTCTGGTACCAGCTGAAGGTGGTCGTGCAACGGAACTCACTTTCGTTGTGGAGATCCCCCGCTTACATTTTCACACGACTTCTCTCGCATATGATCGTGGCCCTCTTGGTGTCGTTACCTTTTCTTCAACTCGGGCATAGCGTACGAGATCTTCAGTATCGCGTTTTTGGGATGTAAGTATCCTCCCAATCCAACCTTCCATCATTTCTGATCCTGTTTCAGCTTCTGGGTTGTCGTCCTGCCCGGTCTTATCATCCCTCAGCTCGCGTCAATATTCATTATGAATCGTCTCACCTTCATTCGAGAGGCCTCGAGTAGAATCTACTCCCCATCCGTCTTCGCTATTGGCCAACTTCTTGGAGAAATTCCGTACTCTGTCCTCTGTGCACTCATATACTGGGCCTTAATGGTCAGTTTTTTTAATAATTCTCGAAGTCCCTCACAAATTGATGTGTTTGTTAGGTATATCCGATGCACTTCGGTCAAGGATCTGCTGGCACGAATGGCACTGGATTCCAGTTCCTTATTATCTTGATCACGGAACTGTACGCTGTAACCCTCGGTCAGCTAATCGCGTCCATTTCGCCAAGTATCCAGATCGCTTCCCTCTTCACACCGCCAATCCAGATCATTCTTACTAACATATGCGGAGTAACAATCCCTTACCCCGCGCTCGGCAAGTTCTGGAGATCCTGGTTGTACCAATTGGACCCCTTCACTCGAATGTTGGCTGCGATGCTGTCGACAGAGCTCACGTGCGTGATTGCGTAGCTTTGTACCTCCTGGTTCACTTGACTCAATTGCTCTCTAGTGGGCTAAAGATAACATGTAAGGCGGAAGAATTTGCAGTGTTCGATCCGCCATCTAGCCAGACGTGCGCGGCCTGGGCAAGCGACTTTGTAAATGCTGCTGGAGGATACCTTGACAACCCGAATGATTTCGGGGGATGTAGGTATTGTCAGTATAAGGTGAGTGACGTGGGCAAGGGACCTTGTAATCTCAACTGAACTCATTGAAGGTCGGTGACGAGTTCTTCCTCCCACTCAATATCCGATACTCGCAACGCTGGCGTGATGCCGGAATTTACTTCTGCTTCTTCCGTACGTTCCTCCGGCATGTCAGAGATCCACGTATCTGATTATACCCTCTAGTGTTCAACTTCATCGCTACTATCAGTAAGTGACACTTACTTCTACCTCATCACAAAGCTCACGAGCTGTTGCAGTTGCTTCACGCTATCTTCGCTTCGCTCGGCGGTAGATCATCATCGATCGACGTCTCATGTACCTCGTTTACCCGGCGAACGCCACGAACAGTTTTGACGCCTGCCATTTTGTCGCCTCATGTTTTCGTATACCTAGCATGATTTGCGCCATTACTACACCCTAGCATTCGCATTCGCATTTATAGACCCTCGTACAAGTACATTAGATCCACAAGTAATAAAGGAATCGTAAAGTGGACGATGAGAGAGCGAAAAAGGCAAGAAGGTTGCGCCGAGCGGCGCCGGGGAATTCCCCGTTCGCTCATGGACCAAGCGGTTCGAGACGGCGACACGAACACCCAAGATTTGCTTCGCTTTTCTTCCTTCACCGTCTCCTTGTCGCGTTGTTCGCCATTCGCTCTGATCCGCTACCACCTATCCCACCGTGCCAACGCACGAAACTGGACTCCCGGCCAGCCCAGTATAATTTCAATCTATGGATGGACAAAGGTCCGCTATCCAGTCCACCTAGTAACGACGCGGCGTTCATTTCACTAACCTCTGAACGCGTAGGCCGTCGGATACTATATTCAACTCCATCTACATCAATGAAGCGCTTCGACGTAAGGCTGACCTGACTGCCCTCGAAATGCAGCCTCTGATGATGTATGGCTCCGGTCTCGTATAGGTAATAAAGCCGTGGTATGCGCGCTCTCAGCGAGTTACATCTCGACATTTGCTGGTTACCCGGTACGCCTGGTCCTCACCTTCTCGAGAGTGGGCTGTCTTTCTCATGAACTCGTTGCATGGTAGTTGGACTCCCTCAAGTCACGGTTGCAAACCACGAAGAACCCCATTTCAGTCCCCCGAATCGCCCTGCTCGTTTACCGTGAGGAGGGGATTGTCGGCTTTTACAGGGGGTTGTGGATCCCCCTCATTACCATCTCTTTCGTCCGTACGTGCCCTACTATACTAGCATCCGGACCTCGGACAAATGATCGGACATCGATGACAGGCGCCGCGTCGTTCACAATTTACACCCGTACGAAGGAGTTTTGCCGCGACCACCACTTGATTGACCACAGCAAGTTGCTTGGCTGTGCTGCAGTTGGTGGGCTTGGCGGCGCGATGGCGGGCTCCCTAATATCGTTTGGGAGTGCACGTGAGTTTCCGTGCAATCCCCCGTCTTTCCCTTTTCTCATCGTGGAGATTCCGGTTAGCTTTCGAACTTGTCAAGGTATCCAGGCGTTCACGGCACTGTATCTTTATCAACTGCTGACGAAGATGTTGTCAGGTTCGGCGGCAGCTAGAATACACAATCGCAGAGAAGAAGGGAATCAAGTTGGCCAAACCGCCAAGTACCGCCGCCGCTGTACGTGACATTTTCAGAACGAGTGGGATCTTCGGGTTGTATACCGGCTTTTCCCTTCACTTCCGTG
>Ga0137390_10003966_pt1 | contig 12215 bp, 12 predicted proteins | sample 15con2h24AmetaG_FD_104937 | JGI IMG/M metagenome (GOLD analysis project Ga0137390, IMG submission 104937) | Vadose zone soil microbial communities from Angelo Coast Range Reserve, California, USA - 15con2h2.4A metaG | ecosystem: Environmental > Terrestrial > Soil > Vadose zone > Saprolite... | reverse complement strand
TAGATCATTTTTCTCCGCCAGCGACAGATCTTTGGCGAGCGTCATCAAGCTATCGTTGAAGAGGCTATCGATTGAGCGCGCCGAATCGATCGCCAGCTGCGCGTAAAGACGGACGGGTTTCGTAAGGTTTCCTTTCCCCTGCTCGATCAAAAAGGGCATCTGCTTCAGACGCGCCGTTGCCGCAATCGCCCGCACGCGCGGCGGAGCGTACTCCTTCTTGAGCAGCGAAAAGATGCCGTTGTTACATTCATTGACGTAGGTTTGGGGATCACTCGCATCAAAGTCCATCACCCGGTTGAAGAAATTGATGCTCTCCAACTCAGAACGAAACAATAGCCAGTCGATGCGATCGTCTTTGCTCCAATTGGTGGTAGGTATTGCCTCGATCTTTCCGAGCACTTCTTTGACGTGCAGCCGCCGATCGAGGACGGAAGAGAGTGAGTAATCTGTGAGCCTATTGTCCCAGGTATGCAATCCGCTGTCGCTCGATGACACGGGGTAATTCTGATTTCGCCATTTGTAATAGTCGTCGGCCAGTTTGTGTAAGTCGGCGGGAGTCGTTGGGTTCTGTGCCGGTGTTGAGTTGGCTGTTACTAATGTAAGTGAACAGGCGACTAGGACGAAGAGAAGTAGTTTCATAGGAATTCAGCCTAAACTGTAGTCCTGAGTTGTAGTCCAGCGACTCTCGACGACAAACTCAAGTTTGTGGGACTTCCAGCAATGCGCGCGCGTTGCGCTTCAGGCCCGAGAGCTTCGCGCGTTTCATTGGACTGTGACGAAAACGTTCAGCATAAGTTTCTGGAGTCAGACCAAGGATATCCGTCAACTTTACATTGACGTTTCCGTCTCGCGCAGAAAAGCGATCTTCTTCCTGAGTGACTTGTTCAAACCGATTCCAGGGACAGACATCCTGACAAATATCGCAGCCATAAAACCAGCCTGAGAGATTTTCCGTCACTTCCTCCGGCAGCTCTTCAGCACGGAGCTCGATAGTCGCATAAGAGATGCACCGGTTGGCATCGACTACATAGGGCTCCGTGATCGCTTGCGTTGGGCAGGAGTCGATGCATAGCGTGCAACTGCCGCAATGGTCCTCAACCTCTTCTGTGTCGTACTCGAGATCAAGGTTCAGCAGTAACTCACCGATAAAAACCCAGGAACCGTATTGGGTCGTGATCACGTTTGTGTGTTTGCCAAGCCAACCCAGTCCCGCGCGGACGGCCCATGCTTTATCCATAATAGGCTGAATATCGACGCAGACTTTCCCTTCAGCTTCCGGCCGTTGCTCTTTGATCCAGGAAAGCAATGCTCGCAGCTTGCCGTTGACAACTTCGTGATAGTCGTCACCCCAGGCGTACCGAGAAACCTTCCCGGTCGTTGGGTTGTCTTGATGTTTGTGAGGAGTGTAGTAGTTAAGTGCGACAACTACGACTGAGCGAGCCTGGGTAAAAATCTCGAGCGGATTCGCGCGTCTATGACTATCGCGCGCCATCCATTGCATCTCGCCGTGATAGCCGCGAGCCAGCCACTCATTCAGGCGATCGGCTTCGCTGTCGAGAGCCACGGCGCTAACAATTCCGACTGTATCGAACCCTTCAACCCGAGCCCTTTCTTTAATCAGCCGCGAGAAGTTTGCCTTGCTGGAAGGAGATTCGCGAGGAGCGGACAGGATTTGACCGAATGCTTGCATCCACGACAGGATAAGGCGCGGGAGATTCGGAGTCTAGCGAGATTCAACTAAAGGACAGATCTATGCCGCGCAGACTTTGCTGAACGACTCCGCCCATTTGCTGGTCACTACATTTCCGTAAAGTTGGTGTTCTTTCTGCCGGCGAATGGCACACGCTCTTCTAAAGGCGCTGGTCTCGCCGTACTTGCTAATCGAAACGGACGTACGTCCGCGTTTTTCTCGTCCGGCATTCCAAGTCACTTCGTAAACCTCGTTCAGGTAGACTGTACCATCTTTGCCCCTGTACTTCTTGGCTGTTCGCCGCACCCCTACCACACCACTGCGGTTGCGTTTGCTCTTACCCACAATCACCCAATCAGTCCGTGGTTTGCCCAACTCCTGTTCCAGCTGGTTGCGACACTCGATGGCTCGTTGTAGCGCCGATTCTTTACCACCGTTTTTTTGATCGTTGACAAATTTCGATTTTGTGACGTTGTTGAGTCTTACTCGAACATACCAACCCACTGTCTTGTTATCCGGACAATCAATACGGCTGATGCCTTTATATCCACTCTTTGCCATGAAACTGCTGTATATTCTCCCGAAAGGAAAGTCTGTCGCTAAAACCTATCCTCTTGCGACGATGATGTCAAAGGCGCGTTGCTGGCTAGTGAGCCAGCGTGACCTCAGTCAGGTACGACCACAAGACGCTTTGTGTCCGAATTTTGCTCACAGGCCGGCGGTAGGAGCGAGACTCAGGTAAACGGATATTGAAGTTAGCGGGTTGGGCAAGACGAGTAGCGCCGACTCTTTGGCTATTGTATTTTTTGAAAAGTCACGCTCACCATCGGTGTCTCGCCTGAGGTGCGATTATATGAGAGCCAGTAGCCGGCTTTCGGATAACGCACTAACTTATATTTCGATCCATCCGGTTTGGCTTCAATATCCCCGCCAAACACTTGTTGGGGAGTTATTACACCGCTGGCCCCATTAGTGAAATCCACCGAGATCGTTATTACCTTATGCGTCTTGTCGTAAAGAATCTGGGCGGTCTCTTTTTCGCCGAAAATAAAAAAATCCTGCTCTTCACTTTTATCGGCGGGGTTGCCTAGTTTCTTGCGCACTTCATCTGCGAGTGAACCTATCTGAATCCCGCGGTACTCATGAAGAATTGGATCCGCTTCAGCTGGCCCAGTGGCCCGATTTCGCGCGGTCTGGGCCGAAGAGGACCCCACCAGGGTCAGTCCGGCAGCGACCATAAGCAAAGGCCTTAATAAACCGATTCTGAAGGATCTTGAAAGGTGAGTCATTGGTTGCTCCTTTCCAAGAAAAGTGTGATTAAGATCTGCGCCCGAGGAAGGTAGACGAAACCTGAGGAAAGCCAGACCGGGTCGACGTGGTCCCCTCAAGTCTGCGTGCCGCGACAATAATCCGGAAGAGTTTGCGATGTCAAATGTTTGCGAACGAATAACCGGAAAAAGAGTGGCGGAAGTGCAAAACTCCCGTTATGTTGAGTCATACGTTGACTACGATTTAGGTTTAGCGTAGAAGCAAAAGTGTTATTGCCAATGCCGTCACCGTAAGCTTCAAATGCACTGGAAAGACCGAATAGATTATTGCTTTTCCGGTAAACCAAGAAGGAGTGAATTGATGAAAAGAAATGCGCTATTGATGTCGCTTTTACTCGTGTTATCTCCGATCGTTTTTGGAATGTCTGCGTGCCAAAAGCCCGCTGCGCCGGACACAAATCGAGATGCTACATCCGCCGCCAATAGTAATTCAGGAAAAGATACGATCGATACTGCCGCTATCGAGTTAGAGTTGAAGCGCATCGAGAACGACTTCCCACGGGTCTTAAAAGAGAAGGACACCGAGGCAGTGGATCGGGTCGAGGCAGACGATATCGTCGTTATCTATCCTGACGGAACCGTGGGTAGCAAGGCACAGGACATGAGCGACATTAAGAGCGGCAACCTATCAGCCGACTCCTGGGAAGTTACCGACATGAAAGTAACCGTCCTTGACAGAGACGCCGCTGTCGTAAGTGGCCGGAGCATAATCAAAGGTGGAAAATCCAAAACGCCTGACGGCAAGACCATCGACATTAGTGGTGAGATTCGTTGGATCGACACCTTTGCCAGACGCAATGGAGAGTGGAGGCTTGTTGCCTCCATAAGCACGCCTGTCCTAAAACCGTCGGCTGCACCAGCGGCTTCCCCCATTGTAAAGGCATCACCTGCGGCGCCTGCCTCGCCTTTGGCTAACCCATCGCCGTCTGCCAAGGCGCAAACTCCTTGACTAAAGAGCAGTTTTGGCATAGAACCCCCGCGATCTCTAAATACACATCCAGGAGTGAAGGTTATGAAGAAGATTCTCCTCCTAGCTACCGCAGTGTTAACAGCAGCTGCATGCGCGGCTCCTCCCACTAACCGAGAAGCGACCTCCGGTACAAACGCGAATAGTGCCGCGGCAGCTAAACCCTCCGCGCCATTATCTGAAGCTGACGCCATCGCCAAAGAGAAACAGATCTGGGGTGCCCTTCAAAAGAAAGACTATGACGCCTTCGGCAGCATGTTGACGGATGACTTCATTTATGTCGCGAGCGATGCCGTCTATGACAAGGCTGGATCGATTAACGGCGTTAAGAGTTTCGAACCAAGTGACGTCGCTTTCGCGGACTGGAAGTTTTTGCCGATAGATAAAGATGCGGGCGTGATCAGCTACACGGTAACCGTCAAGGGAAAGAGCAATGGGCAAGAAATACCGCCGCAACCTTTGCGTGCTAGTAGTGCATTCGTGAGTCGAGATGGCAAGTGGTTGGCAATCTACCATCAAGATACAGAAGTGAAGAAGATGCCTCCCGCTCCCTCGCCTAACAAAGTAGAGAAGGCTGCGCCGAGTCCGGCTTCGACACCGGCTACAACATCGACCAGCGCGGACGTGGTTGCCAATGAGAAAGCAGTCTGGGCGGCTTTGAAAGCCAAAGACTACAATGGATTTGCATCTTTCCTGGCTCCGGAATCAATCGAGGTGGAACCAGATGGTGTCTACGACAAAGCCGGTTCCGTCAAAGGGGTGCAGCAAGTAGACCTTTCAAAATCAGAATTGAGCGACTTCAAAACAGTGAAGTTCGACGACGACGCCAGTCTGGTTACCTACACCGCCAAGCTTCCCGGCAACAAACCAGACACCGAGCATCACAGCACGATTTGGGTGAACCGAAACGGAAAGTGGTGGGCGGTGTTTCATCAGGGAACTCCGGTGATGGCAATGCCAATGCCAAAGCCGACGGCGTCCATGGCAAAGCCAGCTGCGACAAAGACACCGACGAAATAGGTTAATTACCAGAGCGCAGTGTCGCGATTGCCCATTACCAAATTGTCAGGCAGGGAGGTGGCAAAGGCTAGTGGGCAATTGGCAATTCTTAAGACGACCAGATGCCCGGAATGCTTTTAGCGCATGCCGGGCATCGTCCCTGAGGCGTCACGCGCATCTGTAGTATGGAATAACCGTAGCGTTCCACAAGAAGCTCGTCACAATGTGGACAGTAAGTGTTTTCCCACCGCCCCACTTTCCCTGGAAGATTGCCCGCGTAGATGTAACGTAGTCCAGCCTCTCGTCCGATTTCACAGGCCTGAACCAGTTGTTCGGCGGAAGTGTTGGAGTTTTTCGTCATCCTGTAATCCTGATGGAACGCCGTGACGTGCCACGGAATATCAGGCGATACCGAGGCAATAAACTCCGCCGCGCGTTGCAACTCTTCCGCAGAGTCATTGAAGCCCGGAATGATCAGCGTAACGATCTCTTCCCAGAAGCCACGTTCGTAAACCATCTTCACTGTGGCAAGGATATTTTCGACTACACCTCCAAGCTGGCGATAGTTTTTATCGTTCATCGACTTAAGATCGATCTTATAACAGTCGGTCCAGGGGCGCAGATAATCAAGTACTTGCGGAGTGGCATTGCCGTTTGAAATAAACGCAGTTTTGAACCCTTCAGGTTTAGCGTTTCTGAAGACTTCGACGGCCCACTCTGCAGTTATCAGTGGCTCGTTATAACTGCTGCCGACCATCGCTGCTCCATACGCTTTCGCCATAGTTATCAATCGCTCCGGAGAAACGATGCTTGGGTTAGTTCCGGCAGCGTTATCGCGGAGGGCTTGAGATGTCAGCCAGTTTTGGCAGTAGGCGCAATGAAGATCGCAGCCGAGCATACCGAAGGTTAAAGTGTCGGAGCCAGGCAGCACATGAAAGAAGGGTTTTTTCTCTGTCGGATCGCAGGCCAGCGCGGCTACGTAGTTCGTTGGTACGCGCAGATGTCCGCCCTCATTGAATCGGACTTTGCAGATGCCGCGTTTACCCTCATTGATGAGACAACGGTGTCCGCATGCGTAACACTTAAGGGCATCATTCGCCAGGTGTTCGGTCAATTCCGCGGCGCCTTCGGTAGACATTGCGTCGAGGACTGCTGCAAGCGGAGCGATCGATTTAGTACTAATAGACATTGTTACTTCTAAAACCTCGATAGCGGATTACTTGTACAAGAATTATACTGCTTGAAGAAGTCAGTTGTCCGTTGTCAGCAGTCCATTGTAGGAGCGGTCGACCTGAAACTTCTAATTTACTGAGTCTTAACTACCCACGAGTATGACTGACCACTGACTACTGACAACGGACCTCTGAGCTATTTCATGATTATCGAAGAAATCACTGTTACCGCTTTTCAGCAGCATACTCGCGTCCTGGGTTGTGAAAAGACCTATAACGCTATCTGCATTGATCCCGGTGACGATTCCGCAGAGATAGTCCAGGCGATAGACAAACACGAGCTGAACTTAGAAGCCATTGCATTGACGCATGCACACCTGGACCACGTAGGTGGGGTGGCGGCGCTCAAGAAACTCAAGCCCGAAGCAAGGATCATTCTGCACAAGGGCGATGAACCCATGTATCAGCAATTACCAGAGCAGCCTGCCTGGATCGGAATTCCACGTGCGCAGTGGCCCGCCCTGGGATTTGACTTCGAAGCGCCACCGCCCGTCGACGCCTACTGGCAGGACGGGCAGAAGTACTCTGTTGGTACGCTCGAGTTTGAGGTGCTTCATTGCCCTGGCCACACGCCGGGCCATGTCGTATTGTTTGAACGACGCGAAAAAAAAGTCTTTGTGGGAGACGTGTTGTTTGCTGGTTCTGTTGGCCGGACCGACTTGCCGGGCGGTTCAACGGAACAGTTGTTGGATTCGATTATGAACAAACTCCTCCCACTGGGTGACGATGTGGAAGTTTATTCAGGTCACGGGCCGGTTACCACGATTGGACGAGAGCGACTCACCAACCCTTTTCTCACCGGCGTCTATAAGCTGGGCTCAGGAAGATTCTGAACCGTGTTTAGAGTTCAAGCTTCAGCTTGTCGGTGGGAATTTCACTCTTAAGTGTGAACTGACGGTCTGACAATTATTTTTTTGTTGGACCACGCAATCGGTTCGCTTTGAGTTCATCCCACTTTTCTTTCTGATCATTGCTCAGCTGGCTCGGCAGCGTTTCAACGGGAATGTTGTTCTGTTCACAGAAGTGGCGCCATAGCATGAAGCGCATGTCGAATGCCCCGGTTTCGTCTGAAACGGTGTTGTCTACCGGCGGTGGTTGTTTTTTTTGCTTCCCCTTCAACATATGGTCTTTGTTCACCTGCTTGATTTAGTAAGACGAGTTTAGCAGTTTTTGAAGAATTAGTTGATGGGGGAAGAAACCCGGGGTGTCTCAATTTTGGGCGGCGGATATCTCCGGAACCAAGGGTCACTCAACTGCCGCAACCTCACGGGTAAGGAAGGCGGACCCTGTCCCCGCCCAAGTTTGAATGCAACTTACCATTGAAACTAAGTCACTCACCCAAGACAATTCAACGCTCTTGATCGAGCTTCGTGGCCTCAAAGGTTGCTGAGTGTTGATTTATTGATTTGCTGTTTGGGTGGCTTCAAACTTTGGCGGGGACAGGGTCCGCCTTCCTTACCTGCGAGATTACTTGTGTTGAGTTGTTGATTTGAATGTCGAGCGGGAGACAGGGACAAGATATATCTTACCTGAGAGGTGATCGCATTTTGAGTGACTGCGTGTTCGTTGAAGGATCCCGGGAAATTCAAGACACTAATAAAACCTAGGCCTGGCACCGAGATCGATCGACCGCAGTGCCAGTGAGATCGTTACTGCATCCACACCAAAGGGCTCACTTCTCCACAATATCTTTTTTCAGACTAGTGACGAAGGCCAGTATCTCGCCTTTCTCCTTTTCGGGGACCTTAAACTTATCGAGTGAAGCGACGAGGTGCTTCGCAGCTGCATCCCAGTCGGCATTCGTGATACCGAGTCCGGTATGTGATGTTTTCATGTCGCGACCCGTGTAGATGCATGGGCCACCGGTGGCGGCGCAAAACTGATCGAGAATGTGTTGCCTAATGCGTTTCTTGGAGTCGACACTGAAGCCGGTGAAGAATTTTTCGAACTGCTTATCACTGACAAGCCGGCCGATGAAATCGTCAACAACTGCGGCTAGTGCATTATAGCCACCGACTCGCTCGTAGAGTGATTTCTCCTGGGCAGCGCCCTCGGCCATTCCGCTTGTTGCAAGCAGTAGTGATAACGCGAGACCCAAGAGCGCCGTTCGTCGCAAATACAGTTTGTTTTGCATATCTCCTAATCTCCTTCAGTTGGGTTCGTCCAAATATGACGACACCAGAAATGCGTGTGCTATCAAACTAATTACGGAAGGCGAAGGAACTTCGGATTTAAGTCTTGAACTCCCGATTTCAAGAGCCACTATGAAGATAGATTGCTCCTGTCGGTGTCGGCATGCCGCTCGCGGGTTCCAGAGTTATGGCAAACACCGCTGAGTTCATGGCTACAGTCGGCATCTGATCCTCCAGAACTCCATTACCGGTGCTGTCGGGAGTGAATACCTTTCCCGGCATCGGTCTATTGCCCACGATATACCATAGCTGGTAAGCCTTACCCGAAGGCGCGGCGGGCAGACCTTTCGCCATCAGCATTGCGTGTCCGTTTTTGTCAAAGGCGAGTTTCGCAGATGCTCCAGGCGCCATGTTGGTTGCGGAGAGTTCAGCCATTCGGGTGCCCGGTGCTGATAGCATTTGGAGTGCCCTATCCTTGCGCGCGAGATCTTCCTGAAGGGTTTTGGTCTCGTTCGATAGTTTAGTGAGTTCGGCGTGAGCTTCCCGGTTCTGTTTCCAGAGGATGATTAATGAGACAAGCAATGAAGCAAAGATGACCGCTGCCGCGATAGCTCCGAGAGATCCTATCGATTGCCAGACGTTTCTGGGAGGCCGCTTGAAAGGCAATACCTGCGGACCGCCAACTACTTTAGAAGTACTTTCCGGTTGTGCATTTTGAGCTTCGGCTCGTATCTGGTCCAGTATTAGTTCTCGTACCATTGGCGAGGGCTCCGCAGGATTGGCAGCAAGGGCTAGTGCAGCGGCAGCGGCATTCCACCGGTCCAACTCTTCCCGACAAGTCGCACACTGTGACAGATGCAAATTCAGCGAGTGCTCCGCTTCGTGGTCGAGCGCGGCCAGCGCGTGCGCCGAAAGCATTTCTTTGTATTCTTCGTGGACCATTAACTTCGTTTCCGGCAAATGCTCAAAACCCAAAACTTTCGCTCTTACTCGCCAAAAGCTCCCGCAACTTTGTCATACCGGCGCGCATTCGAGTCTTAACCGTTCCCAACGGCGCTCCCAACCGCGTGGCAATCTCCGACTGCGTAAGACCGTCGAAGTAAGCGAGCATTAGCGCGCGTTTTTGTTCTTCGGGAAGTTGTGCGAGGGCGTTTGTCACCAGGCCGCGTTGTTCTGCTCGAATGGCATCGCTGGCCGCATCAGAAATCTGTTCTGATTCTTCTCGTGCTCCGGCCTGTGCTACACGTTCGCGGGAGGCCAATGCCCGCAAGCGATCGATTGCCCGGCTGCGAGCTAACGTCACCAGCCAGGTAAACGGCCGCCCGCGCTTTTCATCAAAATCCGCCGCTCGTCTCCAAACCTGGAGGAAAACCTCCTGCAAGACGTCTTCCGCTTCCTCCCGGCTATTCAATATACGCATCAGAAGTCCAAACAGGACCACGCGGTAGCGGTCATAGATATACGCCAGAGCATGCTGGTCGCCATGGGCGACTGCCTGGAGGAGTTCGACGTCAGTAGTTTGTGCCTGTTCAGGTTGCACGCCCGCTCAGTTTGGCCTCTCAGCTAATATACGAGGGAGGCACGGTAACGAGATTGGTTATCGCCTTAGGAGTGACCTCTTTTGACTGCTCAAGCTCTCCACTGGGAGCGCGGGCGGCCCGCCCGCTCCGGGCGCCGGAAGGTGCGAGGATCTCGCACTTTGCTCAACCTCGGACGCTCTGTTCGCGCTGCGCGCTCTTTGCGGGCGAGCCGCCCGCGCTCCCAGTGCAGAGCTCAAGTGGTCAAGCGCAGGTAACTACTAAAGGGCAGCGCGGATTATGAAGCGGCTATGCAACGGTGATTTCTTTGTTGAGGTAGACGTCCTGAATGGAGTTCAGCAACTCGACTCCTTCGCTCATTGGGCGCTGGAAAGCTTTACGTCCCGAAATTAGGCCCATACCACCACCTCGCTTATTAATCACGGCGGTCCGGACAGCTTCGGCCAGGTCGCTCGCACCCTTGGATTCGCCACCCGAGTTGATCAGCCCGCAACGACCCATGTAGCAATTGGCCACTTGATAACGCACCATATCGATTGGATTGTCCGTGGTGAGTTTCTCGTAGACGAGCTTGCTGGTCTTGCCATAGGAACTGCCGAGAGCCTTTTCGACTGCGGGATAACCGCCGTTTCGCTCGGGAAGTTTCTGTTTGATTATGTCGGCTTGAATCGTTACTCCCAGATGATTCGCCTGGCCCGTGAGATCAGCAGCTCCATGCATGTCGCCTTCGGGAGTTTTGAATTTTGGATTCCGCAGGTAACACCAAAGTATGCAGGCCATTCCCAACTCGTGGGCCTGGGCAAAGGCTGCACTGATCTCGGTTATCTGGCGAGTAGATTCGTCAGAGCCAAAATATACAGTCGCGCCAACTGCCACGGCGCCCATATTGTGCGCTTCCTTCACGGTACCAAATAAAACCTGATCAAACTTATTCGGCAACGTGAGCAATTCGTTGTGATTGATCTTCACGATGAAGGGGATCTTATGCGCGTATTTGCGGGCAACGATTCCAAGAACGCCAAAGGTCGAAGCAACGGCATTGCAGCCACCCTCGATTGCCAACTTGACGATGTTTTCGGGATCGAAGTATTGCGGATTAGGCGCGAACGAGGCACCAGCAGAATGTTCGATTCCCTGATCGACGGGCAGGATCGAGAGGTACCCCGTACCTGCCAGGCGGCCGTTATCAAACAATGTTTGCATTGAGCGCAAGACAGCGAGTGGCCGATCCGAACTAACCCACACGCGATCGATAAAGTCTGGTCCGGGCAACTGCAAATCGTCTTTTGAAATCGTCTGTGAGCGGTGATCGAGCAATGTGCGGGCATTCGGTCCGAGGAGTTCTTCGATGCGATCCAGACTTGAACCCGTGCGTTTTAATTCCGTTACCATTATTTTTCCCTCCTGTTGCTTCCTGGGCGGCTTTCAATTGAGAAAGGTTATGAAGCGTAAAAGAATTATACCGTAACCTCGTTTCCGGTAGCCAAGTTCGGCGGCTCACACCTTTTTTCCTTAGGATCTACTAATCAGCCCGCGTTTTGGGCGAGCTTCGGACTGTAGGCTGATTATTCAACTAGTCGGAACGTTGTCGTAACAACCTGTGGGCCAAAACGTAAGGCTGAAGCTGTGTGCTGAAAATAAGTAACGGCGCGAGGTGAGTTCTGCGCACTTGGAATAGAGTTGATTACGTATCAAGCGAACTTTGTTTTAGGGTTTGGGTCGCGAGCTTGGCAAGGTACCGCGTTGACCCGACTCACTACCGACTGGCGCGAGACGATCTGTCCCGTTCAATAGTTTTGATTATTTAGCTGAAACGGTCTTGCGGTGGGCTATCTCCTGAGCGATAGCTACGATCCTATCGAGGTCGAAAGGCTTGGCGACTACCCAGTTAGCGTTCACTGCGCTGCGGGTCTGGTGGCTGATTGCGTCGGCCCAGCCACTGACAATTGCCAGCAACACCGTTTTCGAACGCTCGCGAATCGCGGTCACCAGTTCCCACCCACTCATCTCAGGCATGCCGATGTCAGTAAAGACGGCATCGATTTGTCCCTGATATTTGTCGTAAAGCTCCAGAGCAACTTCGCCACTTTTCGCCGCCAGGACTTCACACCCTTCGGCTTCGAGTGCTTCGATTAAGACGTCGCGCACAGGCGTTTCATCGTCCACCACTAGCACACGGATCTTCTTCTCTCCGGTCGACGGGTCTGAGACCGACGAAGAGGTTTCCGCGTCGCGCGATTGCATACGCGCAACCTTCGGAAGGGAGATGTTGAAGGTGGTGCCGCGATCCGGTTCACTATCAACATCGATCGAGCCGTCGTGCCGGCGG
>Ga0137390_10003961_pt1 | contig 12218 bp, 12 predicted proteins | sample 15con2h24AmetaG_FD_104937 | JGI IMG/M metagenome (GOLD analysis project Ga0137390, IMG submission 104937) | Vadose zone soil microbial communities from Angelo Coast Range Reserve, California, USA - 15con2h2.4A metaG | ecosystem: Environmental > Terrestrial > Soil > Vadose zone > Saprolite... | reverse complement strand
CACTTGGAGCCAACCGCCACCCATATGTAACCCAAGGACAACAGCTCACTGTAGTGCCTGTGACCTGTGAATCCAACTCTCTTACACTCACAGCAGCGGATGTCCCCGACAGCCCGGAAATCATCGATTGCGCCTGGTTACCCAGGCGATGCGATGCTTCCACTAGGACCACTACAGCAGGTAGAGCCTTGCGCCGGAGACAGAGGTGCCCGATGCCCTAAACCCAGTCAAAATCACGAACATCAATTCCATAAGTTGAGCACTTTCTCGGTTCACCGGGGACCGGGCGCTCTGAGTGTCGAGGTTTGATTCCGAGTCACGGAAAAGTACTAGGAGTGAAGTACAAGGACTTCTCGATGGAACATGGCATGATGATGACGGCACTCTGTGCCAGCGCGTGGAATCATTCCGGGGAGACGGAAACAAAAGAGACGTACAGAAGTGTATACATCAGTGTTTGATCTGACTGCAAAAGGTTCGCTGACAAAACGTCATGCCGTGGTTGTAGTCCCTGGGGACCTATTGTCACGTGATACTAATGCTGTGTGACTGCTCGACAGATGAGATGATGCATCGATGATGGCAACAGAGGACCAAAAAAGATTGAGAATATTATGTCCGCAAGGATAACGTATCGCAGAAATCCTAAATATGGGTAAAAAGACACCTGGTTATTCCGAGGGACCGCATATAGAACAAAGTACTTCGTGTTGTGGGAAGGTTTTGACGATATTGGGTAGGTCGGACTGTATTGATCTATATTGTAAGTAGGGTGATTGTGGCTCTGAATGATGGCAACGCTGATCCGTAGATCATGTATACGAGGTCGCCGCGCTTCGGTATCGGCACGCGATCGTTACTTGGTTGGCGCGTCGGCACATATGGACGCTATGATGAGCCCAGGACTACAGCAGGAAGATGCCGACACTAGGACGGGCATTTTTTCGCTCCGAGAGTTCACGACGCACGATCATTGCAGATCTGCATGGAAACAGCGGAATGATGTTGCTCGTAATACATAGAATATCGAAGAAGCTCTGATAAGAAAGATACCACGCCATCACCTGCGCTCTAAAAGATTATGACAACAGCCCCATTAGAAAAACAAGGCTCACCGAACCGGGCTAGTAAGCCTTGCATGCCGCCTTACATCCATCACGATTTTTTTTTTCATTCTTCATAGCTCGGTGGCGCATCTATAGGTGTGCCTCCTCCTCGTGATGGGCCTTGCTGAGGTGTTGCATATGCGGCTGACCACTACATCAGAACGCATTGACAAAGAGACGGGAATGGGGCCGTCGTACGGAGAGATTCCTCCTCCTCTCTCAACTGCCTTCTCATGTAAAGAGCGCGCTCGCGCGTCTTCCCCAACAAGCTAACGAATTGAAAGATACCCTGATTCTTGAGGCGGATCTCCGATTTCGTGCCGGAAGTGAGCCCGCCGTCAGGCGAGGGTCTGACATCGATGGACACGTAGTTGGAACCCAAGTACGGCTGTTCAAACCTTGTTGACAAGATAGATGGGAGTGGTAGTGTTAGAGTGTCGAATCCTGTGCTGCCGCCGTCACTCTCGGAGACAAAAATGAGCTAAGAGTCCGTATCCCTCATGAGTTCTTTTCAGAAGGAGTTCTAGTCTCCGGAGAACGCACGCGTTGATCTGTGAGAAACAACTTTCCCGTCCCGTCCAGTTTCCGCCCGCCCCCATCTCCCCCGGAGGTTGAAGAGCCGGTTGGAGGTATATCAGGAATGATAAGGGAGACCTCGGCGCCTGATTCTACGTTCATAACCGTAAGCTCCCCGGGTAGAGGCACTGGGGTACGGTCAGGGCTGAGCATTGTCCAGTTGAGAGCCATCGTTGGAGTGGAACGGGATTGATCGTGGAAGTGTGAAATACAGATACGGGATATGATGTTGGTTGCATGCTAAGGTAAGAACACGTGGGCTTGATCGATCGGAGAGTGCCATGTATCAAACGGCCATTTCCATTCGTAAGGCTACCTGGCGCAATGGTAGCGCGTTTGGCTTCGATTGCCGACGGCACCAAAAGGTTGCAGGTTCGAGTCCTGCGGTGGTCATTTTTCCCCGGCTGTTATGGGACTTCTTACTTCCTCGGTTGCATATGGAGTCTTATTAGATGGATGATTTTTTCTTCAAATACAGTACGGACAGTGTACTGTATTTAATCATTTTGGTTATTTGAGGATGGATTGCCATAGCCTCGCACGTGATCAGACGCGTCGCGTCGCGTCTCTGCCACTCACAACTGCAATGCCACACTAATCACTAATGCCACAAGGACTCACTTCGACGGTCAGCTCATCTATCGCAAGCGCTTTAAGCTGACGTTAAACACCATGGATATCCACAAAGAAATGTCTCAACACTCTTCCAACCCCCTCGAACTTCCTTCCTCAGATGTTCGAAACAAAACGGCATTGCATCGATATCGCAAAGCTCGGGCAATGGGCGGAAACCAACGTGACTCGGATGAGCCAGAGGATAAACTCGAGATTTCTGACCTCAAAAATTATCAACGACACATTGCAGGGCTTCTCCAGGATCGACCGGCTGCACAAGCTCGGTACATCACGCGTGAGAACACGGGTCTGGAAGTACTCATTGACCTGGATGAAGACATGGACGACGACAAAGTGCAAGATTATGATGGCGAAAATAGCGATGAATACGATGGAGACAATGGCATGGAAATGGATGAAGATGCGGAGGTCGCCGAAGAACGGACGCTGTTCCTCAAGTCGCCGGAGGAGCAGGAGGAGATCGAACTCGAAATTGCGGACCTTGAGGGGGCGGTCCCGGCCATCACGCAGGACTACAAGCTCATCGACCGCCTTGGCACTGGCACATTTTCGTCGGTGTACAAGGCCGTCGACCTCGGATATCACGAAAAGTGGGACAACGCGGTATGGCACGGGCAACACTCCGCCGCGTCATCCGCGCACTACCAATCAGTGCCACGACCGCCGGGCACGAAGGTTTTCGTCGCTATCAAACGCATATATGTGACCAGCAACCCGGAACGGATACGAAACGAAATCTCCATCCTGGAAACGTGTCGGGGTGCGCGACACGTGTCACAGCTTATCACTGCGTTTCGACACGAGGACCAGATCGTCGTGGTCATGCCTTACCATTCGCACGAGGATTTTCGCGTGCGTACAAACGCGTTTCAGAGCTTTCATCGGGTTTTTAATGTCCATGAGACCATCGCAGTCGTTTTACCGCAAACTTCCGATGGATGGGGTCCGTGCCTACTTCAGATGCATGTTTCGTGCGTTACGGGACATTCACGCGCGGGGTATCATCCACCGTGACGTCAAGCCTGCCAACTTTCTCTTCGACCCTCACAGAGGAGTAGGAACGCTAGTCGACCTCGGCCTAGCCTGCGTGAGTATCTACCTTTCCGAGAAGAATGACATTAATTGTTTATTTATGAAGCGCATGGGCGTGGAACCCCCTGTACATTACGGAAGATGTCTGCACACCTCACCGACAAGGGAGAACCCACATGGTCGGCTACGGCGTGCAGCTGAGTACAACTCGGAGGTCGTTAGGAAAAGGCAGAAGGATGCGCGGATGCGCAGTGGATGGACATCCGACAGGGTCGGTTATTTAGAAAAGGATACAAGGTATGTGCACAACGCTGCGGGTGTGAATCCTGGTTTTACTAAATCCACAGACCTCATTCGAAAGCTAACCGAGCAGGCACCCGAGGTTTCCGGGCGCCAGAGGTGCTCCTAAAGTGTAGTGAACAAACAGGGGGTCTGTCCTAATGTAGTATCTCATAACCGGCGGGCGTCTTTGTTGATCATAGGTGCCATTTGTTAGCTATCGACGTGTGGTCCGCGGGCATGGTTCTCCTGTTCTTCTTGACTGGAAAGTTCCCCCTTTTCCAGTCCAACGACGACGCCGAAGCGCTCTTAGAGATAGCGTGTATTATCGGACGCCTCAGGATGGAGAAAGCGGCAACGCTACATTGTGAGTGCCTGTGAAAGGAATGCCCTTGCCCAGCAGTATATTAATTAGCGCCTACAGCCCGGTCATTCACTACAAACATCCCGTCTATCACGCCAGAAGGGAAACCCTGGCGCGAATTCGTTGAAACATTGAATCCGAAACTGCATGATTGGCCGAAGAGTGCCTTGTGCCAGGACCCCTACAACATGACCGAGGCATCGTCCGGCGGAGGTTCTTACGCCCCTCCTCCTTCGTCTTCGTCGCCGGCCGCAGGTGCTGCTTCATGCGAGTCACATAGGGCGTCTCCAAGTGCAGATGTGCAGGATCACGAAACGGACGTGGAACAAGCGCTCGATCTGCTCGAGCGCCTCTTGCATCCCGAGTCCATCAAACGTATCACGCCGCGGCAGGCACTGTACCATCCGTTCCTGCGGGAAAGCGAGGAAGGTGATGATGCGTTCTTTCCGCACCCATTTGGGGAGGGTATCTGCGGGGAATGGCATTTTGAAGACCCGGTGACGGAAGAATTTCGGGTGCGTATCAGGACGGAAGAAGGAGAGACGAGCGTGATACCGGTGATGGCTGGCGAAGGGATAGCCATCGGAAACGAACCGTGCGATTTTCATCGGGAAGAGGACTTTTTCAAGTCGCCGGACGAGTGTATTGGCCAAGTGTGACGGTAACACTAGGAGGTTCCGGGGCAGCATCCCAGACCTCGGTCAATGTTTCCAAACAAGGAGTGGCAAAGCCGCCCGCCGTCTACAGACGGCAGGATTGTGCCAGTCCCTGCACGCTGAATTAAGCATATATAATAGTGTCTATGGTTCATTAATGCAGGGTTAAACCGGACAGCTAATATACCAACGTGTAACGGACTGGTACGAGCATATTAAATTATTTCATGTAATGGCCTTTAGGGGATTCGAACGTGCAATGTGGGAGCGAGGCAGCTTACCATTGGGCCAAGGCGGCGTGTGTCAGCATCGACAACGCTACCTGCGACGGACGAGATGCGCCAACGCTCGATGTCGATGAGTCTTTCAATGTGAGCAAAGTAAATGAAGACAACGTCACTTGATTCTGTCATTGAGCAGCTAGCCCCACTTGTCGTCGTCCTCCTCATCCCCCTTCTCGTCCTATACGGCCGAAACTACTTCCGCCAATTCGCCTTCCACATGCTCGCCGTCGCCAGCTCGGCGCTGCCTTGGAACTGGACATCGATATACGAACACGGGTCCGCATCCCCCAGACCCAAGAAGAAACTCCCCATCCGCACCCGCGTCGAACAGCTGGCCGCGAGAACCGATGCCCGTTCTGGTGTGTAACCCCCCCCCCTTCTCCAGTCGTGTGTATGTGCGCGCGTTCTGAATTGCATTCCCGAACGATCCATATGGCACATCAGAGGGAGAGAAGAGCCTGTTATACCCCGGGCTCGTTAATCTTTCGGGGACGTATTGCTTTATGAACTCGACTATGCAGGTGCGTTCCGCCACGCCGATCCACTCCATCTCCACCTCATCGGCTACCTAACCCCCCGACCTCGCGCGTGCGTGAATAGGCCCTCGCCTCTCTGTCATACCTACAACCACACATAGACGCTATCCACGCTAAAGCCGAGGCGGTTGACATACCCACGCCAGTCGTCGACGCCCTGCGCAACCTCCTACACGGTGCGATATGCCTCCCCCCTCACGCCTCGTAGCTACTTTCCCAACCCACATGACCCCCTCTCCGCCCCACCAGACCTCAACGCCCCTTCATCTCGCTATCGCTCCATCCGCCCCGTCGATATGATCGCGGCACTCTCTCAGCCAGAGCCAGGCAGGCGCAGCCCTCTCTTTTCCTCACGTGAGCACCAGGACGCGCAGGAACTCTTCCAGCTCGTCTCGGAATACGTCAAGAAAGAGGCAACCGCCGTAGACCGCGAGGGCGCGCGCGACCTCGGCTTTGGCTCGCTCGCGTCTCCATCGTCTGTTGCCACGACCGCGACCGCGGCCACGACTAGCGTCGACGTATCCAAGGGCGTGTTCGACGGCCTGACTGCGAACCGCCGTAGCTGCTGTGAGTGCGGCTACACCGAGGCGGTCATGCACTTTCCGTTTGACAACTGGCAGCTCGTCCCTCGTATCGTGCGTCCCGTTTCCTTTGCCTCCCACCGCCCTTCCCAACTGAGCAGCGGGCGTCCACAGGGGAATTGCAGACTCGAGGACTGCCTTGTGGACTACACGCGCCTGGAAGTCCTGACAGACTGCATCTGCCGCAAGTGCTCGATGCGTGCGACGCTCCGCCGACTGGAACAAGATGCAGAACGACTCACTGCCGAGGCGGGCAAGTCGTCTGTGGTGTCGCAGTCGAAAAAGAGGCGCGTGCGCGAGGCCAGGCGATTGGCGCTCCGGCTCAAGACCGCGCTCGAGGAGGGACGAATCGAGGAAGACATCAAGGGTGTCAAAATCGAGAAGGTCTTCTCTCGAGCGTCGACTAAGCAAGCTATGGTTGCGCGGGTGGGTGACCCTCTTTGTCTTATTTTTCATCAAGGCCTTGCCTGATGCAACGCATGCGCCACGCTCAGCCTCCGCCAGTGCTCGTGCTGCATCTCAGCCGCTCTGTGCACCTCGGTGCATACGCATCCAAAAATTCTGCGCGGGTGCACTTCCCAGAGGTGCTCGACCTGACACCGTTCACAACCTCGGGCATGCTTTCCACGACGCCCTCATTCCCCCTCTCCTCGCACATGCCCTCCCCCACCGTCGCAGCCGCAGCCGCAGCCGCCGCCTCTCTAGTCGCCCGTACGACCAAAGCACAAAACCCTGCGTCACCACCGCCGCGCGTGCTCTACCGCCTCGCAGCGGTGGTGTGCCACTACGGCCAACACTCGTTCGGGCACTATGTCTGCTTCCGGCGCAAGCCGCGCGGGTTGGGGCGCGTGGCGCCGCCGCGGCTGGACGAGTCGCCTGTGGCGCCGGGGAGGGGCTGGCTGCGCACGAGCGACGACGCGGTGCGCGAGGTCGGGATCGAGGTGGTGTTGCAGGAGGGCTCGGGCGCGTTTATGCTCTATTATGAACGAGTGAGGAACGGAGGTAGGCCGGTCTGGCCCCTACATTGCGGGACGGACAAAGACGACGACGACGATGCGCGGGAGGTTGGAGGCGGCGGCGAGCGGAAGGCACAGACGTTCCGTCTGCAGGATGTGGCGAAGTGGGAATCGAGTGAGGAAGAGGAGAAGGAGAAGGAGGCACCGGTGATCAAGGCGCGCGTCGTGCGGAGTGTGTCGCTCGGGCGAGACGATGAGGAGGGGGACGCCGATTCGGAGGCGCGGTCGTTGTCATCGCCGACACCCACCAAGCCGGGACCCATCGAGGTCGAGCCCGCGCTTGAGCTGCCCACGTCGGCGGTGTCTGCCGATGCGCCGCCACCCACAACCGACACACCACCTGCCGTGGACGAACCGCCGATAGCGGACCCTCAAACGGCGGCGGGCTCCCGAGCGTAGGACCGCCTCATTTGTCCCGGAGGGCATGTCGTCGCATTTACATTCTCATAGTTTTACATCTTTGTACCATGGTTTCACGCGGGGATTTGCTTGCATCTATATGCACATTCAGAACAGGACAAGACGGGGCATGGTTAAACCGTTTGTCAGGACCACATTTCGCACGCGCATAAAGTTGAGCAAGCAGGCAATAATAATAATACACACAGTCCTCGTCCTCTGCGGTAGGCGCAAACAAGCAAAACAAAGGGAGTACTAGATAAAAGAGGTGGACAGTGAGATTCCTTGTGCAGATGGAGCATAGCATAATCCTGGTAACTTTAGTTGTGCGCATTTCTGTCAATGGGGCTCGTGAAAATCTGTCCATACATCATCCATCACCAGTAGACGTGGCGCTCGACGGTGCGGGGCTTCGGCCTCGTGTAGATTGTGCGCTTGACGCGGGTCACGGTGGGGTACCATGCATGGTAAATATCGCCGGGCTCGAACTGGACCTCGACTATCTGCCTGCCCTATAATAAAAGAGGCATCAGGACAAGGCACCATGACGACGGGGGAGGGGGGGGGACGTACGGCGTAGTCGATGTGTGAGCCGATGACGAGGCCCTCACGACGGCCATAATTGCCGTGGTGGACAGAGACGATGTCACCGGGCTGTAGAGAGAGCGAAAGGATGCGATACCCACGGAAGCATTTTGCGTCGGTCAGCGATCGGCGCTAGTTTAAAGACGGTTATAAACCACGCACGATGATCTCTTCGCTGGACATGATGTCGGTCGGAGGTCGGTGTTGATGCTTGCTTGATGAGGTGTTTTGTAAGGGGAGGGGAGTTTATGGTAGGTGTGAAGGAAGGGAAGAGGGACCCGCTTGGCGGGTTTTATAGGGCGAGGTACCGAGAGATAATAATGCCATCATGGCATTTGTTCTCGCGCGCGCCGGCACGGTCTGCACGCGGCAGAAGCGAGGCGCTTATATATCGCCACCTCTTTTTTTTCTCAAAATAATAATAATAACCCCATTCCACAAAGTGCCCACTGAACAGCCAAGGGCCGCCCGCCCATATAATTCTGAGCATTCCCCCGAAGACAAAGAGGAGCGAACACAATCCATCATATTTCGTCCTTTTGGGTTTTCCCGTTTTGGCGTTGACGTCCTTGCGCCTTGCCTCGTGTCTGGCCATAACCACGTGTCCCATGGTCGGCTGCTTCTCGGACCCCACCCCCTTCCCGTTCGCTTCGAGTTGCTTTGGCGGGTCGAGCCTCATTGTTCCATCCATGCGAGCAAAAGCGGCATTGGATTGTCCACCCAGCGCAGCCTCAATGCCAGGTAGTTGATGGATTGATTGGCACGGAAGCTGAGCGCTATCTGTCTGATGCTCCTTCGCATCAGAATTGTTTGTGGTCGGCCCGGGGGCATGCGCGTAGCACGAGCCGGTGTAACCTTGTCCGGAATCGACTTCGATTTGAATGAGTGGAGGTATAGATGCGTAGTTCCTCTCATACGTGTCTATGCCAAGTCTTTATTCCATTTATGGAATCACCTCTTGGCCTACATTGCTGTTCCAAAATACCCTCAGCGATGACCTGTCCATGGACACAGGTTCGCATTTGTGTGCCCCTGAGTTCTCCATGGACTGGATATGGACTGGATTATTATGGGCCCAACTGCCTCATTGACAAGGCAGCAGAAGCTACCAAGGGCGCTAAGCGAAGGCTTCCGTCCTTCAAATATACTGTATCGGTTACCTCATAACCCATAACCCATCTGCCTGGTGTCGCCTACCCACATGGTCATCCATGAGACGCTGGCATGTCAAGGAATGGATGAAAATGGTAGGGAGGTCCGCAGCGTGTCTGTCACCGGAAGACAGACGAATGTTGATCACGACCACATTTCCAAACACATAAGATGTACGCTATAATAGAGGGAACAAACTGGTCCTAAATATGGAAAGTTATCGATTTGTCAATCCCCGATGGAAAAAGGAAAAAGGGAGCAAGAGTAGCAGAACTACAGGGAGGTGGATATGTCACTTGGATCTGTAAACGTAAACGAAAGCCACATACATCGCTCATCGCGTCTTATCCTCCGCAAGGATTGCTTCGTTCAACTCATCCAGTGGAGCCAACTCTTTCTTGTCTATGAGATCAAACTGCACGTCTGGTGAGCGTTGCGTGAATGGCGCGCCTGAATTGTGACGTACCTCGTTGATAAAGAGGAAAAAGTGGCGATAGCTCGTATTAAGGTGGGCTTGTATACATCAATGGAAGGAGAAAAGGAGCTACGAAAAGCGATCGAAACGCACCTTCGATGCCGAGCGCGCAGATCTGATCAAAGTGGTTGCTGTATATGTGCGCGTACACGCGAAACAATCGACGCACAATGGTGCGCACAGTGTCTTTGAATGTCCGAGGGAACGACACACCTTACGCCCTCCATCAGCGGCGCAGAATCTAGGGATAATAATATGGGAGGACATACCGATCGTATTCGGGAAGACGGCTTCGTCGTCAAGGATATTCTGAGCCCAGTTCATGAGAGCGTCGACATACTCGGGCGCGGGAAGCTTCGTGGGGCGCTTGTAGCGCACGCCGTCTTCCCAGAGATATTCGTATCTGATTTTGGGGGAGGTGTCGATTATCAGCGCAGTGAAGACTGAGAGTGAGCTCGCAGCCTCACCGAGGGCCGGCGGACATGATCGGGCACTGCGCGACGCAGCCATATTCAGAGAGGGGTCGAGAACCGAGAAGATAGGAAAAAAAGACGGACCTCCTGAGGAGTGCAAAACTCCGTCACTGTGCCGTAGAGCATGTTGAGATGGTTGAAGAAATCGACGGCTGAAGCGACCGGGTTCACGTCATTGGCGGAGGTTGGGCCGGAGTGCCCGACTCACCATGGACAGCGAGCCATTCGTTGAGGTCCTCGCCTTCTGGGAGCTTTACGGCAAGGCGGAGGTTCCCGGAACCCTTTGAAGAGTCTGTCTGCCCGGCCGGGGATAGCATCACACATGCGGGAACGTACTAGCGTCGCTTCTGCGTATTTCCTGAGCTGGTATTGCTTGGTGCCCTCAGGTACATCTCTGCGTGGCTTGAAGGTGCGTGTTTTACCTCTGTCAAAGGATAAAATATGTCTGGACTCGAGATGATAAATAAAGTTCTTACAGGCCGAAAAATGTGGACATGGTTGATTTTATGGGTGTGAACGAGGAGATGATCACATCACATATAGATATCGTAATCACATGACGATCTGTTCTGTTTGATCACTCCTGTCTCCTGTGCTCCTCCTATTAATCATAATGGCTCGGGCACAGTATAAAAATCCAGAGCGACCGGACTTTTTGCGCCAACTCGACTATCGTTCTCTTTCCCATGTCACGCATACTCGTTGTCTTGACTTCTGCCTCCCAGACCCTGTTGGGCCCCGAGGATCCAACTGTAACTAACACCATCGACACCTTCCATGCATCATCCTGAATACCATTATTATAGGGTTGGTATCTTCCTGAGGCGGCACACCCGTACTATGTCCTGTCGCCCCACTTCACCATCGACTTCGCTTCCCCAGCTGGGCCGAATCCGCCGCTGGACCCCTCTAGCGTCGATGTGAATACGGTTCCGTTGCCACATGCCATCATGATGACGTATTTTGTCGTAGTTTGCCAAGGACGATGATGAAAGCAAGCGCTTCCTGAATGATCCCGCTGTCAAGACTCTTCTCGAAAACGCAAAACGTCTGAGCGCTGTTCGTTCGGATGATTATGTGGCGATCTTTTACGTCGGTGGACGTGGCCCGGTTATAGACCTTCCGACAGACAAGACGAATATTCGACTGGCTAATGAAGTACGCCCAAATCGCAAAGGGAAAGTCTTGTATCTTACGCCTCCCCTAGTTCTACCGCTCTGGAAAGGTCGTCGCCGCCGTCTGCCATGGCCCCGCGTAAGTGGAGAAGTGCATCGCTCCTGTCTTCACAAGCCCTGAAGCTGAATTTGAATGTCAAGTGCCCTTGTAGGCGTTACAGGAACAGATGGAACGTCCATCTTCAAAGGCAAGGTCGTCACTGGATTCTCAAATGCTGAAGAAGAACAAATCGGTAAGCTCGAGGTGAGTGGGACTGTTTGTCGAGGTATGTTTATTACAACGAAGAATAGGCTCTCCCGTTCTTGCTCGAGGACCGTGTCAAATCACTTGGAGCGACGTATGAGAAAGCCGATGAGCTATTTGCAGTGCGTGCCAATCCTGCTATGTTCTCAACGTCTCGCTGACACAGTGGTGTATACGCAGGCGAAGGTTGTGCATTCCGGCAACCTCATTACTGGGCAGAATCCAGCATCCGCTAGGCCCCTTGCCGAAGACCTTCTGAAGAAGTTGCAGGCCGGGGCTTAAAAAGCCAATCGTTAAGCTTAAACGCATGAAATGTCAGAGAAAGAAGATTCATAAATAACAATGTAACAAGCGATGACTCCGTCTGGAAATAAATTTGAAAAGATTGGCTTTGCTAGACAACTCGCTTAGTGCGAGCCTGCGATCTGAGAGGCAGAAGATCAGCGGCTATATGCAGGTTTGGGTTCCATTGTACTAGCGCATGGCGCACGGTCAGTTATCAACAGATATTTTGGTGCAAGGCAAGCCCAAGCCTATTCCGCTTCTAGTATTGAATGAATTGTGAAGGGTGAAAGATGCTGGCATATACATCAGTGGACACGGCGATGTTTCCTCAGCCTATGTTCGTAACGACCGTCCCAACCACGGT
>Ga0137390_10003960_pt1 | contig 12220 bp, 7 predicted proteins | sample 15con2h24AmetaG_FD_104937 | JGI IMG/M metagenome (GOLD analysis project Ga0137390, IMG submission 104937) | Vadose zone soil microbial communities from Angelo Coast Range Reserve, California, USA - 15con2h2.4A metaG | ecosystem: Environmental > Terrestrial > Soil > Vadose zone > Saprolite... | reverse complement strand
GCCAAGCGTCTGCCCATCCCCATCTTCCACGTCAACGGCGAAGATCCCGACACCGCCGTGCGCATCGCCCGCATCGCCACCGAGTATCGGCAGCGCTTTCACGCAGACGTCGTCGTCGACCTCATCGGTTACCGCCGCTTTGGCCACAACGAAGCCGACGACCCCACCGTCACCCAGCCCCGCCGCTACGCCGTCATCAAGCAGCGCGCTCCTCTCTATCAGCTCTATGCCAAAGCCATCGGCGTCGATCCTGCCGCGGAGGCAAAGAGCATCCAGGAGAAATTCCTAGCCGAACAGACCGCCGCCACCAAGGTCGAGCACAAACCCGTGCTCTCGAAGCTTCCCGAGTACTGGGACAACTATCGCGGCGGCGAACTCAGTGAAGCCGACGAGCAAGTCGCCACCGGCATCTCTGCCGACCGCGTCCTCGAGCTCGCGCGTCTCTCCAACAGCTACCCCGCCGGCTTCCACATCCATCCCAAGGTGCAAAAGCTCTACGAGCAGCGCGTCGAGATGGCCGAAGGCAAACGCCTCTTCGACTACGGCGCCGCCGAACTTCTCGCCTACGCCTCGCTACTCGTCGATGGCACTCCTGTTCGCCTCGCCGGGCAGGATTCCCAGCGGGGCACCTTCAACCAGCGCCACTCTGTCCTCGTCGATACCGAGACCGAGATTCGCTACGCGCCGCTCGATCACATGACCGACACCCAAGCCCGCTTCGAGGTCCACAACTCGCTCCTCTCCGAAGCCGCCGCCCTCGGCTTCGAGTACGGCTACGCGCGCGACTATCCCGAAGCACTCGTCCTTTGGGAGGCCCAGTTCGGCGACTTCGTCAACGGCGCGCAGTCCATCATCGACCAGTTCATCGCAGCCGGCGAAGCCAAGTGGGGCCTGCTCTCCGGCGTCGTCATGCTCCTGCCGCACGGCTACGACGGCCAGGGACCCGAGCACTCCTCGGCCCGCATGGAACGCTTCCTACAACTCGCTGCAAGCGACAACATCGTCATAGCCCAGCCCTCCAACGCCGCGCAGTACTTCCATCTGCTCCGGCGACAGGCGCTGCGCTCATGGCGCAAGCCGCTCGTCGTCTTCACGCCCAAGAGCATGCTGCGGCATACCGACGCCTCATCGACAGTAGCGGACTTCGCGCTCGAAAGGTTCCAGAACGTTCTCCCCGACAACGACGTGAAGAACCCGCGGCGTCTGCTGGTGTGCAGCGGCAAGATCGGCCACAACCTCCGCGTCGAGCGCGCCAAGCGCAAGGACTTCAGCGTCGGCATCATCTTCCTCGAGCAGTTCTATCCCTGGCCCGAGGCCGAGCTCGAGGCAGCGCTCGACCAGCATCCCGAAGCCGAGGAGATCATCTGGGTACAGGAGGAGCCGGCCAACATGGGCGCATTCTTCTACGTCATGCCGCTGCTGCGGCGTCTGGCAGGCGATCGCACAGTCTTGAGCGTCAAGCGTCATGAAAGCGCGTCCCCCGCAACCGGTTCTGCGAAAGCCCATGAGATCGAAGAGAAGACGCTGATCGATCTTGCATTTGGCTCCGCAGTTTAAATCTCCGCTGCAAGAGATGAACCTGGACTAGCTGACACAGATAGCTAGAACATACGCAGTAAGAAGCCCGAGCAGGAGATAAATCCTGATCGGGCTTCTTTTTGCGGAAACGATGATTACGAAAAGATGCGGCGACGAACAATGCCAGCGGCCGCAAGCAGCCCAGTGCCAAACAACGCGAAGCTGCTAGGCTCGGGGGTTGTTGCGCCGACCGCAGCATTGTTAACAACGAACAGGAGATCCGCAGGGGCCGTGCAGCATTCCGAATATTCGAGGGAGAAGTTATACGTACCGGCCGAAGCCGCATTCACAGTGAAGGGCGAGTTGGAAAAGCCCGTAGGCCCGGGAGCATTTACAACATTTCCAAAACCGGTGATGTTCAGAACAGCGCCATCATCGTGGCCGACGGTCAAGCTGTTATTACCGGCATTCAGAAACAGGCTGCCGGTGATGACCAGCTCGAGATTGTCGGCTGTGCCATTGGGGTTAAATCCATTGATCTGGTTGCTGAAAGTAGGATTGTTGAGGAATCCGGCCGTCGTGTACGCGGAGGGCGGACTCGTAAAGTCGATGCCCAGGGCGCCAATGGAGAAGGATGCGCTGGCCAGCCCAGCGCCTTGATTGGCCGGGTCGGCCGCATTGTTTGGATTCGGAATATTTTGGTAGACGATGGCGCTAAAGATATCGGCGTGAGCAAGCGGGGCGGCTGCAAGCAAAACTGCCATGCAGGACGCCAAAGAGAGGGCGTGTAACGAGAGCTTCATTATTTGCCTCGATAGATTCGATTTTTGGGAAGGGCCCGTAGAGATTAAACAGAGCATTTCGATGGCCACGATTTGGGCTGAGGCCCGATTTTTTAAGGCCTTGTTTCTTGGCTACTTAGGAGATGGCAAAGCGAGGCTATTTTCCGTGGATCCCAAGAATGTGCAAAAGTTTGCAAATAGGAATGAGAAGCGCTTTCCTGATCGCACCCGGCGATGGTGAATCTGCAGCCCGAATCGAGGCATCCGCAACGAGCGCCGAAGCTGGCGCGCCCCGAAGATCTTTCGCCCGGTTCTACTCCCGCCGCGGAGACGGAATGGGGTTAGCGATTTCCCTGGCATAAATCTGATACGTAGTCTTCGGTGGGTCGTCATGCTGGTGAAGCGCGCGGACGCGTGCACGGATAGCCTCGTCGGCGGCCGTAATGCGCTCGCGCGAGCGGAGAAAATCAAGCCACGACTCCATGATGAAGGTCTCGTTCAGATGCTCCGGGTTAATGGCGTCGCGATAGATGCCCCAGCGCATGGCCCCATCGCGCAGACGAACGCCACGGAGCTTGTGGATGGCGCGGGTAAACTCGGCGTAGTTCTCGGCAGCCACACGGTACTCGACGGAGATGCGGACGGGACCATCGGTCGGTTCTGTGTCGAACGCGAGCTGCGGCGCAGGGTTCTTGAACCGATGAGGAGTGTGGTCGGGAAGCGGCCCGTGCAGGATGCGGAATCGCCGGACGAAAGGGAAGGTGATCAACAGGCCGCCGGCGGCACAGGCAAGGGCGATAGGAGTGGAGGTGCGTTCGGCAATCGCTCCCCACAGAACAGCCCCAAGGGCCATGCTGCCCTGAAAGGTCATCATGTAGGTGCCGAGGGCGCGAGCTTGCACCCAGGCAGGCACGGCGAGCTGCACGCTGACGTTGATCGTAGACATCGTGCTGGTCCAGGCAGCACCGGAGAGAATCAGCGACGCGATGATGAGGAACGGGCTCCGCACAAACGCGAGCACAAGCAGCACAGCGACGTTATAGAAGGTGGCGGCGGCTAGGATCTGATCTGCGGTAAAGCGCTGGCGGATGCGATGGAGAGTGGTCGCGGCAACAACTGCTCCCAGGCCGAGCGAGCCATTGAGGATGCCGTAGCCAAGTGGCCCTTGCTTGAGGTCGCGCCGTGCCACGACGGCCAACAGCGACCAGATGGCGGAGATGAAGAAAGTAAAGACAAACGCACGGACAAGTGAGGCCTGCAAATCTGGCGCATAGCGAACGTAGCGGAGGCCGGAGCGAATGGAGCCTTCGATGCGCTCCGCGGGAAGCGCCGACTTGAAGAGCGGGACACGCTTCCAATTAACCAGCACCCAGATGACGCCGGCGAAAGAGAGCGCGTTCAGCGCGAAGACAGAGCCGGCCCCGGTGTGGACACGCTGGAACCCAGCAACCATCAACCCCCCGAGCGCCGGTCCCACCGCACGCGCAAGGTTATTGCTGGCCGCGTTGAGGCTGACCGTATCTGGGATCAACTCACGCGGAACGAGCTCCGGGACGATCGCCTGCCAGGCCGGGTTGTTCATCGCCGAGCCGATGTTCAGCAGAAAGGTAAAGGCCAGCAGCGCCCAAGGCGAGACATAGCCGACAAAGGTGAGTATCGCGAGGATGCCAACCGAGGCAAGCATCCACGCCTGCCAGAAAATCAACAGCTTCCGCCGATCGAAGATGTCCGCGGTAGCGCCCGCCAGCAAACCCAACAGAAGCACGGGCAGGCTGGCGGCAGTCTGCATCAGCGCGATCAGCAGCGGCGAAGCAGTCAGCGAGGTCATCAGCCAGGTGCCGGCAGTGTCCTGCATCCAGGTGCCGACCGAGGAGACCGTGCTGGCGATCCAACGATCGCGAAACAGCGGAATCTTAAGAGGGGCGAAGCCGGTGGGAGTTGGCGCGGCGACAACAACAGAGCCGGAGGTTGGAGTTTCGAGGGGCATCGCTAGATTTAGTTTACGGTGTCGCGGGATTGTCAGCGCGGTGTAATTTCTTTGTCATTCTTTGTCATGACTCGATCACGTAGGCAATAAACTACCAACGCGCAAGTTGACGAAGTTGCGAAGGAACCGAAGCGCGGAAAGTATGGGCGAAGTGATCTCACCAACGACCTCCCTTGACCACCCTCGTCGGATTCAACCGGCGAGCGGAACGCAGTTTCGCTGGCTGGTCGCGATCGCTTTGGCCTTCACCTTCGCCACCTGTTACCTCCGCGAATTTGTTCTGCCGCATGTCCCCGTCATGTCCTGGGCCGATCAGATGCTGTTCGCAACCGACGGAGCCAGAATCGTCGCCGGACAGATGCCCTACCGCGATTACTTTCAATTTGTAACGCCCGGCGCCGACCTGGTCTACGCCTTCCTGCTCCGGCATCTCGGGCTGTTGCTGTGGATTCCAAACCTGCTGATGGTGTGTCTGGCGGCGACCGCTGTTCTGTTGACGACGCTGGCCGCGGCCAAGATACTGCGCGGCAGCTTTATCGCTCTCCCGGCTGCCCTGACGGTTGGCTTCGTTCTCTTCGGAGGCCTGGATGCCACCCATCATTGGTTCAGCGCTCTTCTCGCAATCGTCGCCATGCTGGTTCTCTTTCAAGGATCGCAGCACTGGCGTATTGCTTTGGCCGGCGCCTTGTGCGGTATAGTCGCCAGCTTCACGCAGAGTAAGGGAGCGACCGTCACCGCAGGCTTCCTCGTCTATCTCCTCTGGCAGTCGTTCGACGAAAAGCAAAAAGCAAGTGTGCGTTGGCGCAAGTGCATATTGCTGTGCGGCGCTGCGCTGGTCACCTTCGTTGCGATTAACGGTCCGTACATTGCGGCGCTGGGGATAAAGGAATGGATCAAGTGGGTCATCGTCTTTCCCTTCCGTTACTACCCAACACTTCCCGCCCAGACATGGCGTTCCCCCGTGGACGACTTCCGCAACCAGATCGGCTTCATCCGGTGGATCTGCATTCCATTCGTGTATCTAACGGTTCCGCTGGTCTACCTCGTCTTTCTGCGCGTGATGTACCGTCGCCGCCGAATCGAGCCAGGCGAACCGTGGAATCAGCTTCTGCTGCTTGCAATCACCGGACTTGCTTTGTTTCTGGCGGTCGCGCCGTGCCTCTCCGTGATGAGAGTCTCGAGCGCCAGCCTCCCCGGCATGGTCCTCCTCGCGTGGCTGCTGAATCGATGGGGAAGGCAGGGAAGAGTCGCAGCCGGAGCGCTCGCTGCTCTGTCTCTTGCAATCGCCGTCTACCTGCCGATACGCAATCAGACAATGCACTGGCACTATCTCGATCTTCCCGCAGGCCGAACCGCGATTCTCGATCCAAACCGATACGAGGTCTATCGTTGGATGGCGGAGAACACTCACCCCGGACAGATGTACTTCGGCATGGGACCGCTCGCACTTCCGTTATGGCTGCAGACCCCGGCCCCCATCTCTGCGCCGGTTCCCTACGAATACGACCGGCCCGAGCATATAGCCGCATCGATCACTGCAATTGAGACCAACCGCGTGCCTCTGCTTCTACTCAAGCCATACCGCTACCTTGCCGGAACCTGGGGCTATACCGACGATCATCTGCGACCGTTTCAGGCTTATGTCGATCAGCACTATCGCTGCATAAAGACGTTTCCCGCGGGCTTCGAGGTATGGGAGCGAAGAGACAGTCCTCAGCCCGATCGAAAGCCATAACGCGGATGCGTCTTCGCAAAGCAGAGCAGGTGAAGGCTTCTTTACAAGCATCCGGAAGCATCCAACGCTGCCAGAGTAAAATCGCCGCATGAATAAGTACGATCTGGAGAAGCTGTGGGACGAGCATACGAAGTATGAGTTTGCCACTCCCGATGTAGAAGCAACCCTGGCCACAATGGTTGAAGACGCCTACGTCAACCATGTTCCGGTGATGACCGGAGGCAAAGGCAAGAGCGCGCTCCGAGCGTTCTACGGCACGGACTTTATTCCTTGCATGCCGCCCGACTTCAAGATGACCGACGTCTCGCGAACCGTCGGTGAAAACCGGCTCGTCGACGAGATGGTGATCTCCTTCACTCACACAATAGAGATGCCGTGGATGCTGCCGGGAGTCGCGCCCACGGGCCGTTACGTCGAGGTGCCGCTGGTCGCGATCGTAGGCTTCCGCGATGGCAAGCTGGCGCACGAGAACATCTACTGGGATCAGGCCTCAGTACTCAAGCAGATCGGCCTGCTCAGCGGTGACGGCCTGCCCGCGCACGGCGCAGAGACAGCCCGGAAAATCCTCGATCTGCAAGCCTGAATCAAAAAGAAAGTGGCTTAAAAAGGAAACCCACGCAGCGCGGTGGGGGCTGTTGCGTGGGTATTCCAGTAAAGCAACGAAGTGGGTGGACTTCGTTATGACTGACTCAACCCGAAGGGAGTCTTGCCATTCCTTAAAGGTAACGGCAAAGCGAATCAGAGTCAAGAGGCATTTGCGTATCGGACCTGAGCCGCCAAATTACTGGTGGAATTACCGATATCCCAGCCTTACAGGTGGTTTTCCTCCCCCCCAAAATGTAAGTCTTTATCCAGAGCCAATCGACCGGGAAAGCTTGCCGTATCTTCCGCAACACTCCGGGCGAAGTGGTGGCCCAGGAACCGATTGGGCCATCTGCCATTCTCATTTGGCAACCTGCTCCATCACCACCTCGACATCCAGGTGCCGCGTGCTGCCGGGGATGTCGATCGATCCCAGCACCAGAGGTTTGCCCAGGGTCAGGAACGACGTTCCTTCCAGGGAGCTTTGCCGAATGATCGGATCCTGTAAGCCGACACCGGACGTCTGCTCCGCCATGCTCAATTGCTCCACCTTCGAACGTAACCTTGCTCCATTGGCGAGCTCCTCCATGGTCGCATCGAAGTTCATGCCCACATCGATGTAGGTGAACTGCGTCTGCGCCCCGGTGTTGCCGGTAGCGCTGTAGGATCCCGTCGCAATCGGCACCTTGCTGCCTTGCTTCATCACCGTTCTCTGCCCCGCCGCCACGATCATAGAGAAGTGCTGAACTCCAATGCGCTTGCTGCCATCCGTCTCGACAGTTGTGAAGGTGAGGCGATAGGTTTTCTTGGGCCTGTCAAGATCGCTGATGACCTTCTGCGCGAGCGCAAGCTCGTCCGGGGTGCCGCGTATAGTGAGGGCGTTCTGGCTCGGGACGAGGAAGACCTTGACGTCGGGTGGCAGGAGATTGCGGACGGCGACTGTGATTTCGTTGGCTTCGTTTACTTGTGTGGCATTGGTGAGATAGAAGGTCTGGAAGGGACGTGAGTCCACCCTTGCATTGGCAGCGACCTCTTGCCTTGAAGCCGTACTCCCCTTTTCCGTGGTGGCGCTCTCCACCGTCTGCCCCCATGCGCCCGGACCAATCAAGACCAAAGCCACTCCCAGAATCCCACACGCAGACTTCCTGCTCCAGCTTCCTCGCGCATTGCATTTCATCTTCATTCGTTTTCTCCCGTTCTCGTTGGCCTTGGTGTTGCTTGCTGCGTGGTTGATTGATCTGGAGCGAACTTCTCCGGCGTCGATTGTGGCTGCATTGGTTGATCCGGCACTGACTGTTCCGGCACCGACTGTTCAGGAGTCGTCTGCTCCATTCCTGGCTGCGCTGGCATAGCCTGATCCATCGTCGATTGTCCCGGTGCTACTTGCTCCGTCGTCGATTGCTCTGGCGCTGCTTGCCCCGTCATCGACTGCTCGGGCGTAGTTTGCCTTGTCGATTGTCCGAAAAACCTCTGAAACTCCGCCTTATCCTCTAGGTCCTGCAAGGCCCGCACCTTCGAATCGAGCATCGCCAACTCCACCGGATCATCTTTGTGGACGAGACGCAGCAGCAATCTCTCCTGCTCCGTCAAAGGCATCGGCGGAGCCGGTCGGCTGGGGGCGTGCATCTCTTCGAGAGCGACAGAATCACTGTCGAGGACGGCTTCCGCGCTCCCTTCATTCGTCTTTCCCTCCGCCTTTATCTGTCCCGCATTCACTTCTTCCAGGGCCCGCACGTCTGACCGCGACGAAGCAGGTTGTGCGCTCTTAGCAGCCACCTCGGAAGCCCCCAAAGCCAGCGACCGCACAGGGGCAGGGCTCCTCCGTCCCTGCGCAGGCACATGCCCCAGCCGCCGAATCGCCGGAATCGCCAAAGCAACGGCGAACATCCCCGCTAACGCAACCCCGCACACCAAAGACCCGACAGCGACCGGACGCGCCGGCGCCACCAGCCAGATCGGCCTCAACCGGAGCCAACCCGACCGAGACCGCACCGCCGCTCTCTCCTCCAGCCCATCCAGTTGATCCAGGATGCGGCGCTCCATTCCAGCAGCAGACTCGGCGTCTCGCAACCCCGCCAGCACCTTCTCAATCGCTTCCTCGGAATTCTTCATCACCTACCCTCTCCTTCTTCAAGCCGCTCCCGCAGCCGCGTTCGCGCGCGAAACAGCAATGCTCGAACCGCCGACTCGCTTCGTCCCAGAACCTCCGCCATCTCCGCCGTCCCCAACTCCTCGACCACAGAAAGCAACAGAACATTGCGCTCCGCCTTAGGCAATCTCTCCAACTCACGCAGAACGGACCTCAAGCGCTGCGCCTCGTTCAACGCCTCGTCAGCGGGCAAATTTCTCGCAACCAGGCTCTCCGCAAACCCCTCGTCAAACTGCTTCGGCCGTATCCGCCGTCTACGATCGATCGCAAGATTCCACGCAACGCGAACCAGCCACACTCGCATATCCCGCACCGCAGTCAGCGACCGGCGATGTTCGAGAACCCGAACAAAGACGTCCTGAACCACGTCCTCAGCCTCCGCGCGGCTCCGCAAAACTGAGTGAGCCACGCGGAAAAGAAGCGAAGAGTAAGTCTCCACCAGAGCCGCGAGATCAATCTCCGACCGCGCACCCTCCATGGAAGACAACGCCAAGCTGCAGCCCTCGACCGACGCCATAAGCCCCTTCTATCCAGACAGACGCTCAAGTGCAGCTTCCGCTCGACAATAATTTATTCCGGCCGTCAAAAGCACAATCTCTCAAGCTCAGATTTGCTCTTGCGTGTATTCCTCAATCGGGACTATATTTCCGCCAACACGAAATGTCCTTAAACTTCCTCGGCCACGATCTTTGAGGAATTTTCCACTGCTGCAGCGAGAGCTATAAGCAGTGCGCTCTTGTTCCTTAAATCGGAGGCTTTATGCGCGCCATTCTTCGCTACTTCTTTCTCTTATCCCTCGTACTGGCAGGTTCGAGCCGCCTGTTATCTCAGGCAACCGCGACCGGCAACATTGTCGGCGTCGTTACCGATGCCACCGGCGCCGCTCTACCCAACGCCACCGTCACCGCCACCAACACCGGCACCAACGCTCAACGAACCACCACTTCCGGCACCGCCGGGGAATATCGTTTCGATCTCCTGCCCGGCGGCATCTACACCGTCAAAGCGGAATCAGCGGGCTTCAGCCCTACGGAAGCAAAAGATATTCAGTTGCTCGTGGGCACTACATTGACCGCGAATCTTCCTATGAAGACCGGAACGGTTTCCACCTCGGTTGAAGTAAACGCCGCCAACCAGCTCCTCGACATGGAGAAGACCGACAGTTCGACCGCTGTCACTCCTCAGCAAATCACAGCCCTTCCACTAAACGGACGCGACATGGCGAATCTCGCCATCCTCGCACCCGGCGTCAAGATGGTCGACAGCTACGATCCCACAAAGAATCGTTATGCCATCTACGCCGTCAATGGTTCAAGCGGACGCAACACCAACACAACCGTCAACGGAATTGACAACAAGGACAACACCGTCGGCGGCGCAGTCATGCAGCTTCCTCTCGAGGCCGTGCAGGAGTTCAAGATCAGCACCAATCGCTTCTCCGCCGAGAACGGCCGCAGCGAAGGTGCAGCACTCAACATCGTTACGAAATCCGGCACCAATCAGTTTCACGGCGCCCTCTACGGCTTCTTCCGCAGCCAGACCCTTCAGACCATCAATGCCATCACCGCGCAAGGCGGACAGCCAAAACCCGACTACAGCCGGCAACAATACGGTGGCGCAATCGGCGGCCCCATCCGCAAAGACAAGGACTTCGGCTTCTTTGCCTACGAGGGTCTGCGCGAGCGGTCCAGCATCGCAGTCACGGATCTGGCCTACCAGGAACTCACCCTCGCCATCCCGCTCGGCGCCGTTCCTGCCCACACCATCGCTACCCCATTTGATGAGAAACGCTACAACGGCCGCGTCGATCACTTCTTCAACGAAAACGAAAAGATCTACGTCAGCTACTCCGCCCAGGACAACAAGAGCAACAACGATCAGTCCACAGCGCAGGTCGACACCACCGAAGGCAACTACACCATCAACGACCTCATACTGACCAACCTCACCCTAACCTCCGTCCTTTCGCCGAAGACAGTCAACAACTTCACCGTCGGCTTCCAGTACTGGAACAATCTCATTGACTCCCACACCCGTACTCCCTACTTCCTCTTTACCGATGGCGTCAGCTTCGGCACGAACATCAACGTCCCGCAAAAATCCAGCCAGCACAAATTCCAGTTCCGCGACGACTTCTCCCACTCCCTTGCCAAACACACCCTGCGCATGGGCGTCGATTTCGTGTATGAACCGGAGGTAGGCGGTTTCTTCGAGAACAACCCCACTCCCGAGTTCGACTTTTTTGCGACAGCCTCGACAATGCTGACCAACAAGGTACTCTACCCCAACGGTTTCTCCACTGCTGGCGCCATCCAGGGCTCTACCGGGACCTCGGGCAATCCCGCCTTTGAGCTTGCTCCCACCATGCTCGGTTTCTACTTTGAAGACGACTGGCGCGCCACCCCGCGTCTGCTTCTCAACCTTGGTCTTCGCTACGATCGCGAAATCGGCACCTACGGCATTGACAAACAGGCCAATAGCCGCACCCACCAGGAGATCGTCGCCGCTTCCAAGGTCAACGTCCCCACCGTCCCCACCACCCAAACATTGCCCCCGACCGGCGTCGGCTACACCCCCAGCCTCGGTTACCTCGGAGGCGACTACACCGGCCTTCCCAAGAACGACAACCTCGACCTCAGCCCCCGCGTCGGCTTCTCCTACGATCTACTCGGCAATGGTCGCGTCGTCCTCCGCGGCGGGTATGGTCTCTACTTCGGCCAGACCTTCGAAAACATACCTCTGTTTATGATCCAGCAGGCGAACAGTCAGGTCTTCGCCAACACCTACAGCATCAACGGCAACGGCCCCAATACGACGTGCCCAACCCAAATCGTCCCCGGCACCAACATCCCACTTTGCAATTATCGTTACGGCGTCGATCCTGCTCCAGTAATCCCGCCGGCAGGCCCTAATTTGGCTCCCGGTTCTACCGGACGGCTTATGGACCCTGCATTTCGCAATCCGTACTCCCAGCAGGTTAACTTCGGCCTCCAGTACGCCGTCACGAACTACGGCGTCGTGGAAGTCGAGTACGTCCAGGCCCGCGGTATCCACGAAGACAAGACGGTCAACATTAACCCAACCGAATATTTCAACAACAATATCCGGCCTTTTTCGGCCGCGTTTGCCGCTGCAGGCGTTCCGGTCCTCGGCCGCTTCGGTGTTGAAAAATCAATCGGCCGTTCCTACTACGATGCTCTCAACGTCAGTTACCGGCAGTCGCTGCACCGGCACGTCAGCACAGTATTGAACTACACCTATGGGAAGGCCCTCGCCTTCGAGGGAAATCCCGCCGCCTTCCGCAACTCCGCCACCAACCCCTTCCTCGGCGAGTTCCGCCAGCCCGACCACGGCAGAGCTCCTAACGACGAAACGCATCACTTCGTTGCCGCCGGCACCATCACCCTCCCGGCTCACTTTGAGTTCTCTCCCATCATGTCCGTCGGTTCTGCCCGGCCTCTCAGCAT
>Ga0137390_10003958_pt1 | contig 12223 bp, 11 predicted proteins | sample 15con2h24AmetaG_FD_104937 | JGI IMG/M metagenome (GOLD analysis project Ga0137390, IMG submission 104937) | Vadose zone soil microbial communities from Angelo Coast Range Reserve, California, USA - 15con2h2.4A metaG | ecosystem: Environmental > Terrestrial > Soil > Vadose zone > Saprolite... | reverse complement strand
GAGCTGGCCGAAGAGGCGGATGTTCTGGAACGTACGCGCGATGCCGAGCTGCAGTCGCTTGTGGGTCGGGACACGGCTGAGCGCCTGACCTTGATAGTAGATTTCGCCCGCGGTCAGCGGAAAGAGCCCGGTGATGATGTTGACCGCCGTGCTCTTGCCCGAGCCGTTGGGCCCGATCAGGCCGGTCACGCTGCCGGCCTCGACCGCGAACGACACGCCGTCCAGCGCATGGACGCCGGCGTATGACTTGCGCAAGGCCACGACCTCGAGAAGGGTGCTCATCGCAGCGCCTCGCGCAGGCGGACGAGCGTGCGGTCGCGCAACCAGCCGGCGATGCCCGACGGCATCACGAACATGGCGATCACCAGGATCAGGCCATAGATGATCATGCGCAGGTCGGCCGAGAAGCGCAGCACCTCGGGCAGGGCGGAGAGCGCGATGCCCGACACGACCACGCCCCAGAAGCTGCCGGCGCCGCCGATGATCACGATGATCAGGAAGGTCTGCATGTAATAGAAGTCGAGGAACAGCGGATCGATGATCCTGAGGTAAAAGCAATAGACGCCGCCCGCCGCGCCGGTGATGGCGGCGCTCAGGGCGAAGGACGCGAGCTTGTAGGGCATGGGCGCGATGCCTTGGGCGCGCACCAGGGGTTCGTTCTGCTTGATGGCGATCAAGGTGCGGCCGATGCGCGAGCTGCACAGCGCATAGAGGAAAGCCAGCATCGCCACGGCGAAAGCCCAGGCGATCCAGTAGAATTGCCGCGTCGTTACGAACTCGTAGCCCCACGCCGTGGGCGGCGGCAGGTTGGGAATGCCGAGCGGTCCGCGCGTCAGGTCGACCCAGTCGCGGGCGATCAGGGTCACCAGCAAGGCGAAGGTGAGCGTGACGATGACGAAGGCATGCCGGTTGGTGCGCAAGGTCGGAAAGCCGACGACCAGTGCGAGGACGGCGTTGAGCAGGGCGGCCCACACGAGACCCAACCAGAAGCTGCCGCCGAAAGTCACGACGGTGAGCGCCGTGGCATAGCCGCCGATGCCCCAGAAGCCGAGCTGGGCGAACGACAGCAGGCCGGTGAAGCCGTAGATCAGGTTGAGCGCCGCCGCCGCGACGGTGAAGACCAGTGCCGAGACGCCGATGCCGATGATGTAGTTCGACGAGGTGAGGAGCGGCAGCGCGGCAAGGGCGAGGGCGGCGATCAGGGCGACGGCAAGCTTCATCCGACCCGCATGCCTCCGCGCTTGAACAAGCCGTCGGGGCGCACGAACAGCACCACGATCATGATCACGAACACCGCGGCTTCCTGCCAGGCGATCTCGAAGAAGCCGCCGATCCAGCTCTCGACCAGCCCCAGCGCGACGGCCGCCACGATGGCGCCGGGGATATTGCCCAGCCCGCCGATGATGACCAGGGCGAAGGCCTTGAAGAGCAGGAACTGGCCCATGTACGGCGTGACGAGCTGGAGGGGCGAGATCGCCGCACCCGCGAGTCCACAGAGTCCCGCGGCGAGGACCACGGCGTTGCGCGCCACGACCAGCGGGCGGATGCCGACCATCAGGGCTGCCTCGCGGTTCTGGGCGATCGCCCGCATCGCCCGGCCGAATTGGCTATGACGCAGCACGGTGTAGAGGCCAGCGAAGGCGGCCAGCGCCGCACCCGCGCCGATCACCCGCGTCCAGGTGATGCGGATCGAGCCGATCTCGACCCCTTCGAAGCCATACTGCGTGTCGACCAGCCGCGGCGTGGCGGTGAAGACGTACTGCATCACATGGATGAGGATGATCGACAGCCCGAGCGTGACCAGGATGCTGCGTTCGAACTCGTCCGGCTTCAGCCGCACCAGCAGCAGCTCGTAGATCACCAGGCCGATCACCATGGTGGCGAGGATCGCGGCGGCCAGGGCCGGCCAGTAGAGCAGGCCCACCACCGGCAGCGCGAACGTCATGGCGAAGGCGCCCAGCATCAGGAGCTCGCCGTGGGCGAAATTGATGATCTCCATGACGCCGAAGATCAGCGACAGGCCGACGGCGATCAGGGCATAGATCAGGCCCAGCGTGATGCCGTTCAGCGTCAGCTGCACGAGATAGACGGCGTCGATGGTCATTGTGGCTCCCAGCATAGCAAATCCCGGACCATGCCGAGCGCAAACTTGGCGGCTTGGCATGCGGCCGGCTTTGTTATTGACTACAGTGGGTCTGGGGAGCCGTGGTGGAGGGCAACAAGATGAAAGCGAAATTCTGGATGGCGGCTGCGGCCGCCTGTGTGCTGGGCGCTGGTCCGCTTGCGGCGCAGCAACCCATCGTGATCGGCGTATCGACGCCGCAAACCGGCGTCGCCGCCGTCGCCTCGGAATGGGAGATGTGGGGCGTCAACCTCGCCGTCGAGGAGATCAACCAGGCGGGCGGCCTTTTGGGCGGGCGCAAGATCGAGCTCATGGTGCTCGACAACAAGTGCAATCCCTCGGAGGCGGTGAACGTCGCCAACAAGCTCGTCGAGGCCAAGGTGGTGGCGATCGAGGGCGCCCATTGCAGCTCGGCGCACCTCGCCAGCATGAAGATCGTGGCCGACGCCAAGATCCCGATGATCACCGGCATCGCGTCGAACCCGCAGATCACCGAGCTGGCCGGCCCCGGCCGCAACGAATACTCGTTCCGCATCAGCCCGTCGGACAGCGCGATGATGAATGCGCTGGGCCTCTATCTCGGCGACAAGAAGCTGTTCAAGACGGTGGCGATCGTCGGCGAGGACACCGACTTCGGCCGCGGCGGCGCCGATGCCTTCAAGGCGGTCGCCGAGAAGGCCGGCGTCACGGTCGTGTCGACCGACTTCCATCCGCAGAACGCGCCCGATTTCACCAGCATCCTGACGCGCCTGCAGCAGCGCCGGCCGGATGCCATCGCCACCTTCCAGGTGGGCGGCGATTCGATCAACTTCCTGCGCCAGGCCATGCAGCTTGGCGTGCGCATCCCCTACACCGGCCGCATCGAGCTGGGCGGCCGCAACCAGCCGATCATCGAGGCGGGCGGCATGGAGAAGTCGATCAGCGCCTGGACCTACAACGCCACGATCGACGCGCCGCAGAACAAGGCGTTCGTCGACAAGATCAAGGCCAAGTACAACTCCGAGCCCTACCTGCAGACCTGGGGCGGCTACGACGCCATCCGCATCGTCGCCCAGGCGATCAAGGACGCCAACAGCACCGAGGGCCCGAAGATCAAGGACGCCATCAAGGCGATGAAGTTCACCAACGTCATGGGCAAGACCGTCACTTTCGACGACCACAACTCGGCCGGCCGCTTCGTCGTGCTGCAGACCGTGGTCAACAAGAAGGTCGGCGTGGCCGATATCGTCGAGGTGAAATAGCAACTGTGGCAGCGGCGGGGCGGCAATAGGGCAGCGGTGGGCGGCAACCGCCGACGGATGCGGGTCGTTTTCTTCCTAGGCAGCACGAGGAGGTTAACATGAAGACCCTTTCCATTTTCGCCATTGCCGCGATCATTGCCGGCTTGGCCAGCGCATGTTCGATCAGACACGAAACCATCGAACAGCCGTCTACGGCCGCCGTCGTCACGACGGTTCCGTCGTCGACCGTGGTTTATTACTGACGCCGCGAGGCGCTAGCGCGTATGAGCTCCGCCCCGAGTGCGCTACTCGGGGCGGATGCCTCTTTCCTTGATGATCCTGCCCCAGCGCGCGGATTCGGCCTTCACGAAAGCGCCGAACGCTGGGGTCGAATCGCCGCCCGGCTCCGCACCAAGGGTTGCCATTTGCTCCTTTACGTCCGGCAGACGCAGGACCTTGGCGAGGTCTGAATTTAGTCGCGCGACGATCTCGGCCGGCGTGCCCTTGGCGACGAAGACCCCGTTCCAGCCCACCATCTCGTAGTCCGGCACGCCCGCTTCGGCCATGGTCGGCAGGTCGGGCGCGAGCGGCGAGCGTTGCGCGCTGGTGATCGCCAGTGCCCGGAGCTTGCCCGACTTCACCAGCGGCATCGTGCCCGGCACGTTTTCGATCATGAAGGTGAGTTGTCCCGCCACGAGATCGGCCAGCGCGGGTGCGCCGCCTTTGTAGGGCACGTGCACCACGTCGATGCCGGCCATCGCCTTCAAGAGTTCGGTGGCGAGGTAGGGCGTGCTGCCGACGCCGCCCGAACCGTAGTTGAGCTGGCCGGGACGCGCCTTGGCATAGGCGATCAACTCTTTGACCGACTGCACCGGTACCGAGGGATGGACGACCAGCAAGAGCGGCGCGGAATTGACCAGCGTCACCGGCACGAAGTCGGCGAGCGGCTCGAACGGCAGCTTGGCATAGAGATAGGGGCTTACCACCAGGGCCGTGTTGCCCATCAAGAGCGTGTAGCCGTCGGGCTCGGCCTTGGCCACGACCTCGGCGCCGACAATGCCGCCGGCGCCCGGCCGGTTGTCGATCACCACCTGCTGGCCCAGGCTCGCGCCGAGATGCTGGCCGACCAGCCGCGCCATGATGTCGAGTACGCCGGCGCCGGCGGCGAACGGCACCACGATGCGGATCGGCCGGCTGGGATAGGCCTGCGCCAGCGCCGTGCCGACGCCGACGGCGAGCAGCGCCAGGGCCATCAGCAGGCGGCGCCGGAGCTGAGGCATCGTCAGGCGCCGCTATGCCCTGAGCGCGGGATGATAGCGCCGCACCGCGACGACGCCGAGCAGGACGAACAGGATCAGCACCACGATCTGGGTGACGACGAAGGCCGGCTCCGAGCCGTTGGGCGCGAAGTTGTGCAGGTAGGCGAACTTTTGGAACGACTGCACGACGCCGACGAAGACGTTGAGGTAGAGCGCCACGATGGCGCTGCCGACATAGACGGAGCGCCAGACGCCGGAAAGCTTGCGGCCGTACACCGCGAACAGCGCCACCGCGAGCACGACCAGCGAGATCACGCCCACGATATGCGGCGGGCCGAACGCCTTCAGCGGGAAGAAGAAGCCCGTGACGCTGGTCAGGATGGTGGCGATGAGAAAGAACCCGTTCCAGCCGGCGATCGGGGCGCTCGACAGCATCAGCGCCACGACGATGAAGCCGGTCATGATGCCGACCAGGCTGATGACGACGTGCACGAAGGTGAACGTCTCGAGTGACATTCCCAGGATCATGACTCTCTCCTCTTTAAGCAAATCACGCTTTCGTCGCGCGCTCGGCCGCGACTTTGCGCAGCCGCGCGACCTCCTCGACGATGCCGGGCTGCGCGGTCTGGCGCGCCAGATCCTCGGCCCGCCTCAACAGCGGCAGGGCTGTCGCGCTGTCGCCCTGCAGCAAGGCGCTGCGGCCGGCCCGCAGGAACAGGTCGGCCGCCTCGGCGGCATGGTTCGAGCGCAGCGCCGCGTCGCCCGCCAGCGCCAAGGCGCGCGCCATGCCGCGATAGTCGAGCGCCTGCTGGCGCCCGGCGGCGGATTGCTCGAACAGCGCGAGCGCCTCGACGGGCTGGCTGGCGAGCAGCGCAGCGCGGCCCTGTAGCTCCTGCCGGTCGGCTAAAAGATCGGCCTGCTTGGAGGGCGGCAGGGCCGCAATCGCCTGGGCGAGGCCCACGCCATCGCCGCGCTCGGCGGCGACCAGGCCACGGATGAACCAGGCGCGCGGCACGGTGTCGGGGTCCTTCGCGGTCCGGCCGAGCGCCTCCTGGGCGGCGGCGGAGGCGCCCAAAAGATCGCCGCTGCGATAGGCCGCCGCCGCCTGCACCAGAAAGAGCTCCGCGGGCACCGGCGCACGCCGCCGGTCGAGGTCGGAGCGCGCCTCGCGCACCGTGACGAGGGCGGCCTTGGCGTCGCCCGCCTTCATCTGGGCAAGCGCCAGGTTGTAGGACACGTCGGCGATGGCGCCGGCATCGTCGCGCTCATAGGCGCGCGACAGCGCCACCTTGTACTGGCGCACGGCGATGCTCGGCATGTCCATCGTCAAGGCTTGCGTGCCGGCCTGATTGGCCTGGTCGAGCCTGACATCGGTGGGCGGGCCGGCGTCGACCGGGCCGCTGCCGCCACAGCCTGCCAGCGCCAGCGCGGCGAGCGGCGACAGGACGCGAAGCCGTGCCGTCACGGCCGCACCTCGACCGCCGGCGCGCGGCGGCTCGCGGGCGCAGACGGCGCGCTGGAGCCGCCCAACAGCCAGTGATGGCGGAGCTGGCCCAGCAGCAGCTCGAGCTCGCGCGCGGCGATCTGGGCCTGCAGCAGCGTGGCCGGCAGGGCGTCGGTGGTTTCGGCCATGTTGCGCGTGATCTGCGGCGTCGTGGCGGTGAGGTTGCGCGTCGTCGCCTGCAGCGAGGTCAGGACAGCGTCGGTCTTCTGCAGGATCTGGGCGATGCGTGGATCCTTCGAGGTCCGTTCGAGCTGGGCGGCAAACTCGCGGATGTTGACCAGCGTCTGCTCGAGGTCGGCCGCCATCTTGTCGTTGGCGATCAGGCGGCCGGCCACGCCCTCGCCGGTCTCGACGCGCCGGGCGATGCCGGCGGCCGAGGCCAGCGTCTGTTCGAGCGGTCCCGCCGGATCGACGGCGCGCTGGGCGACCACGGTGAAGGCCAGCACCGCCTTCTGCACGTCGTCGATCAGCGGCATGATCTTGGCGCGCAGCTCGTCCACCATCTGGCCGATCGTGTCGGTCGTCGCCCGCTCGCTGGTGGCGGCGATGACCGCGTAGGACCAGTCGAGCTCCGGGCCGCTGCCGCGCGAAATGTCGATGAAGGCCGCACCCGCCACGCCGAACTGGCGGCGGATCGAGACCACCGAGTCGCGGCGGATGAAGGGCCGCATCTGGTCCTCGACCCGGGCGACGGCATGCATGCGCTGGTTGGGATCGATGACGATGCGGCGCACTTCGCCGGCGCGGGTGCCCAGCACTTGGACCTCGGCGCCGGGCGCCAGGCCCGAGACGCCCTCGTCGGGCAGCAGGATGCGCAAGGTGAAGGACGGTTGGAACCAGTCTTTCAGCAGGCCGGCATTGATCAGCACGGCGATGAACACGCCGATGCAGGCCAGCACCACGGCGCCGACGATCTCGTCGAGCTGGTAGACGCCGAAGATGGAGCGCTTCATCGCGACCTCCGCATCCGCACCAGGCCATGCTCGCCCAGCCGGAACAGGTGCTCCGCCTGGACGAATTGCGCAGCCTGCGCCACCAGGCTGGCGGTGATCCACAGCACCGCACCGCCGCGGTCGCGCGCCGCCGAGATCGCCTGCGCCAGGGGCACGGCGAGGTCGGACGCCTGGTCGAGCGTCTGATCCTGTACCACGATCAGGTCGGGCGAGCCGAGGAATCCGCGCACGCAGGCGGCGCGGACCAGGGCGCGCCGGGGGGTCGTTTCGCGCCGTCCGGTCGGCAGGCCGGGCAGGCCGAACAGGCGGGCGAGTGCCGTGGCGTCGGCGATCACCTCGGTCGGCGGCCGGTCGAAGTGATAGGCGCTCGCCACCAGGACCGAATCGAGCACGGTCATGTGCGCCGGCCAGACGTCGGTCTGCACGACCGCGCCGATACGGCGGCGGCGGTGCAGCCGCTCGCGCGGCGTGCGCGTCGTCCAGTCGACGCCGAGGAAGCGCACCTGCCCCGCGCCAGGGTCGACCAATCCGACGCAAAGATCGACCAGTGCCGCGGCGTCGGCCTCGTCGTCAACCTGCACCATTGCCAGCTCGCTGCGCAGCAGTTCGAAATCGAGTCGCGCCGGCGTGGCCGAGAACTGGCGTTCGACCAGGGCGACACCCTGCAGCGAAAGGACCGGACGGCTAGGCCTGAGCGCCATCTAGACCACCAAGTCGAACACGCTGTTGACCACGAGGATGGCGAGCGCCGAGCGCACGAAGCCGCGCGGCACCAGCCGCTGCAGCTCGTCGGTCTCGTCGCGCCGCCCCAGCCCCGTGGCGCAGCAGGCGAGCGCCACCGCGAAGCCGATGGTGATGCATTTGAGCGGCGGGAAGATGAAGTCCTCCACCTTCATGGCGCGCAGCACCAGATCGGAGAAATCCCAGATCGAATAGGCGACCAGTCCCAGCCCATGCGCCACGAGGTAGCCCGTCGACAGGGTGGCGAGCAGCAGCACAGTGGCGAGGCAGAAGGCGCCCAGCGCGAATCCGAAGGCGCGCGGCAGCACCAATAGCGCGAGGGGGTCGAGGCCCTGGATCTCGAGCAGACGCAGCCAACCCTTGGTCTGCGCTTCGCCCAGTTCGATCAGGGTGGCGGTACCGCTGCGGCCGAACACGATCAGGCCGACCAGGATCGGTACGAACTCGCGAATCAGGAGGATCACGATGACCTGGCCGACCAGGCCGGTCGTTCCGGTCTGCGCCAGCCAGTAGACGGCTTGCGATACCAAAGCGAAGCCCACCAGCACGCCGGTGGCGACGGTGGTCGGCAGCGAACGCACCGCGACCTCGTGCAGCACGCGCTTGAACTCGATCCAGACCGGCCCGCGCCAGGCGCCGCGCCGCATCGCCACGATCAGAACGGTGGCGGCGAGTGCCAAATAGAGCAGCAACCGGCGCGTGGTGGAAATGGTGGCGGTGCCCAGCGTGGCCATGGCGCGGCGCGGCCAGCGCACGGCCACGCTGCGGCGTTGGGCGCCGGCGATCATATGCGGCCGACCAGCACGAAAGTGCGCATGTTGCCGGTCTCGGGCAGGAAATAGCTGCCACGCGATCGGAACAGGAACCTGTCCGAGAGAAGATCGTAAGTCGTCTCCGACGCCGCGATGGTGCGCCGTGCCGCGGTGGCGGCCAGGACCTTGGCGATGCCGACTGCGCCGCCCCACACGTTACGGCTGGGTGGATCGGTGGCGACGGCCGAGCTCATGATGGTGCCGACATCGATGGCCAGCCGGAAGTCGAGGCTGATGTTCCATTTCTCCTCGAGCTCGAACAGGCGATCACGCAGGTCGAGTACCGCCGTCGCCACGCAATGCGCGTTGCCCGCAACCGCAGCCTTGTCCGGCGAGAAGGCTGCCAGGACGATCTGGTCGTCGAGCAGGGCCGCGTAGCTGACGCCGCTTTTCTCGATCGTGCGGCGTAGCTCGTCGATGATCGCGTCCATCGCCGTGCGCTCCTCGCAACCGGCGGGCCGCTGCGACACCGTGGTCCAGGCCGGCAACTGGAGAACGGCGATGGCCGCCCGATCGATCGCGCTCTCGTCGAGTTCCTCGAGCGAGATGTTGTGCTGCATCAACGTGCGCTCCAGCTGCGACTGGCGCTCGGCAAAACTTTCGAACGGCGCGGCTCCGCCCGCGCTGGCGCCTGCGGCGGCGACGGCGGCCCGCGCGGCGACGGGAATGGGCGGGGCGGCGGCGGCATAGCGCAGCGCGAGCACCACCGAGAGGGCGTCGCAGAAACCCACCATCGCGGCCGTGTGATCGCCGCGCTGCGGATCCTCGACCGTCAGCATGCCCATCAGCCGGCCGTTCGCGATGATGGGCACGATGTAGACACTGCTGATGTGCAGCGGCTTCAGGTAGGTGTCGAACAGATCCGCCGTCTGCCGTTCCTGGCTTGCGTCGACGGCGTCGATCGGCGTTCCACTGCCCAGCGAGGCGAACAGGTCGGGGACCTGGTCGCGGTGCAGCTCCATGCCGCTGGTGTGGTCGTGCGAGATCTGGTCGAAGCAGTCCTCGCACAGGAGCGTGGTGCGGTCGGGATTGAGCCGCCACACGGCAACCCGCTTGGCGGCGCTATCCGCGGCGACGGCTTCCAGCGCCGTTTCCAGACCTTCGTCTTGGGCGCCATCGGCTGGGCCGCTGGCGCGCGCCAGCTCGACGAAGGTGCGCGTGCGGGTCTCGATCGACTGCTGCCGTGCTGCGGCTGCATTGGCGCGACGCTCGGCCATGACATTGCGCCAGGCCAGCAGGCCGCTGAGGCCGGCGACGATCAGCACGACGAGCACCGACATCACCAGGGCGGCGACGGCGCTGTCCGAGACGAAGCCCAGGAAGTCGGTCTCGGGCACGACGATCAGTACCACCCAGTTGCGATCGGTCATCATGCTCACCGGCTCGGACGACACGATGATGCGCCTGTCGCCGAAATCGAGCACCTGGCGGCCGTAGCCCTCGACACGCAGCCGGCTGTAGGCTCGAGCCAAGATTGGATCGCCGAGATCGTCAAGCATCGGCGCCTTGGCATCGGACCGGTCGGCCGGCAGCCAGTTGTCGCTCGGATAGGCGACGACGCGACCGTTGCGATCGATGATGAGCGCCCGTCCGCTTAGCCCGATGTCGAGCTTCTTCAGGAAGGCGCAGAGAGTCGCCAGCTCTATGTCAACGCCCATCACGCTCGTAAGCTTGCCCTCGGCGTCGAAGTGCGGGATGGAGAAAGTGATGCCGGGCTTCTTCAGGGTGAAGAAGAGATAGGTGTCGGTCCAGAACGGCTTCTTGGTGGATTCCGCGCCCTGGTACCAGGGCCGCGTCCTGGGGTCGAAGGTATCGGACGGATCGTCCTCGATCGCGGTTACGTTGCCTTGGGCATCGCGCCTGGTCCAGGTGACGATGCGCCCACCGTCGCGCCGGTCGACGGTCTTGCTGTCGAAGCCTCCCTTGTCGTTGCGCAGCACGAACAGGAAGTTGCCCTCCGGGTCGGCGTAGCTGAAGGCGGTGACCGACGTGATGGTGCCGAGCGCGTGCATGGCGAACTGCTGAGCGGCACGGCCGCCGCCGAAGACGCCGCGTCCGGCCGCGGCGGCGTCTGCAAGCTCGAGGAACTGCTGGGCGGGGGACAGATAGGAGTGCATCTGCACGGCGACGCGCCGGTCGATCGCCGTGATCAGGTCGTTGCCGAGGATGGCGGCGCCGCGACGGTTGCTGTCGTAGACGAAGTAGGCGATGGCGCTGACCAGCATCACCACCAACACCACGCCGAGCACCGGCAGGCTGTGGCGCAGCCAAGCCCCCGGGCCGGACCGGCGCCGGTCGCGCCTGACAGCTCCCGAAAAGGTCGTCAGGACGGGCGCGACGATGCGCGACGCAGAAGCGGGCGGACGAGCCATGCGGTGATCATCTTACCGCATCAGCTCGCCGTGGTAGAGCGGCAGCTAGTGGCGGTTTCTGGGCTCGCCCGGCTGGCGCGGCAGGAATGCCGTCAGCAGCCCGAGCAGCAGCAGGAACGGTGTGAGCTTGTAGACCGTCTCGATACCGGTGGCGTCGGCGAGCTGGCCGAGCGCCGCGGCGCCCAGCCCGCCCAGGCCGAAGGAGAAGCCGAAGAACATGCCGGCCACCAGGCCGACGCGGCCCGGCATCAGCTCCTGGGCGTAGACCAGGATGGCCGAGAAGGCCGAGGCCATGATCATCGCCACCGCGACCGCGAGCACACCGGTCCACAACAGGCTGGCGTAGGGCAGCATCAGTGCAAACGGCAGCGCGCCCAAAATGGAGAACCACATCACCGGGATGCGGCCGATCCGATCGCCCACCGCGCCGCCCGCGATCGTGCCGGCGACGATGCCGACCAGGAAGGCGAACAGGTAGAACTGCGCGGTCTGCACCGTCACGCCGAACTTGGTGATCAGGTAGAAGGTGAAGTAGGAGCCGAGGCTCGCGCTATAGACATTCTTGGAGAACAGCAGGGCGACCAGGACAGCGACGGCGCCGATCACGCGCGCGCGCGGCAGCGCGGCCGCGGTTGACGCCTTGCCGCGCGCGGCCGGCTTCTGCATCGCGCGGCGGCGGCCATACCAGCCGCCGACCTGGAACAGCACCGTCATGGCGATCAGGGCGGCGCCGGAGAACCACACGATGCTGTGCTGGCCGCGCGGCACCACGATGAAGGCGGCGAGCAGCGGGCCCGCCGCCGAACCCATGTTGCCGCCGACCTGGAACAGCGATTGGGCGAGGCCGTAGCGGCCGCCCGCCGCCATGCGCGCCACGCGCGAGGCTTCGGGATGGAACACCGAGGATCCCATGCCGATCAGCGCCGCGGCGAGCAGGATCGACGGGTAGGAATCGGCGCGCGACATCAGCAGCAGGCCGATCAGGGTGAAGCCCATGCCGACCATCAGTGAATAGGGCTGCGCCTTCCTGTCGGTGTACAGGCCGACCAGCGGCTGCAGCATCGAGGCGGTGCACTGGAAAGCCAGCGTGATCAGGCCGACCTGACCGAAGCTCAGCGCGTACGACTCCTTGAGGATGGGATAGAGCGCCGGCACCAGCGACTGCATCATGTCGTTCAGCAGGTGGCAGAAGCTCAGCGAGAGGATGACCGCGAAGGTCGTGCTGTTGGCCGATGCCGTG
>Ga0137390_10003954_pt1 | contig 12229 bp, 10 predicted proteins | sample 15con2h24AmetaG_FD_104937 | JGI IMG/M metagenome (GOLD analysis project Ga0137390, IMG submission 104937) | Vadose zone soil microbial communities from Angelo Coast Range Reserve, California, USA - 15con2h2.4A metaG | ecosystem: Environmental > Terrestrial > Soil > Vadose zone > Saprolite... | reverse complement strand
GAAATCCATTTGGTTCCGTCAAGCAACTTTGGTAAAAGCGCTCCGCCGCTTCCAATTCATTGGTCCGAGCCGCAAGTACTCCAAGAAGGTATCGCGTTGAGAAATTCAGCCGAGGTCCCCGCCGACCGTGTGGCACGCCTAGGGGTATCAATTGTCGAACCAGGTCAGGATCTTGGCGAATGGCCAGTAGCATTGCCCGCGCTTTGAGGGCCTCAGAAGGGTCACCCAGGGATTTGTCTTTTGGATTGGCAGCCGCTAAGGATCGATCCAGGCTGGTCAGAATCTCCTCAACCTTATCGCTGATTTTCAAGAGACTGAATAGTCCGTGATAAGCTTGGGGAGTGGGGCTTTCTCGAATCACCGCTTCGTAAGTATCCTGTGCCTTATTCCAATTCCCAGAATTCTTTGCGGACTCATCCGCTAAAAGTAAGCGAAGCTCGAGATTATGCCGGTCCAAATCGACGAATTTCTCCAGGGAAGGAATAATCTCACTCTCCCCGCCCATCGCCATCAAAAGAGCATTCCGAATTCGATAAGGCTCGATCTCGGCGGGTTGAGTCTTCAGAAAGTCGTCGAGGACCGTTAAGCTCTTCTCCAGGTGTCCCGCCAACCGGTGAACCTTGGCCAAGTCCAAGTCCAAACGGGCGGCGCGAATGGGATCCTGCAGCTTTTCACGAGCGATGGTTTGGGTGGTTTCGAAAGCCTGAATGGAGTCCTCGTATTTGGCCAGTTTTAGACTGGTTTTTCCTATTTTTTCGCTTACTCGGGCTAGCTCGAAGTTGAGCTGCCGGTCATTGATCGACCCAGAATCCACCAGCGTTTCCCGGTGTTGAAATAAGGTCTTCTCCGCATTCTGGAATGCCAAGAGAGCCCTGCCCGGCTCGGACGAATCCTCCAGGAAGATACCGAGATCGTAGGAAATCTGAGCTAATTGAAGGGGGCGTTCATTCAAGGCGAGACAAGAGGCCGCTTTGGTCATCGCCTCCAAGGCTTCTTTCGATTTTCCTTGATCACGGAGTTGGCGGGCATAGGAATACCAGGTTTCATAATCGTCCGGGTCCAACTCCAGGGTTTTCCTGCTCAGGGTAAGGGCTTCCTCGAAGCGGCCGAGGGCTAGGTATATTGGAACCAGAGATCGCCCAACTGCCGCCGCGGTCGGATCCAATCTCCATGCTTCTTCCAAATGATGGGTCGCTTCCAGCAACCGGTTGTTTCGAGCACAAAGCAACCCGACTCCATAATGGATTCGTGCCTGATGGAGATCCACCTTTTCGCGGATAGCTGTAAATCCTGATGAATCTCCCGTAGCCGAAGAAAAGGAAGACTCTTCCGCGCCCGCTACCAACGCAAATGTGAAGATCATTGAGAAGGAAGCCAAAACGCATCGGAATCGACTGGCCACGTTTCCTCCCTCTCCGCTTTCCAATTCAAAACCTAAAGCGCGGTCATTTGGACTACACCGGCAATGGCGGAACGCCTTGCCTCCTAAATATCCTGACTGATAATGGTTATCGAGGCTTCAGTCGATTGGATCGTCCCGCGGTAACCGAGCGGGCATTTTCCAGTCCGGTCGGGCACTCCGAGGCTAAGGGACAGTCGCCGCAATTGGGGTCATCTTCATGGCAAAGCTCATCGGCCAGGGCACTCAACAGGTCGCAAAAATGGCTGCCCTTTGCTTTCGGAATGAGATGCTCCAAGCTGGACCGAATGGCCTCGGGATCTTCATGATCCGGTTCAACCAACCCCAAGCGACGGAGCACGCGAAGCGTCGGTTCATCCAAAGGAATCGAATGTCCATCCAAACTATTCTGAAGAACCCAACTTACGGAGTAGTCATTGGCGGCTTGGTACCGGGCGATCTGCTTGGCGGCTTGCTTGAGGCCTTTCTTGTGCAACGATTCCAAATCAAAAGAGAAGGTGGTTTCAAAGACCTCCTGTAGCAGACTGAGCAGTCTCTGGGCCCGAACATCCGCATGCGGTAAATTTCGAATCGACTCCTCGATTTCGCGTGTGGAGCTAACGCGGATTTCGTTCCAGTCATAAAAGCGCTGCCGGAGGCTCTGAAAGGCCTGATCCGCCTGTTCCCGCGTCGTACCTTCGCGGCAGACGGAAAAGAGCAACTGCTCCAAAACGGGACGCATTTCTGGTTCCCCGGCGTGGCAGCGTTTCTTGAGAGCGGTGAATAAAGTGCTCAACAATCGCTGCTTGTTGACGGTGGTCGGCATGGTTTGGATCGCTTCCTTATCCACATTAGGAACTTGCCGGTTCTTCCTTGGAGCCGGCATTTGAGCCGTCCGCTGGACCGGAGGCGGACAGGGCCAAAGCTTCGTTAATTAGCCGCGATATTTCAATGCTGTTTTTGACCCCCTGGTCCAGGATAAATTGGATGACCGGGGTAAATCGGGTTTTCATGCGAGTTGCCAATTTGGACTGGACAAAACCGGAAGCATGGTTCAGGCCATGCAAGCACAGTTTCTGCTCGCTTGGCGTTCCCATCACGGAGACGTAGACCTTGGCGTGTTGGAGATCGCCGGAGACCTCGGCCCGGGTGACCGTGACGCCTTGGACTCGAGGATCTTGCATCTCGAAGAGAATAGTCTCGCTGGCGACCTCGCGAACCACTTCCGCCACACGTTCTAATCGATGGGGTTTCATGGGAAAACAGGGTTCGTTTGACAACGGCTTGCAAAACCAGGCTTCCGCGAGTCGCCGCTCACCGTCAAATCAATCGAAGCGGACGCCTAGAGTTCTCGCTCGTAATCCAACAATTCCGCAATGGGATGGCCACGAAGGACTTCCACGATTCGATCCAAATCACGGGTAACCTGCCGCGAATCATTTCCGACCATGGCAATCCCCAAGACCGCCAGCTGGCGATGATCGTGGGCGTCGATTTCAGCTACGGAGGCATTGAAAGCATTCCGAATTCGATCCTTGATGCTGTTGAGCACGCGCCTTTTATCTTTGAGATTTCTCGATTCCCGGACCAGCAGTCGCACGCGAAGAGAGCCGACAATCATGGGTGATACAATCTAGCGGCTTTCTCCTCGCTGCCCACAAGAGCCGATCAAAGCGTTCGCTTCACCTGATCGATGCGGAAAGCCTCAATAACGTCGCCGACTTTCACGTCGTCATAACCGGCAACCTTCAGGCCGCATTCAAATCCTTCGCGAACTTCGCGAACGTCTTCTTTAAAGCGCCGAAGGGATTCTAAATTCGCCGTTCGCTCGGGGGGCGGATAAATTACGACCCCGTCCCGGATCAATCGCACTTTGGCCGACCGCTCGATCAATCCTTGGGTCACATAGCAACCGGCCACGGTGCCGGCTCGGCTGACCTTGAAAGTCTCCCGAACGACAGCCCGGCCGAGATGAACGACCTCCTCGCGCGGTTTGAGCTTGCCGCCGAGTGCCGCCCGTAGATCCTCCGATAGCTTATAAATGATTTCGTAAAGCCGGATCTGAACACCCTTTTCCTCCGCTAAGGCCCGGGCGCCGTCATCGGGCACGACATTAAAGCCGACAATTATGGTGTTTTCAGGGGAAGTGAGGGCTAACCAAATGTCATTTTCCGTAATGGCGCCAATGGCCGCTTCAAGAAGATGAATTCGCACCTCGTCGTGTTGGAGCTTATCCAATTCCTTTCGAATGGCTTCGAGGGATCCGCGAAAATCGGCTTTGAGAATCACTTTCAGCTCGGCGATTTTCGCTTCGCTGAGCATTTCCAGGCTCGCCGGACGCCGCTTGAACAGCGATGCTTCTTCCAATTTCTCCATTCGATCGTCCGCGATTTCGCGAGCTACTCCCAGATCGGGAATTACCTGGAAACGATCGTCCGCGTTCGGAACGCTATCAAGCCCGGTAATCTGAGCCGGAACTCCTGGACCGGCTTCTTGAATGGGCCGCCCCATATCATCGTACATAGCCCGGACTCGCCCACTGGTGGCGCCGCAAACGATCACGTCACCCCGCCGAAGCGTACCGTTTTGCACGATGAGAGTTGCCCGAACCCCTTCGCCCTCCGAGAGCATAGCTTCCAGGCAGGTCCCTTGACCGGGGCGGTTCGGATTGGCCTTCAATTGAAGAAGGGTTTCCGCGACGACGGAAATCTGTTCCAAAAGCTCGTCAATTCCTTTGCCGGTGGCCGCGCTGGTTTCGACAAATGGAATGTCGCCACCCATGTTATCGGGGATCAATTCCAGGCTGTATAGTTGCTGCCGGGTTTTGTTGATGTTCGCGTTTGGTAAATCGACTTTATTGATGGCCACGACGATAGGGACGGCCGCGGCCCGTGCGTGGCTAATGGCTTCCTCTGTCTGAGGCATGACGCCATCGTCGGCGGCCACCACGATGACGGCAATATCCGTCACTTGAGCTCCTCGAGCTCGCATTTTCGTGAAGGCCTCATGGCCGGGAGTATCCAAAAATGTAATGGGCCGGCCGCCATGATCGACCCGCCAGGCCCGGATTACCTGGGTGATGCCACCGGCCTCGGTGGCCACGATGTTGCTTCTTCGGATTCGATCCAGCAAAGAAGTTTTCCCATGATCGACGTGGCCCATGACTGTTACCACCGGCGCCCGCGCCACCAAGTCTGCCGCATCATCAGGTTCTTGCAGGTCGCCTGTTAACATCGCTTCCATGTCCAAGGGTTTCTTGATGTCCAACTCGCAATTACATTCCACTGCGATTGTTTCAGCCAAAGCTGGTTCGAGTATCGAATTGATATTGATGTTGGCATCCGCGCCATGATCCTTGAGGCGGAATAGCAAATCGACTTTTCCAATTCCGATGGCCTCCGAAAGGGACCGGACCGTAATAGGAATTGTAATGGGTACTTTTCCCTTTCTGGGCTGGGTCGGTCCACCGCGCAGTTTTTGCTTGACTTTGCGAAGCCGATCTTTGGTTCGCTGCGGCCGATCATCTTCCGACAGCAGAAGGACCCGACTGCCAGGTCGGTCGGTCTCAGTCCGGTCTTTGCGAAGTCGGGCCCGCTCGTTTCGCTGCTGGTGGCGCTTGTCTCTGCCTGCTACCCCGCCAGGCCCTTTTTTCCCTCCTTTCGCATCTACGCCCTCATCGTCCTCGACATCGATGACCGGGGGAATGGCGTCGCCGAAAGCGGATTTGTTAAGGAGGTCTTGAATGTTAACCGGGCCGCCGCGGTGAGCATCCATCGGAGGCCGGGCGATCGGTTTCTGTGCGGCCGGTTCCTGCGGCTTCTTGGTTTCCTTTAGCGGCCTTTGCTTCAGAGGGGGTGGTGCTGCGAGCCGAGCTCCTACAGGTCGAGGAATTTCACGTTTTCTTTGCGGTCGAGCCCCACTCTCGCCGCGAGGTTGGCCCAAATCCGGCACTTTTCCCGTTCCCGGGCCGGGTACCTTGCTGGACAAATCAGGGACCCGATTAGTTAATTCAGGCGGACGAGGAGTTTCACTCTTCCCCGGAGGTTCGATGGCTCTTGCGGGAGTCGGCTCCGGCGCTTTGGCAGCGGCGGCCGGTGGCAGTTTACTTGGCAATTCGGCACTCACGGGAGAAGGACTAGGCGGAGCAACAGGAGCAGCCGGCTTTGGAGGTTCCGCGTCTCGACGAACGGCGCGGGTAGGCAAGACGGGAACTGGAGTGGGGATGGTGGGAATTGACGGAATCACGGATTTGGGAGGCGCCGCCACGGCCACCCCGCCTCCTTTTCGTACCAGTAATTCTACGGCATCGCGCTGCTCCGGATCCAAGACGCTAAGCTGGTTCTTGACGTCGTAGCCTGCCTGGCGACAAAGATCCAGCAGATCTTTGCTTTCGACGTTTAATTCTTTCGCCAGAGCATAGATGCGAACTTTCTCTCTTTGCAATCGCCACTCCTGTGCGGATGACCTGCATAAGTCAATCCATGATAAAATGACAAAAACGGGCTCCCAACATCAAAAGCTATTTTACCGGGATTTTAACCCTTGAAAAGACCCCAGTCCAGCAAATGCTCCCCGATGAATCCGGTTCCTGAGATTCCCGTTGGGCTCCTTTACTCCTCTCCTTCTTTTCTCTCCTCCGGCGCCGGCTGCGGGCTGTCGCCGAAAACCTGAGCCGCACTTAATGATTCCTCCTGTTTAGAAGTGTCTTCCGGGCCAAACAGACTTTCCAGGGTTGGTTTGGTTTCTGGAGGTTTAACTGAGCCTCCATCGGGAAAGAGTTCCGCAGCTCGGGTACTTGGGGTGGAGCGAGCGGATTCCTCTGCGGCAGGCGCCAAAGCCGCCGCCTCCGCCTGGGCGGCCTTGGCGACCCGAGTTTCCTCCTCGACCCTTTCCGCGGCTGCTTCCGCAAAAGCAATCAAATTCGTGGCCTGCTCCTCAGTCATGCCGGCCAATTCCGCCATTTGCGCCGACTCCAAAAAGGTTAGATCGTCATAGGAAAGGAATCCTTCTTCGATGAAGGACTCGACTAATTCATCCGTGACCTCCGGTATCTGCCTGAACCAGTTTTCGGCTCGTTCGATGCCTTCGTTCAGTTCGTCATGGGTCATAATTTCAATGTCCCACCCCACCAGCTTTGAAGCCAGCCGGACGTTTTGGCCTCGGCGTCCGATGGCCAACGATAGTTGATCTTCCTTCACCAGGACAATCGCTCTTCCTAATCGAGGATAAAGGAAAACTTCCTCAATTTGGGCAGGCTGCAAGGCGTTGGGGATCATGACCTGCAGCGAGTCGTTCCAACGGACGATATCAATCCGCTCTCCGCCCAACTCATCGACAATATTCTTGATGCGGCTGCCCCGAACACCCACGCACGCCCCGACGCAATCTACCTTGAGGTCGATGCTGGACACGGCGATTTTGGCACGATAGCCGGCCTCTCGGCTGAGGGCTTTTATCTCAATCGTGCGGTCGGCGATTTCCGGAATTTCGTTTTCAAATAGCCGGCGAACAAAATCCGGGTGAGTGCGGGATAAAATGATTTTGACCCGTTGGCCGACTTTTCGCACGTCCAGCACCACTGCCTTGACTCGCTCGCTGACATGATGCGTTTCGCCGGGAATTTGCTCACCTCGCGGCAAGATGGCCTCTGATTTTCCTAGACTAACGGTCGCCGCTCCGCCTTCAAACCTCTGCACGGTCCCATGTACCAGGTCTCCCTTCATGGCGATGTATTCGTCGAAAGTGGCATTGCACTCCGCCTCGCGAATTTTCTGGATCATCACTTGCTTGGCGCTTTGGGCAGCGATGCGGCCCAAAAGCACCGGGTCGATGACTTGCTCCCCTTTCCGAGCGCGAATTTCACCGGAGTCTCGATCAATACTGACCACGACATTTTCCTCTTCGCCGTATTGTTTTTCCGTGGCCAACTGCACCGCGGCTTCGATGCCTTCGAAAATCACCTCCTTGGAGATGTTCTTTTCCCGATGCATCAGGTCCACAATCCGCAACAAATCGGCGCCGTTCATCGTCGCTCCTCTCCCTGTTGGAATTTCTCCAATTTTATGCAAGACCCTAAAAACAAAAAAAGTGGGAATAAATCCCACTTGTGCTGCCTCCCTCGCGCCCGGCGCGCGGGGAGCGCACCGAAGCCGTCAAGCGATCGTCTCCAGTATTTCCGGGACCAATTCTTTAACCCGCTCGAATCGCTGATCTATTTTCATTTTTTCTTCTCGCGCTTTTAGTTAATTCTGACGTGCTATTGTTGTCCAAAGGCTAGCTCGGGGGCAAGTGCAATTCGCCAGCTAGTTCAATTTCCCCAATTCATCCTGAGCGTGAAATCATTCTACGCATCAAGTTAAGGAATGCCCACTTCGATTGTCAAGCTGATGAAGCCAAAAGATCCGGAAAAACCGCCCCTTGTCCACTACATGTACATGCGTATAATAATTTTAGAGTCACAAACACTAGGTGGTCCCATGTGCAACCAGGAAATAGCCCGACAACTTGTCGATTACGCTCATTTCCTGGAAATGCGAGGCGATAATCTCTTTCGAGTTCGCGCCTACCGAAGAGCGGCCGAAACCGTCTTGGGGCTTTCCAAGGAAATTGGCGACCTCTATTGCGAGCAAGGAGTGAAAGGGATTCGCGAACTCTCCGGCATTGGATCCCATTTGTCATACACTATTGAAAGCTTAATCCTCAGCGGAAGATTTCAAACTGTTGAGGGCCTGGACGAGGCTTTTGGCATGAGTCGTTGTCTTGGTTGCGGTTAGTTCATTGTTTGTTCGCGTCAAGTGTCAGCGCCCGGTCCTGGAATGTCCGCCGCGGACCATCCGAGATTCGACTCGAAATGTTTGGCGCAACCTTCTGCAAACGGAATGAACGTGCTAAAGGTGATCCGCAGTTTGTTGGAAATGATTCGCTTCAGCCATACGGTATTCGCGCTACCTTTTGCGCTGCTAAGCGCTGCGTTGGCTTGGAAAGGAAAAAATGAATTCTCTTGGATCGAGCTCGGTGGAATTGTCCTGTGCATGGTTTTTGCGCGCAGCGCGGCGATGGCTTTCAACCGGCTTGTCGATCGAAAGTATGACGCGAGCAATCCGCGGACGGCCGGACGACATTTACCCCAGGGACGCCTGAGCGCTGCCTCGGTTTGGCTTTTCATACTCGCTTGCTCGGTTGGCTTTGTGGCATCCACTCTTATATTCCTAACGCGAAATAATCCGTGGCCGGCCATCTTGTCTGTCCCCGTTTTGATCTTTGTTGGCGCATATTCTTTTACCAAGCGATTCACGGTCTTGTCTCATTTCTGGCTTGGAGCAACTTTGATGTTGGCGCCGGTGGCTGCCTGGATCGCCATTCGAGGAATGACCTCCTTGGCCACCCCTTTAATTCTTGGATTGGCGGTCCTCTTTTGGGTGGCTGGCTTTGATATTCTCTATGGCTGTCAGGATTTGGAATTTGATCGAAAGATGGGGCTCTACAGCATTCCCGCTCGCATGGGGATTCACTTCAGTCTTTGGCTGGCTTTGGCCTGCCACATGATCATGCTCGGCCTGCTGTTGTGCCTTTGGGAAGTGTCACCCTACCTTGGGTGGATTTATTTGGTGGGAGTCGGATTCGTTGGAATCTTACTGGCTTACGAGCATTGGCTCGTTCGGCCGGATGATATTTCGAAAGTAAACCAAGCATTTTTTCACGTCAATGGGATAATCAGTCTCGGGTTGTTTCTGTTGGTCTTGCTACAGCTGGCATTTCACCCATGAAATAAAACTTTCGAAGGCTCCGAGATTTCGGGAGTCTAAAGTTCGGCCGAAAATCGGGGCGAGCGGATTCGAACCGCTGACCTCCTGGTCCCAAGCCAGGCGCGCTAACCAAACTGCGCTACGCCCCGTTCAAAATCCGAGAATTGAAAGTGGAGAATAGAGGATTGCCATCACCTTCCCTATTGTGGGACTTTTCACGAGAAACTTCAACTCTTTCGCAGCACTTCCAAAAGTCTTTCAAAGTCATCATTGGTGTCGAAGTTCAAAACAATCTGCCCTCTGTCCTTGCCCCGCAAGCGAATTTCCACTCGAGTCGCCAAAGCTTTCTGAAGTTCATCTTCCAATGCTTGCACGTGGCTCGTTTTTTCCAACGGCTTCTTATTGGAAGATGAGGAGGGCTCAGGTTTTTGATCTTTAATCAGGCCCTCGGTTGCTCGAACGGAAAGCCCCCGGCCAATAATTTCTCGGCAAACTGCCACCTGTCTTTCCGAAATAGGAATGCCTTTCAACACCTTGGCGTGGCCCAGGGAAATCTGCTGAAGCCGCACGGCTTCCTGGACCTCCAAAGGCAAATCGAGGAGATTCACGAGATTGCTAATGGTCGTCCGGTCCAGGCCCAACCGGCCAGCCAGCTGCTCCTGGGTCATGCTGAATCGCTTGAGGTAATCCTTAAATCCCTGGGCCTTTTCAATGGGGTTCAGATCGGACCGCTGAATGTTTTCAACCAAGGCGGCCTCGAGGATTTGCTGATCGTTGAAATCCACGACATGAACGGGGACATCGGTCAGGCCCGCGGCCGCAGCAGCTCGTAATCGGCGCTCGCCCGCTATCAGCTGAAAGTGATCGCCCACCGGCCGTACCACTAAGGGCTGCAAAAGCCCATGGGTGCGAATGCTTTCTCGCAAGGATACGAGCTCCTCTTCGTCGAATGCTTTCCGGGGTTGAAAAGGGTTTTGCTCGATTTGCTCAATGGCCACGTGAGTTTGCTCGGTTTTCAGACTTTCGCTGTCCAAGCTGGATCCCAACAACGCATCCAAGCCTCGTCCAAGTCGTCGCTTTTCCATAAGGCCCTCGCTCCTGATGAGAGCAAAAAGAAGTCTGGTTATCCAAAGCGGGGTATTCTAGCAGCCTCAGACTAACCGCGACAATGGTGTTTTTGGGGCGAGGCGATTCTCCGTGCAATCTGCGACGAGCCCGAAGAACTGTTCCACGTGGAACATTCAGGAATTGGCCTTTTTTTCAGAGGCAGCCTTACAGTAATATCACGGCGGTCCGACGGCCGGAACCGTTGGCCAAGGCTACGGAAAGCCTTTCGGAGAAGAGGATGAAAGGATTCATTGCCGCTGCGGGCATAAGCGCCCGCCTCCAGGATCTCGGTGACCGCCAGAATAAAACCCTTCTCGACCTGGGCGGCGAGACCCTGCTCGGAACTGTTCTGAATCAATTTCAACGCCCTGGCCTTCACGAAACCTGTGGGGCAATTGGCTTCGAAGCCTCCTCGGTTCACACTCCTGCTACCAGCGTGCCAGCTTTCTCCTGATTCCCTTCTTCACTCACACGACCTTGTCCAGGCTCGTTCGCTGTACCGAGAAATGGAAGGCAGCCCGATGAAGGTGGCAAACTAATCCTTCATCCACCCTTCCGACGTTTCTTGGTGTAACCCTTCCCATCCCCATTTCTCAACGGAACAGACCCATGAACCGCGATCCGATTCTATTTCGTGTCGATGGAACGATTCACCAAGGTTGGGAGCGACTCACTCGCTGCCTGACCTTTGCGGCCGCCTTGCAACGGCGTCGGCGCCCCACCTATTTTCTCTCTCAGTTGGAGCCGGGTTGCCTCGGCTTGAACATCAAGCGAGCCGGAAACGATTGGCTGGAAGCAGATGGGCCGGCCGGCAGCCAAGAAGACCTGGATGAGACCATCCAGGAGGTCCGCCGCCTGAATCCGGCGGCAGTCGTGGTGGATGCCTTAGACATTTCCAAGGAATACTTGACCGAATTGGCCTCCACCGGAACGATGGTTGTTTCCATGGACCATCAGGCCACAACATGTTTTCCATCGCAACTAGTCATCAATCCAATGCTTGGTTTGGGCCGTGACTCCTACGAATTCATGCCAGGAACGCAGCTGCTCCTGGGCGAACGGTATGCCCTGGTCCGCTCAGAAATTCGCAGAATCCGCCCGATTCGAGCCCAGGAGCCCGCCGGGCCCTTCCGGGCCATCGTGGCTTTGGGGGATTATGATCCTCATCATCAGACGGCCGAGATTGCCCGCGTTCTGATGAACATCGCGAAGGTCGATCGAATCGATATCATCACCAGACCTCAAAATCCCGATCTTCCTCATTTGCAAGAATTGGCGGCCGCTCACCCCGATCGAGTCGAGCTGGCTACAGAAGGTCCTGAAGTTGCTTCACGGCTCGCTCGGTGTCATGTGGCAGTTACCAGCGGAAGTTCGCTATCCCTGGAATTAGCGTGTGTGGGCGTGCCCCAAATGGTCATTGTCCAATCCGAGCTCCACTGGCCCACCGCCCAACGATTGGAAGACGAGGGTGCCGCGATTTGCCTGGGGCGTCGAGAAGGCGTTAGCCCGGCCGCGCTGCGCCAGGCCATTCAAAATCTCCTCATGGATCCCTCGGAAAGGCATGCAATGGCTCGGTGTGGCAGGATGCTGATCGATGGCCGTGGACCAGATCGTCTGGTGACCGCGTTGGAAGTCCTGCTCCATCCTTCGCGGCTGGTCGATTTCGCCGAGGCCGCGTAGGCTAATCACCACTAAGAAAAAAAACTAACAGGAGGCAACAGAGACAACAGAGAAAAACCTTTTTCTCCGTTGGCTCTGTTGTCTCCGGTCAAGTCTTTTTTTGGTGAAGGCTATGGACAAAGACCAAGTCGCATCGGTACTTGATGAGATCGGCACCCTGCTCGAATTGCAGGGCGAAAACCCCTTCCGTTGCAATGCCTACCACAATGCCGCTCGAGCCATCCAGCAAATGGAGGGTAACCTTTCGGAAATTGTGGGAGCGGGCAAGCTAAAGGGAATCGCCGGCATTGGCGAAACT
>Ga0137390_10003953_pt1 | contig 12230 bp, 10 predicted proteins | sample 15con2h24AmetaG_FD_104937 | JGI IMG/M metagenome (GOLD analysis project Ga0137390, IMG submission 104937) | Vadose zone soil microbial communities from Angelo Coast Range Reserve, California, USA - 15con2h2.4A metaG | ecosystem: Environmental > Terrestrial > Soil > Vadose zone > Saprolite... | reverse complement strand
CGTCTCGGACGACGGTTACCACGAGGTGGAGGCCTCGCTTCCCGCGGTGATCAGCGTGGTGGAGAAGATCAACGAGCCGCGCTACCCGTCGTTCAAGGGCATCATGGCCGCGAAGAAGAAGCCGGTGCAGACGCTCACCCTCGCCGACGCCGGGATTGACCCGGTGGCGGTCGGGCTGGCCGGAGCGGGTACCGAGGTGGTCGATTTCGCCCAGCGGCCGCCGCGGCAGGCCGGCGTGATCGTCAAGGACGAAGGCGACGGTGGCGTCAAGGCGGCCGAATTCCTCGCCGCGCAGAAGTTCATCTAAAGGCTCTGGAGGGGAGACGGCATGGCTGAGATCCTTGTGCTCGCGGACCACGCGGGCGGAGATGTGAAAAAGGTCACCTTCGAGCTGATAACGCTGGCCCGCAGGTTCGGCGAGCCCGCCGTCGTGTGGGCGGGATCAGGCGCTGAGCAGGGACAGGAACGCTGCGCGGAGTTCGGCGCCGCCCGCATGTACGTGGCCGGGGACGCGGAATTCGACGACTTCGTCGTCGCGCCGACGGCTGAGCTGCTCGCCCAGCTGGTCAGGGACCAGGCTCCGGCGCTCGTCCTGATCGCCGGGACGGGCGAGGGCAAGGAGATCGCCGCCAGGCTCGCGGTCAAGACGGACTCGGGACTGCTCACCGATGCCGTGGACCTCACCCCGGACCAGGACGGGAACCCGGTCGCCGAGCAGTCGATCTTTGGCGGTTCGACGGTGGTCCGCTCCCGGGTCAAGCGCGGGACGCCCATCGTCGCGATGCGCCCCCATTCGGTCGCGCCCGAGCCAGCGTCCGGTGCGGCCGAGGTTTCCCCGGTGTCTCTGGCCGGGGAGGCCGGCGGCGCCAGGATCACCGGGCGCGTGGTGGCCGAGCGCGGCGAGCGCCCCGACCTGACCGAGGCGTCGATCGTGGTCTCCGGCGGCCGCGGCACCGGCGGGGCCGAGGGCTTCGGAGTCATCGAGAAGCTCGCGGACGCGCTCGGCGCCGCCGTTGGCGCGTCGCGCGCGGTGACCGACGCCGGGTGGTACCCGCATCAGTTCCAGGTCGGCCAGACCGGCAAGACCGTCTCGCCGCAGCTGTACATGGCGATCGGCATTTCCGGCGCGATCCAGCACCGGGCCGGCATGCAGACCTCCAAGACGATCGTCGCCGTTAACAAGGACCCGGAAGCCCCGATCTTCGAACTGGCTGACTTCGGGGTCGTCGGGGATCTGTTCAAGGTGGTCCCGCAGCTCATCGAGGAGATCGGCAAACGCAAGTAGCCCTATCTCAACAGGTAGGGAGTTTGCCCGTTACATCTGTTTCTTCGGTATCTTCGCGACGGCTAGGCTGTACGCAGTCATGAGTTCAAACCGCACTAGTCCCGTGTACCTGGATCACGCGGCGACGACGCCGATGCGGCCTGAAGCGATCGCTGCGATGACCGAGGAGCTCGCCCGGCTCGGGAACCCGTCGTCATTGCACGCCGCGGGCAGGCGGGCCCGCCGGGTGGTGGAGGAGTCCCGGGAGCAGCTCGCCGAGGTGTTCGGGGCCCGGCCCAGCGAGGTCGTCTTCACCAGCGGCGGGACCGAGGCGGACAACCTCGCCGTGAAGGGCCTGTACTGGGCGCGTCGGGACGGTTCCCGCCGGCGGGTGCTGACCACCTCGGTCGAACATCACGCGGTGCTCGACTCGGTCCGCTGGCTGGAGGAGGCCCAGGGCGCCGAGGCCGTCTGGCTCGTGGTCGGCAGCGATGGCGCGGTCCGCCCCGAGGTGCTGCGCGCCGCGATCGCCCAGGCCCCCCAGCAGGTGGCCATGGTCAGCGTGATGTGGGCGAACAACGAGGTCGGCACGGTGCAGCCGGTCAGCGAGCTCGCGGCGGTAGCGCACGAGTACGGGGTGCCGTTCCACACCGACGCGGTGCAGGCGGCCGCGCAGCTACCCGTCGACTTCGCGGCCAGCGGGGCGGACGCGCTGACCGTTACCGGCCATAAGCTCGGCGGGCCTGTCGGCGCCGGGGCGCTGATCCTGGCCCGCGGCGCGGCGCCGGTGCCCGTGCTGCACGGCGGCGGCCAGGAGCGTGACATCCGGTCCGGCACCCTCGATACCCCCGCGATCAGGGCGTTCGCGGTGGCGGCCGCGGTCTGCGCGAAGCAGCGGGCCGACGAGGCCGAGCGGCTCGCCGCGCTCCGGGACGACCTGGTGCACCAGGTGCTGGCCGCCGTGCCCGACGCCGTGCTCAACGGCCCGCCGCCGGGACCTGGCCGGCTGCCGGGGAACGCGCACTTCTCCTTCCCCGGCTGCGAGGGCGACGCCCTGCTCATGCTGCTCGACGCGAACGGGATCGCCTGCTCCACCGGCTCGGCGTGTACCGCGGGCGTGGCCGAGCCCAGCCACGTGCTGCTGGCCATGGGCGCCGACGATTCGCGGGCCCGCGGCTCGCTCCGCTTCTCGCTCGGGCACACCTCGACCAAGCACGACGTCGATGCCCTGGGCCTGGTGATCGGCGAGGTGGTAGACCGCGCCCGCCGCGCCGCCGCCCGCTGACCGTACCCCATCCAGGCGGGAGTAGTGGCCCGCGGCGCGTAACCTTGGTGGGCGTGAGTGGTCTTCGGGTGCTTGCGGCGATGTCAGGCGGGGTGGACTCCGCGACGGCCGCGGCTCGTGCGGTGGACGCGGGTCACGAGGTGACCGGCGTCCACCTGGCGTTGTCGTCGAACCCGTCGTCTTACCGGACCGGAGCCCGCGGGTGCTGCACGCTCGAGGACGCACGGGACGCGCGGCGGGCCGCCGACGTCATCAGCATCCCGTTCTACGTATGGGACATGGCCGAGCGTTTCCACCGCGACGTGGTCGAGGATTTCGTCGCCGAGTACGCCGCGGGCCGCACCCCGAACCCGTGCCTGCGCTGCAACGAGAAGATCAAGTTCGCGGCGGTCCTGGACCGCGCGCTGGCCCTCGGTTTCGACGCGGTATGCACCGGCCACTACGCGCGCGCCTCGGACGGGATCTTGCACCGGGCCGCGGATCCCGGCAAGGATCAGTCCTACGTGCTGGCCGTGCTCACCTCGGATCAGCTCAGGCACGCCATGTTCCCGCTCGGCGACACGCCGAAGACACAGGTCCGGGCCGAGGCGGCGCGGCGCGGCCTGGCCGTGGCCGCCAAGCCGGATAGCCACGACGTCTGCTTCGTCGCCGACGGCGACACGAAGGGCTTCCTGGCCCGCCACCTGGGCCAGGCGCCGGGCCGGATCGTCGATGAGTCGGGCGCGGTCGTCGGCGAGCACGAAGGCGCCTACGCCTTCACCGTCGGCCAGCGCCGGGGCCTGCGCGTGGACCGGCCAGCCGCTGACGGCAGGCCCCGTTACGTGCTCGACATCGAACCGGTGACCAGGACGGTCACCGTAGGACCCGCCGAGGGACTCGACATCACCGAGGTCATGGCGGAACGGCCCGTCTGGACCGGCTGCGCCCCGCCGTCGCAGCCTCTGGACTGCCTGGTGCAACTGCGCGCGCACGGCGAGGTGCACGGCTGCACGGCCCGGCTGGACGGCGAGGCGCTGCGCATCCGGCTGCACCGCCCGGCGCGGGGCGTGGCCAAGGGCCAGGCCGCCGTCCTCTACCACGGCGACACCGTCCTCGGCAGCGCGACCATCAGCGGCACGTCGGCCGCGACCCCGCTGGCTCGCGTCCCGGCCGGGCAGGACCTTACCGAGGTCCGCTAGTCCGCCCCGAACAGATGACGGTTCAGTCCCGGCGGGCGGGTCGATTCGGGGCACGACCCGGTGTAAAAGTTCATGACCGCGACCACCCGTACGTCCGACGAAGACTTCAGCGGACGTGCGTAGTGCGAGTAATTCTTACCGTCGAAGAAGATCAGCTGGCCTGCCTGCGGCCGGATGACTGTGCAGTCCCGTTCTACAGCCTTGACATCGGCCGCCGCCGGGTCGTGCCCGACCACGAGTTCGCCTCCGCCCGCCGGGTGATCGGTAAAGAAGAGAAGGCCGGTTACCGGATTTGAATCGACATGACATTCGAACCGCATCGTGTTCCCACGCTGAACGTTCAGGACGACGCCGTATCGGTCATCGAAGGCCGCCTCGACGGGTTCCTCGCGGGCTTTCCAAGCCAATTCGAGGAAGTCAGCTCGATAGAGATCGTATAGCCAGGGCAGTCTCTGCCTCACTTGGTCCGCGTGCACCCGGCCGCGCGAGATGTGCACCACATCTTCCGCTTCGCGGGACAAGACCGGCGTGCGGGGAAAATCCCGGAAATCAGCTTCGGCAGCGACTGCGCCGATATCATTCGGCCAGCCCTTGGGAAGTATGTCTGTCACGTCTCTTTTTACATAGGAGAACTTCTGCGGCATAGCCAGGCCGTCCTAGGGAAATATGGAAGGTGCACCTCTGCTGTGCCAGTGTAGTGCGCAAGGTAAGCGGAACCTGCGCTAACCCGTTCTCCGCGAACAATGTCCGATAGCCCGATCCGGATCGGTCTACCTCACGCTCGAAGAGCGCTTGTGACGGGTAGTTGTCAAGTTCTCGCGGATCCCTGCCCTGGCAGCGGGTAAAGCGCTGTCCTTCGTAGTAGGCGTGGAGGTCCTTATTGGTGGTCCAGACATCGATGCGGATAAGCGTGACTTTGTGGTCTCTTTCCGCCACGTCGGCCGCCCAGTCCAGTAGTGCGGCGCCGAGCCCGAGGCCCGCGTAACGCCTGCTGACGATGACACGCCGGACGTATAGCGCTGGCTCATGGCGTTTGTGGGCTGGCCATACTGGCTCATTATTCAGGTCTAGTGGCTCTTCGGTGTCAACAGTGATGGTCGCGGCCGCGGTGGTGCCGTCCCGGACGATCCACGTCTTGCCTTTGAGCAGGTCATTCAGTATGCGCTCTTGCTGTCCGGCCCTGTCCGGCCAGGGATTCGCCCACTGATCGGTGTCTTTGTTCGACCGCAGCCATTCAGCGGCCTCGCGGACTAGCCCGCGTACTTCGTCCAGGTCCCCCGGCATAGCAAGACGTAGGGCAAACGGATACGTTCCCACCGATACATAGTCACCCTTATCGGGCGCATGCGATACCCACCAGGGGCGCAGACTTTGCCGCGGCTTTAGCGTTTCCAGACCTCAGCTGAGTGAAGTCTTTGCCGAGCGAACCTAGGGAGCTTGTTCACAGATGACCTCCTAACTCTCTGCTTTATCAGCACTTACAGCTGATGGTTCGTCTCACCATCATCCTGAACGATCTCACCTATCGCGTGAATCAGACGTTTCGTTGATAGTGCGACTCCAGGGTGCGGAAAGCGGATCATCTCGTCAGCGCGTCGCCGGGCTTCACGGCCGGCGCTGCCTGGACGCGCCAGAGCCGACGGCTTAACGACCGAATCAGTCGGGCCAGGTGTCGCCGGGAACGATCGGCTGCTTCGCGTGTTCACGGTAGAATTACCGAGATTACGCCGCCAAGGATGACCCATGAAATCGTGGCTGCTATCCCTATGATGAATCGTGACGCCCGTACGTCTGGTTGATTCTTCCACCGGAAGCCCTCCAATCCGACCGCCACGCAGAGGACTGCGCCGCCAACGACTAGCCAAAGATGGGCGCCTAGGGCAGCTGCGCCTCCCACCATCGAGGCCATGAGGAAAAGCGCTATGACCAGCCAGAACGTACGTTGCATGCGCACATTGGCCGCTTGCAGGTTCACATTGGCTGTTTTCAGGTTCACATTGGCTGTTTTCAGGTTTTCGGCCAGCTTTTCAGCCTCCTGGATACGATCGTCCATATCCTGTGTCATCTCATTGACCTGTCGCTCTCTCCGCTGGACTTGCCAGTCGCGGCGGAGGGCTCGTCGGCGAAGCAGTTCTGCCGGAACGTCTGGGCCGGAGAGCCTAGCGAGAGCGAGATAATCGGTTCTTACGTCTTCTCCCAGACTTTCCGCGTCTGCGCTGGGCGCAGTATTCAGGATGTCGGTAATCTTTATCAGTTCACTGACACTGTAGCCAGCGGATACAGCGAGAAAGCTCTTCTGGATGACAGCATCACCAATAGTCCCGGCAAGGTTGCCAGCCCGTCCCGGATCGTCGGCTCTCGCCCTCGACAGCAAGAGCAGCCACACTTCGATGGTGGAAGCGACCGGGAACTTGTCTTTCGGCCAAATCGAGTGATACGCCTCGTCTGTGAACCGATCCTCCGCGATGAACCATGCGGTTGGCGCAAGCGAGAAGTTGAGATTCCGAGCTTTCGCGACTATAGCTGCGCTCACCGCGTCCGTCAGAGCGGCCGCTTCGGTGCGCATCGGTTTTTTCGCGGCAGCCGATAGCGTCAAGAGCTCTGCTCTCATCCGTTCAACAAGAGCTGGATCAGCTTGCTCATCGTCGATAATCTGGATTCTATGATTTGCCAGCCAGGATTCGAGGTGATTGTAACGTCGTTCAAACTCGGTCCAGGTGACAGGTCGTCCATGCTCTGCTCTAGATTGCCAATTTCGGAGCATGGGATTCTTAGCCAGGCGGATGAGTTGCTGAGGAAGATCAGTAGACCTAGCCGCCAATGCCTGAGCATCATTTGCCGCGCTCTGCCATAGCCGATTCCACTCGTTAATCACGGCTCGCGTAACGACGATATTGCAATGGACATCCCTGCTCATCTGCAATAGCTCTTCCAGCAAGCGGGATTGTGGCCCGTTGCTGTCTAGCCGGTAGACCAAGACGCTGGTGTCGAGCACGAGCGTGCTGCCCTCTACCCAATTCAGCCCGGTAAGGTCACGATGTCCCAGCATCCCTTGGAGCACTTGCCCGGCCACGATGAGACGCAGGATCTCAGTACCGAAATTGTCCGCAGTATCGAATGCCGCTTGCGTCAAAGCCTTGAGCGCGTTTGCTACTTCACCTGGGAGGACCCGGGCTTGCAACTGTGCATAGGCCGCCGACAGGTCAAAGTCGATACCGTTCAAGCTCTCGGGGTCCCCCGCCAGTATAACCCCCTTAAAGACTCGCTGGCTGCCGGCCATGAGGGCACTGATGAGATATTGCGCCAACCGGCGCTGACGAGCAGGCTCAATCACTTCGTGGTTGTCAAGCAACTCGGGGAGTCGCTTACCGAGATCTCGTTCGAATCGCTCTATGATGGTCTCGGCCCATGCATGATCGGCTTTGGCGTCTACGACACTCCCGGGCATTGCTGCCCACTTAGCGTTGCGTGAGTGCTGTCGGCCCTCTATCAGGCCCGCTTCCTCAGCGAGCTCCAATGCTACGTGAAGTGGTCTTTTATCGACGACATCGGTGAGCCACATATTCTTGATATGCAGGCGCAAGTCGCGCTCATACTGTGGTCCCTTGAGGGCGAGAATCTCGATAAGGCTGGAGATCAGGATGTCATTGCGCCACTTCTGGCGATCGGGATCAAGGGCAGCATGTGCTGCAGCGAGCCTCGCCAGATCATCGAACGGCATGCGTCGGGCGGTCACTGGTTCCCTCCACCAACGATTCCGATGTGTTTCGTTACCGTACGATAGAAGACGTATCTAATATCCGGCGATCTGGGGCGCTTGCGGATAAATCGGCCTGCTTGCGGGGCGCCCACTTAGCCGGATTTCTCTTGGAAGAAGCAGATCTTCCTTGCGAAGTTGCTGCCTATTGGTCGGTTCGCCGCCGGCGTTGCCCGCTGCTGGGCAACGCCGGCGGCTCACTGACGGTCCGGTCAGCCTGTGTATACGCGAAACGGACTCGTCGTTTGCGACCTACGCTTTTTAAGAGCGGGGGTCGTAGTGCTCGTACCGATACTGCAAGGAAGGACGCCCGTAGCGTTTGGCCATTGACACCACCCTCTTTGCTCATTCAACCCTCAGGTTGACCGGATTCTTACTGTGCTGGCACGGGGTTCTTCCGTGTCTCTTTCAGGGCAGCAACCCTGCCCTGTGAACCGCGGCGCTGACGGCCGCGCGTTATTGATGGGTCAGAAGATCCCGTTAAAGGGGTCGTAGTGCTCGTACCGGTACTGCTTGGAGGGGCGTGCGTGCAACTTCGCCATTTGCACCTTCCTCCTTCCTCAATCGTATGGATGCCTATGGGTTGATGTGACTGATGATATTATTGAAATTGGCATCACTGTACTAGCATGCGGGTTCTCCGCGCGCCGGCGCGTAATGCTATATCCGGTCGCCTTCCACTATGGCGTAGTGCGTCGGCCGGAGTCTGTGGCCCTGCTCTCCCGGAGCGCCAAGGTGGCCCGAGACTCTGTCGCGTATTCAATGAATATTGAAATTATATGAGTAACGATTAAGGAATCCCAGCTTTCCTTAGCCGTCGCTGCGATCGAAAGTGACGGAGTCGGGCCGGGCGGCCGTTCCTGTTACGCTCTGGTCAAGGAAGCGGGCTTTTCGGTATGTCTCCAACGTTTACAATGAACTGATTCCGGTCTGTAGGCAAAACTGTCACGGTAAGCCGCATAGGAGTGCCGGTCTGGTCAAACGCAGTCCTGAATATCTCGAAAACTCCGACTCGTCCGTCTTGGGGCAAGTTAAAGAATATTGCTTCTGTTACGTCTGGCGCCCGGACCGAGATCCAGTCACGGTATCCGACCTGCTGGAGGCCGAGGGTTTCCGCCAGGTATTTCACCGTGCCGATCTCAATGTTGTCGGCCAGGCTGAGCAGTTCGGCGCCCTGTACGGCCAGCCCTCGCGGGTAGAACGACGTCTGCAGGGACCAGGGCGTTCGGTCGATGTAGCGTCTCTGGTGTCGGCTGATCACCTGGGAACCTTCGGGTACCTGGAGCTGGCTGGCGACCACCGCGGAAGCCTTCTGGATCTCGACCTGAGGGTCCGTCAGGGTTGGACTTCTTATCGGCCCCTCGGTGTCGGACTCGTACTTTTCGACCTCACCGTACGTGGCGACTTGCTCACCGATTCCTTTCGGATCGCTGGTAGTCAGCGTGGTGACGTACGGGTCAATTTTCTTCACCACGAAGGTGCCCTGACCTGGCTTCGTCTCAACCAGTCCGAGGGTGGTGAGCCACTTGATCGCGTCCCGGACGGTGTTCCGCGAAGCTCCGTAGTGCTCTCGCAGCTCGAGTTCGGTCCGCAGCTGCTGGCCGGGCTCGAGCACTCCCGACTCAATCTGCTCGCGCAGGTCTTCGGCGATCTGCCGGTACATGGGGTTTGCCATCGGCCCTCCTCTCTGCTCGACCTTCCTCAGATTGGGGTGATCCTACCTGTCCAGACCACCCATGCCATCCAGCCGAGCAGAATATTTGGCACTGGTCGGTTTGTACCCAGCTGAACGTTGGTAACACCTGAAGTGGATACCAAAGGTTGGGATGGCTCGGATGGCAGGGTGCATAGGATCTATCCTAGCAGTATGGCTGCTTGGTTGCACTAGGATCTTCCCGATGGCTCCAGACAGTGGAACAGTCAGCCTCAACTGGACGTACCGGATAGCACGTACGGATCGTGGACAGACGGGGATGCCGTAGACCACGAGCGCGAGGCCCGCGAGAGGCCTCGCGAGGCCGGGTCGCAGAAGGTGGGACCCCGCGGAGGCACTTCCGCGGGACGGAAGTGCCTGAGGCCATCATGGCCGGTTTCGTAGCCGCAGTAGCAGTCGCTCTCTTCCTGGTCGTGGTCGTGGGACTCGCCGTGGTGGCGATCGCGGTCCGCCGCGAAGACCGGGCTTACACGCTGGTCGGCGAGGCGCCGACCGGCTGTCCCGGGGCACTCGGCGGCTGAACGGCGTGGGCCGCAGGGACCTGGACTCGAAGGCCCCGGAGAACCCAGAATTCCTCCGGCCGCTGGGCGAGCTGGTTCATTAGCCGCGCCCGCCGCGGCGCGGGTCCCGGTCCCTGCCATGCCGGGGCAAGCAGGGCCCAACGGCACCGCGCCGACGCGCTGACCAGCCTGTTTGCGTTCCCCATCGGAATCAAGAGGCCGATGGGGAACGCGACCTGGTCCTCCGGGGTCCACGACGAATCCGGGCGGACAAGTTTGGCGCGATCATCCCGGCCGTCGATTCGGAGTTTGCGGACCCCTCGATCACATCGGGGGAAGCCTGAACGGCCTGATCTTCGTGCCGGGGTCACGCCGTCCGCCCGGGCGGTCTAGCTCGGCGAGTCTGCCGATGTGCCAGTCATCCCAGCCACTGGGCTGGCTTGGTCTAGTGGAATCATCCTCGTCATCGGAATGTAAGGCATCTGAGATGGTTTCGTAGCCTCGGACAAGGGGTATCCAGCGGATATGTACCAAACGTTGGGATCGCCGGGACTAGCCGAGCCATTCGACTGCTTGGTCATAGAAGAACATGTCATACCACCCCTACCGGACCAATGGTTCGCCTCAGCCCAGTAGACCAGATGGTATGCGCAGCTAGTGGGCCGACGATGACCCAGCCAGGCCCCCCGGAGTCTCTCCAGGGCCGCAAAATGTCGGGCCCGACGGTGCCCAGCACCGTCGGCAGGTTGTGGGGAGGCTGCCATGAGCGGCAGCGCAGCATCGGTAGCGTACTTGATACTGGCGGTCTTCTTCGGCGGGGTCGCGCTCGGGGTGGTCGCGATGGTGGCGGTAGCCGTACGGATGGAGGATCGGCGATTTTCCCTCTCCGGCGCGGCCCCTGGCGCGGCGGCCCGGGGCGCGAGACGGCTCACCGGCTTCGGCGGCTCCGGCTCTCACTTCCGGCCGCGCGGCCGAGCGTAGTCATGATCGACTCGGTCGTAGCCATCGTGAGTGCCTTTTTCGTCATGGGAATTACGGTCGGGGTAATCGCGGTCCTCGCCATGGCGGCCCTCCGGGCGGACCGGCGAGGCCATCCAGGCAGTCCGCTGGAGTACGGACCTGGCGGACTCGACGAGCCGCCGCCAGATCCCGGCTGGGACGACGCCGGTTCCGATGACCATCCGCGCTGGCCGGGGGATACCGACAACGATTTCACCGGCCGATAACTCCGCACTGAACGGAAGAAGCCGGACCGAGCGGCCGTGCTCTTGGCGCAAGGCAGCATCAAGAGCACGGCTCGAGGCCCCCGGGCTGGTGTTGATCGCAGGTTTGTCACCTGGCGGTTCTAAGCTCGACATGTGCGTGATGACCAAGACGGGGCGACCTATCCATGGCCGGCCGGAAGCGCCACCGGGATCGGCTCGATGCCGGGGACGAATCCGGCCGAGGCGATGCGCGTCATCGTCGGCGAACTTCCCGATTTCCCGCACCTTCCCGAACTTCCCGATCGCGGACCGGGAGCGGACCTGACCGGGCGGACCGCCGCGTTGCTGGTCGATATCTCCGTGGAGGTCACCCCGCGCGGCTGGCGTATAGCCGAACGGCCGGGCCGTGATCTGGCGCGGGCTAAGTCCATGCTCTCGTCCGACCTGGACGTGCTGGAAGAGGTGCTCGACGGCTTCCGCGGGCCGGTCAAGGTTCAGCTCTGCGGGCCGTGGACGCTGGCCGCCACGCTGGAGTTGCCGCGCACGATGAACGTGGCGATCGCCGATCCCGGCGCGGTGGCCGACCTGACCGCGTCACTGGCGGAGGGCGCGGCCGCCCACGCGGCCGAACTCGCCAAGCGCCTGCCCGGGGCGCGGCTCGTGGTCCAGTTCGACGAGCCCGCGCTCCCCGCCGTGGCGGCAGGCCTGGTGCCGACGGCGAGCGGGCTGTCCCGGCTCGCCGCGGTCGAGGCTGACGTGCTGCGGGAGAGACTGGCGCAGGTGATCGCGGCCACCCGCGCCTACACGGTGGTGCACAGCTGCGCTGAGTCAGTTCCGTTCGGGATAATCAAAGCGGCCGGGGCCGATGCCGTGGCCTTCGACCTCAGCCAGCTACGGCGGGGGGACGAGGACGGGGTGGCCGAGACTGCGGAGGCGGGCCTGGGGCTGCTGACGGGCGCGGTCCCGGCGGTGCCGGCCGAAGCGGGCCCGGGCGCTGGGGCCGGCGGCGCTGGGGCCGGCGGGGCTCGCCAGACCGCGGAGCGGGGTGTCGGCGGGGCTCGTGAGACCGCGGAGCGGGTTATCCGGCTGTGGCGGCGACTGGGGCTTCCGCTGGCGACGTGCGCGGAGCAGGCGGTGATCACGCCGGCCTGCGGCCTGGCGGGCGTATCCCCGGCTCAGGCGCGCGCCGCGCTGACGCGGTGCCGGGAGGCGGCGAGCATGCTGCCCGAGTTGATCGAAGAGATGGGGGGCGAGCCACAGTGAGCGAGCGGGAGGGGCGCGGCGTCGCCTGGACTGAGGAGCGAGGAACGAGCGACGAGGGAAGGCG
>Ga0137390_10003949_pt1 | contig 12231 bp, 10 predicted proteins | sample 15con2h24AmetaG_FD_104937 | JGI IMG/M metagenome (GOLD analysis project Ga0137390, IMG submission 104937) | Vadose zone soil microbial communities from Angelo Coast Range Reserve, California, USA - 15con2h2.4A metaG | ecosystem: Environmental > Terrestrial > Soil > Vadose zone > Saprolite... | reverse complement strand
CTCCGTGGCCGCAGCGAGCGCATGTACCACTTTGAAGCGCTCGATGATGTGCAGTCCACCCTGCAGCGCCTGATGGACCGCGAGCTGCCCCTGGTGCGAGTGCTCCCTCGCCGGCCCGGAACTAAAGAATCCCGGTACATGCACTTGTTTTCTGGCGACGGACCTCCCGTCGCAGAATCGTCGTCCCCCATAACATCCACACCTGCCCGGTCTGGAAACTCCGATGAACGAATCGCCACTCTGGAAGCGGGACTCTCGTCGCTTAGAAAAGAAATAGAGGAACTCAAGCGACAACTCGCCGATTTCACCGAACAGTTCAAGTAGCTCCGTCCTAAAACCTCCCTGATCTCAGTCAATTGCGAAAGTCCCTTTATTCGAGCGCCTTCCGGAACAACTTTTCCCGAGCTGGGTTAGATGAGATTGGGACGGATGCGGCCGCCATCAACAATGCGGAAGTCCTTTTTTTTCTGCGTGACAGCCCTTTTCCTGGGGGCCGGTACGCAGCTCCATGCCCAAGCCACTTTGCTGTTGGAAGAGCCGTACAGTTACGACGGAACATTCGCCGGAACCGGCCATGCTGCGGTATCCCTCGCCCGGGTATGTGCCGAATCTCCGATCGTTTTGAGGCGCTGTGGGCCAGGAGAAACGGGCGTAGTCATAAGCCGATATAACGGCGTCGCGGGCCGCGACTGGATTGCTATTCCGCTAATCCCTTACTTGTATGCCGTAAAGAATCCGGAAGATATTCCCCTCTTTGCCGACTCGAAACTAGTCGCGTTTCTTCGCCACGAATACCTGACGAGCATAGACGTCAGCGGCGCTGCCTCTTATCAACTTGCGGGGTCCGCCTACGACCGCACGACTTATGGCTTCCGCATTGCCACGCGTCCCGAACAGGATGATGAACTCATACGCCTGTTGAATTTGGAGGCGAACCGCGAATCCTACCGATTGCTGAACCGTAATTGCGCCGATTTCGCCAAGCAAGTCATCAACTTCTACTATCCCAAGGCAATTCATCGCAGCATCATTGCCGATCTGGGTGTAATGACTCCCAAACAGGCCGCGAAATCGCTGTCGCATTTCAGCAAGCACCATCCCGAGATGCAACTGACCACCTTCATCATTCCGCAGGTCCCGGGGCTAAAGCGCAGCAAGCCGGTGCACGGCGTAATCGAGTCGCTGGTGCTGGCGAAAAAGTATGTTACGCCTGTCCTACTTTTTCATCCGTTCGTCGTGGGGACGGTGGAAGCGGCGTATTGGGCGGGATGGCGATTCAATCCTGGCAAGGGCGCTCTCATCTTTAATCCCAGCAGCGGACTCGAGACTCCCCTGACTAGCGCCCAGCGGCGCTCTTACCTAAACTCCATATCCACTCTGAAACGCGCCAGCGCAGACACCGATTCCGTGCCGTACTGGCGAAGAGACGCAGAGCCACAACTGGACGCAACAGGCCAGCCGTTTCTGCATGTGCAAGTGGAGGGAAGCATCGTGCAGCTTGGTCTCAGTCGCGGAAATGCCTTGCGCTTGAGCGCGCCACCGGAACTGGTTCAAGGTCTGTTGCTCACCAGACTCAAACAGGAATTGAAGCCGAGCAAGCCCTCTCGAGTTTCTGGGCAGCAGGTCGAAAATGACTGGAAGCTTCTCGAACGTGCGGTCGAAGCCAGGCAAGCCGCGCTTACTGCAGAACGAGAGCGGCCACACTCTAATCCTGCGCCCTGACTTCCTGTGTTCACAAGGAGTCTCTTAAGATTACGCTCATGCAAGTCAGCCCCGCTTCCGCTTTCAGGAACTCCGAAATATCAACGGTTCGCACGTCGATCCCTCGCCGCTGCAAAAGGCTTGCGGTTTTACGGAATCCGTTGTGCATGCACACCGTGCCGTTCACCAACAAGACATTTGCCGCCATCCATTCCTGCGCCGGAACCTCGACGATCTCGTATCTGGAGAATGGAGAAAGATCAACGCGCGTCGAATCAGCAAGAATCGTGCGATCGTCCACGGCCGTGCAAGCGCTTTTCAGATGCAACGCCCCCGACACGACCACCGAATGGACCCTGTATCCGTACGGCTCCACATGTTTCCGCAACGCCTCAATCCCCTCGCGATTCGTCCGGCTTGTGACACCCACAAACAGATCGCGGACAATGCGCAGCACATCTCCGCCTTCGAGGGTCGCTGGCGCTTCGATCTGCACCACTTCTCTGTGTTGCTTAATGACCGTCGCAACGCCACCAACCTCTTGCCTCCTCGCCTCGCTGCCAGGCCGGGTCACGACCGCAAGTTCATCGAGCACCAATGCCGTATCTTCCAGAAAGCAGCAATCAGGACAATCGTCGTCGGCTGGGATCTGAAGAACATTGACTCCCAGGCCTCTCAACAATTCCCGGTAGCTGGCGATCAATAAAGGTAAGCTCGCATTCGGCGATGCGAGAAGAAACTTCGCGAGTGAGGGCAGTCAGCATTGCTCGAAGCTGAGATTAAGGAGCTTCGCGCGAAATTATATCTGGCCGAGCGGGCATCCGGAGGGCGCCGCCTTCCCTATTGCTGCACTCCGGTCGATGCGTCCGCTGTATTTCCAATCGCCTCTCCAGAAAGCACCAGCTCTACACGCCGGTTCTGCTGCCGGCCCTCTGGCGTTTCGTTTGATGCGATCGGCTCAGTCTTCCCGAATCCCTTGGCTTCAATCGAAGGCGCCGAAATCCCTTGCTGGACAAGGTAATCGCGCACTGCCTCCGCGCGGTGCTCCGAAAGCTGCTGATTGTAGTCGTCGCCCCCCACGCTGTCGGTGTGGCCTTCAACCTGGAGATGCAAACTCGGATACGCCAGCACGATCCCCGAGATTTTCGCCAGACGCTCGCGCGCCCCCGGCAACAACTCAAAGCTGCCGCTCTTGAACAACACGTCAGACATGTTGGCGATCAATCCACGAGCCGTGTCGCGAGTCGAAAGAATTGTGTTCAGTTGTTGCAGCAACCGCGCCCGCAGCTCCTGCTTTTCCTTTTCCGCCTGTTGCCGCAACTGCTCAGACTGCGCTGCGGCCTGCTGGGCTTTCGCCGTTTCCGCTGCCAGGGCTTGCTGCTGGGACACAGCCTCGGCTTTCGCTTTTTCCGCTTCGGCTTGCTGGCGGGCCGCTTCCGCCGCTGCCTGCTCGGCTTCCGCTTTCATCTTCTCAGCTTCGGCCTTGGCAGCTTCGGCTTGTTTCTGCGCCTCTTCCGCTTCGACACGCCGCTTGGATTGCGCCTCAGCATCCGCGCGGGCCTTCGCTTCCCGATCTTCTGCCGCTTTCTTGTCCGCAGCCGCCTGCGCCTGGGCTTCGTCCTCGGCTTTCTGCTTCACCGCCATGACGCGCGCTTCTTCGGCCGTTTGCGTGGTCTCTCTCGCCGCCGATTCAATTGCGGGTCTGCCCTGCTTTTGCCGGTACGAAGACTCCGCCTGCGTCAATTGCTGGTCCGCCTTCGCCAGAATGGACGACGCATGCTTCTGCCCCGCCGCAATGTGCGCAATTCGCACCGCATTCCTCGCCTCAAACAATTCAAGCGGCGTGGTGCGATCAATCCCAAAAATCGCGTTCTGAATATGCTCATTAGTCGCCGAGTAAGTGCCGCGCCCCACCAGCTCGTACTTGGTGCTGATCTCTTCCCCTTGCGCCACGTTCTCCGGCACTACACTTTCCAGCACCACCATGTTCCCCGGTTGGTTGACCGCAAAATACGGCTCGGCCGTCACGATCAGCCCAAACGTCTGCATGTCAGTCACAACTTTCAGGTGTGCATTGCCCTTATCGAGCGTCAACTCTCCCAAGTTCACCGCCCGCCCTTCCGGAGAAACCGCCCACAGCACATAAGTCAGATACTCGAGCCCAAACTTGGTGGCGTCCTCCATACCCTGAAACTTGGCATCAATGGCGACGTTCGTCTTCTTGCTCTCAACCTTCGCCTCCCCGGATGCCCCCGCCATCAACTCAGTCGCCTGGAATGCGGTTTTCACCTGTCCGCCCTGGCGATAGTGCACTGCCTTGGTGGTGCGCGAGACGGAGCCCGATTTCGCGCCGGATGCCGACGGAGAAGACGCAGAAACAGAGGCTGAAGTGGACGCGGGTTGAGTTTGCGCCAACATCCAAGACGCGGCGCACAGAAGCATGCCGAGAGACACAACTTTTCTCATGGAATAACCTCATTCCGAAGGAGCATTAGGAATTTCTAATCTTCAATGATAATGATCTGCGTTCGCGCTGAGAAAGGGAAGGACGAAAAGTGCCAGAATGGTGACGTACCTTGGTCACGCCCCAAGCGGCCCTGCTAGAATTTGGCCCGGAGAACTACGCGAGATACAATCTACTGTGACTCAGCACCGCGAACAGTTTCTGGAGGTATGGAATGAGTTTTTCGGCATCAGCAGCTGACGAGCGCGTGCTGGACGTGCAACTGACCGATGACACTCTCACGGTCAGCCTGCGCGACGGTCGCGTCATCTCCGTGCCGCTCGTCTGGTATCCCCTCCTGCTCAACGCAACCGCAGCACAGCGCCAGAACTGGAAAATTGCCGGAGGCGGCTACGGCATCCACTGGCCGGAAATAGACGAGGATCTGAGCACCGAGGTCTGCTGCGTGGCGCACCTGCACCTAGGTCGTCAGTTCGCGCGCGATAAGTTTGCCGGCTGTGTGGTGTGACTCTGGTCAGCGGAAAATTCTACTTCGCTACTGCCGCCATCGGTTTGATTTTCTCAAACGCATCTTCCGCTCGCCGCAACGCCTCTTCCACATTCGCGCAGATGTTTTCCCGCCCGACGACTTCTTCAAACTCAGCCTGATGGATCAATTGCGCCGGCTGTTCGCGCGCACCGCACAAAATCAGCGTCCGCCCCGAGGCTTGCAGGTGTTTAGCAACTTCTTCCAGCGCAAACAAGCCAGTTGCATCAATTGCAGTCATATTGCGCAGACGAATGATTACCACCGGAGGCAGTGTCTTGACGCTGTCCGTAATCGCGGAAATTTTGTCAGTGGCACCGAACAGGAATGGACCGTGAATGCGGAAAATCGTGGCGTAGTAAGGGATGTCCTTGTCCTGCAGAATGTGAATGCGGCCGTCTTCAATGTAGTCGTCGGTCACCTGTGACACAGTTGTGGTATTCGCCACGCGCGTGATGAAGAGCAACGCCGCCAGGATCATGCCCGCCTCGACGGCCACGGTGAGATCGGCGAACACAGTCAGCGCGAACGTGACCAGCCACACGCTGATGTCAGTCTTGGTTAGCTTCAGAAGTTGTGGAATCTCTCGCCACTCACCCATGTTGTAGGCGACGATCATCAGAATGCCAGCCAGCGCGGCCATCGGAATGTAACTCGCCAGCGGAGCCGCAAACAGCAGCACGCACAGAAGCGTTAGCGCATGAATCATGCCGGCCACCGGTGTCTGCGCGCCCGCGCGAATGTTGGTCGCCGTGCGCGCGATGGCGCCGGTCGCAGGCAAGCCTCCGAACATTGGCGACACAATGTTGGCTACACCTTGTCCAATGAGCTCAACATTCGGATTGTGATGGTCATTGCTCATGCGGTCAGAAACAACCGCCGACATAAGCGACTCAATCGCTCCCAGCATGGCTACCGTGAACGCTGGGCCAAGCAGTCCGTGGACCAGGCTCGCATGCCAGCGCGGCATGACCAGATGCGGCAGTCCGCTGGGAATTCCTCCAACAAAGCGCGTACCAATCGTTTCTACGGGAAGCTTGAGAAGGTAAACGGCCACAGTTGCGCCCAGCATGGCGACAATCGGCCCTGGGATGCGGTTAGAAACGGCCCGACACAGTAATAAGACCGCCACGGTGCAACTGGCCACCAGCCCGGCACGCGGAGTCCAGGTTGGAGAAGCGACCGCCAGCGCCTTCAACCGCAACCAAAATTCGCCGGGAACGCTTTGCAAGTGCAAGCCGAAGAAATCTTTGATCTGGGTGCTGGCGATCAACACCGCAATTCCATTCGTAAAACCCAGCACTACAGGCCGCGGAATAAACTTCACTGCCGAGCCCATGCTGGTCACGCCCAACACCACCAGCAGTACGCCCGCCATCATCGTGCACATGAAGAGCCCGTCGATGCCGTGCACGGCGACGATCCCAGAGATGACCACCACAAACGCGCCTGTCGGCCCGCCAATCTGCGTCTTCGATCCGCCCAGCGCCGAGATAAGAAATCCGGTAACCATGGCACAGTAGATTCCAGCCTGCGGAGTAAGCCCTGAGGCTATGGAAAACGCCATCGCCAGTGGAAGTGCGACCAGCCCGACGGTGACTCCAGCGACCACATCTCGACTAAATTTGTTTAGGTTGTAATCGCGCAGGCACAAAACAGACTTCGGCAGCCAGCGATCATCGATAGCAAGGGAAAGAACGCGAGAAGACATACTTCATTCCATTATGACAGGCCGGACTATTTTTTCTGCGGTCCAGAACACACCAAAGGGTTCGCACTTATGGTTCCGGAACAAGTTGCATAAGCATGCCGATGTCCGCAGCCCATATGACCAGCATAGATTTTTTCAATTGGACTTCTCACGGAGTTCTTGTCAGACTTCAAGGGTAAGCTGCTGCCGTGAAGCAGCGCATAGCCACGACCCTCGTCGCCTAGACTTTTCCGACCTTGTTGTCCTGAAGCGAATAGCTAACAAACATCACAGCCGTTTCAAACCGTTGATCAAATCGCATCACAACGCAGGAGAGATTCGCATGGACGACAAGAAACGCAATAAGCCGGAAGGGAGAGTGACCCTCAAGATGGTTGCAGACCAACTTGGGTTCACTCCGGGCACAATTTCTGCAGTCCTCAACAATACGCCAGCGTCGCAACGGATTCCGCAACACACCAAAGACCGCATCCGCGCCGCCGCCCGTGAACTCAACTATCAGCCCAACCCGCTGGCGCGAGCTTTGCGCTCCGGCCAACCCTTCACCACCGGAGCCGACGCGCACGAAACTGGGGGCACGCGTGGCGCCCTGGTAATTATGGATTCCGATCACTTCTTGCTCGCCATGACGGCAATTCAGCAGGTCGGCCTGCGGGTGCCCGACGATGTTTCAGTGGTGGAGCTAGACGGGATCCCGATGTCCGCGCTGGACTATCGCTTAGCCAGTGCGGCACACAAGCCAACTTGACTGGGCTGGAGATTCTCGCGGAAGCTGCTGCATTAAATTGCAACAGCCAATTTTACGAACCACGCTCGCTGCGAGTGTGGCTTCCACGGTGCTCGGAAAGCCGGATGCCAGAGTTAGCGGTCGAGCACGAAGTTCACGGTGATCTGTGTCTCCACGTCAACTGGCTCGCCATTTAGGTAGTAAGGGCGATACTTCCATTGCCTGACTGCCTCGAGTGCCGCACGTGAAAGCAGGTCCTGCCCCTGCACCGTTTCGGCTTGCTCGATCCTTCCCTCTCGACTGATAACCGCCTTCAGGATGACCACTCCCTGAATGTGAAGCTGCTTTGCGATCATTGGATATTGCGGCTCGACGCGACGCACAAGATTGCCTTCCATGACTACTGACTGGCGTATCGGCCGCACCGTACTCACAGGATGCCAGACTGGGCGAACGTAGTCGCTCGGCACGGAGTACAGAACTCCGGGAACGGCAGGGCCGACTGCCACGGACGGTCCGGGCGGCAGGATCTCCGTTGCCTCTCCTTGAGGGCGAATCGGATGAAATGAGATATTGCGATTAACTATGAGGGGCTGCAGGTGCAACCGTCCTGCTGGGCGGTTCGCAGTGAGCGGTGTCGCTGGCCTCGGCGCTTCGACATCGGATGCCGGCACGAATAGCCGCCGGTTCAGTAAGGCCTGAGGCAAGGTCTGCGGGTGAATCACAGGAAAAATCAGAGCCGCGGCTACCAGGGCGGCCTGTAACGTAAACGAAGTCAGCGCGGTCCACCGCCTGGCCGCGGGTTCTTGAGCAACGGACAATCCGGAAAACATGGCGTCTTTACCTCACGCAGAAAGTTCTGCTGCCAGATAAAGACACCACGACCTCAACGCCTGCTGAACTGGACAGTAAAATAAAAAGGCCGCGATTGGTCGCGGCCTCTGGAACTAATTTTTGCTGCTGGTGTCGCCCTATTTGGACGGCGGTTGTGTAGTCGCTGGCTTGGTCGCGGCCGGGGCGGAGGGCTTGGACAGCCCGCCGCTGGGCTTCGTGCCGGTGCCGCCTTGCTTCGGCGCTGGCGGGGCCACGCCAGACTGCGCATTGTAAGCGTCCACTACTGGCTTGGTGATATCGAGGGCCGCGCCATGCCACAACACGGGCCCGTTCGGCCATTGGTTGTTGCTGGAAGTGTCGATGATCATGCCGTAACCGTTGTCACCGGCATACTTGACGATGAGCGGCGCCATTTTTTGCAGAATGCGCTGCGCAATCTCATTCTCCTGGTTGCGCGCGTCCTCCTGCGCGTCCTGGGCGGAACGCTCCAGCGACTTCTGTTTTTGATCGATCTGCTTCGCCAGATTCGCTTTCGCCTCGTCATTCATCTTGTCACCCTGAGTGTTGAGCTGCTTCTTCAGGGCCTCGATCTCGTCGCTTTTGGTCTTCAGCTCAGTCTGCTTGGGCTCGAGCTTCTTGCTGAGGGCGTCAAAATCGCGCTGGCCTTCGTTGCTGGCGAAGATCGCCTGTTCGACGTTGATAGCGCCAATCTTCGAGCCGGTAGTTCCTGTGCCCAGAGCAGGAGGATCGTTGGCCGCGCTGGGGGCTGCGGGCAGGACGGTTGATGGCGCGCCGCTGGTCTGGGCTACGGCAGAAGCCGAGACGAGAATAGCGGCTGCAACTAGAGAACGCATAAGCGTAAGTTTCATGAGATTACCTGTGACTCCTTGGAGAACTACTCCTGACTTCCAAAACCTGGATTTACTCAGACACATACCTGCTGCATACCGCGCACGCCGCGGGACATCAGTAAGCCGGGCCAATTCCAATCTCGCATCCAAATTGCGGGGCCAGCGGCGCGGCCACTCTGGTGTGGATAACTCATTATAACAGCCTCTCGATAGTGTCAACCCTCTCTAGAACGTTGTCCCCACCGTGAAACGGAAAGTCTTCCGCGGTTCGCGGAGCTGGTAGAGCGGCGAGAACGTGTTATGTGCGAGTTGAAAAGTATAATCTCCCGCCGCTCCGTTAGCCGAGTTTGCCGGCGGGAACATACTGCGTGTAATCGGAACCGGCGCCTGGGCCAGTTCGTTGAGCCGAAGCGGATTATATGCCCAGTAAATGCGGAACGGGGCGTTCACTACCGGCAGGAAGACCTGCAACTCAAGACCCATAGACGCTCGCGGCTGCCAGTTCGAATTGCCCAGCGGCGTCAGATTCTGGCTGAATTGAAACTTCTGTCCGCCTACGCAGGTCTTGAAAAATGGGTCTAAGGCCGGGCAGCCGAACGGTGTGTTGTTGATGGTGTTGAATTGCCCATTATTGATGCGCAATTGTGACTTTCTCAAGATCGGATCGAAGCCGAAATCGAAGAAAGGAGCAAGGGCGACCGGGCCGGCAATTGTAATCCGATATTCGGCGTTGGTGACCACGCTCAGATCGCCCCCCGGAAACGTAATCTGATCCACCGGGACCGGGATGGTGTAAGCCCCGCTCAAGGGATTGCTTGGGTCTTTCGGCACAATAGAGCCGTCGGGGTTCCGTAGCGCAATGGAGGTTGCGGTGGGCAAGAACGCCACCGGCGACAACGAGCGCACGTCGAATCCTCGAATGTCATTTTCTCCGCCCATATAGAAGCGCTGGAACGGCGGAGCGACCAGTCCTCCAAAGCCGCTTAGATACGAAACCTGGGCGTGAAGGCCGATAGTGTTGCGGCGGTTCTGTACTGGGATATGGTGCTTGTATTCCAGAATCGGGCGTACGGTCCTCACGGTCCCGCCCAAACCCGAAATTTCTCCACCAATGAAATACTCCGTGCCAGAGTGGGGATAGAGCGAAGAATCCAGGCTATTCTTCGAGTAGCTCAACAGAAGCTTGCTGGTCACAATGCCATTCAAGGCGTTGGGGCCGGTGACGCCGCTGAAGGCCAGGAAGTTAAACAGCTGCTTGGAAGCCGTGGTCAGTGCGATTATGGACGAAACATCGTAAGAGTACGTCGCTCCAATACGCTTAAAGGAGCGATGCAGCGGATACGAGCTCGACAGCGTGAATCCTTTGCTGGATTGCGTATAGTTCTGCAGACTTTGCAACTGAGCTTGCGAAACATTGAGAAGCTGTCCGGTTACCAGCGCGCTCTGGCGGGCCTGATCATAAATGAGCTTTCGGGCGTAAACCGTGAAACCGGCAGTAATCGGACGATCGAAAAGATAGGGTTCCGTAAAGCCGAACATGATATCCCGCTGCAGGCTACCGATGTTGGCTTGAACCGAGAGTGTTTCTCCCATACCGAGAAAGTTGTTCGTGGTGTAGCTGAGCCCGATAAATGACCCAGCCAGGCCGCTCACCCCGCCGGAAAGGCCTATCTGGTTCTTGCCCCTCTCTTTTACTTTGAGAGTCAGGTCTACTAGTCCTTCTTTCTCGTCAAGATGGCGGTCAGTGACATTCGGGTCGTCAGGTTTTAGTTGCTCGAAAAATCCAAGCTGGTTCAGCCGTTGCAGGCTCAGTTTCCAATATTGCTCGTTGTATACCTGTCCTTCTTCGAGCACCAGCTCGCGCCGGATCACTTTGTCGCGGGTGGTGGTGTTCCCCTGGAACTCAATCCGGCGCACAGAAAACTGCTTGCCTTCATCCACATCAATGTCAAATGAAGCCAGCTTTTTGTCTTCATCAAAGCTGGGTGTCGGAATTGAAGTGAAATTGATGTATCCCTGCGTCCCATAGGCATTCTTAAGGTTTTCCAGTCCCTTGGCGATTTTCTGGCGGTTAAAGATGTCGCCGTCCTTGATGGGAAAAAGTCCACGGAGCGCCTTGGTATTCGTGATCGCCTTATTGCCCTTGAAGGTGATACTTCCCAGCCGATAGCGCTCCCCTTCTTCAATGGGAACAGTGATGTCTATCGCCTTACCTGGGCCGTGCTGTACCAGAGGGATGTGGAACCCCGGGTGGCCGGTATCGCGGATCTTGGTCTGTGGCTCTGCCACTACGGCCTTGAAATATCCGCGATTCTGCAATTGCTCACGCACCAGCTCCATGTCCTCATCCAACTTGGTGGCGTCGTAGGTCTTTGCCAAAAGGTTTTCGAGAAAAATCGAATGCGGGATCCCGATAGGGCGCAGGAAGTGCATGGCATGCCGCAGCTCGCGGCCTTTCACGTTCTTGTTGCCTACAAAAATGATCTTGCCGACTTTGACCTTGGGCCCTTCACGCACTACAAACGTGACGCCAACAGATGCTGGAGGTATCGGCCGGACTTCCGTGCGAATGGTAGCGAACTGGTGTCCATGCTCCGCCAACAATTGCTTGATGACGACTTCCGCATGCTTGACCTTCGTCGGATCATACTGAGACTCAGGCGAAAGACCGACTTTCGCTTCTTTGAATCGGTCCAGGATGTCGCTCTTGGAAATCGCATTGATTCCCACATAGCTGATGTCTTTGACCCGAGGTCTTTCTTTCACGTAAATGTGCAGAATCCATCCCTTCGGCGTTGCCTCCCGCTCAAAGCGAATGTCTTCAAAGTAGTTGGTGTTCCACAGGGAGTTGAAGTCGCGTTCAATCGCCGCTTGATCGTAAACATCGCCGCGGTGAGTGAAGATATGGGCGCGAACGGTATCGGCGGGAATGTTGCGGTTGCCGTGGATTTGAATGTCGACGACCAGATCCTGTTGGGCCGCCACCCTGGGTGCGATCGAGATAACTAGCAAAAGCACGCCGCTCAGGAAGGCAGGCAACCGCGAACAAATCCTTCGGAATGAGATAGATGCGCGCCCGGACAAGAACCTTGTCCGACGCCCGCCGCCATTGCCCCCCGGAATTGCAGGGCTATCCTGTTGAACGCAAGAAATCGCCGCTTACCTCAGATAGCTGGAGTTATTGGAAAACGCAATTATTAGAAAAGCGCAATTATACGGTAGTGCTGTGAAGAGCGTCCAAAATCAGCGTCCGTTTCCCCTTACGGTATTGATTTGAAAAAGCTCCACCTCAACCAAGACGGAATAAAACGTGGCTGAGTTGCCCATGTCGGTGAGTTTTTCGGACGTAAGCACGTTTATGTTTCGACTGCCGGGTGTAAGTTTTGCCCAGTAGAGCTTTGCCGACACCACGCCAGG
>Ga0137390_10003946_pt1 | contig 12233 bp, 9 predicted proteins | sample 15con2h24AmetaG_FD_104937 | JGI IMG/M metagenome (GOLD analysis project Ga0137390, IMG submission 104937) | Vadose zone soil microbial communities from Angelo Coast Range Reserve, California, USA - 15con2h2.4A metaG | ecosystem: Environmental > Terrestrial > Soil > Vadose zone > Saprolite... | reverse complement strand
GGGTGGACGTGGCGGCCCTCCATGAGGCAGAACATCTCACGGGTGTAGCGGCTGACGTGCAGCGCCTCCCGATAGAACTCGCCCGAGAGCGGGTTCAGCGACCGCATGATGTCGCCGATGGTGGCGTAGCCATGGTCGGCGGCGTGCGGAGAGGCTGTCTTGTTCGCCATGTCCAGGACGCCGGGGTTGGTCTCCGAGACCATCTTCTCGCAGTAGTCCACACCCACCAGGTTCTCCTGGAAGATGTTGTGGTCGAACATGTACTCGGCGGCCTCGCCGAGGTTGACGATCCACTCGCCCATGGCCGGGGGGTGGATCCCGTAGGCCATCTGCTGGTTGTAGCAGGAGCATGCGCAGTGGTTGTCACCGCAGATCCCACAGATACGGCTGGTGATGAAGTGGGAGTCGCGGGGGTCCTTGCCCTTCATGAAGATGCTGTAGCCACGGAAGATGGATGACGTGCTGTAGCACTCGACCACCTTGCCCTGGGAGAAGTCGATCTTGGTGTAGATGCCCAGGCTCCCGACGATCCGGGTTACCGGGTCCCACACCATCTCGACAACATCGCCACTTGCCATACCTAGTGCCTCCCTTCGCTGCCGTCGTTAGGGCCCGAATCTCCGAGCTGATGGTCTCAAGCTATGTCCAGGTCTTCTTGGCGCCGGTCAACAGCTCGGAACCCGGCTTGCGCCACGACGGCTCGGTGTCGGTGGTCTTCATCGTGAAGCTGCGGAGGCCACGGATGACGGCTCCATACGCCCCGGAAGCGGCGGTCGAGACCTTGGCGCCCGGGGGCTCGTCCATGAAGGGCATGAACTTGTCCGGGAAGCCAGGCATGGTGCAGCCGATGCAGATGCCGCCGACGTTCGGGCATCCGCCGACCCCGTTGATCCACCCACGCTTAGGGACGTTGCATTTGACCACCGGCCCCCAGCAGCCGAGCTTCACCAGGCACTTCGGTGATCCGTACTCGGTGGCGAAGTCGCCCTGCTCGTAGTAGCCGGCCCGGTCGCAGCCCTCGTGGACGGTGGCGCCGAACAGCCAGCGGGGACGCAGCGCCTCGTCGAGGGGGATCATCGGCGCCTGGCCCGTGGCCATGTAGAGGAGGTAGAGCAAGGTCTCGGACATGTTGTCGCCGTGCGCCGGGCAGCCCGGGATGCAGACGATCGGGATGCCGGCCTTGGACTTCCAGCCCCAGCCGAGGTAGTCGGGGACGCCCATGGCGCCGGTGGGGTTGCCCGCCATGGCGTGGATGCCGCCGTAGGTGGCGCACGTGCCCACCGCAACGATGGCGAGGGCCTTGGGGGCCAGGCGGTCGAGCCACTCACTGGTGGTCATGGGCTGGCCGGTCTCGAAGTTGTTGCCGAACCCGCACCAGTACCCTTCCTTCTTGATGGCCTCGTTGGGGATGGACCCCTCAACGATCAGCACGAACGGGTCGATCTCGCCCCGGTCCGCCTTGTACCACCACTCGATGAACGTGTCGGCCCCTTCCTGGGGTCCGCACTCGAAGTCGATCAGCGGCCAGTGAACTGCCAACTGGGGGAGCCCAGGCAGCGCGCCCAGCACGATCTCTTCGATGCTCGGTTGCGTGGCTGCCGTCAGCGCCACCGAGTCACCGTCGCACCCCAGCCCTCCGTTCATCCAGAGGATGTGTATAAGCGGCGCTTCGGCCTCCTTGGGGGGGGCCGGCCTGCCACGCCTTGCCGCTGCTGCCATCCACTTCACCTCCTTCTGGACGCCCCTCGGACGCCCGATCGAGCTTGAAGCGAGAATCTTCTTTGCGGCCCTAGCCTCGGCGCCTGCCGCCTGGTGGGTCGTTGTGCGTCTGCGTCACCCCGACCAAGCTGCACGCGTCCCAGGCCAGGGACGACACAGATCATTCTTCCAGTCCACCCTTCGAACGATCCATCCGTGTCTTTACTGAATCTCTATCCGTACCTCTACGGAGGAAATGTCCCGTTAACAGCGCCTGGCTCCCCAAAAGTGGGGATTGCCGGGTAGCTGGCGGCGTTGGGGCAGTTTGGGGGGCGCCCTCCTTGACTGTCCGAGCGATCCGGGGGAAGGTACGTGCCGAAGGGCTGGCCGGGGTGATCTCGGCCGGCGAGGCCCAGCAGCAGGCAAGCGCTCGGGGGCGCGGGCGGTTTTTGAAGGGGTGCGGCGGGAAGTTTGAGTAGCTCCGGGACCAAACAGACAACCTCGGTCGTTCGGCGCAAGGGGCCTGTGCGCGCGCCTGCGCCACCCGAACGGCGCGCCAAGGCCACGGCCACGGTGACGCCGTCCCTCTCCGCCACCGGCGCCAGCGCCGGCTCCCGTGCCGGAGCCATGGCGGAGGCCGAAGGGCCGTCGTGGCTCGGCAACATCCCCAAGGTCCTGAGCGATCTCGGCGTCGGCGTCGTCGTCTGGGACGACGAGACTCCCATCTATGTGAGCCCGCTGTTCAGCAAGATGATCGGCTACACGCCGGAGGAGCTCGGGGTCCGCCGCCGCGCCCATCTGCACCCGACTGGCAATGGCAGCGGGCAGGTCAAGGGGCAGCCCTCCCCCCAGGTGCCCCAGTTCGAGTTCAAGCTCATGCACGAGTTCGAATGGACCCTCATCCATAAGAACGGTCAGCGGGTCTCCGTCGAGGCGGCTGCGGGGACCATCGAGGTCGCCGGCAAGATCGAGAGCATCGGGATCTTCTGCGACCGGACGGAGCAGGAGCGCCTCGAAGACGAGCTGAAGACCCGGACGCTCCAGCAGGCGGCAGTCGTGGACCTCGGCCAGCGCGCGCTCGCCGGGGCCGAGCTGCCGGACCTCATGGACCGGGCGGTGTCGGTGCTCACCAGGACCCTGGACGTCGAGTTCGCCCGGGTGCTCGAGCTCGCTCCCGACGGGCGCGGTTTCGTCGTCCGTGCCGGCATGGGCTGGGAGGGGGCGCCGGGAGCCCATGCGACGGTCGACGTCCGGCTGCGCTCCCAGGCGGGATTCACCCTCGTGTCCGACATGCCCGTCATCGTGGAGGACTTCGGTTCCGAGACGCGCTTTCCCAGCCCACCGCCCCGCGTCGAGGGTGGCGTGACGAGCGGGATGAGCGTGCTGATCCGTGGTGAGCAGCGACCGTGGGGCGTGCTCTGCGCCCACACCTGCAACCACCGCCGCTTCAGCCGTGACGACGTCCATTTCCTGCAGGCGGTCGCCAACGTCCTCGCCGAGGCGATCCTCGGCAAGGGCATCCAGGATGCCCTCCGGCGCGCGGGGGACCGGGAACGGGAGTTGCGGGAGGAGCTGGAAGCCCACTCCCGCGTCGTGGTCGCCGCGCAGGAGGCGGAGCGCCGCCGGATCGCCCGCGAGCTCCACGACGAGATCGGCCAGGCCCTCACGGGCCTTGCGCTCAGCCTCGCCAACCTGGAGCGGGACGCCCCGCCCGCACTCCGGGCGAACCTTGCCGAGGCACGGGCAGGCATGGGTGAGCTGGTCACCCGGGTCCACGACTTCTCCCTGGCCCTGCGGCCCGCGATGCTCGACGACCTCGGGCTCCTCCCGGCGCTGCTCTGGCTCATGGAGCACGTCCACTCGGCGCAGACGGGCCTGCGGGTCGACCTCGACCACCAGGGCCTCGACCGGCGCTTCTCGTGGGAGGTCGAGACCGCGGCCTACCGCATCGTCCAGGAGGCGCTCCACAACGTCGCCCGCCACGCGGCGACCGACCGCGCCGAGGTCCGGTGCCTCGCCGAGGGCGACGAGCTCTACATCGAAGTGCGCGACGAGGGCATCGGCTTCAACCCCCGTGCGATCCGGGCGCACACCACGAGCGGCCTGCGCGGCATGCAGGAACGGGCTCGCCTCCTCGGCGGCCAACTGAAGGTCGAGTCGGCGCAGGGCAAGGGCACGCGGGTGGTCGCCCGCCTGCCGGTGAGCCCGCCGACCGGCCTGCCGGAATACGAAGGCGCAGGGATGGGCGATTGAGCCTGTCGGTCCTGCTCGCCGAGGACCACCCGGTCGTCCGGGAGGGCCTCCGGGCCATGCTGGAGGCCGAAGGTGACCTGCAGGTCGTGGGCCAGACGGGCAACAGCTCAGATGTCGGGGGCATGGTCGAGGAGCTCCATCCCGACGTGCTCGTCCTCGACCTGATCATGCCGGGCATCGGGGGCCTGAACGCACTCCGGGAGCTGGGCCGCCGCCGCCTCGCCACCCGCGTCGTCGTCCTGTCGATGTACGCCAACGAGGCCTACGTCCTGGAGGCCCTCCAGAACGGTGCCGGCGCCTACGTCCTCAAGCAGTCTGAGGCGGCCGAGCTGGTGCGGGGCATCCGGGAAGTGGCGAAGGGCCGCCGCTACCTGAGCCCGCCGCTGTCACAGCGGGCGGTGGAGGCGTATGCCAAGCGGGCCAAGGGCACGGCGTCGACCGAGGCGGCGGAGCTCACGGCTCGGGAGAAGGAGGTCCTGACGCTCGTGGGCCAGGGCTTCACCAGTGCCCAGATCGCCGAGCGGCTGTTCATCAGCGTCCGCACGGTCGAGAGCCACCGCTCCAACCTGACGAAGAAGCTGGGCCTGCACTCCCAGGCCGAGATGGTGCGCACGGCGCTGCGCCGGGAACTCTCCCCGCTCGACCCGTAGGAGTTCGGGGAGGGGCTCAGGCCCTGAGGGCTCAGCCCCGCACGACGGCGATGGCTTCCTTGGCGTGCACCAGGATCGTGTCGCCGACCTGCGCCTCGACGAGCGCGACGCTCACGACCTCGACACTCTGGCCGGTGTCGACGCGGGCCAACTCGTCATCGAGCAACTCGACGATGACGACGGGGATGGCCTCGTCCGAACAGGTGATGCAGACGTCCCCGTAGCACTCGGGAATCAAGGGCCGGGGTGCGGGTTCGGGCGGCGAGCCCAGGACGGGAAGCGGGACCCGCGCGCCCAGCGCTCCTTCGTTGGCTGTCATGCCCTGGAGTGTAGGCGCGCAGCGCGCCCGTCACAAGGCAGTCGTAGTCCACATGGACAAGGAGCCATGAGCGGGACGATAATCGGGTTCCGCCGATTACTCGCGGTGGAACAGGAGGAGACAGGGAAGTGGCCGCTACCCAGTCCTCACAACGGTTTTGCGCGGGTCCCAGCGCACGCTCGTGGGCCCGTGTCCCTGCGGCTGTCCACCCCTCCCACACACCGTGGCCCTGCACGCCTGCTCTTCGACCACCACAAGGAAGGAGGTACGGAGCATGAAGAGTCTCATCGTCGGAGCGGTTCTGCTACTGGTGGCGGCGATTGTTCTGCAGTCACTCCCTGACTTTCAGCGCTACCAGCAGCTGCGGGACATGTAGCCCGGAAGTCCCGTCCGCCAGGGCCCCTCGCTGCCGGCCGAATCTGGCCCGGGGGGCCCTGGCGCGTAAGGCTCGGGGAACGCTCCCGGGGGAAGGCCCTAGGGAGGTTTGGAAGAGATGTCGACACGGGAGGGGGGTTTGATGGGGCAGCTCCGGCAATTGGTTTTTGAGTACGCCTTGAAAGTGAAATCGAAGGACGACGTCGTTGAGCAGATGCTGGCGGTCCTGCAGTCGGCATTCCCAGTAGGGGCGGGCAAGGGTGCGGGTGCCGGGAGGCTCGCGGGCTTCGACCTCTCCCCGCTGAAGGCATTGGCCGGAGGCACGGACCTCTCGGCCTTGGCCGATGTCGATGCCTTGAAGGGTCTCGTGACCCAGGCCCTGAAGGTGGCCGGCCCTGCGCTCGGTGGCCTTGCCGGGTCCGGGTCCGGTTCGCCGTCCCGGGCGCACACCGTATCCAACCGCCCCGCGCCACCGCCCGTGACCGCCGGGCGCAAGGGTATGCCGAGTGTCCTCGGCACCACCGCAGCACCCCCGGCCGCCGAACCGGCAGCGGCCGAGGCCCCGGCTGGGGAGGTGGTTGCGGACGTGGTTACGGAGGCCGCCCCCGAGCCGAGAGCCGCTGCCAAGCCCCGGTCCTTCGGCCCACCGAGGCGGCGTATGCCGAGCGTGCTTGGTGCCCCGGCGCCTGAGCCCGAAGCGGCTGCACCAGAACCCGAGCCCGAAGCCGGTGCACCAGAACCCGAGCCCGAAGCCGGTGCACCTGAGCCCGAAGCGGCTGCACCAGAACCCGAGCCCGAAGCCGGTGCACCCGAGCCCGAAGCGGCTGCACCAGAACCCGAGCCCGAAGCCGGTGCACCCGAGCCCGAAGCGGCTGCACCAGAACCCGAAGCGGCTACACCAGAACCCGAGCCCGAGCCGGCTCCGGAGCCGGCCCCCGCCGCCGAGGCTTCCTCGGGCCGGAGGGCGAGGCGCCGTATGCCCAGCGTCCTGACGGGGTCCCGCCCCGCGGGCCCGGTGGAGGTGGTCCCGGCCCCGGCCCTCGAGGCTGAACCTGCACCAGCGGCGGCCGCGCCCGAACCCGAGCCCCCGTCCGCCGAACCGGAACCCGAGCCCGAGCCGCCCGCACCGAAGGCGGGTCGCCGGCGCATGGCGAGTGTGCTCCCCACCTACCGCCGCCCTCAGGTGGGGGTGGCGATCCCTCCGGCGCCACCCCCGAGCGCACAAGCCGTCGAGCCTGAGCCGGAACCGGAGCCTCTGGCAACCGAACCCGAACCGGAAGCCGTTGCCCCCGAGCCCGAACCAGAGCCGGTCGCGGCAGAGCCCGAACCCGAGCCCGAGCCCCCGGCAACCCAGCCGGAACCCGAGCCCGAACCGGAGCCCGAACCAGAGCCGGTCGCGGCAGAGCCCGAACCAGAGCCTGAGCCCCCGGTAACCCAGCCGGAACCCGAGCCCGAACCAGAGCCGGTCGCGGCAGAGCCCGAACCCGAGCCTGAGCCCCCGGCCCCCGAGCCGGAACCAGCACCGCCCGCGGCCGCGGTCCGGCCCAAGGTGACCAGGGCGCGGGCGAAGCCGCGTGCCCCGTCGGCCGAGAAGTTCACTGCCAAGAAACCGGCAGCAAAGAAGAGTGCGGTCAAGCAGGCTCCAGCGGCGCGGCGACCCCGCAAGGCCATCGCCTCCAAGCCAGCGGCGATGGACGCGCCGGCCTTCAAGGCAGTGGCGCCGGCCAAGAAGGCCGGAACGAAAAAAGCGGCTCCGAAGCCGGTGCCTGCCAAGCGGGCGCCGGCAAAGGCTACGGCGAAGAACGTCGTGGCCAAGCCCACGACCGCCCAGAAGCCGGCCGACGGCCGGAAGGTCGCCCCCGCCAAGGCGAAAGCCACGACCAAGGCGAAAGCCACGACCAGGGCGAGGGCCACGACCAGGGCGAAGCCTCCGGCCGGCAAGGCGGTCGCCGCGAAAACCAAACCCCAGCCCCGAGCAAAAGCTGCCCCCGCCAAAGCTACAACCACAGCGAAGGCAAGGGCCCCAAAGGCAAAGGCAAAGGCCAAGGCCAAGCCACGAGCACCCCGGAAGGCGACGCCGGGCGCCTGACCGGTCGCAGGGAGTGACGTTGCCGGCGTAAGCGGATGCCGTCGCCACTCTACGTGGCGGTCTTGCCCCGCGGCGGACAGGCTCCGAGGGACGAGATGCTGTTTGGCCGCGCATATCGCGGTCAAACAGCCACACGATGCTGACACCCTGTGGGAAACCGGACAAGCCGGTCACCGGAGCCTCCATTTGACCCATGGGCGACCACCGAGCGTGATGGACCGGGGCCCGACAGGCCCGACAGGCCCCAGGCCCCCAGCGGCCCCCGGCCCTCAGGCGATCGCGAGCTGCAGCAGCAGGGCGACGTTCAGGCTCACGATGAGCGCCACCACGATCACCGCCAGCACGGTCGTCACGGGACGGTTCGTGAGCGCCCCCATCAGGCGCCGGCGGGTCGTGAACCAGACGAGGGGCACGACCGCGAACGGCAGGCCGAAGCTCAGGAAGACCTGGGACAGCACCAGGATCCTCAGGGGGTCGAGGCCGATGGCGATGACGACGATCGCCGGCAGCAGGCTGACGCCCCGGCGGACGAACAGGGGCATCCGGTAGCCGACGAAGCCCTCCATGATCGCCTGGCCCGCCATCGTGCCCACCGTGGACGAGGAGAGGCCGGAGGCCAGCAGCGAGATGCCGAACACCAGGCCCGCCAGCGGACCGGCGATCGGAACGAGGGTCTTGGCCGCGTCCTGGAGCGAGGACACGTGCAGCCCATGGGCCCAGAACACGGCGGCGGCCATGATCAGCATCGCCGAGTTCACGAACCAGGCACCGTTCATGGCGATCGCCACGTCGAGCACCTCGAAGCGGAACAGGCGACGGGCCTGTGCGTCGTCGTGGTGGGGTATGCGGGACTTCGTCAGTTCCGAGTGCAGGAAGACGACGTGCGGCATGACCGTGGCGCCGAGGATGCCGATGGCCAGGTAGAGCGCGTGGCCCTTGGCGTAGGGGGTGAACATCCCGTGCAGGATCGGGCCGGCGGGCGGGTGGGTCAGGAAGATCTCGATCGTGTAGCAGAGACCAACGACGCCGACCAGGGCCATGATCACGTACTCGATCGGCCGGTGGCCGTACCGGTGCAGGTAGAGGACCCCGAATGCAAACAGACCAGTGAGCAGCGCCGCGGGCAGCAGCCCCAGGCCGAAGAGCAGGTTGAAGCCGATAGCGGCCCCCAGGACCTCGGCGAGGTCGGTTGCCATGGCCACGATCTCGGCAATCACCCACAAGCCGATCGACACGGGCTTGGAGAACTCGTCCCGGCAGACGCGGGCCAGTCCTCGCCCCGTGGCGATGCCCAACTTCGCGGACAGCGTCTGGATGAGGATGGCGAGCAGGTTGGCGGTGAGGACCACCCAGAGCAGCCGGTAGCCGAACTCGGAACCGCCGGCGATGTTGGTGGCGAAGTTGCCGGGGTCGATGTAGGCGACGCTGGCGACGAAGGCGGGGCCGAGGAACGGCCAGACGCCCTTCAGGCGCTTGACCGTGGTGTGCCCAGCCCGGACCGGGAGCCCGAGGGCCGCGGCTTCCTCGGTGGGGGTCTCGCTCGCCCGCTCGAGCTCTCTCATGCCGGCGGGTGCCTGCCCCCGTCCTCGACCCGGATGTCCTCGACCCGGATGGCGCGCGCCAGTCCCAGGGGCACCGAGGTGGGCGAACCGTCGAGCGAGACGACGATCGGGCCCTCCCAGACGCTCTGCTCGACCACGAGCACCCGCCGCCCGGGTGTCAGGCCGAGCCGTTCGACGGCCCGCAACTTGGCGGGGTCGCGGTCGGAGATGCGGCTGATGACGACCTCGCTGCCGGCCGGGGCCGACTGCAGGGGCAGGGTCGGGTGCTCGACCAGCGTCCCGTCGGGAGCGGGGATGGGGTCACCGTGGGGGTCAAAGGCGGGCCGGCCGAGCGCCTGCCACATCCGCTCCTCCAGCAACTCGGAGATGGAGTGCTCGAGGCGGTCGGCTTCCTCGTGGACCTCGTCCCACCCGTAGCCGAGCGCCTGCACGAGGTACGTCTCGATGAGGCGGTGGTGCCGGATCATCTCGACGGCGACCTTGAGCCCGGCCGCCGTCAGGCGTGCCCCCCGGTAGGGGTCGTGGACGATGAGCTTCAGCGTGGCGAGCTTGCCGAGCATCTCGCTCACCGACCCCGGGCTGACGCCCATCTCCTCGGCGAGGGCGGAGTTGGGTACCACGACCTCGTCCCTCCCGGCGAGCCGGAAGAGCGCCTTGAGGTAGTCCTCTTGTGCTGCAGATGTTCGGCGGTGCCCAGCTTCAAGTTTTGGCATACCTAAATCTTAACTCGGCCATGCCGAATTCGCCTTCCTGCGGTTGCTTCGCCAGCGTCCGGGGATTATGATGACACCGTTCTATGTAGCATTCGACCGTGCAGGTCACCATCGAAATCCAAGGTGTTGAGGAGGCCAAGAATGTCCGTTGAGTCCCGGATCCCCCAGCCTGGAACCGCTGGAACCCCTGGAACCCCCAGCGCAACGCTCCCCCCAGGACCGAAGGGCCTGCCGGTGCTCGGGCCGCTGCTGGAGTTGAAGAAGGACCTGCTCGGCACCACGTACCGAGCGATGCTGGAGTTCGGCGACGTGGTGCGCTTCGCCGGCGCCCCGGGCAAGTACCACCGCGAGGCCGTCTTCCTCTACCACCCCGACATGGTGCAGTACGTGCTCGCCACCGGCGCCGACAACTTCTACAAGGGCGACGAGGCCTACACAGAGCTCCGGGAGGTCCTCGGCAACGGCCTCCTCACCGCCGAGGGGGACGTCTGGAAGCGCCAGAAGCGCCAGGTCCAGCCGCTGTTCACCCATAAGACCGTGGCCGACTACGTCCCGATGATCGCGGACGAGGGCGCCCAGGTCGTCGACCGCTGGCGGCCGTCCGCCGACGGCGGGACGGTGGACCTGGGGGCCGAGATGCCGCGGGTGACCCTGCGGGTCGTCGGCAAGGCGGTCTTCGGTGCCGACGTCGACCACATGCTGCCCGTCTTCAAGGATCGGGTGCCGTACCTGAGCGAGCGGGCGTTCAAGCGGTCGGTCAACCCCTTCCGGCCACCGCAGAACTGGCCCACCCTCGGCAACCGCAAGGCCCACGCCATGCAGGACGACATCAACAAGGTGGTGGACGACCTCATCGCCGGCCACCGCCGCGACCCCGACGGCGGCAGAGACCTCGTCCGCTTGCTCATCGGGGCGAGCGACCCGGAGACAGGGGAGCGGCTCAGCGATGTCGAGATCCGTGACCAGGCCCTCGTGTTCCTGTTGGCCGGGCACGAGACGACCGCCACGACACTGACGTTCGCGCTTCACCTGCTGGGCCATCACCCCGACGTGCAACGCCGGGTGCACGACGAGGTCGACCGGGTCCTGGGGGCTGGCAACGCCTTGACGCTGGCGGATGTACAGGCGCTCGAGTACACGACGATGGTGGTCAAGGAGGCGATGCGCCTCTACCCGGCGGCGCATGGCATGCCGCGCCAGTCCAAAGCCCCGTTCGAAGCCGACGGCTACACGATCCCGGCGGAGTATGCGGTTATCGTCAGTGCCTACGCCACTCACCGCCACCCGAAATTCTGGGACGACCCGCTCAGCTTCAACCCGGAGCGGTTCACGCCCGAGCGGGAGAAGGCCCGGCACCGCTATGCCTACTTCCCCTTCGGCGGTGGCCCCCGGGCGTGCATCGGGCAGTACTTTTCGATGCTCGAGAGCGTCATCGTGACCGCCATGCTCATGCGGGCCTACGAGGTGAAGACCACGCAGCGGCAGGTGCCACTGTTCGTCGGGATCACCGTGCGACCGAAGGGCCCGATGCCGGCGGTCCTGAAGCGGCGCTGACCCCGCTCTAGAATGCCCGGGCAGCCTCACGAGCCCGGGAGACTTTTCGCTTGCACGTACTCGGCATCAACTGCCTCGCGCACGACACCGCGGCGGCCCTCGTGGTCGACGGCCAGGTGGTCGCGTTCGTGGAGGAGGAGCGGCTCAGCCGCGAGAAGCACACCTGGAAGTTCCCCGACCGGGCCATCCGGTGGTGCCTGGACACCGCCGGGCTGAGCATCGGGCAGATCGACCTCGTCACCTTCGACTACCGCCCGGGCCTCGACTATGCCCGGGGGATGGCCTTCGACATCCTCCCCAACCTGCCGCGCTCGGCCAAGCACTGGGCCAAGCAGACCTACGTCGACGGCCGGCACGTCTGGCGTGCGAGGGACTTCCGCACGCGTTGGGGCTACAAGGGGAGGATCCGCTTCCTCGAGCACCACCGCACCCACGCCGCGACGGCGTTCCTGTCGTCGCCGTTCGACCGGGCGGTCGCTCTCAGCATCGACCGCGGCGGTGACTACCTCTCCACCGCCGCCTACCTGTGCGAGGGCACGCAGATGCGGGAGATCGCCCGGGTCCGCAATCCCCACTCCCTCGGCGAGCTCTACTCGGCGGTCACGTGGTGGCTCGGCTTCAAGCCGAACTACGACGAGGGCAAGGTCATGGGCCTGGCCTCCTACGGCCGGCCGACCTACCTCGACGACTTCCGCAGCATGGTGCGGTGCCGGCCCGACGGCCGGTTCCGCATCGACCTGTCCTGGGCGGGGTGGCACACCGAGCACGGCAACGCCTGGGTGTCCCGGCGGTTCCTCAAGCGCTTCGGCCCCCCGCGCCGGCCCGAGGAGCCCATCACCGCGTTCCACGAGGACGTCGCCCATGGTGTCCAGGCGGTCATCGAGGAGGCAGCCCTCAACCTCTCTCGGGAAGCTGCCATCCAGTGCGTAACCGACCTCGGGCTCTGCCTGGCGGGCGGCGTTGCCCTCAACTCGGTGATGAACGCCCGCCTCCTTGCCGACGGCCCCTTCAATGTCCTCT
>Ga0137390_10003944_pt1 | contig 12234 bp, 10 predicted proteins | sample 15con2h24AmetaG_FD_104937 | JGI IMG/M metagenome (GOLD analysis project Ga0137390, IMG submission 104937) | Vadose zone soil microbial communities from Angelo Coast Range Reserve, California, USA - 15con2h2.4A metaG | ecosystem: Environmental > Terrestrial > Soil > Vadose zone > Saprolite... | reverse complement strand
GCGGGTAGAACGACGAGATCAGGTGGTCGGTGTGGAACTCGGGCGCGTCGATTGCCTCCTGCAGGTTCAGCCCGAGGTCGATGTGGCGCAAGAAGACGTGAAAGGCCCATTGCTCCTGCTGGTCTCCGCCGGGCGTCCCCCAGGCGAGCCACGGCTTACCGTCACGCAGGGCGAGCCCCGGCGAGAGGGTCGTACGCGGACGCGCACCCGGACGCAGCGACGACGGGAGGCCTTCCTCCAGCCAGAACATCTGCGCGCGTGTTCCGAGCGGCCAGCCGAGCGCAGGAATGACGGGCGAGCCGTACAGCCAGCCTCCGCTCGGAGTCGCGGAGATCATGTTCCCCCAGCGATCGACGACGTCGAGGTGGACGGTGTCGCCGCGCGTGGGCTTGCCGGCGCCGGCCATGCGCTCGGCCTGCACGACCTTGGGCAGATGTCCCATTCCCGGCTCGTACGCCGAGGACGCGTCGTCACCGATCAGCGCGCGCCGCATGTCGTTGTACTCGGGCGACAGCAGCACGTCGAGGGGAACGTCGGCGTCCCCGTAGAGTGCATCGCGGTCGGCGAACGCGAGCTTGGCGCATTCGGTCACGACGTGGACGAGCTCGGCTTCGGAGAGCCCGCCGACGTCGAACCCTTCGAGCAAGGCGAGTTGCTGCAGCGCAACGGGGCCTGCGCCCCACGGGCCGGTCTTGCAGACGGTCGTCTCGCCGTACTCGTACGAGGCGACCGGTTCGAACGTCGCGCGCCACCCTGCCAGGTCGTCGCGAGTGAGCAAGCCTTCCTCGGCTACGCAAAAGCGGTGAATCTCGTCCGCGACGAAACCGTCGTAGAAGAGACCTCGCGCGCGTTCGATTTCTTCCTCGCGCGAGCCGCCTGAGGATTCCTCGACGATCCTGCGGTACGTCGCAGCGAGCTTCGGGTTTCGGAACTGCGTCCCTACGTCGGGCACAGGCAGGTAGAGCTCGGCGGAGGCCGGCCAACCGGCGATCAGGTCGGCCCGGCGTGCAATCGAGAGGTGCATTCCGCCGACGACCGGGAAGCCGTTGTCCGCGTAGTCGATCGCGAACGCGAGCACGTCGGCCAGCGACCAAGTCCCGTATTCCTGCAACAACGAGAGCCAGCCGCCGAACGCACCGGGAACGCAGGCCGCGAGCACACCGGTGCCGGGCACCAGTTCGTAGCCGAGCTCGCGGAAGCGCTCGATCGTCGCGGCTGCGGGAGCAACTCCCTGGCCGCAGAGTGTCAGCGGCTCGCCGCGCTCGAGCGAATAGAAGAGCGCCGGGACTTCGCCGCCCGGGCCGTTCAGGTGAGGCTCAACGACCTGGAGCGTGAAGCCGGCGGCGACCGCGGCGTCGAACGCATTCCCGCCGCGCTCCAGAACCGCCAGGCCGACGGCCGACGCGAGCCAGTGCGTCGACGCGACCATGCCGAACGTCCCGCGAAGCTCGGGTCGCGTCGTGAAGCCGTCCACGCGCGACATCCTAGGGGCGCCGCGAACGGCGCCCCTGGACGATCTAGGCAGGCTTGATGTTCTGGTTGACGTGGAAGAGGTTGCCGGGGTCGTACTCGGCCTTGACCTGCGCGAGCCGGTCGTAGTTCGCGCCGTAGCTCGCGCGAACCCGGTCCTCGCCCTCCTCCATCATCATGTTCACGTAGCTGCCTCCGGCCGAATACGGGTGGAGCGCCTCCCAGTACGACACGCACCAGTCCGTGACGAGGTCCCTGTTGGCGGGCTCCGGGTCGACGCCGACCATCACCTGCACCCAGCCGCCGTTCCGCGCTGTCCACGCGGTCTCGTCGGCACCGACGCGAGCGGCGGCGCCGTCGATGGGATAGAGGTGCATCGTCGACTTCCACGTCGGCAACGTTTCACCGAACCGAGCGTGCTCCGCTACGGCCTCGTCGGAGATCTCGTTAACGACGTCCGCGCGCCAGTACCACTGGTCACCGTGCGGGTAGACACCGTCGAACGCCGAATTCAAGACAGCAAGCGGCATCTCCTGGATCCCGTCTAGCAGCGGCTGCAGTGCTCGTACCTCGGCGAGTGCCTCATCTGCGTCCCCAGGCGCCCCCGCCCAACACCACACGACCGCGCAGACTTTCTGCAGGTGCAGCTCTTCGGGAAACGGCGGGCCCGGGGGAACCGACATGAACGCGAAGAATCCGTTGAGCTCCGGCGGAGCCTTCGGGATGAAATCCCGGTACCAGGAGAGGATCTCCGCGGACCGCTCGATTGGAAACAGCGTCGGCCCTGCGACGACGTTCGAGACGGGACTGAGTCTGAACGCGAAGCGCGTCACGACACCGAAGTTGCCACCGCCGCCCCGTAGCGCCCAGAAGAGATCCGGGTGTTGGTCTTCGTTCGCGGTGACGAAGCTGCCGTCGGCCAGCACGACGTCCGCTTCGACCAGGTTGTCGATCGAGAGGCCGAGCTTGCGGGTCATGTGACCGACACCGCCGCCGAGCGTGAGCCCACCCACGCCGGTCGTCGAGATGATCCCGAACGGCGCAACAAGCCCGAAGGGCTGCGTCGCGTGGTCGACCTCGCCGAGCAGTGTTCCTCCCAGCACGTGCGCGATGCGAGCATCCGGCTCGACGATGACGCCGCGCAGGGCCGAGAGGTCGATCACGAGCCCGTCATCGACGCTGCTGAGGCCGGGGCCGTTATGCGCGCCGCAGCGAACCGCAACGTCGACGCCGAGGTCTCGTGCTGCATTGACTGCAGCGATCACGTCCGCGACGTCGACGCATCGTGCGATTAGCCGCGGGCGTTTGTCGATCATCGCGTTGAAGAGCTTTCGGGCTTCGTCGTAGTCAACGTCGCCGGGCCCGATCACTCCGCCGCGCACCCCGGCCAGCGCTTCACCGAGGTCGGTCTGGTGACCAATGGCTTGAGCCATGTCTTTCTCCTTCTGCCTGCGCTGTCAGTGAACGTAGCGCTGTCGCGCTCTTCCTTACTAGACGCGAAAGGACGGTACGTCTTCCAGCGGCGGCCGTCTAGGGTGAGGCATGCGCTGGGGGATCTGCCTCGCGAACATCGGCTCGTTCTCCGATCCGCGCGTGCCGCTCGAGCTCGCGCTCGCCGCCGAAGCGAACGGCTGGGACGGGGTGTTCATCTGGGACCACCTCGCTTTCGTCTGGGGCGCGCCTGCAGCAGACCCATGGACGGTGCTCGCATCGATCGCGACGTCGACAGAGCGTGTCCGGCTCGGAACAGCGGTCACGCCTGTTGCACGGCGCCGTCCGCACGTGCTGGCGCACCAGGTCGCGACGCTCGACCGGCTCACCGGCGGCCGCGTCATCTTCGGAGCCGGTCTCGGCGGCTCCCCGTCGGAGTTCGGAAAGTTCGGCGAGCCCACGGACCCGAGCGTTCGAGCGGAAATGCTCGACGAAGGCCTTGACCTGCTGCGGCGTCTCTGGTCAAGCGACGAGGTGACGCACCACGGCACCCACTACACGGTCGACGGTGTCACGCTGGCTCCCGGCCCATTGCAGCAGCACGTCCCGATCTGGGTCGGAGGCAACCGGCAGGCATCGCTTCGCCGTGCCTCCCGTTTCGACGGCTGGATCGCGGACAGTGCCGACCCGACGGGAATCACACTGAGCCCCGAGGACTTCGCGCGCAGCGTCGAGACGATAGGACGCGGCGGCGACTACGACGCCGCCGTCCTGGGCGAGAACGGCCGCGGGCGTCCGGCCGACTACGAACGCGCGGGCGCGACGTGGTGGCTCGAGAGCCTCCACGACCGCCGCGGCAGTCGTGCCGATCTGCTGAAGCTCGTCGAGGCCGGCCCGGGCTAGGCCGACTCTTCGATCTGATCGGCGTCGTCGTCGACGACGCCTTCGGCGCTCGTGACGAGCGTCGGCTTCAGGTGCTTCTCGATCGTCTCCTTCGTGATCACACATTTGGAGACGTCGCGGCGCGACGGCAGCTCGAACATCACGTCGAGCAGCGCGGTCTCGATGATCGAGCGCAGGCCGCGCGCACCGGTTTCCCGCTCGAGCGCCTTGTCGGCGATCTCCCACAACGCGTCGTCGGTGAAGACGAGCTCGATGCTGTCGTAGCCGAAGAAACGCTGATACTGCTTCACGAGCGCATTCTTCGGCTCCATCAGGATCTGCACGAGGTCCTCTCGCTTCAACTGATGCACCGCCGAGATGACGGGCAGTCGCCCGATGAACTCCGGGATCAGTCCGAAGTTGAGCAGGTCTTCCGGCATCACCTTCGCGAGCAGCTCCGACGACTCGATCGAGCTCTTCGACCGCACCTGCGCGCCGAAACCGACAGCGCTCTTGCCGATGCGCTTCCCGATGATCTTGTCCAGCCCTGCGAACGCCCCGCCGCAAATGAAGAGGACGTTGGTCGTGTCGATCGAGAGGAATTCCTGGTGCGGGTGCTTCCGCCCACCCTGGGGCGGCACCGACGCGACCGTTCCCTCGAGAATCTTCAGGAGCGCCTGCTGCACGCCCTCGCCCGACACGTCACGGGTGATCGACGGGTTGTCCGCCTTGCGCGCGATCTTGTCGACCTCGTCGATGTAGATGATCCCGGTCTCCGCCTTCTTGATGTCGAAGTCGGCGGCCTGGATCAGCTTGAGGAGGATGTTCTCGACGTCCTCGCCGACGTAGCCCGCCTCCGTGAGCGCGGTCGCGTCCGCGATCGCGAACGGAACGTTGAGGATGCGCGCGAGAGTCTGCGCGAGCAGCGTCTTCCCGCAGCCGGTCGGGCCGAGCAGAAGGATGTTCGATTTCTGCAGCTCGACGTCGCCTTCCTCCGTCCCCATCTGCACGCGCTTGTAGTGGTTGTAGACGGCCACCGCGAGCGTGCGCTTCGCCTCTTCCTGGGAGACGACGTAGTCGTTCAGGACCGAGTAGATGTCCTTCGGCCGCGGGAGATTGTCAAGGTCGAGCTGGGCGGGAGCGGTCAGCTCCTCATCGATGATCTCGTTGCAGAGATCGATGCACTCGTCGCAGATGTAGACGCCGGGCCCGGCGATCAGCTTCTTGACCTGACGCTGGCTCTTTCCGCAGAAGCTGCAGAGGAGCTGCTCGTTTCCGTCTGATGCTCGGGCCACGTCTCTCCTTTTAGACGGTCAACGCCCCGCCGTCTAGCGATGAGCGATGACGTTATCGATGATGCCGTAGTCCTGGGCTTCTTGCGAAGTCAGGAAATAGTCCCTTTCCATGTCCTTAGCCACCTGCTCGGTCGGTTTCCCGGTGTGCTCGGCCAGAATCTCCTCCAGGCGTCGCTTGAGATTGATGGTCTCGCGGGCCTGGATCTCGATATCGGTCGCCTGCCCCTGGAAGCCGCCCGAGACCTGGTGGATCAGGATCTTGGCGTTCGGCAGGGCCACACGCTTTCCTTTCGCCCCCCCGGCCAGGATGACCGCGCCCATCGACATCGCGATCCCGATGCAGGTCGTCTGGATGTCGGGCTTGACGTACTGCATCGTGTCGTAGATGGCGAGCCCCGAGTACACCTGGCCGCCCGGAGAGTTGATGTAGATCTGGATGTCCTTCTCGGGGTCCTCGGACTCGAGATGGATCAGCTGGGCGATGATGAGGTTCGCGATCTGGTCGTCGATCGGGGTGCCGAGGAAGATGATCCGCTCGTTGAGCAGACGGGAGTAGATGTCGAACGAGCGCTCGCCCCGCGAGGTCTGCTCGATCACCATGGGAATCAACGGGCTCATGTGGGTGCGTTCTCCTTAGGCGTCGCTTGCGATGCCGACCCCAGAGGCCGGGCCGGCTTCGCCGGCTCGGCCGTTCTCAGCTGCCGGGGGTCCACAGTTTCGTCTCGGTCGTTGGCTTTTCCTTGTCTGGCGTCCAGATGGCTTCACGGGCGGCGGCCTGCTCGGGCGCGATGCGCTCGACCTCGGCGGCGATTCGGTCGAGGGCGCGCGAAAGGCGCATGCTCTCGCGCTCAGTGTCGTACGCCCCCGCGGCGCGCGCCTGCTCGATGATCTTGTCGGGCTCCTCGAAGCGGTCGCGGAAGGCCTGGTCGACCTCCTCGTCCGAGACCTGGATCCCGAGCTGGTCGGCGGCGGCCTCGAGGACGAGCTCGCCCGCAACCGAGGCGGCCGCCTGGTCGCGCAGGCGTCTGATCAGATCCTCCGCAGAGTCACCGGACATCTGCAGGTAGGCCTCGAGCGAGCCACCGCTCCGCTGGAGGACGGCGTCGAGCTCGCTGAGCAGCGTCCTCGTCCGGGCGTCGACGAGTGGACCCGACACCTGCACCTTCGAGGCTTCGACGAGCCTGTCGAGCGCGGCGCGCCTGAAGGCCTCGTCGACTTCCGCTTCGATCTGCTCTCGGATGCGCTGCTCGATGTCGGCTCGGAGCTCGTCGATGGTGTCGAACTCGGAGGCGGAGCGCGCGAGCTCGTCGTCGAGCTCCGGGAGCACCTTCTCCTTGATCTCTTTCACGACCGCATGGACCTTGATCGGCTCCGCTGCGCCGGCCTGGTCGAGCTCGATCTCCTTCGTCTCGCCGGTGCTCATGCCTGTCAGCTGGTCCTCGAGCTCTGGGATCAGCCGCCCTGACCCGAGCTCCACGACGTAGTCCCGTTCGCCACCGTCGTCGGTGACGAGATCGACGACGACCGTGTCGCCGGGGGCCGCGGGGCGCCCCTCGGCCGGGGCCAGCTCGGCGACCGTCGAGCGGAGGACGTTCAGCTCGTGCTCGACGAGGTCGGCGGGGACCTCGGGCTCGGCGTAGGGCACTTGCACCTTCGTCCAGTCGGCGAGCTCCGGCTTGGGAAGCACCGAGACGGTCGCGGTGAAATGCCAGTCGTTCTCCTCCGAGTCGGGCAGCTCGTAGTCCAGCTCGGGCTGCTCCACCGGTCGGATGCGCTCGCGAGTGGCGGCGTTCCAGAACCAGCCGGAGATGTGACTCTCGATAGCTTCGCTGAAGAGGCGGTCCTTGCCGATGTGCGACCGCAGCACGGGCATCGGAACCTTCCCCTTACGGAAGCCGGGAATCTTGACGCTCGAGGCGAGATCGGAGGCGGCGTGCTCGACCGCGTGATGGACGTCCGCACTCGGGACGTCCACCGTAAGCCGGACTTTGTTGTCCGGCAGCTCCTCGACCTGCGTCGCCATCGAGCCATTAGACCAAACGGGTTGAGGCCTGCGGTTCGATGAGGCTTGTAGCCTCAGCTCATGGAGCTCTATGTCCTGGCCCGCCACGGCGAATCGACCTTGAACCTGGAGAACCGGATCAACGGGGACCCTGCGGTTCCCGTCGCCCTGACCGAGCAGGGACACCTGGAGGCGCAGTCACTGGGCCGCCAGATCGCCCACGTGCGCTTCGACCTCTGCATCTGCACACGGTTCAGCCGCACGCGCGAGACCGCGGAGATCGCCCTCGAGGGGCGCGGCGTGCCGATCGAGGTGGAGCCGCTCCTGGACGACATCGACGTCGGTGACCTCGAGGGCATCTCACTCGAGGACTACAGAGCCTGGAAGCATGAGCACACGCGCAGTGATCCGTTCCCGGGCGGCGAGTCCCTCGACGCCGCCGCGCTGCGCTACGCGACGGCCTTCCGGAAGCTCCTGCAGCGCGTCGAGGTGTCGGTGCTCGTGGTCACGCACGAGATTCCCATGCGCTATGCGATCAACGCGGCTGACGGCTCCGACAGTCTCGACGGGCCGGCCCATCAGCTCCCGAACGCGACGCCCTACCTGTTCGACGAGAAGGCCTTGGCCCGAGCCGTGGCTGGCATCGAGCGACTCGCCTGAGGCGTCGCTTGCGACGCCTCGTCAGAGCGGGCACGGCTTTGCCGGGCCCGCGGCTCAACTGACGAGGGCCGAATCCGCCCCTTTCCGAATCTTCGTCCCACGCGTCGCGTAGGATCGGTTTAACGGCCCGACGGCGAAAGGGAGCGACATGAATCTGATCGAGCGGATCGACGAAGCGCGGACACGCTGGAACGTCCTCGACCATCCTTTCTATCTCCGCTGGGAGCGCGGCGAACTGAGTCGTGACGATCTCGCCTTCTATGCCGGCGAGTACCGGCACGCGGTCGTGGCGCTGGCCGACGCGGCAGCCGCCGGCGGTGACGCGGAGCACGCGGCCGAAGAGTCCGCGCACATCGATCTGTGGGACAGGTTCGCAGCAGCGCTCGACGCGCGGCTCGATCGCGAGCCGACCGGCGAGACACGCGAATGCGCCGCAGCCTGGCGGGCCGAGGACTCCCTGGAGGCGCGAGCGGTGCTCTACGCCGTCGAGTCCGGCCAGCCGGCCATCTCGCAAACGAAGCTGACGGGCCTCGTGGACCACTACGGGTTCAGCGCCGGGTCGAAGGCCACCGAGTACTTCGAGCTACACGCCGACCGCGACCACGAGCACGCCGCAGCGTCGGCGGAGGTCCTCCGCCAGACAGCACCAGAGGATGCGGACCGCCTGGCAGCCGCAGCGGAGGCCGCACTAAAAGGCAACTGGCGCCTCCTCGAGGGAGTCGAATCCAGGATCTGACCGCCGCGAATGGCGGCTTTGCCGCCATTCGCCGCTTCGGCCGTCCGACAGAAGACGAACCGAGCGAAATCATCATGGCCCCGCGCAGCGGGGCCGGATTTCGCTCGGCAGAGCGGGGCCGGACTTCGGACGGCGATGCGGGCGAGAGGACTCGAACCTCTAAGGAGCGTCAGCCCCACCGGGACCTAAACCCGGCGCGTTTACCAGTTCCGCCACGCCCGCCGGCCGTCTCAGGGTAGACCTTTCGTCCCCAGGAGGCGTACGATCCCGGACGGCCAGAACGCGACATGAATCGCTTTGGACCCATCGCCTTGGTCCTCCTTGCCGCTGCTGCTTTCGCGGCCGCCGCAGCAGGGCGGCCTTCGTCCGGTCCGACGGCGGACCGTTGCGGTGGCCAGCTGTGGCGCTTGAAGACGCTGAGCGATCCCGGGCGGAACGCGGTCGAGCTTGCGCCCAGGAGCACGACGATCGCCGCGATCGGCGAGCGTCCTTTCCCGCAGCCGTTGCCGAGATTGCGCGGGACCGCCTTCCAGCGCCAAGCGTGGGAAGTGGTGGCCCAGATCACGAGGTACCGAGCCGAAACCGGCGGGGTCAGACTCGAGCTGTACGACCATGGCGCGTATCTCAACGCTGTCATGCCGACGCCTGACTGTCTTGCGCGCACGACCCGGGCACGCAACGACATCGCGTCCACGTTCAAGCTTTTCACCGCCCAATGCGGGCACCCGGCCACGACGGAATGGCAGTCGCTCGGAGCGATCGTCTACGTTCGCGGCATCGGTTTCTGGAGCCAGCGACAGTCGCTGCGGGGCAGGGCACGGAACGGCGCCGAGCTACACCCCGTCACGGGACTTCGCATCGTCGCGGGCTGCAGCTAGCGAAGGCTCCTGGCCGGTGGCGTCGCTGGAGCCCGACGCCGGTAGTTGGAGCCAGAAGGTGGAGCCTCGCCCCGACTCGCTCTCGAACCCGATCTGACCCCCGTGCGCCTCGATGATCTGGCGGGCGAGGACGAGACCCAGCCCCGTGCCCGCGATCCCGAGCTCGCGGCCGACGTCGCCGCGAAAGAACTTGGTGAAGATCTGCTCCTGGTGTCCTCCGGGAATCCCGAGCCCTTCGTCGCGCACCCAGATCCAGGCCTCGTCGCCGATCAGAGTCGCGGTCACGTCGACGACTCCCCCGTCGGGCGAGTACTTGATCGCATTCGAGAGGAGGTTCCCGAACACCTGTGCGAGACGGTCCCGGTCGCCGCGGACGGCGAGCGTCTCCTCGGTCGGGTGAAACTCGAGGGTATGCAGGTCGCTCTGGGCCGAGTAGAGCGTGACCTGGGTGGAGAGCAACTCGTTGAGATCGACCTCTTCACTGCGCAGATCGAGCGCTTCCTGCTCGACGCGCTGGAGGTCGAGCAGATCGTTCAAGAGTGACGCCAGGCGCCGCGCTTCCGAGCGGATCACCTCCAGGTAGCGCTTCATCTCTTCCGGTGGGATCTCCCGGTCGAGCATGAGTGACGAGAACCCGAGCACGCTGGCGAGCGGTGTGCGCAACTCGTGGGAGACGTTGCTCACCAGCTCGCTCTTGACCTGTTCGCTTTCGACCAGGGTCCGGTTTCGCTCCTCGAGGTCTGCGACCGTTCGCTCGAGGGACGCGGCCATCGTGTTGAACGTCCGTTCCAGCTGTCCCACTTCACCCGGCCCATCGGTGTCGAGGCGCTCCGACAGGTCACCACCCGCAATTCGCGCTGCGGCGGCTGCGGTGAGCCGAACGGGCCTTGCCACCGCGCGGCTCACATAGACCGCTCCGACGACGATCAAGAGCAGAGCAGCGCCGAGCCCGATTCCGCCGACGATCAGCGAGTTGTGCGTCGTCGCGCTCGCTCGCTCGTTGCGGGCCGCGCTCAACGTCGTCTCGGTCGCGAGGAAACGATCGAACTGGTTGCGAATCGCCTCGACCTGGCCGCGTCCACGCGCATCCGTCGCGACGCTCGGCGCTTCCGCCGGGTTCCGCCGCAGGAAGTCCACGAGCGGGACCGAGTAGTAGGTGAAGTAGGTCTCGATCTCTGACTTGATCTCGAGTGCGCGGCTGTGCTGTGTCGCGTTGTCCTTCGTGAGGTCGACGAGCGTCGCGGTCGCTCCGGGATACAGAGCCTGCGCCTTGCGCCACGGATCGAGGTAGCGCTCCTCCCGAGTGAGCGCGAACCCTCGCGCGCCGGTCTCGAGGTCGATCACGAACGTCTGGAGGCGGTTCGCGGTCGCGATCACCTGCTGCGAGCGCCGCGCATCCAGAGAGCGCTGGTGGAGACTGACGATCGCGAGAAAGAGGACGCCGAAGACGATCGCCAACCCGATCGCGACTGCGATTGCGGCGAAGGCGATCCGTGTGACGAGACCGGACTCCCTCCACCATCTTTTCGACTGACCGTCCGATCCGCCCGGGGCTGCAGCAGCTTCTGCGTCGGGGCCGGCGTGGCTCATCGTCTCTCGGTGAGGACCTCCTCCACCGCAGCCATGATTTGCTCGGGCTCGAACGGTTTTACCATGACGCGGTCTGCGCCCTGGCGGAGAGCCTCTTCACGCGTCGCGGGCTGGGCCGTCAGCACGATGACTGGGGTGGCGAAAAGTTCCGCGTCCTGCCGCAGCTCCGCCAGGACCTCGAGGCCGCTCCGCCGCGGCATCATCATGTCGAGAATCACGACGTCTGGGCGGAGGCGCCGAGCGATCTCGAGCGACTCCTCGCCATCGTCTGCCTCTGCGAAACGGTACGGCCCGACGAGGCTGACCCGGATCAGCTCGCGAAGTGACGGCTCGTCATCGCAGATGAGCACGGTTGCTAGGGAACCGGCCATCACTCGAATGCAAGCAGATCCCGACTGAAAGACATAGCCGTATTTGTTCAACGGCCCGATCCCTAGGATGTTCCTGACTTGGCGGACGCGAAGGACGAGACACTCGAGCCGAAGGAGTGCCCAAGCGGCCATGGGCCGATGCGGCTGCGCACCCGCTGGGCAGGCCAGCAGGCGCATCCAGGCCGCAAGGGCTCGCATGCCGAACCGATCACGGAGTGGGTCTGCCCACGCTGCGGCCGAGCCGCCCCCTTGGACTGACTCATCCGCCGCCGCCGCGGGCTTAGCCCGTGGCGGCCCCGAACGCGGGGATCGAAACGCGAAACGCGGGAGAGTCATCATGGCCGTGCAAAGCGCGGCCGGACTCTCCCGCGGAGAGTGGCCCCGGGAGGAGTCGAACCTCCGCGCACGGATTCGAAGTCCGTCGCTCTATCCGCTGAGCTACGGGGCCTGCGCAGCAGCGTAGCGTCGTCCAAGGCCGGATCCAGTCGGCGCGTGCCAGAGACGGAAGGTGGCTGATGGGACTCGAACCCACGACCACCTGGACCACAACCAGGGGCTCTACCAACTGAGCTACAGCCACCGTGCCAGGGTCAGGATAGCGGCGTGTGGCGCGGCAGTCCTATTCCGCGAAAAGTGCGCAGCACTTTTCGCGGTTGAACCAGGGGCTCTACCAACTGAGCTACAGCCACCGCGCTCAAACGCAGAATAGCGGCGCCTCCCCACAGACCTAACGCCGCGAATGCCGGCTGAGCCGGCGTTCGCCGCGAGCGCTCTCCGGTAGTACGCGGTCCGCGGCAAATCATCATGGCCGCGCAAAGCGCGGCCGGATTTGCCGCGGGAGTGCGCCTGGGAGGATTCGAACCTCCGACCCGCGGCTTAGAAGGCCGCCGCTCTGTCCACTGAGCTACAGGCGCCGGAG
>Ga0137390_10003942_pt1 | contig 12235 bp, 13 predicted proteins | sample 15con2h24AmetaG_FD_104937 | JGI IMG/M metagenome (GOLD analysis project Ga0137390, IMG submission 104937) | Vadose zone soil microbial communities from Angelo Coast Range Reserve, California, USA - 15con2h2.4A metaG | ecosystem: Environmental > Terrestrial > Soil > Vadose zone > Saprolite... | reverse complement strand
CCACCGTATCTGACACCGGACCGCTTCCTCCCTCTGGAGGTGCTCTGCAAACTTCGCTACTGTCAATCAGTTTCCCCGGAGTGCTCACCGCCGACGTCGCCCACGCGACAACCATCGGCCAAGCAGACCGGGCCCGTTCAGAAGCCTCTGTCGCCGATGTCAGCCTGACCGCCGGCGGCAATACCATAACAGCCGACTTCCTTCGGTCCAGCGCCATGGCTGTCTGCACGACGGGAGGCCCAGCAGTCAGCGGTAGCTCGGCGATCGCCGATCTGGTCATCAACGGCCAGCCGTTTGCCGTCTCCGGGCAGCCTAACCAGACGATCACCCTGCCCTTTGGCGGGGTAATGGTAATCATTAACGAGCAGTTGAGCTCGGTCAGCGGCAATACAGGCAGCATCACTGTCAACGCCCTTCACGTGATCGTTCCTGACGTCGTTGGCGTCTCCGGTGCGGATGTTGTGGTCTCCTCGGCCCACGCCGATGTCACCTGTCAAGGAGTGCCTGCCTGCGTTGGCAAGGACTTCGTCACTGGCGGTGGGTTCATCACCGGCACGCCGTCAGGAGCCAAAGGCAACTTTGGAGTTGGTGGCGGAATCAAGGACGACGGCACCCTTTGGGGCCATCTGGAGTACATCGATCATGGCTCCAATGGCCCGAAGGTGCACGGCACTGGCGTGACGAACTACAGCATCATCGATGCCACTACCCGCCAGATTGACGGTACCGCAGAGGTCGATGGCAACAGTGGCTACATGTATCGTGTCATTGTGGCCGACAATGACCAACCAGGCGTCAACGACTTCTTCTCGATCAAGCTTGTTGACTCCAACGGCAACCTCCACTACTCCGCCGGCGGGAACCTTGGCGGCGGCGAGATCCAACTCCACAAGCCTTGTCAGTAGGGCTACGGTTTACGGAGGTGGTTTTTGATCACCAGCGACAGTAAGCCGAATCAGTGACCACTCCCGGGGCTTTCACGAGCGCGAGCCCCGGGAGTTTTCTTGTGCCTCAGGCTAGTCGGATCGTCAGGCCTTGGCGTAATTCTTGAGCTGCTTGGCTAGTTTTTCGATCTCTTGGGTTTGCTTGAAGATGGCGACTGAAAAAACATCGGAGGAGTGGAGGGCATCGACCTGGAGTTTGAGGTCGCGCACTTTGGCGAAGAGCTGGGCCATTGTTTCGCGAAACTCTTTTTCTTGCGCTTGCAGTTGTGCGCGCTTCGCGTTTCTGGATGTGTCCACGGGAGTATCCGCGTCCTGCGGTTCAGCGGGCGGCGGCGGATCGACCGGGGTCCTGCGCCGGGGTGTGCGTATGGGCGGTGAAGATTGAAAGAGCAGAAAAGAGCTGGAGGCTCCGGCGAGGTTTTTGAGGAAGCAGCGGCGCGTATCGGGCATGATCACCTCTGATGAGGACTTCCGGGGCGGCTCCGCGAAGTGCTGCATCGATGGTATCACTCTCTTATGAAGAGCTTTCTGAACGGAAAAGGATAAGAACGATGGAAAGGCGGCCCGGCAGCGTATGTGCTACTTCACTCCAACGACCTGTAGGTGTGGTTTGTGAGGGGCACGTTTGTTTACGTACAGCGCGTCGTCGGCACGTCTCACTAATTCGTCGGCTGATTCACCTGGCGTGAAGTTGGTCCACCCAGCGGAGAAGGAAACCTCAACCAACTGCCCTTTGCACTCCACTTGGAGTCCAGTCAACCGACTCAGCACCTGGCGGACCCCCTCAGGTTTGCACTCGGGAAGCAAAACCAGAAACTCGTCCCCACCAAGACGAACCGCCAAATCTGAGCCACGAATAGCTCTATTTAAGCGGTCAGCAAAGCTCCTAATCAGCTCATCGCCCGCCGGATGCCCAAACCTGTCATTGACCTGTTTTAGGTCATCCAAGTCCAGTGCGAGAATGGTCAGCGGATGGCCGTTCCTTGTGGAGCGCGACATTTCTTGCGCGAGACGTTGCTCCCCGGATCTTCGGTTATATAGCCCTGTCAGCGGGTCAAGTACGGCAAGCTTGTAGACCTCTTCGGTCCGAACTTCCATCTTACCTAGAGCTTCGACTTGCTTGCTCAATTGCTGGTGAATGCGATGAATTTGCAGTTGCTGATACACGGTGTATACGTTAAAGACCAGGACTAGGCCGACGATTCCTCGTATTGCTGAACTCAAAAGAAATGAAGCGGATGTTTCAGCTTGAGACAGTAATCCGGGGAAAGCGAACGAAGCGATCCCCAATGCGAGCAGTACGGTCACCATCACGGCGCACGACCAAAGGGACCATTGGCGCCGAGCAATCCGGCGCATGCTGGAGCTAATCTGCTCCGCGTCCATGGGTGCAGATATGGGAATAGGTTGCTGCGGTTCCAATTGCGACATGGGACCTCGCGATTGTTTGTATCCATTAGAGATGTCTTATTGTGGGAGCGCAAGGCGTAGTCACAGAGATGTTTCCAGATTCTCAATCCATGCCGATGACGCGTTACCCCACTCCTGCGAGCGGTCCGGGCGGCGGAGGGGGGTGTGGTACTATTTCGGGTTTATGCAAACGGGAATTATTGGGCTGGGGCAGGTTGGGAAGACGACGCTATTTCGGATTTTGACGAAGGCGCACGTCGAGGGGAAAGCGGCTTCGCAGGGAACGCATGTTGGCGTGGCTAAGGTGCCGGAGCCGCGGCTCGTGGAACTCGCCAAGTTGTACAACCCTAAGAAAATTACGTATGCCACGGTGCAGTATGTGGATTTGGGCGGGATGCAGAAGGAACGCACGCGGGATGCGCTGGCTTCGCTGCGGGACGTGGACACGATTGCGCATGTGATTCGCGTTTTCGAGGATCCGAGCGTGCCGCATGCGGCGGGGAGCATTGATCCGTTGCGGGATGCTACGAATCTGGATTTGGAGTTGCTTCTAGCGGATCACGACCAGGTTGTGCGGCGGCTGGAGAAGCTGGAAAAGGATTTGAAGAAGAAGAAAGAGCCGGCGCTGGAACTGGAGAAGACGGCGCTGGAGAAGTGCAAGGCGCATCTGGAGGCGGAAAAGCCGCTGCGCGAATTGGAGTTGACGGCGGAGGAGCGGAAATCGATTGGCGGATTTTTGTTTTTGTCGCAGCGGCCGATGCTGTATGTGCTGAATTTAGGGGATGACGAGGCGGCAGAGTTGTCGACCGCGGTGGAGCGGCACAAACTGGGAGCGCTGGAAGGGCGGAAGAATACGGCGGTGGTGGCGGTTTGCGGGCGGCTGGAGGCGGAATTGGCGGAGATGGAGGAGAAGGAGGCGGCGGAGTTGCTGGCTTCGTATGGATTGAAGGAGCCGGGGCTGAACCGGCTGATTCGCGCGACTTATGACTTGATGGGGCTGATCCAGTTTTTTACGGCGGGGGAGCCGGAAGTGCGGGCGTGGACGATTCGCAAGGGGGCTACGGCCTCGAAGGCGGCGGGGGAGATTCATAGCGACATCGAGAAGGGATTTATTCGCGCGGAAGTGGTGCGCTGGAATGATTTGCTGGCGGCGGGGAGCGTGGCGGCGGCGCGGGAGAAGGCGCAGGTGCGGCTGGAGGGAAGGGAGTATGTGGTGCAGGAAGGGGATGTGATTTTGTTCCGGCATTCGGGATGATGCGAGTCGACAGTTGAAAGTCGAAAGTGGTGAAAGCACCAGAAAAGAAGGAATTAACGCCCCGACAGGGTCGGGGCAGGCGCCGGGCACTGAGGTCGGACATCCTTCGAGTCTCAGGGTAAACAGAGGGCACGGAGATTGATTTACGCGAGCGAAAAGCCGCAGGGCTGCGCGGACTCCGCCCTGCGCTACAGGAGCTTGCTCCTAATTTGACTGCTTGGTGGTTCTTACGGCTCAAAAGTGGCAGCAAGACTGGCGCACTCCAAATGATTCACGAACTTCCAGTGCGGGTGGGGATGGCGGCGGGGCTTGGTGTGGTGGCCGCGGCCGGGAACCTGCTTGGCGGATTATTTGTGGTGCGGCGGGATTGGCCGCGGCATTTCCTTCATTATTTCATGGCCCTGGGCGCGGGGTACATGCTGGCGGTAGCGTTCACCGATGTGATTCCGGAGTCGGTGCGGATTGGCGGGCAGGGCGCGTTTTTGCTTGTGCTGATTGGCTATTTCCTCGTGCATCTGTTCGAGCATATTCTTGCGCCACATTTTCATTTTGGGGAAGAGACGCACACGGAGATGATGCGGCATCACCGGGCACGCACGGTGCTGTTTGGTTTGGGGATACACACTTTTTTTGATGGCGTGGCGATTGCGGCCGGATTTCTGGTGTCGACGTGGCTGGGGACCGTTATTTTTATCGCGATATTTCTGCACAAGCTGCCGGAGGGGTTTACGATTGCGTCGGTGGTGCTGGCGAGCGGGCAGAGCCGGGGAAAAGCGGTGGCGGCGGCGGGAGCGCTGGGAGTCGCCACACTGTTGGGTGTGCTGCTGACGAGCTTGCTGCAGGCGCAACTGCGCTACGCCTTGCCGCTGTCGGCGGGGGTGACGGTATATGTAGCGGCGACGGATTTGCTGCCGGAAGTGAACCGCGAGCCGGGTTGGCGGACGGCGCTCCTGGTGCTTGGCGGGGTGGCTAGTTTGTTGATTCTACAGTGGTTAGTGCGGGTATAAATTCGCTGCAGCTTCGCTTCCTTTTTTCCTCGCTTCGCAACTTTCTGACAACGCAAGGGTTTGGTAGAGTGTGGCGGCTATGGCCAGGTCTGACGTCCAACTGATGCTGGACGTGAAGGCGGGCGATGAACAGTCGTTCGCACTTCTGCTCCAACGCTACAGGAGTCCCCTGGTCAATTTTCTGTACCGCATGGTGCGCAACCGGGAACAGGCGGAGGATCTGGCGCAGGAAGTGTTTATTCGTGTATACCGGGCGCGGGCGGATTATGTCCCGAGCGCGAAGTTCACGACCTGGCTGTTCCGGATTGCGACGAATCTCGCGTTGAATTCGTTGCGGGACACGCGGCATCAGCGCATGGAGATTTCGTTGGATGCGCCGGTGACCGCGGATGCGGAGGACGGCGACGAGCGGACGTTGGATGTGGCGGACAAGCATCCGGACATCGAGCAGCACCTGGTGGAGGAAGTGCGGAAGGCCATGATACGGCATGCGATCGACAAGTTGCCGGAGAAGCAGAGGGCGGCGGTGCTGCTGCACAAGTATCAGGAATTGGATTACGGAGAGATCGCGAAGATTTTGTCGTGTTCGGAGAGCGCTCTGAAGTCGCTGTTGTTCCGGGCATATGAAGCGTTGCGAGTGGAGTTGGCGCCGTTGGTGGCCGGCGCTAAGTAGAACAGTTCAAGAGTTTAAGAGTGGGAGGATGGGAAACATGAGTTGCAGTCGGATGGAAAAACAGATGATGCCGTTTGTGGACGGACGGCTGAAGGCGAGCGAGCAGCGCGAAGTGGAAGAGCATCTCGCCACGTGCGCGGCTTGCCGGGTGCGCGTGAATGAGTTTCGCGCGGTCTCGGGATTGCTGGACGAGCTGCCGCAGATCGAACCTTCGGGCGCGTTCGATGCGCGGGTGCGAGCGCGCGTGGCGGCGGAGCCGGTGAAGCGGAGTTGGTGGACAGTGTTTGCGCCCTCGCCGCGAGCGGCGTTTGCGGCTTCGATGCTGCTACTGGCGACGATTTGGATTGGTTCGCGGCCTAGCAATGTGAACACGGGCAACGGTGGAGCGAACGGACCGACTGCGCAGATTGATCCGAATGATTTGCCGGTGCTGGAGAACTACGACATTTTGGCGAACTTCGAGCCTTTGACGGAACTGCCGCAGCCGGTACAGAGCGATGAATCGGAGCAGCCGGACACCAACCAGTCGATGTAAGAGCAATGAAGCAGCGATTCCAACTCGGAGCTTGGGTGTGCGGGCTGGGACTCAGCGCGGCGCTGCTGGTGCCTTGCGCGATTGCGCAGAACCGCCCGTCGAACGACCGACCTCCCGCAAGGCAGCAACCGGCGCCGCATCAAGCGAACAGGCCGCCCCAGAATGACCGGCCGTCGGGGTCCTATCATCCGCAGAATTCACCGCGCGGCGGGAATGCGAATCGGCAACCAGCGTATCCGGACCGCGGCCGCGCGAGCGAGAATCGTCCGCGAGGGAATGAGAATCCACGCGCGTATGACAACGGCAGAGGGAACCGGAACGATCGTCCGCAGGGTTCCTATCGGCAGCAAACGCCAGCTATGCCACCGCCAAACGCGGAAGAGCGCTTGCGGAATATGAATCCGCAAGAACGGAACCGCTTAGCGGAAAATCAAAGGAAGTTCAATCAATTGCCGCCGCAAAGACAACAGGATATGAAAAGAGCTGCAGAGAATTGGGAGAAGCTTACGCCCGAGCAGCGAAACCACATCAAAAATGACGTGGTGCCGAAGTGGCAGCAATTGCCTGCGGACCGGCAGCGGGCGATTCAGCAGCGGCTGGGCGTCCTGCAGAACATGCCGGAGTCCGCGCGCAACCGGCACTTGAACGATCCAAACTTTACGCGCGGAATGAGCGAAGAAGACCGGCAGATGTTGCGAGATTTGAGCCACCAGCACGTCGGCGCGCCGGATCAGCCGCAAGAGCAGTAGCAGTTTCTGGTTTTTAACGTAACGTTCGCGATTCTTCTTCCCACGTTCAGTTTGCATGCCGAGCGGTTGAAATCCTTCGGCCCGGCTGAAAGGCGCCGGGACCTCAGGATGACAACGCGCCTCGTGGTTGTGGCGGAGATTTGCTCGATATCACCGCAAGGCATTCCTGTGAAACATGGCAATTTGGTTTTGTTGGGGTTGGGCTGGCGGATTGACAATGGCGGGCTGGGCACGTCATCGTGAATGATTGCGTGCGCCGCAATGGCGGCGTGCGACGTCGAATTCACGGAGGAATTTTCCGCTCGTGTCCACGCGCTTTCGCGCTTTGCAACATCGTAACTTCCAACTCTTCTTCGCGGGACAGCTTGTTTCGCTCATCGGCACGTGGATGCAGTCGACCGCGCAGCTTTGGCTGGTCTACAAGCTGACGAATTCGGCGGCGCTGCTGGGTGTTTTCGGTTTTGCCAATCAGATTCCCATTTTATTGCTGGCTTCGATCGGCGGTTATGTCGGGGACCGGTACAACCGGCATCGCGGCGTTATCGCCACGCAGACGGCGTCGATGATCCTGGCATTTGTGCTCGCCGCGCTGACGCTGACCGGGGCGGTTCACGACGCGCGGGGCGCGTGGGTAATTATTTTCATCGCGTTTCTGGTGGGCATCGTGAACGCGTTCGATGTGCCGATCCGGCAGGCTTTTTTGGTGCAGATGGTGGGGAAAGAGGATTTGCCGAACGCGATTGCGTTGAACTCGTCGATCTTCAACGGCGCGCGCGTGGCGGGCCCGGCGATTGCGGGGTTTGCGATTGCTTGGATTGGCGAGGGCTGGTGTTTTTTTTTGAACGGCGTGAGCTTCCTGGCGGTGATTGTGGCGCTGCTGGCGATGCGATTGACGCCGTTGGAACGAAAACCAAGCACGGAATCGCCGTTGCGCAGCTTGATGCAGGGTTTCCGCTTTGCGATGAGCGATGTGCCGATCCGATACGCGCTGCTGTTGCTGAGCTGGCTGAGCTTGCTGGGACTGCAATATTCAGTCTTTCTGCCGATTTTTGCGAACGACATTTTGCATGGCGGTGCGCGAGGGCTCGGCTTGCTGATGAGCTCGGCAGGCGTGGGCGCGGTGTTGGGAGCGCTGCACTTTGCCGCGCGCACGGAGTTCAAGGGGCTGGCGCGCTGGATTGCGGCGACGTCGACAGCGTGCGGAATCGGGTTGGTGCTTTTCTCGCAATCGCGCGTGTTCTGGGTGTCGATGGCGGTGCTTTTTGTGGTGGGATTTTCGGCGACGGTGCAGATGGCGGCGACGAACACGATTATTCAAAGCCGCGTGCCGGACGAATTGCGTGGGCGGATCATGGCGGTGTACGCGACGATGTTCATGGGCGTGCAGCCAATCGGGTCGCTGCTGGCGGGTGGAGTGGCGAAGCGGATTGGGGCGGCGTATACGCTGGGAGTTTTCGGTTTGCTGGTGTTGGCCGGAAGTTTGGTGTTTTTGTTTCGGGTGGTGATGCGGCTGCGGCCGCCGGCGGAGGCAACCGTTACGCATACAGATTGATCAGGCAGGATTGGGGCGATAGAGCCAGGCGGGAGTGGCGAGAGGCTCCGCAGCGGATGGCTTGTTTACGGCTTCGAGGATGGCGTCGACTTTTCCGCGCGTTGGAGCGAGCGAGCAGACGGGGTCGGTCGCTGAGGAGTCGCCAGCCTGGAGCAGAGCCTGGCAGCGGCAGCCGCCGAAATCTTGCTCGCGGCGGTCACAGGTTTTGCAGGGTTCTTGCATCCAAGCTTCGCCGCGAAATTTTTGGAAGGCCGCGGAATTTTCCCAGATTTCGCTTAGGGAGCGGTCTTTCACATTTTCAAATTGCAATCCTGGAATAATTTGTGCGGCGTGGCAGGGAAGCGCCTCGCCGGTGGGCGTGATGAGCATGAGCTTGCGTCCCCAGCCGCCCATGCAGGGCTTGGGATATTTCGCGTAATAATCCGGCACGACATATTCGACGCGGATTTTGCCGCGCAAGCGTTCTTGCGCGGATTTTAGAGTTTCGATGGAGCGATCGAGTTGGGCGCGCGTAGGCAAGAGGCGTTCGCGATTGGCAAAGGCCCAGCCGTAATACTGCACGTTGGCGAATTCGACGCGAGTGGCGCTTGAGGATTCTGCGAGCGCGAGCATTTCTTCGATTTGATCGATGTTGCTGCGGTAAATCACAAAATTCAGAGTTACCGCGACGCTGACTTGCTTGAGCCATTCGAGTGCGCGGAGTTTTTGTGCGTGCGATTTCGTGCCAGAGATTTCAGCCGCGATTTCTTCGCGGGCGCCCTGGAAGCTGAGCTGCAGATGATCGAGGCCGGCGTCGACTAACTTGGCCAGGCGGGCTTCGTCGAGCGGCAGGCCTGAGGTGATCAAGTTGACGTAAAGGCCGGCAGTGCGGGCGGCGTGGACTAGCTCGATGATGTCGGTGCGGGCCAGAGGCTCGCCTCCGGTGAGGTCAGCTTGCAAGACGCCGCCTTGGGCGGCTTCCTGGAAAACGCGCGCCCATGTTTCGGTGGTGAGCTCGTTGGCGCGATTTTGCAGTTCAAGAGGGTTGGAGCAATAGACGCAGTGCAGCGGACAGCGGTGGGTTAGCTCGGCGATCAGAGCGAGAGGGTTGGAGGTTTCGTTGCTCATGGCGGTCGAGAAGAGCCCGCCTCAGAAGGCGGGCGCTACAACTACTAGATTACGCGAAGTCGAGGGCGCGCTGGTCGTGCAGCCGTGCTAGGTAGTCGAGGATATCGGTTTCGACCTTTTTCGGCTCGGCTTTTGAGTAAATCTGCTGCAGTTCGCTGATGATTTGCTGCACGGTGTGTTTGCCGTCGCAGCGCTCGACTATTTCGAGGCTGGGGCCGTTGAGGCGGAGGGCGCGTTCAGGCATCAGGAGGACACGCTGCTGATTATTTTCGCCTAAGCGGCAGCCGGGTGCGAGGCGGGGGTGTGACTGCAGATCGGGCGTCACGCGCTCTTCTCGTCGGGGACGAAGGCGCCGGGAGGAGGCCAGCCGGGATTTACGTAGGCGAAATAGAGGGCGTCGAGTTGGGCCCAGAGAATGTCGCATTTTGCGCGGAGGGCAGCGTGGGCTTGGTCTTGCTGTTCTCTGGTGCGTGCGTGTTTTACGACCCAGGCCAGAGCGAAGTCGGCGTCTTCGGGGGCTTGCGTCAGGCGGCTGGTGAAATAGTCGAGGCCGCTCGTGAGCCACGGGTAATGCTGGCGCAGGCGGTCCATACGCAGGACGATCAATTTTTTCGAGAAGAGTTCAGTGAGGGAACAGGCGACGGCTTCGAGATGTGAGCGCGTGGAGACGAAATCGACGTAGGCCTGCACGGCGTAACGTGTGGCGGGGAGGATGCCTTCGCCGCTTAAAGCTTGCTTGCGGGGAAGCCCGGTGGCTTCGACCAGGCGCAACCATTTTTCGATGCCGCCCGGATTCGTGCCGTCGCCGTCGTGATCGAGGATGCGTTTGCGCCAGGCGAGGCGGAACGCGGGATCGTCGCTGCGCGCGAGAATCGCGGCGTCCTTGATAGGGATGCGGCTCTGGTAGTAGTAGCGATTGAGTGCCCAGGCTTGCAACTGGCCGCGCGTGAGCTTTCCTTCATGCATCAGCAGATGAAACGGATGCTTGTGGTGGTAGCGCTCTTCGCCTATGGCGTGAAAGCCGGCGATGAATTCGGCTTCAGAAAGTGGCGGCCGATCTGATTTGGCGGGCGCGACGGTCATAATTCAAACTCCATTCCATCGTAGGCGATTTCGAAGCCGGCATCCAGTACAGCGCGATGATCGGGGCTGTCTTCGTCGAGGATGGGATTGGTGTTGTTGATGTGAATCAAAACTCTTCGCCCCTTTACGTGTTTCGGGAACTGTTCGAGCAAACCGTCAGGGCCGGATAAAGGCAAGTGTCCGATTTCGCGAGACGTTTTTTTGCTGCGGCCGGTTTTGATCAACTCGTCGTCGCTCCAGAAGGTGCCATCAATCAGGACCAGGTCGCTGGACGCCGCCGCTTTGGTCCATTCGGAGTTGCGTCCGGATAATGAGGGCGCGATGAAAACGCTTTTTCCGTTTTGCTCAAAAACAAAGCCAAGCGCAGCCTCTTCGGCGGAAAGAGTGCGTTGAAGCTCTTCGCTGACGTAGTCGGGATAGGAGCCGCCGAGTGACAGCGTGACACAGATGAATGCCGGTGCTTCACTGGGGCTTTCCGAGAGATGACAACCGAGGCGTCCTTTGCTGGAAAGCACTTGCCATTGGACGGGAGGGTCGGCGCGGTCGAGGGCGCCGAAAATTTTGTTTTCCTTTTTCAGGATGCGTTGCACCGCAGCGGCGGCAAACACGAAAAAGGATTGAAACTCGCGCAGATGAAGAAGGCCCATGACGGAGTCGACGTCGGCTGACGGAAGGAAAACGCCAGCGATAGGCGAGCGAGTTTGTGACTTGGCCTGCGGCGCCAATTCCGGCGTGGCGAGGATTTGGGCGCGCAAGTCCGGGCTGGCAGACACTAGGAACCAGATCCTTGCTTCAGGGTCCGGGGAAAATGCGATTTGCGTCTGCGTGCGCGCGCGGCCGCGGAGGCTGCCTTCGCGAAGCCGGCGGCAATTCGCACATGCACAATTCCATTGAGGGAAGCCGCCGCCGGCAGCTGAGCCGAGGATCTTAACGCGCATGAAGACACAAAAGGTGATGCTGATGATTTGGCGGCGCAGATAGGGATGAAATTCCAAGAGCCCGCTTACGAAAGCGGGCGCTACACGAGGATGCTGGAGGGACTAGAGCTCGGCGTTGGCGTACGAGCTGATTTCGCAATTCAGGTCGATCTCTTCGTGCTGAGGGGTAACCCATTCCATGAGCGGTGCTCCTTGAGGGAGTTCAACGACAAGCGGGAGCATAGCACGGGCGCCAGGAAAGAGGAAGAGGGGAAATCCTGGCGGCATGGGCGGGGTTAGGGGTGCGGTCCCAACACGCGGCGACGCCCAAAATAAGCGTTTGCTCATCCAGAAGCAGAGCCCTAGGAATAGATTTCGTGGTACTGCTCAAACACAACCTGTCGCGGTGATTTTCCTCATCCCGCCGCATTGTTCGGTGCGCAACTTTTTTTGAACGTACATGCTTTTTCCCCTTGACAACAGGCAAAAGCGACCTATGATGTGGCCAAGAGTGGGGCAAAGTGGGCAGCAGTAGAATCCTGTAGAACAAAGTAGGCAGTCCTAGAGGGCTGTGGTGCAACGGGGCATCCGATACCTCTTCATCTTATTGTCGGACCGTCCGCTGATCGAAGACGGGGCGGTCCAAGACGGGGCACATGAAGCTGCGGGGCAACTGTCCGGCGAAAGTCGACGAGAAGGGCCGTCTGAAGATACCCGCCGTGTTTCTGGATGCCTTGAAGGAGTACGGCAGCCAGTTTTACATCACCAGCCCAACGGGCGAATCGGCGCGCATATATCCGATGAAAGTTTGGTCGGAAATCGAGGACAAGCTCGCAAAAGTGTCTTCGCAGAACCGCGCCAAGCGCAAATTCTTGATGCGCACCAGCTATTACGGGCAAACGATGGAGCTCGACGGGCAGGGCAGAGTTTTGGTTCCCGCGGTGTTGCGCGAATCGGCGCAGATGAAGGGCGAAGTGGATGTGTTCGGGAACCTCGACTACCT
>Ga0137390_10003936_pt1 | contig 12241 bp, 11 predicted proteins | sample 15con2h24AmetaG_FD_104937 | JGI IMG/M metagenome (GOLD analysis project Ga0137390, IMG submission 104937) | Vadose zone soil microbial communities from Angelo Coast Range Reserve, California, USA - 15con2h2.4A metaG | ecosystem: Environmental > Terrestrial > Soil > Vadose zone > Saprolite... | reverse complement strand
GTGTACATCGTGCCGAAGCACATCTTCTCGGCCAACGGTGAGTGGGCCAACTTCAAGTTTTTCGATCTGGCCAAGGGCTGGCCGGTGACTACCGGGCCGTGGAAGATCGTCGCCGCCTCAGCAGAGCAGAAGGTCTTTGATCTGCGGGACGACTGGTGGGCAGTCAAAGCCGGTCTGACCGAGATGCCCAAAGTCCAGCGCATGGTCTACCTCCCAATCAACGACGAGACCGCCGCGGTTCAGGCACTTGACAAAGGCGACATCGATTACGCTCCGTTCATCATCCAGAACGTGAAGGAGGCGGTAAAGAACAATCCGAAAGTCATCACCCACGCTGGGCGAAAAGGACCCTACGGCTACAAGGACTGGTGGCCGCTCTCGCTCTACGCCAACTGCTCCAAAGAGCCGTTCAACGATCCCGATGTGCGCTGGGCACTGAGCTACTACCTCAACCGTCAGCAAATCATCGACGTGTCCTACGGCGATGAAAGTGGCATCGTTCCGACTCCATTGCCGATGCCGCAGTACCCAGCCCTGCTGCCGTATTTCGACGCGGTCAAAGACCTGCTGGCCAAGTACGACACGAACCTGTTCGACAAGAACAAGGGTGACGCGCTGCTATCCGGCAAAGGCTGGAAGAAGGGCGGCGATGGCATCTGGGTCGACCCAAACGGCAACCCGGCGCACTTCGAGATTCTCGGCTTCCCGTTCTTATCGAACGTCGGCCCGGTCGTCTCGGCCCAACTCAAGAAGGCCGGTATCGACGCCGTCTGGACGCAGCCCCCAGACGCGGACGACCGTTTTCAGAAAGCCGACTACCTGCTGTCAATCTACGGCCATGGCGGCAGCATCCAGGATCCTTACAACACACTCAACCTGTACACGACCGCGAACCTGGCGGTACCAGGAGCGCATCAATCGAACTTCCCGCGTTGGAGCAACGCGGAGTACGACAAGATCGCTACCGAAATGTACCTGTCGTCGATGACCGACAAGGCCAAACTGAAGGACATCTTCCACCGAGCGATGGAGATCTGGTTGCCCGAACTGCCGGACATCCAACTCACCCAGTTCTATCACAACATCGGCTTTAATACCGAGCACTGGACTGGTTGGCCAAGCGACGATAACCCCTACGTCAATGAGGCGTCGTGGCACCTCACCTGGCAGCTCGTGCTCAACAAGCTCCAACCCACGGCCTGATCTCCAGGCCTGGCATCGCCGCTGACGGGCGGGCTGCTCTGTGACCCGCCCGTCAGAAGGCCCGGTTTAGACTGTCTTTCGGAGGCGGGGGTTGGCGATCTCGTCCAGGCCGCCGGCCAGGTTGAACAAGCCCACGAACAGGATGGTGATGATGGCGATCGGCGGCAGCCACCACCACCAGTAGCCGTGCAGCAGGGCGGCGTAGTAGATCACCCAGTAGATGGTCATGCCCAGGGTTGGCGAGTCGACTGGCCCGAGGCCCAGCGCCTCGAGGCCAATTGAGGCCAGAATCGCCGACGCGATCGCGCCGACCAGCGAAGCCGCCAGGTACGGCAGCAAGTTCGGCATCAACTCGAAAAAGATGATCTTGAGTCCACCCACGCCGGACATATGCGCAACCTGCACCCAGGCGCGTCCACGCAGAGTCAGCACCTGCGAGCGAATCGTGCGTGCCGGCCAGCGCCACGCCAGCAACGCCACGATGAGCGCCATCTGATCGACCGTCAGGCCTTGCTTGAGGAAGACGGCGGCGACGATCAGCACGAGCAGACCCGGGACCGTCAGACTGATGTCAACGACGCTGCGGATGACCGCGTCGACGACTCCACCGTAAAACGCCGAGATGAAGGCGAGCACCGTCCCGACGCCGAGGCCAATCACGCCAGCGATGACTCCGATGCGCAGCGTCAGCGGCGTGCCGGCGACCATGACCGCCAACAGGTCGCGCCCCTGGCTGTCGGTGCCGAAGGGATACACCCACGACGGCGGCTTTTCGGGTGAGACAGACAGCGGATCGGCGTTGCTCACGTCGACGAAGAAGCGGCCGAGGACGCTGAACAACAGCAGGATGAGCAGCAGGACGAAGCCGAACATCAGGTTCGGGTTGCGTCGAGCGTAGCGCCACAGCGTGACCGCCACCGATCAGGCTTTCCCGTAGCGGATACGCGGGTCCAGGAGCGGGTACATCAGGTCCACCAGCAGGGTCATCAATCCGATCGAGAGCACAATGGTAAACACGATGCCTTGTATGAGGTAGTAGTCAAAATCCTTGATCGCGTTGTAGAGCACGCTGCCAATCCCCGGATAGCCGAAGACGACCTCGACCAGTACGGCGCCGGAGAGGATTTCGCCCAGAGCCAGCGCGAGCGCGGTCGTTTGCGGCAGCAGCGCGTTGCGCACCGCGTAGCGCAGGAACAACGTGCGATTCTTGAGCCCCTTGGCCTCGGCAAAGATCATGGAATCCTCGCCTTGCAGGGTGACCATCATCGCCCGCATGCCAAGTGCCCAGAAGCCGAGCGACGCCAGGATGATCGAGAGCGCGGGCAGGAACGCGTGCTTCACCGCGTCGACGAAAAACGCCAGATTCACCCCGGGCAGTGAGCCCGGGGTGTACCCGCCGAACGAGGGGAAAACGGGCAGCCTGAATGCGAGGATATACAGCAGCACCAGCCCGAGCAGGTAATAGGGGATCGCCGATAGTGTGAGCAGCGGCGGCAGCAGGTATTGCAAGAACTGAGGCGAGCGCGGCCAGGCCAGGACGGCCCCGAGAAAGCTTCCGAGCAGGAACGCGATCGCCGTGGTTGTGCCGAGCAGGATGATCGTCCATGGCAGGGCATCGGACATGATTTCGCTGACGCTGCGCGGGTAGTTGGCGATTGACGGTCCAAAGTTCAGCGTCGACATTTGTTCGACGTAGGTCATGTACTGGCTAAGAATGGGTTTGTCGAGGCCGAACTTCTTGTCGTACTCGATGGCCATCTCGTCCATGCCCTTCTGGACGTAGCCGCCGACCTGGGCCTGCTTGAGCAAGCGTTGCCTGACGGGGTCTTTGCCGGTCAGGCGCGGCGCGATGAAATTCAGCGTGGCGGCCACCCAAACGAGGATGAGGAGCATCCCAACTCGTTTCAGGACGTAGTCAATCCGCATCTGGCGTTTCAATCCCCCGGCGTCCGCACCCTGTGGCGACTGGAGAACCATACGGAGCCGAAGGGGGTCGCAGTCAAGCAGACAACGGACCGAGTCTCGCTTGTCGACGGTGGTCTGGCCCTTGGCTAGAGGGGCGGCCGAGAAGTAGCGGGCATGGTCATTTCCGCTCAGGGGTCGTCTCATTGGTGGCCGAAAAAGTGGCTATCGCATCCTAGCGAGCGAGATTGAGCGCCTCCTATGAGCGGGCGTCATCGGGGCATCACTATCTGAAATGGTCTGGCGAGCTCTCGACGAGCAAATGCTCCAAACGGTTGAGTTGCTCGTCCATCAGCCCAAGAGTCCCCAAGTACTGGCGCACGCCTCCGAATTGACCACCGAGGTGATCCAACAAATCCACCATGAGGCGCGGCGGGCAATCCCACAACTCAGCGCATTGCTGCCATGTCCAACCTTTTCGTTCGGCCCTTTCGCGCGCCTCAGCCAGGTACGGCCCAGAGCGCAAGCATTCCGAGCTCAAGGCATAGTCATCGACGATGGTTCCGTTTGGCACACCCACGGCGGCCAGGAGTAACGCAATCACCAGACCGGTTCGATCTTTGCCCAGGCCGCACTGGATCACCAGCGGGGTCGCTTCAGGCTCGAGAAGGGCTTCGACCACGCATCTGATGCGGTCGCCCCGCTGGTGCACCATTCGCATGTAGCCGACCCACAACGACGGGGGCTCCACGCCGTCCGGCAAGGGAGTTTCAAAGATTGGAATGTGCCGATATCGGACGGCGGTCGAGTTCCGAAACACATTCGGAACCTCACTCGCATCGACGTTGTCTCTGAGATCGATCACACTTCGCAGCCCGGCCTGAATCAGCCACGCCTGTCCGGGCGCGCTGAGCCGGTGGAGACTGTCTGACCGAAACACAGTGCGCCAACGCGTGTGTCGACCCTCGCCGGATGCATAGCCGCCGATGTCTCGCAAGTTCTCGGCGCCTTCAAGACGAAGCTGTCGTTCAATCACGGTTGGAGGACCTGGCATGGCTGTGCGCGCAGTGTGCCACCGTTAGGTACCGCCGTCGTCCATGAAACACAGGATTTTTCGAAGGCGGTCATGTAGACGCGGAGACCGCCAGTTGATTCTGTACCGCCCACACAGCGATCTGTGTGCGCGAATGGACATCTAACTTGTCCAGGATGTTGGCAACATGCCTTTCAGCAGTGCTCGGCGCAATAACCAATTTCTCCGCGATCTGGACGTTCGATAGGCCCTGGGCGATGAGCTCGATGACCTGACGTTGGCGCCGCGTGATGCTTCCGCTCGGCGCGCGACGGGGGTAATCGGCACGATGACGGTCAAGCAGTGTATGGCACAGTTTCAGCGCGTCCGCCACCGCATCACCCGGTGCCACTCGACGACCGCGCTCCCACGCAGTCCGCCAAGCTCCGTTCCCCAGTTGAGCCTGAAGCATGGCAACGAGCTGTTCGTTCAGCAGACGCTCCCGAGCCGTCGGCGCATCTCCGGAAAGGGCGCGAATCTCGTGTTCGGCGCCGAGCACACGCGCGGACCAAGCGACCTCGCCAAGACCGTACCCGGCTCGTGCGCAGGTTCGCAGGCACGACGCTATCCAGCGCCAATCCCCACACTCATGCAGGAGAGTGAGGCTCTCTGCGGCGAGTCTCAGCGCCGCCGGAAAGTCCGTTTGGGTTCTCGCGCAGCCCGCCATCTTCGCGAGCGCAAAGCCAACCGCCCACGCGTCATCGATCTCGCGCAGGATTGCCAGGCCCTGTGCGTAGAGGTCGTTACCTCGACTGACATCACCGCGCCCTACTACTGCGTCTGCCAGGCAAATCAGACCAATTCCGATACCTCTTTTGTCCTTGAGTCGCTCGAGGCCCTCGCACTGAAGCCTCTCGGCCGTCTCATAGTCTCCTTCCGCTTCTGCCACCACCCCCATGCCCTGGAGGACGACACCCTCGGCATGATGATCTGCCGCCGCCTGCGCACGTGCGAGGCTTTCCTGCTGCAGGACGCGAGCTCGCGCATAGTCGCCTGTGTGGCAGTACATCATTGCGAGGCTGCTGAGCGTATACGTGACGCTCAGTTCATCGCCGATGAAACGCGCGAGGTCGAGGCCATCCTCGTACAGCGTCAGTGCCCGTCGGTAGTCCGCTTGATAACGTGCGAGGCTTCCTGCCTCGGCGAGCAACGCAGCACGGGACCGGGCAGGTATGCCTGGCAGGGTGAGAACGCGATCCAGCCAGCGCCGGCCTTCATCGATGCTGCGTATTCGCCAGAACAACCACATTGCCCCTGCCAGTCGCGCGGCGAGTTCGGCTTGCTGGTGCTCAACTGACCACTCGAGGGCCGCTCGAACGTTGTTCTGATCCGCTTGCAGGCGATTGAGATAGTCGGTCTGCGCCGGGCCGGTCGCTCCAGCGACAGTCACTTCTAACAACTCGAGAAAATAGCTCAGGTGCCGGGCTCGCGTCTCGCGGATTTCATCCGCTCGCGCGAGTTCCTGGAGTGCGTATATTCGGATGGTCTCCAGCATGCGAAAGCGTCCCGTCGCCGCGTCGCGTAGCACCAGTGAGCTGTCGATCAGACGGGTGATCCCTTCAAGCACTTCGGACGGGTTGATGTCATCGTCAGTGCATACCTCCTCCGCCGCTTCCAGGGAGCATCCTCCGACGAATACCGCCAACCTCCGGAACAGCAACCGGTCGCATGGTGCGAGGAGACTGTGGCTCCAATCGACGGTGGCGCGGAGTGCCCGATGACGCGGGGGGACCTGTCGACTTTCGGTAGTCAGCAGATCGAGCCCGCGCTCCACGCGCGCGAGGATGCTGTCGGCATCCAGTACGCGTAGACGAGCTGCCGCCAGTTCGATGGCCAACGGCAGTCCATCCAAACGAGCGCAGAGATGCGCGACGGTCCAGGCGTTTGTCTCAGTTAGCTCAAAGGAAGGCTCAACGGCCTGGGCCCGTTCTTGGAGCAGCTGGACGGCCGGGAAGGTGGCGAGTTCTTGCCAATCTGACACTTTGTGTGGATCGGGCGCATCCAGCGGTAACACGCGCCAGATCGCCTCACCAGGGAGATGCAATGGCTGACGGCTGGTGGCCAGGATGCGGAGCTTGGGACAAGCCCGCAGCAACGCCTCGGCCAATTCGGCGCAGGCCTCGACAAGGTGCTCGCAGTTGTCCAGCACCAACAGCAGATGCCGGTGCTGCAGGGCGGTCAGGAGCGTCTCCCGCAGCGGCCAGCCTGGCTGCTCGCGCACACCGGCGGCGTCGGTGACAGCCTGCGGCACCAGTCCGGGATCCGTCAGCGCCGCCAGCTCCACGAGTGCCGTGCCATCCACGTAATCGCCCGCCAGTCGCCGGGCGGCTTCGAGCGCCAGGCGCGTCTTGCCGATTCCGCCGGCGCCGGTCAGGGTGACCAGGCGGTTTCGTTCCAGCAGCCGCCGGACCGCCGCGAGCTCGCGCTCGCGGCCGACCAAGCTGGTGAGTGGCAGGGGCAGGTTGTGCCGGTCGTGGCTGGGTCTGGTATCCGGGACAGGGTCCCCTCATGGCCGGGCCGCTCGCAGCAGAGCCGCGGCCTCAGCCTCGGGGAGCTGCAGCCCGCGCACCAGCAGCCGCACGGTGCTCGGTCGGGGCGCCTGCTTGAGCCCGCGTTCCAGGTCGCTGATTACCCGCGCGCCCAGCTGGGCGCGCTCGGCCAGTTCCTCCTGCGTCAGGCCGAGAGCCAGGCGGTGGTGGCGGAGCAGCGCGGCGAAAGACGAGGTGACCACGACACCAGCACTGCATCTTACGCCGCGGCGTAGGGCCAACATGTGGGCGCCGAGTGTGGGCAGAGCACGCTATCGCAACTCACCATGGGGCCAGCCGAAGGAGCACAGGTATCACCTGGCATTGGCAATCGACCTGCTCGGCGTGTGAACAGGACAACAACATTGACGATGTCTTGTGTGTGCAGGTCTAGGTCGATCTGCGGATGGGCGAGGTGTACGCGTTCGCCGCTCCGAGAAGCGAGTAGCGGCCCCAGTCGCGGGCCTGGCTCTGGCGGTCCGTTACGAGCCAGCGAGTCTGGCGATCTCGAGCGCGACGGTATCGAGCTCGGCGCGGGCGGGCGTCGACCACTCGGCGCTGATACGGACGCTGTCGCCGGTGAAGCGGGGGATCACGTGCAGGTGGACGTGCGGGACTTCTTGGCCGGCGGCGGGGCCGTCGGCGAGGGTGAGGAGGATGGCTTCGCAGCGGACGCCTGAGCGGCGGATTGCTTCGGCCAGGCGCTGGGCGACGAGGAACAGGTGCGCCCCGATCGCCTCAGGCAATTCGCTCAGTGAGGCGAAGTGGTGCCTGGGGATCACCAGGATGTGACCCGCATTGACCGGGTGGATATCCATGAACGCCAGGACGTTTTCGTCTTCGTAGACAAAGCTGGCTTCAACTTGTCGTTCAGCGATCGCGCAGAACGGGCACGGCATCTTAGTGCTGATCTGGACGTGTGAGCTGCGCGGCGCGGGACTCTAGATAGTGCTGCTCAGGGATGTTGAGGGTGCGGCTGGCGGCCAGGCGGTACTGGGAGCGCGCGGACTCGTGGTCGCCCGAGAGCTCGAGGAGGTGGGCGCGGACGGCAGCGACGCGGTGGTGGCCGGCCAGGGCGGGGTCGGACTCCGCCTTGGCGAGCTGCTCCAGACCAGCCCGCGGGCCGTGGACCATGGCCACAGCCACGATGCGATTGAGGGTGACCATCGGGCCACGGGCGATGTTGTCGAGCAGCTCGTATAGGCCGAGGATCTGCAGCCAATCGGTGTCCTCGGCGCGGGCGGCTTCGGCGTGGACGGCGGCGATCGCGGCCTGGAGCTGGTACGGACCGATCGGCGCGCTCGCCAGAGTCTCTGTGATCAGCGCTATGCCTTCGGCGATGAACTGCGCATCCCACAACCGACGATCCTGCTCGGCCAACGGCACCAGCGTCCCATCTTGGCGGGTCCGCGCCGGACGGCGGGCATCGGTCAGCAGCATCAGCGCCAGTAACCCGGCCACCTCGCCATTCTCCGGCAAACGAGCGCGCAGCTGGCGGGTCAGGCGGATCGCTTCGCTCGAGAGCTCGACCCGATGCAACGCCGACCCCGAGCTGGCCGTGTAGCCCTCGTTGAAAATCAAGTACAGCACGTGCAAGACGGCCACCAACCGCTCGGCGAATTCGCCCGGCGGTGGCATGCGGAACTCCGCACCGCTGGCTTTGATGCGCTGTTTCGCGCGGCTGATGCGCTGGGCCACGGTCGCCTCGGGGTCCAGAAACGCGCGGGCAATCTCGGGCGTGCTCAGCCCGCCGACGGCACGCAAGGTCAGCGCCACCTGCGAGACCGTCGTGAGCGACGGGTGGCAGCACAGCAGCATCAGGGTCAGCGTGTCGTCGGTGTCGGCGATCGGCACAACATCCACCGGCGCCAGCAACAAAGCGTTTTCCTCGCGCCGACGGCGGGCCGACTCGTTCCGCCACAGCTCAGTCCAACGGCGCGAGGCGACGGTAATCAGCCAGCCCTTCGGATTGCTGGGCAGGCCTTCGGTCGGCCACTGCAGCGCGGCCGCCAGCAGCGCCTCCTGGACCGCGTCCTCACATCGATCGAAGCCGCCGAAGTGCCTCACCAGCGCACCCAGGACCTGCGGCGTCAACTCGCGCAGCAGCGTCTCGACCTCTCTCGCGAGAGGCGGTGCGTTAGAGCTGAAAGCCGCTCAGGTCCATCACCGGCCGCACCTCGACCAGGCCGAAGTTAGCCTCCGGCACCCGCGCAGCGTACTCGAGCGCGCGCTCCAGGCTCTCGCACTCGATCAAGAAGAAGCCAGCCAATTGCTCCTTCACCTCGGCGAACGGCCCATCAGTGGTCATCGTCCGACCATCGTGCACCGCGACGCGCTTCGACAGTGACGGATCGGCCAGGGCTTCCGACACGATCAACTCGCCCGAGTCCTGGAGGTCCTCGCGCAAGGCGGCGTAGACGCCAAGGCCCTCGCCACGCTGACCAGGTGAGAGGCCCTCCCAGGCCTGGCGGCTGGCCGGGTTGCTGTAAATCAGGATCAAGTATTTCACGGGTGTAGCTCCTTTCGTTCAGGATGTCGAAACTGGCTCGGCGGTTTCTACATACCCTATGAGGAGCCCGCCGAGCGGCACCTCGAAGGAGCGAAGACGATGTTCACGCCAAAATCGGCGTTTAGCGGTTTTTCCGTCGACAACATGGACAAGGCGCACGAGTTTTACGCGCACACGCTGGGACTCAGCGTGGATCAGGAAAGCGCGGGCCTGTCAATCCATCTCCCTGGTGGTGGGGCCGTGTTTGCCTACCCGAAGAAGGATCACCAGCCCGCTACGTTCACCATGTTGAACTTTTGGGTCGACGACATCGATCAGGCAGTGGACGACCTGACCCAGCGCGGCGTGCAGTTCGAGCGCTATGCCCAGATCCCGCACCAGGACGACAAGGGCATCATGCGCGCCAGGGCGCACAACATGGGCCCGGACATCGCCTGGTTTAAAGACCCAGCGGGCAACATCCTCGCGGTACTCCAGGATGCCTGAGCTGAACGCTGAACTCGAACCGTGGCAGTGGCACGAACAGACGTGGCGCGAGCATGTGCAGCACGTGCGCGCTGGTCGCTCGCTGGCGCCTGCTAGCTGGCCGGGCGGCGCCACAGTAGCGGTGGCGCTGTCATTTGACTCGGACCACGAGACGATTCCGCTGCGCGATGGCGAGACCAGCCCGGGCAAGCTCAGTCAGGGCGAGTTCGGCTCACGCGTTGGTGCACCGCGCATCGTGCGCCTGCTAGAGGCCAAAGGTGTGCGGGCCACGTTCTTTATGCCGGCGGTCTCGGCTTTGCTCCATCCTGCTGAAGTTCAGGGGTATGTGGCAGCCGGCCACGAGGTCGGGATCCACGGCTGGATCCACGAACGCAACCAGCAGCTCCGACCTGAAGACGAGCGGGAACTGGCGTTCCGCGCTGCTGATACTTTGGAGAAGCTGACTGGGGTGCGGCCGGTCGGGGTGCGCACGCCGTCGTGGGACTTCAGCGCGGCGACCCTGGGCATCATCCGCGAGCTCCGCTTGCTCTATGACTCGTCGCTCATGGCCGACGACGAGCCATACGAGATTCTCGCCGACGGCGAGGCGACTGGCATCGTCGAAATTCCGGTGGAGTGGATCCGCGACGACGCGCCGTACTTCAGCATGGACCGCTACACCGCGGTCCGCCCGTACACGCCACCGCGCGGCGTCCTCACGATCTGGCGTGACGAATTCGACCTGGCCTACGCCGACCGCGGCATGTTCCAGCTGACGATGCACCCGCACGTGATCGGGCACCGCTCACGGATTGCGGTGCTCGAGGAGCTGATCGATTACATCAGCTCACGGGGCAACGTGTGGTATGCGACCCATGCGCAGATTGCGGAATACGTGTTGAAAACCGCCAACGGCGCAGGCAATTCAGGCTGATGGTGGCTGGTTGAGCAGCGCCCAGTAGAACCCCAGCTGGCGGACGGATTCGGTGAACTGCTCGAAATCGACCGGTTTGACGATGTAGCTGTTCACGCCCAGCTGGTAACTGTCGACGATGTCGCGTTCCTCGCGCGACGACGTCAGCACCACCACGGGAATGGTGCGGGTGCGCGGATCTTCTTTCATTCGCCGCAGCACTTCCAAGCCATCGATCAGGGGCAGCTTCAGGTCGAGCAGCACCACCCGCGGGTTACGTTGGCTGCGCTCGGCGTACGGACCGGTGCTGAACAGGTAATCCAGCGCTTCGGCGCCGTCGCGGACCACGTGGATCCGGTTGGCAAGGTGGTTGCGCTCCAACGCGTGTAGCGTCAGCTGCACGTCGCTGGGGTTGTCTTCCACCAGCAGAATCTCGACCAGCTTTTCGTTCACCGCCGTGGAATCAGGCAGCTCGGGCACCGTTGCCCGCCCCTCCTTCGCTGATGTCAGAATTCGCCAGGGTGAAGAAGAACGTCGCGCCCTGGTCTGGGGCACCCTCCGCCCAGACGCGGCCGCCGTGCCGATGGACGATGCGGTTGACGATCGCCAGCCCAACGCCGGTTCCGTCGTAGTCCTCCGCGCGATGCAGCCGCTGGAACACACCGAATAGCTTGTCGGCGTAGCGCATGTCGAACCCCGCACCGTTGTCCTTGACGAAGTACGTCACTTCGCCATCCATGTCACGCCAGCCAACTTCAATGCGCGCGACTGGACGCCGCCGCGTGAACTTCAGCGCGTTCGACAACAAGTTGACGTAGACCTGGCGCAGCAGTGCCGGATCAGCCTGGCAGACGGCAAGCTCGTCCAACTGGATCTGGACCTCGCGGCCTGCTTGCTCGGGGGCGAGCTCGTGCAGCGCATTGCGCACCACGTCGCCCGGCTGCACGCGTTGGGTGCGCAGCTGCTGGCGGCCCAGCCGCGAGAATGCCAGTAGATCGTCTATCAGCCGGCCCATCTGCTGCGCATTTTCGCTGACCATACGTAAATAGCCCTGCGCATCGGGCACGAGCTGCGGTCCGTAGTCCTGGAGCAAGATCCGCGAGAAGCCGTTCACCGCGCGCAGTGGCGCGCGCAGGTCGTGCGAAACGGAGTAGCTGAACGCCTCCAGCTCCTTGACGGTATCTTCGAGCTGCGCGGTGCGCTCGAGAACGCGCCGCTCCAGGTCGGCGTTCATGATGCGGATGAGCGACTCCGCCCTCTTTTGATCGGTGATGTCGCGCAGATATCCGGTAAACAAAAGCGGGCTGCCGGTGGGCATGCGGGCGATCGCCAGCTCAATGGGAAACTCGGTCTGGTCGGCCCGCATCGCTGTCAGCTCGAGCCGCTGATTGAGCACCCGGCCTTCACCACCCGCGAGATAGCGGCCAAGCCCGCTTCGGTGCTGATCGCGCAGCTGCGGCGGAATAATCACCTCGGCCATCTCCCGCCCGAGCACCTCCGCGCGGCGGTAACCGAAGACACGTTCGGCCGCCGGATTGAACTCCACGAGTCGGCCTGCATCGTCCATGGAGACGATCGGATCGAGCGCCGTCTCGACGATGGCCGTCATGCGCGCCTCGCTGTCGCGCAGTGCCGCCTCCGCGCGCCGC
>Ga0137390_10003931_pt1 | contig 12244 bp, 9 predicted proteins | sample 15con2h24AmetaG_FD_104937 | JGI IMG/M metagenome (GOLD analysis project Ga0137390, IMG submission 104937) | Vadose zone soil microbial communities from Angelo Coast Range Reserve, California, USA - 15con2h2.4A metaG | ecosystem: Environmental > Terrestrial > Soil > Vadose zone > Saprolite... | reverse complement strand
CCTTGATCTGTCGTCCCAGCGCGAGACTCCGGCGGTAATCGTCCAGAGCGCCGTCGCGGTCGCCGCGAGCAAGACGCAGGTAAGCCCGAATCTCGCGGGCCGAGCCTTCGAGATAGTGGGGCGAGGATGCGCACTCGGCGATGAACTCGTCGGCGGCTCGGCCGGCTTCCTCCCAGTGCCCCAGTGCCCACCGTGTCCAGATCCGGTCGCCGCGGCTGAAGCGAACCGTGTCCAGGTCGCCGAAGCGCTCGGCCATCACATAGGCCTCGCCGAAAAGCTCGTCCTCCCGGCGCACGTCACCTGCGAAGAACGCTCCGACTGCGAGGTTGATCATGATCGTTGCAGCCTCCGGCGAGTTCGCTGTGAGCGCGATCTCGAGGCCCCGTTCCAGGTAGCTCATCGCGTCCGGCTCTCGCAGCAGCTTCGCCGTCCCGATCGTTGTCAGCGCGTGTGCTTCGAGCTCTGCGAGCTCGAAGCGCTCGGCGAGTTCGAGCGCTTCCTCGGCGAGGCGGATTCCCTCCTGCCGCTCGCCGGCGAGCGTTCGCTGCCGGCCCGAGATCGCGAGGACGCGCGCCTTGGCGGCCGATCCGGGCGCAGCCGCGACGAGCTCCTCGGCGGTCGCCAGGTGGGAAAACGCCTCGTCTCGCCCGCCGCGGTGCCAGGCGGCGCGTGCGAGAAACGCCGCGGCCTCGCCGGCCGTTTCGCGGTTCCCGGCCAAGATCAGCGCGTCGCGAGCTTCTTCGAGCGCTGGCTCACGGCGCTCGTCTCCCGCCAGGTGAAGCGCGTGCGCCCGCCGAAAGAGCAGGTCGGGCCGCTCGCCGTCGTCCAGCGGCCAGAGCGCGAGCGCTTCCTCGTAGTAGCTCTGAGCCGCAACATAAGCGTTCAGCGCGAAGGCGCGGTCGCCCGCATCGCGCAGGGCGAGGCGAGTGCGCTCAGCCAGATCACCGGCGTCCCGGCCTGCAGCGCGGGCGAGCTCGAGCGCCGCGCGCCAGTGGTGGGCGAGCATCTCCCCGTGGTCCTCGGGCCGGCCCAGCGACTCGATCCACTCCGCGACGAGCCGGTGCTTCTCGGCGCGCTCGCCTCGTGGGATCTGCCCGTAGGCGACGTCGCGCAGGAGCATGTGGGCGAAGGCCCACTCGCCCTCGGTCTCGACCGAGGACCGGCGCTGACGCGTCAGGAATCCCTTGCGCTCGAGGCCGTGCAGGAGCTCGGCCGCCTGCCGTTCGTCTCGCCGCAGCGCACCGGTCCAGAAGACCTTGCCGATGACTGCTGCGTCCTGGAGGAGTGCCTTCGCGTCGGCTGCGAGGCCGTCCAAGCGTGCTGCCACGATCCCCTGCAGCGTCTCGGGAAGCGGCAGGTCATCGGCCGAGCCGCGTTCGACGTAGAGCTGTGCGAATTGCTCGGCGTAGAGCGGATTGCCTTCCGCCCGTTCCAGCAGCGCCTGCTGGATCTCGGCAGGCAGCAGCGCTCGCTCGAGCACCTGCGAGATCAGAACGGCGGTCTGCTGCTGCGAGAGCGGGGAGAGCCCGAGCGTCGAGGCATTCAGCGTCCCGCCGCCCCAATCCTGACGACGCTCGAGCAGCTCAGGCCTCGCACTGCAGATGACGAGGAGAGCTACGCCACTGAGCCAGTCGACCAGTTCGTCGACGAAGTCGAGCAGACCCTCGTCGGCCCAGTGGAGATCCTCGAACACGAGTATCAGCGGCCGCTGCTCGGCGAGCGCCTCGAGATATCGCCGCCACGCGGCGAACGCCTCGCCACGACGGTCACCGCCGAGCACTGTTTCGCTCTCGAGCCCAACGAGGGGGGCAAGGTGCGACTCGACCCAGCGGGCGTCGCTCGCGTCGTCGATGGCATCGGCGACCGCCGCTCGCAGCTTCTCTGCCGCCTCCGCCTCGCTGTCCCGCTCGAGGATCCCGGCCTGCGCCTTGACGACCTCCGCGAGCGCCCAGAACGCGACCCCGTCGCCGTAGGCGAGACAACGGCCCTGCCGCCACGTGACTAGCTGCGGGTCGGCATCGACGATTTGCCGCAGCTCGTACACGAGCCGGCTCTTGCCCATCCCGGGGACGGCGACGAGCGTGACCAGCTGTGGGATCCGCTCGTGCCGCGCACGATCGAACGCGTCGCGAAGGACGGAGAGCTCGCGCTCGCGACCCACGAGCTCCGCGCGCGCGTGGTGGGTGACGTCGACGCCGAAGCGGGCGCGCGCCTCCAGCGCCTCCCAGACCGGAATCGGATCGGCCTTCCCCTTGGCCTCGACGGGCTCCACTTCGCGATAGTCGATCGCCCGCCTAGTCGCTCGGTATGTCGTCTCGTCCGCGAGCACGCCGTTGACGGGAGCGGCGGCCTGCAGGCGCGCAGCAGTGTTGACGACGTCGCCGGTCGCAACCGTCTCACCTTGCTCCGGTTTCGCCGAGAGGCGGACGAGCGCCTCTCCGGTCGTGATCCCGATGCGCAGCTCGATTCCCTCCTCCCCCGCGTACTGACGGATCGCAAGGGCGGCTCGCAGGGCACGCTCGGGATCGTCCTCGTGCGCCACCGGCGCACCGAACAGCGCCATGACAGCGTCGCCGATGAACTTCTCCACCGTGCCGCCGTGGCGCTCGAGCTCGCGCTGCAGCCGCTCGTGGTAGGGCTGCAGGATCGCTTCGACATCCTCGGGGTCGAGCTGCTCCGCGCGCGACGTGAAGCCGACCAAGTCGGCGAAAAGGACGGTGACGACCTTGCGCTCCCGCCGCGACTCAGCCATGTCGTGAGTCTAGGGCGGTCGGCCGGAGGTTCGCGGCTTATGCTTAGAAGTGGGAGGTGAGGCCGGCGCCGCTCGCGTCGCCGTCGACAGAGGTGTCCTCTGCGGTCGAGTCGTCCTGCGCGTTCTCGTACCACGAGTACGCGTACTTGCCGTCGTCCAGACCCTTCGCGAACTTCGTCAGCTTGAGGGGATGGAAGGTGTCGCACATCACGGCGAGCTCGTGCGTCTCGTGCGTCCCGATGCTCCTCTCCGCGAGACCAGGCTGCGGGCCGTGTGGCAAGCCCGATGGATGCAGCGTGATCGACCCGACATCAACGCCGCGCCGCGAGCCGAACTTGCCCGAGACGTAATAGATCATCTCCTCCGACTGCAGGTTCGAGTGGTGATAGGGAATCGGTACGGCAAGCGGATCGAAGTCGAGCTTGCGCGGACAGAACGAGCAGATCACGAAGTTGCGTCCCTGGAACGTCTGATGGGACGGCGGCGGCTGGTGGATGCGGCCGGTGATCGGCTCGAAGTCGTGCACCGAGAACGTCCACGGATAGAGGTAGCCGTCCCAGCCGACGACGTCGAAGGGGTGGTAGTCGAGAAGGTACGTCTGGTAGCCGCCGCGGACGCGCACCTTGACGGGGAACTCGCCCTGGTCGCGGTGCGTGTTGAGCTCCGCGGGCGGATGGATGTCCCGGTGGTAGTACGGCGCGCCCTCGAGCATCTGCCCGTACTGGTTGCGGTAGCGCTTCGGGATCTCGATCAGGCCCGGCGTCTCGAAGACGAGGTAGCGCTGCTCGCCCTCCGGCTCGAAGCGGTACGTCGTGCCGCGCGGGATGACGATGTAGTCGCCCTCCTTGTAGGGAACGTTGCCGAAGATCGTCTCGAGCGTGCCGGTTCCTTCGTGGACGAAGACGACTTCGTCGCCCTCGCCGTTGCGGAAGAAGTAATCCATGCCCTTTGCCGGACGGCAAAGGGCTATCTCGACGTCGTCGTTCCACATCAGCGTCCTGCGCCCTGTGATCTCGTCGCCTTCCGCGTCGATGTCGTAGGTCATGAAGTGACGGTGCGCGTGCGTATCCGGAACCCATTCGTCGCGCTTGATCTCCTCGAAGCCGCCGATCTTCATCACGCGGCACGGCGACTGAAGGTGATAGAGGATCGACTCCATCCCGACGAAGCCCTCCATGCCCATAACCTCCTCGGTCAGGAGCGTTCCGTTGTCGCGGAACTGGATGTGGCGTTTGCGAGGGACGTCGCCCAGGCGCTGGTAGAACGGCACGACTAGAGGATATCGACGGCCATAGCCGCGAGACCGCTACCGATGATGGGTGCGAACTTGAAACCGTGCCCGCTGCACGGCGAGCCGATAACGACCTTGCCGCGCCGCTCGAGGATGAACTGCTCGTCGGCAGTGGTCGTGTACATGCACGTCTCCACGGCGACCGGATCCGGGTCGGCATCAGGGTACGTCCGGGCGATCCACTCAGCGACGCGCTCGACGACGGCTGCGTCGGCCTCGCCCGGGTCGTCGGGACCGGCAACGGCTCCGGCGTGATGCACGCCCGCCTTCAAGCCGTGGAGCGGGTCTTGCAGCGAGAAGATCAAGTGACCGCGCGTCTCCGGATCCAGTTGTGCGACTACCGGCAGCGGCTCGCCTTCACGGCGGAAGTACGCAACGGTCTCGCGGGTAGTTCGGACGGGCAAGTCCGGGATGAAGTTCCTGACCCACGGGCCGACCGTCAGCACGATCACCTTTGCTTCGAGCTCGTCGAGAGACTCGACCTGCGTCTCCTCTTCGAGACGGGCGCCGCGCGCCAGCGCGCCGTCGATGAGAGCTCGGTGCGCGAGGTCGGCACGCACGATGCCGGCCTCGGGCTGGAACAGTGCCGTCCACCCGTCGGCCACGCCGAGCGGCCAGCGGCTTCGTGCTTCCTTGGCTTCGAGTAGCTCGTACTCGACCCCGGCAGCCGCGAGTGCATGCTGGGTGCTCTGCTCCGAGCTCTCGACCAGCTCGAGCAGGCCGTTCAGCTCGAGCAGCTTCTGCCCCGATTCCTGCTCGAGCTCTCGCCAGCCTGCGAATGCCTCCCTCGCCAGCTCGACGAACTCGACCTCCGGGTAGGCAAGCCGCACGATGCGCGAGCGGCCATGGCTCGAGCCGTGCGCATGTCCGACGCGGAACTGCTCGAGGAGCAAGACGTCACGGCCTTGGCTTGCCAGCGCGTACGCGGTGGCAGAGCCCATGATCCCGGCTCCGACGACGACGACCTCGGCCTTCAGCCTGGTCAAGCTATGCGGTTCCGCAGGACGCCGATCCCTTCGATCTCCAGCTCGACGTCGTCGCCGCGTTGGAGCCAGCGCCCGTCACCGTGCTCGAGAATGCAACCGGTTCCGACCGTGCCTGATCCGAGGACGTCGCCGGGGCGAAGGTGTGTGTTCCGCGCCGCGTGGGCGACGATCGCATCCCACGAGTGGTACATGTCCGCGAGGTCTCCGCGCGACCGTTCCTCACCGTTCACGCGCGCGATCATCGTGCCGCTCCTTCCGTCGAACTCGTCGGGTGTCACCAGAATCGGTCCGAGGCTGGTCGCGAAGTCCTTGCCCTTGGCGGGGCCGAGCCCGACCTTCATCTCCACTCGTTGAAGATCGCGCGCCGACCAGTCGTTCATGACCGTGAAGCCGCCGATCCGTTCCTCGGCGCCGATGATGGCCGCGACCTCGAGCTCGTAGTCGAGCTCCTTCGTGTCGGGTGGATACGGAATCTCGTCGCCAGGTCCATAGATCGCCGCGGGGTTGGAGAAGTAGAAGACCGGGATCTCGTACCACTCGGGCGGCACCTCCTGTCCGCGCAGCGCACGGGCGGTCTCCACGTGTTGCTCGAAGGCGTAGAAGTCGCGGACGGACGGCGGATGCAGCACAGGCGGGCGGAAGTCGACCTCGGCGAGTGCGTATTCCGCGTGCCTGCGCGCCGTGCCGCCGCCGGTGAAGAAGGACTGGAGCGTCTGTGCCGCGAGCTGGACGACGGCGTCGCCCTCAATGATCCCCGGCCAGCCGCGCTCGAGCTGCAGATCTCTCGGAGTGAACATGCAGAGTTTCATGACACTCTCGTCGCCGTTGCGTACCCGTGCCTGGCACCGGGACGCGTCCGGGAAGCCCGCATCGCGTCCGCGAGCGCCGAATCGCGTGCGTCACTCGTATCTGTTTCGTACCGGTGCCTGGCACCGGTACGTTCCACGAGCCCGCCCCGCGTCATGGTTCGGTGTGGACGATGACGTCGGCGATATCGGGACGCGCGCGCCGGACTCGCTCTTCGATCTCGCTGGCACGGGCATGCGCCTCCGCCAGCGGGCTCGACGGATCCAGCCCCAGCGTCAGGTACGCCAGCAGCCCTTCGTCGGTGCGGACGAAGCGCAACTCGCGCGGCTCCTCCCCCGTGACCTCGCGCACGATGCGAAGCACCACGTCCCGCTCCGCGCGGTCGTCTCCCATCCGCCTCCCCTCGACCGCCTCGCCGAGCGGCTCGATGTGCGTCTGAACCGAGTCGACCTCCGGGATGGCGGCCGCGATCGCGCGCTCGACCTCGCTCGCCACCTCGTGGGCCCCCTCGAGCGTCATCTCGCCCGGCAGCTTCAGGTGCAGTGACACTTCCGTCCGGCCGCCGACGTCGAGAACGCTGACGTTGTGCACCTCTCGCACCGAGGGGACTCCGAGGGCCGCCGCGTGGGCGCGGTCACGGATGGCAGCTTCGTCTTCCTCGGGCTCGACGTGGACGACGACGTCGCTCCCAGGTAATGCAGCGCTGAGCGCATCCTCCACACGGTCGGCGGCTGCATGACCCTGCCCGACGGCTGCGCCCGGCGGAACGGTGATGACCGCGTCCATGAACTGCCGCGGCCCCGCCTGCCGCATCCGGAGTCGCCGGAGCGTCACCGGCGGGTCGATCCTCGCGATCGCGGCGCGAGCCGCCTCTTCTGCATCCGCCGGTGCGCGATCCATCAGGACGTCGATGTTCCGCTTCATCAGCCGCGCGGCGGCGAGAAGGACGAGGACGGCCACGAAGAGCGCTGCCGCCGAGTCTGCGCGCTTATGGCCCTGCTGCACGAGCACGAGCCCCACGAGCACTGCGACCGAGCCGCCGAGATCGCTGGCGAAGTGAAGCGCGTTCGCCGCCAGCGCGGCACTCCGGTAGCGACGCGATGCGCGCCACAGGACGACGGTGCGACTGATGTCGACGACGATGACGATCCCGATCACCGCGAACGCGTACCAGCGGGCCTCGACGGACGCCGTCCTTCCGCCGACGAGATGCGTGATCGCCCGCCACGCAAGGAAGAAGCTGGCCGCGACGAGGATCGTCGCTTCGGCAAGAGCGGAGAGATGCTCCGCTTTGCCGTGGCCGTACTGGTGTGCGATGTCCGCGGGCCTCACCGCGACGCCGAGGGCAAAGAACGTCAGCAGTGCAGCGACGAGGTCGGTGCCGGAGTGCAGCGCCTCCGAGATGAGGCCGAGGCTGTGCGATGCGAGACCGGCGCCCAGCTTGAGCGCGATGAGCAGGATGGCGGCGACCACCGAGACGAGTGCCGTTCGTCGCTGAGGATCCACCCGGCTAGTGAAACAGAAGAGCCCGCCGGCAAGGCGGGCTCTTCGCTCTCTCCTATCCCTGAAGCTACGAGCTGGCGATGTCCCCGTGGAAGTGCTCGTTCAGCGTCGTGCCGGAGCCCTTACCGCGGTCCTGCCAGTGACGCACGAGCAGCTTGCCGTTTCCGCCGCTGCTCGGCGCCGTGTAGTTGTAGTTGAACTTGCAGTCGGTGCTGTTCGTCGCTCCGTCGCACGAGAACACTGCTCCCGCGCCGAAGAACGCCGAGATGAAGTCACTCGTGAAGCACGCGGCAACACACGTTCCCTTTTTGTTGAACGTGCCACCGGTGATCGTGCCCTCGAGATAGCCCCCGAAGCGGCCCTTCACACCGGCGCCAACGAGATGGCCGTGCTTGCTCTTGTTCGCGGGACAGTTTCCAGGGCTGTTGCCGGCGACGGTCGTGAACGTCCCCTTGTCGGCGCGGCGCAAGCGGAAGGTTCCGTCGCCGTTCGCGTGCACCTCGTAGGTCCGGGTCTCCGTCAGGGTCGCCCACGGCTCGGTCCCGTCACAGCGACGGTCGGTCGTCGTGAGCGAGAAGGTGAACTTGTTCTTGCCCTGTGCCTGGCCTTTGCCCTTGCCGCCCGGATCGGCGAGGCCGGACGCGGCGAGCGTCAGAACGCCTACGAGCAGGACGACCGGAATGATCAAGCGACGCATCTATTTCCACCCCTTTTGCTGGCTTTCTGTGTCCGTGGAGTAGATGCCGCCCACCGTCGAAGCTTGTGGTTTGCCCAGAAAGTCCGGCTCAGAGGTTGCCGCGCAGGGCCTGCTCGCGCTCGATTGCCTCGAACAGCGCCTTGAAGTTCCCCTCTCCGAAACCGCGTGCGCCGTGACGCTCGATCACCTCGAAGAAGAGCGTGGGCCGATCCTGCGCGGTCTTCGTGAAGATCTGGAGCAGGTAGCCGTCTTCGTCACGGTCGGCGAGGATGCGCAGCCGGCGGAGGTCGTCCCAGTCCTCGCCGATCTCGCCGACGCGGTCGCCGACGTCTTCGTAGTACGCATCGGGCGTCGCGAGGAAGACGACCCCCTGATCCTGCAGCGTCTCGACGGTGCGGACGATGTCCTCCGACTGCAGCGCAACGTGCTGGACCCCGGGGCCCCCGAAGAACTCGAGGTACTCCTCGATCTGGCTCTTGCGCTTCCCCTCGGCCGGCTCGTTGATCGGGAACTTGATCTTCCCCTCGCCGTCGGCCATCACCTTCGACATCAGCGCCGAGTACTCGGTGTGGATCTGCTCGTCCGCGAAATGGATGATGTTCGTGAAGCCCATCGTGCGCTCGTAGAACTCGACCCAGTGGTCCATCCGGCCGAGCTCCACGTTGCCGACCACGTGGTCGATCGCCTTCAGGCCGACCCCGGTCGCAGGCCGGCCGTTCGTTCGCGCCACCTCCTGAAAGCCGGGTAGGAAGAGGCCGCTGTACTCGTTGCGGTTGACGAACGTGTGGACGTTCTCGCCGTAGGTGGCGATCGTCCCCAGCTCGACTCGCCCGAAGTCGTCTTCGACCCAGTGGGGGTCGACGACACCGCGGGCGCCGCGCTGGACGGCCTGTCGATAGGCCTCACCTGCGTCAGGAACGGTGAGCGCCGTGTCCTTGACGCCGTCACCGTGCGCACAGGCGAAACGGTTGATCTCCCCGTCCCCGCGCAGACCGCTCGTCAGCACGAAGCGGATGTCGCCCTGTTCGAGCAGATAGGAGGCGCGGTCGCGCACCCCCGTCTCAGGTCCCGAGTACGCCGTCTTGGTGAAGCCGAACGCGTTCTCGTAGTAGAACGCCGCCTGCTTGGCGTTGCCGACGTAGAGCTCGAGGTGGTCCCACCCGTCGATGGGCATGAAGTCCGCGTTCTGACCCACAGCCTTAGCTTACTCGGCAGGCGGGACCGGGACTGCTCCCCGTCTTGACGCCAGCGCGATGCCGCCCGCGATCCCCACCCCGCCGACGATCTGCACCGTCGTGATGGGCTCGGACAACAGCGCAAGCGCGATGAGCGCGGCGATGAACGGCTGCAGGTTCGCGAACAGCGCAGCCCGCGAGGGGCCGACGCGGCCGATCGCAGTGAACCAGAGCAGGTTCGTGATCACGAGCGGCCCGAGCACGGCGAAGACGAAGCCGACCCACACGAGCGCGCCGAAGTGGAAGCTCTGGTCCGCGAGCTGTCGCGACCCTGCAGCGACGAGAGCCACGGCGGCGGCGAGCAGGAAGACCGCGCTCAGCCTGAACGGTGAGTACCGGCGCATGAGCGGGCCGATCGCGACGGAATAGGCCGCCCACGTCGCAGAGCCCGCGAGGGCGAGCATGTCGCCCTTCAGATTGGCGGACAGGTTCCCGCCCGACCCGAGCGCCACGAGCGCGACTCCGGCGAAAGACAAGCCTGCGGCGGCCCAGAAGCGAAGCGGCAGATGCTCAACGCCGCTCCCGCGCGCGAAGAGCGCGGTAAAGATCGGGAGCGTCCCGAAGATCAGCGCTACGGTCGTCGCCGTCGTGAAGCGCAGCGCGTAAACGAAGCTCAGCTGGTTCGCGAACAGGACGGTCGCGCCGAGGACGATCATCGCCGCGTCGCGCCGCGCGATTCGCAGCGAGCCCTCCCAGGCGAGAGTGATCGCGGCAAAGATCAGGGCAGCGCAGGAGTAGCGAATCGACGAGTAGGCGAGCGGGTGGAACCCGTGCTCGAGGATGTACTTGGAGACAGTGAAGTTGAGAGCCCAGAGGCTGACCGTCGCCAGCAGCATCAGATCGGCGATCGGGCGGCGCACGGCTGCCGCACGCTAGCGGCTCATATCCCTCGAACGAGGGAGAGGTGCGGACGTGGAAAGCCGACTCCTACAAGGTGTCCCTGCGCACTGTGTGTTGGCTCCTGCTTGCCGTCGTTGCCGGCTCGACGATCGGCTTCAAGGCCGCCCTCCCCGGCTCCAATTCGACCGCCGCTCCGGCCGGGTCGGCCACCCGCTATGCGCCGAAGCCGGCGCTGACCTTCGCAACCCCGAGTGGTCGGCCCGTAACCCCGGTCGGCCTCGACACAGGCGGGCCCTCGAGCCCAGGTCTGCGGCCCCTCTCCGCTGCCGTCGGGCAAGCGGTGACGTACGGCTCGCGCACCGGCGCCGGCAGCGCACCCGACGTCACCTTCAACTCGCCCTACGTCAGCGACCTGAGGTTCCTCGCCCTGCCCGGAGCCGTGACCGCGCCGACGAGCGATACCACGCCGACCACGACGACGCCTGCGCCCACGGGCCCTCCGCCCGAGATCGAGGACGTACACACGCTCGCTCTCACCCCGTTCGGCGCGACGATCGCGTGGCGGACGAATGTGCCCGCGACCTCGCGGATCGCGTACGGGCTCGATACGCCGGTCCTGTGGACGGCACCGAGTGTCGCGACAGAGCACCGAGCGACGCTCACGGGCCTGACCTTCTCGAGCTCCTACAAGGTCGCGGTCACAGCAGTCAACGAAGGCGGCCCGGGACGTGTCGACGAGTACCTGCTCACCACACCGGCTCTCTCCGGCCCGGTGCAAGCGACGACTTCCGGCGGAGTCATCCTGCTCGACGGACAGCCCTCGTTCCCGAAGATGGTCTGGGCGCAATGCCCTGACGCCGTGGCGTCAAATCTCGCCGTCGGCATCGATCTCTTCATGGGCAACGGCTGCGGCACCGACGCCGACCTCGCGAAGTGGGTCGCCGGGCAAGCCTTCGTCCTGGCCGACGCACAGGCGCCGCCAGCAGCGCGCGCCGGCACCGTCGGGACCCACCTGCCCGACGAATGGGACACTCATCTTCCCGGCGACCTGACGACTGCAGACGCGCTGCGCCTCGTGCCGGAGACTCCCGGATCGGGGCCTCGCTTCCTCACGCTGACCAACCACTTCTACAGCCGGGCCAGCGCGCTCCCGCAAGGTCGAGGGATGTATCCCGCGCTTGCGGCGAGCGCCGACGTACTCGGGTTCGACCTCTACCCGCTGCAGAACTGGTGCCGCTGGGACAGCTTCGGCGACGTGTTCGACTCGCAACTCGACCTGGTCGCCCTGGCCCGTGGCCGGCCGACGTTCCAGTGGATCGAAGCCCGGCGGATGGACTGCATGGGTGCGCAGCTCGACCCGACTCCCGAGACCGTTCGCGCAGAGGCCTGGCTGTCGATCGCCGGCGGCGCGCACGCGATCGGGTACTTTCCGAACAACTGGAGCATCGACGTGGGCGCAGAGATCGCCCGCACGAATCGCGAGATCCAGTCGCTCGTCCCAGCTCTCGTCGAGCCTCCGATCGCAGCGAGCGTCGCGCCCGGCAGCCCCGTCAAGGCGGGGGGACGCGAGCACAACGGAGCCGTATACGTGATCGCGGTGAATGCCAGCCGCTCGCCGGCGACGGCCTCAATCAACGTCCCGGCGGTGGGAGATCGCGTGCTCCGCAGCCTCGACGGCCAACGGAGCATCACCGCGAGCGGCGGGTCGTTCACCGACTCGTTCGGGCCACTCGAGGTGCGCGTCTACATCGCCTCGCCGGTTCAGGGCTAGAGGCAGTTAGGCTTCCGCGCATGCGGGAGCCCACCAAGGAAGACATCGACGCACTCGTCGGACCGGCGACGCCGCACTTCGCCCCCCAACTCCGCGCGCGCGTCGAGGAGCTCGTGCTCCACCTCCCGGAGGGGCATCCCGTGAGAAAGCACGCCCAGGAGAAGATCGAGCTGCTCGAGCGGCTTGCCTTCGCCTCGTCCAAGGCCGAGCAAGGCCCACGCGAGCCGAGGTCGAGGCCGGGGTGGGAAGAGATTCCGAGCACGGCGCCCGCGCGCGACCCGCTCCCCGGTCGGAAATGAATCCGGACAACGGCCGCTCCGTCGTCGTGACGGGCGGGACGCGGGGGATCGGAAAGGCGATTG